>Ga0209278_1001253_pt1 | contig 15847 bp, 19 predicted proteins | sample JI81BgreenDNA_FD_187504 | JGI IMG/M metagenome (GOLD analysis project Ga0209278, IMG submission 187504) | Wastewater effluent complex algal communities from Wisconsin, to seasonally profile nutrient transformation and Carbon sequestration -... | ecosystem: Engineered > WWTP > Effluent > Algae... | reverse complement strand
GCATGACGTTTGCTCATGCGAGTCTCCTTCAGTTCACCATTACTTCTATTCCCAAACGAGCTTTTGGTTGCACCCTGCTCGCGCTACTGCGCTCCCAATGGTGCGCCGCGTTGCGGGCTGATGGCTCGCTCGGCCTACTGGCCTCGCCCCAAAACCTCACCTCCCAAGGGCGGAGGGGAATATGCGCTCCGATGCCCGAGGAACAGGGCTTGTAGCGGGATTTCGACATACGTCAAGGAAAAAAGCCCATGATCGCGGCAGGAGCCGCGCCAGCCTTGAGCTCATGCGAGTTGCGGCACAGCACGTGCCGTCGGCGAGCAACCAAATAACCATCACACAAAAAAGGCGACCCGGTAAGGGGCCGCCTTCTTCTCCATCCGACGTGGTTTGCCTACATGGTCGGGTTTGCTTGTTGCTGCGCGGCGGCGCGGCGCGCCATCTCGGCCTCGGCGAAGCCCTGGCCTTGCCCGCCTTGGCGGAATTGGGCCTGCATGGCAGCATATTCTTCCGGCGTCACCTGATAGGTACCGGCGGGGGCACTCGGCTGCGCATATTGCGCTTGCAGCTCCTCGACGGTGCGGGCTTCGGCACGGCCGCGAATCACTTTATTGGCCACCACCACACCGCCAACGATAGTACCAATCAGAGCTGGCACTCTAAATGTTTTACTACCAAAAACGCCACTGGCAGCGCGCACCGGCGCACGGGCAATCCATGCACCCGCCCCAACGGCGCTGTCAGCGGCACGGCCTGCAAAGCCGGCCCCACCTTTTAGGCTGCCGCCAAGGCTGCTGAATGCGCCGCCAATGTTACTGAACAGGCCTTTAACATCGGCCCCCATCTTGCTGAATTGGGCAGACGATTTGGAGAAGAATTTAGCGCCTTGCTCTGCTGTCTGTGCAATGACTTCTGGTGCTGCTGGCGCGGCGGCTGCGGTATTGGAAATGCCCGTCGTGACAAAACCTAATTTTTGTGGCAACACAAATGCACCATCATACGCTTTCATGCCCGATACGGTTTGCTGTGCCGATGGCGATGCAAGCGTCGGAGCCGCCATAGAAAATGGATTCTGGCCCAACGCGTTAAGGCTATTAGCATTGGCCTTAGCGCCGCGCCGGAACAGATTCATCGGGTTAGGAATTTTCATCGTCTACCTCCTATGCCCGGGCCGCGCCAAGCTCGGCACCCGACACGGTGCCTTGCGTCTGGGCGCGTGCGGCTTCGGCCGCGTAGGCATTGTCATTCGCGGCAGCAAAGACGGTGCTGCCCGCTTGATTCATCGGCGAGCCTTGTGCCGGGAACGATGCATCGCGCATCGGCGGTTGGGCCATCACCACGGTTTGGGGGGCGTTCTGCGCCTTCACCGCTTCGACCTGCGCCGAGAGCATATTTGCTGCACCACGTTCCTGGCCGACTTTGTCCAGCCCGCGCGATGCGCCATTCAGCCCACCAAAGATCGCACCCAATCCACCGCCATAGGTAACACCCGGCACTACTCCAGCTACACCAGCAACCGCACCGACGACAAGTCCCACCGTACCGAGTACGGCACCTGCACCCAGCGCAGCGGCAATAATCGGAATGCCGGGAATAAGACCAAACAGCGCACCGCCAATTAAGCCAAGTCCACCAAGCAGGGCGCCACCAACAATCGGGCCACCAAGTAATGCGCCGAAGCCTCCAGCAAAGGCACCTTTAAAGAACCCGCTGAATCCACTTTTCGCTGTTTCGACAGCGGTGGTGCTGACCGCGCTGAGCGGGCCGTGATTGATGGGTGCAATGACTTCGTTTTTCATACTCATCCCCTAATGGGCTTATTTCCTATTGTGTAGGATAGCACAGTCCGCAGGCAAGTAACGTGAAGGTTTGATGACAGTTTTGACCGTAAATCGGTCAAAACTGAATATGCTACTTCGTACTACGCGAAGCGCCAGCGCCTGCACTGCCCGGCGTTTTGGGCGGCTCGACCTTGTCATCTTTGCCGGCATCGTGGGCAATGCCATCTTTGTTCAGGGCACCAATGGCAACTGCCGTTACCGCTGCCAAAGCTAGGCCACCACCCACCATAGTGCCCAACCCAATACCCTGCGCTTGCTGCGGGCTGCTAGCGGTGGCACCAGCCCCGCTGAAACTCTCGCTCACGCCGCCAATCGCGCCGGTTGCAGCACCCCATAACGTGCTCACTGCCGCACCGGTACCAAACGCAGTGGCCAGATAGGCAGGCGCGCCGCCCGTTTGCAAGGCGCTGCGCAGGGCATTGCCCCATTCGGGCTTGCCGATCAATTCCACCGCGCCCGGAATAATATCCGGCGCGAACATCATCAGGCCAGCCGAGGCCAGCCCCATCCACAAGCCCTTGCTGATCAGGCCATTCACCGCGCCTTTGGCCAAGCCTGCAACGGCATTAAACGGTGCCGAGACCAACCCGCTGAGGAACCCCCCACCGCTTTGCATCACCTGCTGCGCACCCTGTTGCAGCATTTGGCCACCTTGTTGCAGTAATTGGGTCTCTGGCGTTCCGCTCATTAGAAGCCTCGCTGTTGATTATGGTCGGTGCCCTGGCTCACGCGATCTTGCCACCGGGATTCAAAATCACGCTCATTCTCTTCGGCCTGCTGCAGGGCACGGTCAAAATTATAGGTCGACGCCGCGCGCTGGTACGCAACGCGGTCGCGCCAGCTTGGCCCGGTTTGAACCGGTGCGGCCTGTTGTGTGCGTGCTTCACGCTCGGCACGGGCGGCTTTGCGCTCGGCCAGTTCGTCGGCATATTTCTCACGGCGATGGGCGCGCCCGACCGCACTCGTGCCGCCGCTGATAAAGCCAATGCCTGCCCCGGCGACGGCACCGGTTGCCAGACCGGTCACGGCCATGCCAAGAATCAATCCCACGCTGAACGTGCCCGCCATGCCCATGAGCAGGCCAAGGCCAACACCTACCCAGGCGCCTTTGCGGCCCCAGCTGGACATGCCATCCAGCAAGCCACCAACACTGCCTTTGGTCGCGCTCCAGCCATAGCGCAGCGGGCGCGTGGCATCGAACCCCATGCGCTGGGCGCTGGGCTGCGGTTTGGGCGCTTGCTGCGCCGCCTGATTCTGTTGGTTCGGTTGAGCCATGGTTTTTCCTACCCTAACTATACCCCATCATCGCCGCACGGTTTGTGAACTTTGTATGACAATGGGGGGCGTGATGGGTGAATGGTGATAGGTGAATGGTGAGTCGTGAGCGAACCGACCAATCCCCAATCCCTAATCCCCTCCGCGCAACGCACGGATCATGCCGCGCCAGGTGGCGACCTCCTGGCTGGTAAGTTGGGCGCGCAATAGCCCGGCGCGAATATTGCGCCACATCAGCTCTTTCTTCTCGGGCACTTTCCAGAAATTCACGGCATCCAGTTCGGTTTCCAGCTGGTCGAACATGCCCTGCAATTCGGCGCGCGGTGCGGGCTCGCCCAACGCATCGGCCGCCGGGGGCACCTCACCCGCCGCGAACCATTCAGAAAGCACCACCACCGCCGCCTGCGCCAGGTTCAGGCTGGGGTATTCGGGGGCCACGGGAATCCATAACACGCCATCGGCCTGCAGCACGTCTTCATTCTCCAGCCCGGTGCGTTCCGGGCCGAACAGCACCGCCACCTTTTGCCCCGCCGCCACGCGGTTGCGCAATTCCGTGGCGGCTTCACGCGCGGCCAGCGCGGGCATGTTAATGGCGCGCGCACGGCTGGTCGTGGCCAGCACGAACTGGCAATCCGCCACGGCTTCGGCGGTGGTTTCGAACACGGTGGTTTCATCCAGCAAATCAATGGCGCGGCCCGCCATGTCCACCGCTTTGGGGTTGGGCCAGCCGTCGCGCGGGGCGACGAGGCGCAGATCGCGCACGCCGAAATTGGCGCAGGCACGCGCCGCCGCACCGATATTCTCGCCCATTTGCGGGCGCACGAGGATGATGGAGATACTCATGTTAGCAGCCACCTGCATGATGGATGGTGATTTCGTATCGCTGCCCATCCGTGCCGGTGAATTCGATCCGGTCCAGCGCACGGTAGGTATAGCACGCGCCCGCCTGCGCATCGAACGCGCCGCTGGCATTCAGGCAATCGCGCTCGGGGCGCACGGTGCTCACCACATCTTTCCCGGCGGGGTAATTGCTCGGCGTGCCCACCAATTTCATAGGCTCGGTGGCGAACAGGCCTGCGCCCGCCCCATCGTCAAGCAGGATGGTCACGGCGTTCGCATCAGCCTGTACGGGCAGTTCCTGCCACGGCGAATCGGCCTGAAGGTCCAGCGTTTGCCAGGGACCCTCCGCACCGATGGCGGCCTGCGTAGTGAAGCGATAGCGGAAACTGTCGGGCTGTGCGTGCTGCACCCGCAGGATGACGAAACTCTCACCTGGTTCTAGATAGTAATCGAACTGACTGCCCTCGCGCGGCACGGTCATCGCGGCGCGGGTGGGGTCCTCATCGTCGAGCGTGACCTGCGGTGCGGCGGCGTGGGAAGTGGCCGCCAGCATTGCCGCTGCGATGCCTGCAAGCAGCGCCCTCATGCCTTCGCCTTGCGGCGCATGAGGTGATACGAAATTGCATCATGCAGCGCATTATACGATGCGTCGATCACGTTGTGGCTCACGCCGATGGTCGTCCAGCTATGGCCTTGGCGGTCCTTGCTCTCGATCATCACGCGGGTCAGCGCCGCCGTCGCGTCCGACGGGGTCAAAATGCGCACCTTATAGTCGTTCAGGTACATGTCCTTCAGCGCCGGGTATTTGATAATCAGCGCCTTGCGCAGCGCCGCATCCAGCGCGTTCACGGGGCCGTTGCCTTCGGCCACTTTCATTTTCAGTTTGCCCGCCACGGTGAGCTTCACGGTCGCTTCCGACATGGTGGTGCGGCGACCCTTTGCGTCCATGCGCCGTTCATCCAGCACGCGGAAACTTTGCAGCTCATAGAAGCGCGGCACCGCGTCCAGCATCTGGCGGGCCATCAGCTCGAAGCTGGCTTCCGCATCCTCATATGCATAGCCCTGCGCTTCGCGCTCCTTCACCACCTTCACCAGATCAGCAATGCGCGCATCGTCCTCGGCCACCTGCAGGCCCATTTGCTGCAGGCGGTTGAGCACGTTGGCGCGACCCGCTTTGTCGCTCACCAGAATGAGGCGGCGGTTGCCCACCGCATCCGGCGAAACATGCTCGTAGGATTTGCTGTCCTTGTTCATGGCGCTCACATGCAGCCCGCCTTTGTGCGCGAAGGCACTCGCCCCCACATACGGTGCGTGCGCGTTGGGCGCGCGGTTCAACCGCTCATCCACCAGCCGCGACAGCTTGGTGATGCTGGCGAGATTCTTCTCACTCACGCCGGTCGCGTAGCCCATTTTCAGCATCAGCGTGGGGATGATGGAGATGAGGTTCGCGTTGCCGCAACGCTCGCCAATACCGTTGATGGTGCCCTGCACCTGCCGCACGCCCGCTTCCACCGCCGCCAGCGAATTGGCCACGGCCTGCTCGGTGTCGTTGTGGCAATGGATGCCGAGATTTGCGTTCGGCATATGTTTTTTGACGTCGCTGACGATGCGATAAATCTCGCTCGGCAGCGAGCCACCATTCGTGTCGCACAGCACCAGCCATTGCGCCCCGCCCGCGTGGGCTGCACGCAGCACCTCGAGTGCGTAATCCGGATTAGCTTTGTAGCCGTCGAAGAAATGTTCGGCATCGAAGATGCCCACGCGCTTTTTCGCTTTCGCATGCGCGAAGCTCTCCTCGATCATGCGCAGATTCTCTTTTTTGCTGACCTTCAGGGCCGTTTCCACCTGCCAGTCCCACGCCTTGCCGACGAGGCACACGGCTGGGGTTCCCGGCGCCAGCACATCCTGCAAGCCGGTGTCGTTGCTGGCGCTGCGGCCCGCGCGGCGCGTCATGCCGAAGGCGGTGAGCTGCGCGCGTTTGAGTTTGGGCATGTCTGCAAAAAACGCATCATCGGTCGGATTTGCACCCGGCCAGCCGCCTTCGATGTAATCGATCCCGAACGCATCGAGCGCGGTGGCGATAGCGAGTTTATCCGCCACGGTAAAATCAATGCCGCGGGCCTGCGCCCCGTCGCGCAGGGTGGAATCATAGAGATAGATACGTTCAGCCATAGAGGCCGCTTATATGCGGTTTCATGAGCCGCAGCAACTACGCTTTGCGCCAGCTGGTGCCCTGCGGCCCGTCCTCCAGCAGAATGCCCTTGGCCTTCAACGCATCGCGAATCGCATCGGCCGTGGCGAAGTCGCGCGCTTTCTTGGCGGCGTTGCGATGTGCGATCTGCGCTTCAATGGCCGCGGCATCATCGCCTGCCTCGCCTTGGAACCACTGTTCAGCCGGTTGCTGCAACAGCCCCATGAACTGCGCGGAAGCAAGCAGTTCCTTACCTTCGAGCGTTTGCAGGATCGCCAGCGCTTTGGGCGTGTTCAGGTTATCGCGCAGTGCCTCAAGCAGCTCCAGCGAAATGCCTCCCCCTTGAAGGGGGAGGTTAGGTGGGGGACTGGCTGGCGAGGCGGTCGCTTGTGGCGTCCCCCTCCCGTCCTCCCCCTTCGAGGGGGAGGAGGTTTTGCGATAGAGCTTATCCATCACCTTGGCCGCATCGGCGAGCAGCTTGTCGCTCCAATCCAGCGGCTCGTTGTAGCGCGTGGAAAGCAGCGCGAAGCGGATCACCTCGCCACGCACACCGCGTTCCAAAAGGTCATGCACGGTAATGAAGTTGCCAAGGCTCTTGCTCATCTTCTCGCCGTTGACGGTAAGAAAACCGTTATGCACCCAGTATTTCGCGTAGTGCGAGCCCGCATGCGCGCAGCGGCTCTGCGCGATCTCGTTCTCATGGTGCGGGAACATGAGATCCGACCCGCCGCCGTGAATATCGAAATCATGACCGAGATGCGTCGCACTCATCGCCGAGCATTCGATATGCCAGCCGGGGCGGCCCACACCCCAGGGCGAGTCGAATTTGCTGCTCGCATCATCCTTGTCGCTGGCGGGCTTCCACAGCACGAAATCGCCGGGGTATTTTTTGTAGGGCGCCACTTCCACGCGCGCGCCGGCCACCATATCCTTCACGCTGCGACGGCTGAGTACGCCATAATCCGGGTTGCTCTGCACGTCGAACAGCACATGCCCCTCGGCCACGTAGGCATGGCCGCGCGCGATCAGCTGCTCGATCATCGCGATCATTTGCGCGATGTGTTCGGTGGCCTTCGGCTCCACATCAGGCCGGCTGCAGTTCAGCGCCGCCATATCGGCATGGAATTGCGCGGTCACCTCGTCGGTCAGTGCCTGAATGGAGATGCCGCGCTCCACGGCGGCGGCATTGATTTTGTCATCCACGTCGGTGATGTTGCGCACGAAGGTGAGCTTCGGGAAATCATGGCGCAGCAGGCGCGCCAGCACGTCATACACCACCACGGAGCGCGCATTGCCGATATGCGGGCGCGCATACACGGTCGGCCCGCACACATACATTTTCACATGCGCCGCATCGAGGGGGACAAACGGCTCTACGTCGCGCGCGAGAGTGTTGGAAAGTTTGATCATGTCATTGCGAGCGATAGCGAAGCAATCCAGCTTTAGCAAGAAAGGAAGATAGATTGCCGCGTCGCCTTCGCTCCTCGCAATGACAGTAAAATTAAGCCGCTTCACCCTTCAGGCGTTTCTCGGCGCGGGCGCGACCGAGAAGTGCAAACAGCACCTTAATCTCCGGGCCATGTTCCATGCCGGTCAGCGCAAGGCGTAGCGGCATGAAAAGCTCCTTACCCTTACGGCCGGTCTTCTCTTTTACGGCGGCCACGAACTGGTCCCAGCTTTCCGCGCCCCACTCGCCGCTTGGCAGCAAGGTGGCGGCTTCGTTGGTGAAGGCGGCATCGTCGATCTTCGGGGTGATGGGCTGCTGCAGCAATTCCCACCAGGTTTTCACCTCGTCCAGCGTGGTCAGGTTGGCGCGAATATCGTTCCAGAATCCCTCGGTCACGAAATCAAGCCCACGTGCAGTAAGCTGCGCTTTCACCTCAGCATAACCCATATGGTGCAGCAATTTCTGGTTCAGGCGCTCCAGCTCGGCGGGGTCATAATTCGCCATGGCGCGGCCCAGTTTGGAAATGGCAAATTCCGCACCCAATTGCTGCAGGCTGGGGGCAAGGTCGATCGCGTCCGATGTGCCGATCTTGGCGAGATAACTGGTCAACGCCAGCGGCAGGATGCCCTCCTCGCGCAGCGATTTGATGTCACCGCCGCCTTCGCGTTTGCTGATCTTGCCTTCCTTCATTTTCAGCAGCGCCATGTGGCCCATCACCGGGGCAGCATGGCCCAACGCTTGCATGATCTGGAGCTGGATGGCGCTGTTGGATACATGGTCTTCCCCGCGGATAATGTGGGTGATGCCCATTTCCCCATCATCCACCGAGGTGGCGAAGGTGAACAGCACGCCGCCATCTTCGCGGATCAGTACGGGGTCCGAAAGTTTTGCCCCGTCGAACTCGGTGCGGCCGCGCACCATATCGTCCCACACGATGGGTGTGTGATCGAGCTTGAAGCGCCAGTGGGGCTTGCGGCCTTGCGCTTCGTATTCGGCGCGTTTCTCGGGCGTATCGTTCAGCGCGGCGCGATCATAGATCGGCGGCAGGCCACGGCCCGCCAACATCTTACGTTTAACTTCGATTTCTTCGGCCGTCTCGTAGCACGGGTAGAGCCGGCCTGCATCGATGAGCTTTTGCTTGGCCAGTGCGTAACGCTCGAAGCGCAGCGATTGCTTTTCGATCGCGTCCCACTCAAGCCCCAGCCATTGCAGGTCGGCCTTTAGGCCATCTTCGTACTCAAGCTTGCTGCGCGCCAGATCGGTATCGTCAATACGCAGCAGGAATTTTCCGCCCGCCGCACGGGCAAACAACCAGTTGATCAGCGCGGTGCGCACATTGCCCACATGCAGCCAGCCGGTGGGGCTGGGCGCGAAGCGAACGAATACTTTCTCTTGCGACATAAAAAATCCTCTAAGGCCGCAGCGTTAGAGGATTTCTTTTTAAACTTCAATGCAGGAAGTGGCCCTAGGCCGAGGGTTTGCCACGTGCCTTCACTTCGGAGAGCTTCTCTGCCATTGCTGCTTCTGCCTCCAGCTTACGGCGTAGCGCCTCAATCGCTTTGGCATCCTGCTTGCGGGCCCACATGGTTTCGCGGGCGCGTTCACTATCCCCGTGCAGATTATATGGCATCGTTGTATCCCCTTTTTGTTGGTGTTGGCGGTAAGGGGAAGCATAGCGCGGGAAGTTAAACGGTCGGTTAATAACCGCCAGCATTTTAGGAATCAGGCGAATTTCCAGCGATTGGTAATGGGCCAGCGCCGGTCGCGGCCAAATGCCATGGGCGTGATCTTCACCCCCGGCGCGCTCTGGCGCCGCTTATATTCCGCGGCCCACACCAGCTTCGCCACCTTCTCGACCACAGCCGCATCCATGCCCTCAGCCACCAGTTCAGCCACGCTGCGTTGCCGCTCGATCAGCCCGCGCAGCACCGAGTCCAACAGCGCATAGGGTGGCAGCGAATCCTCATCGCGCTGGTCGGGGCGCAGCTCGGCGCTGGGTGGCTTGGTGATGCTGCGTTCGGGAATCGTACGACCGTTTGGCCCCAATAACCCCAGTGCGGGCGCATCGTCCACCGTGTTGCGCCACTGCGAAAGCCGCGTCACGGTGGTTTTATACACGTCTTTCAACACCGAGAATCCGCCCGCCATGTCGCCATAGAGCGTGGCGTAGCCCACCGACATTTCCGACTTGTTGCCCGTGGTCAGCAACATATGGCCGAATTTATTGCTCACCGCCATCAGTGCCAGCCCGCGCAGGCGGGCTTGGATATTCTCCTCGGTGGTGTCGGCGTTGCGTCCAGCGAATAGCGCAGCGAGGGCAGCATTGGCCGCCTGCATACCCGGCGCAATGGGCACGGTATGCGTGGCGATGCCAAGCAACTCGGCCAGCGCGTGCGCATCCTCCAAACTATCCACCGAGCTATAGGGGCTGGGCAGGCGTAGGCCCAGCACCTTCTGTGGCCCCAGCGCATCCACCGCGATGGCGGCCGAAAGCGCAGAATCAATGCCGCCGGAAAGCCCCAGCACCACGCCGGGAAAACCATTCTTGTGCACATAATCGCGCAGGCCTAGCACCAGCGCCTGGTAAATCGTTTCCTCATCCCCGCGCGTCTGTTCCATCGGTGCGGAAATACATACCCAACGCGATGCATTGCCTTGCGTAGCGCCGAAGTGGCGCGAGCCGTGTGCGGCGGGGGGCAGCGCAGCGTGGGGGGCAAGCCCCCCCTCGAATTTCTCCCACTCCAGCAATGCGAGCGCTTCGCGGAAAGCAGGCAAGCGCGCGCAATCCGTTCCACCGGCGGCGACCGCGTAGGAGCGGCCATCGAACACCAGCTCGTCCTGCCCACCCACGAGGTTGAGGTAGACGAGTGGCAGGCCAGTCGCCTGCACCACCGCATCGACCACTTTTTTGCGCTCGCCGGCCTTGCCGATATGGTAGGGGCTGGCATTCTGCACCAGCAGCAGCTCCGCGCCGGCCTTTGCCAGCTCGACACCCGCGCCCGGCTCCCATACTTCCTCGCAGATCAGCAGGCCTAGCTTCACACCGCGCCACTGCACAATCTCCGGCTCTGGGCCCGGGGCGAACACGCGTTTTTCATCGAACACGCCGTAATTGGGTAGCGCATGCTTGGCGCGCAGCAGGCTCAATCGACCGCCGCTGGCAAGCACCGAGGCGTTATAAATCGACGCCCCCTCTTCCCACAAATTCCCAAAAATCAGGTCGCAGGGCAGCGATTCCGTATCCTTCGCGATCTGGCGCGCGGCATCCCACGCGGCCTGGCGAAAGGCGGGCACAAGGATCAGATCCTCCGGCGGGTAGCCGGTGAGTGCCATTTCAGGATATAGCACCAGATCCGCGCCCAGCGCCGCGGCTTCGCGCGCCATACGCGTGATGATCGCGGCGTTGCCCGCAAGATCGCCCACCACGGGGTTCATCTGCGCCAGTGCAAGTTTTAGTTTCATGCAATTGTCATACTCGCTTGCCAAAATTTGGCTAGTGTTTCGACGATTGCAAAGGAGAAATCGATGTCCCGACCCGATACACGCAGTACTATTGAGGCACTAAAAACCTATACCGGCCAGCCTTGGGTCTTCCGTGATGGGAAGTTTCAAAGCGCCCCATTGCCCCCACAAGTGGCAGAACGCATGCTGATGCATGATAAAATACCTGCCACGCAAATAACAAATGGCGAGAAGGAGCATCCCAGCATCACGCTATCGCTTACGGCGGAAGCAGCGAGAGGCTTCATTGAAGACATGCAGCGCGAGCGCAGCAGTTTAGGGAAAGGAGCATAAGTATATGAGTAGCGCACTTGCGACGGCCGAACAGCGCGCCGTTTGTGATAAACTGAGATGCATTACCGACCAGCCTTGGGTACGGCACGGCAGCCAGATCTTGATGGCAACACCACTGATGCGCGACGATGCCGTGCGCGAGGCCATCGCCAATCTTGGGGAATTTCATTTGAACCCGGATAAAGTAAGCTTTGCGCGCGGCACGCAGCTACGGCTTAACTATCAGGATGCCTGCAGTGCACTGAAAGAGGTCAGCATTAAAGATTTGCATAGCTGGGCAAAAGGCGCGGATTAAAGCGCGGCTTCTAGCTGGGGCAGCACCTCGAACAGGTCGCCCACCAACCCATAATCCGCCACCTCGAAGATCGGGGCGTTTTCATCTTTGTTGATGGCAACGATGACCTTGCTGTCTTTCATGCCCGCAAGGTGCTGAATGGCACCGCTGATGCCCACCGCCACGTATAGCTCGGGGGCCACCACCTTGCCGGTCTGGCCGACCTGCCAGTCGTTGGGCACATAGCCCGCATCCACCGCGGCGCGGCTGGCACCCATGGCGGCGCCCAACTTGTCGGCGAGTTTCTCGAGGATCTTGAAGTTCTCTGCGGAGCCTAGGCCCCGCCCACCCGAGACGACCACACGCGCCGCCGTTAGCTCGGGGCGGTCGGATTTGGCTTCCTGCATGCCCACAAAACGCGCGCCCGCCTGCACCGCCACGGCGGGCACATCCACCCGCTCGGCATGGCCGCCCACCTCCGCCACCTTGTCGAACGCGGTGGTGCGCACCGTGATACACTTGATTGCATCGGCCGATTGTACGGTCTCGAGCGCATTGCCTGCATAAATCGGGCGCATGAATGTGTCGGCGCTGATGATCTTCGTGATCTCCGAGATCTGCTGCACATCCAGCAGCGCCGCGGCCCGCGGCATCACGTCCTTACCGAAGGTAGTGGCCGGCGCCAGCACATGGCTGTAGGCCGGGGCCAATTGCGTGATGAATGGTGCCAGATATTCCGCCAATGGGCGCGCATGGATGGCGTGATCGCCGACCAGAATCTTGCTGACCCCGGTGACCGCCTGCGCATGCGCCACCACCGCATCCACCCCGTGCCCAGCGATGGCGAGATGTACTTCGCCGCCGATCTGCTGCGCCGCGCCAATCGTCGCGCGCGTCGCCGGAGTGATGGTTTTGCCGTCATGTTCTGCAATCACTAATATCGCCATGATGTATTCCTCTTTCACTTTCGCCGTTCGACGAGCCGCCTCAAGAACGGCGACTTCTGCTATGCCGCTTCAAAGTACACCGAGCATCGCGAGGGACTTTGAAGCGATAGTTCATATCACCTTCGCTTCGTTCTTCAGTTTGTCCACCAGCTCGGCCACATCCTTGACCTTGCCGCCGCCTTTTCGTTTGGGTGGCTCCTCCACCTTCAGTACGGTCAGGCGCGTCGTGGGCTCCACGCCAAGCTCAGCGGGCGACATCACCGCCAGCGGCTTGGCGCGCGCTTTCATAATGTCGGGCAATTTGGCATAGCGCGGTTCGTTCAAGCGCAGGTCGGTGGTGATCACCGCTGGGAGCGTTACAGCGATGGTCATCAACCCCCCATCCACCTCGCGCGTCACGGTGGCTTCGCCGCCCGAAATTTCTACCTTGCTGGCGAAAGTGGCTTGCGGCCAGCCCAGCAATGCGGCCAGCATTTGCCCGGTCTGGTTCGCATCATCGTCGATCGCTTGTTTGCCCGCGATCACCAGATCAATCTGTTCTTTTTGCGCCACCGCCTTCAGCAATTTGGCCGCCACCAGCGGCTCGATCTTCGCGTCGGTCAACACATGAATGGCGCGATCGACCCCCACCGCAAGCGCGGTGCGCAAGGTTTCCTCGCACGGCTTGGCACCGATAGTGACGGCCACCACCTCGGTGGCGATGCCTTTTTCCTTCAACCGGATCGCCTCTTCCACGGCGATCTCGTCGAACGGATTCATGCTCATTTTGACGTTGGCAAGCTCAATGCCGGACTGATCGGCCTTCACGCGGATTTTAACATTGTAATCCACCACCCGTTTGACGGGCACCAGTATGCGCATGGAAAAGCACTCCTTTTTCTTTCAACCATGCGGATTTTTTGCAGCAAATGCAAGCTGCAGTGCAGCGTTACATGGGCGTAAGAAATGCGATGTTCACGCGCCCTGCCCGCGCAACAGCAACAACAGCGCCAGCGCAACAAGGGCCAGGCCCTGGAAGGTCACGCGCGCGACCATGAGTTTGTTGCCATATTTGCGGTTCGGCTCGCCGCCGCGCGCCATAAAGATGATGCCGATGACAAGCGCCACCACCGTGATGCCCATGAGCACCAGCAAAAGAATGGCAAGGCTTGTATCCATGATCTACGCTACCTGTTGGGGTTCACGGTAGATATAGGTGCGGCTGCAATAAGGACAAGTTACGGTATGGTCATGGTCAGGATCGATATGCAGGTACACGCGCGGATGGCCTAATGCACCACCGCCGCCATCGCAGGCAACCTGCATGCTGCTGACCTCAATTTTTTCAAACATGAATCATTCCTAATTCGCAAAAACAAATGTTGGCCCGGCGGGCTTCTGCGTCGCACTATTGGTTTTTGTGGCGGCGCTGTCAACCGCTACGGGCACGGGCTGCACCCCCGCCTCCGTTTTCACCATCATATCCGGTGTGCTCGCCTGGGCGGCCTTGGCATCGGCAACCCGCACCGGTGTGGCTGTTGGGGTGGCGACCGGGCGGACCACCATCACGTCAGACTCGCGGCGCGCATTCGCATTCGACACCTGAATCAGCCGCACGTTGCGCGTGCTATCAATCCGATTCATGGGCCGAACAGGGGCGGCAGTGGCGGCCTGCTGCTTGCCGGATTCAAAATCAGGCGTGGGGACCGTCTGCGGAGCCAGCCCCTGCTGGCTGCGCGCGGCGGCCACTTTGCTAACAATACGATTCCAGCTTTTCTCAATGCGCACGAGATACGCACTGCCATATTTCGGGGTGCGCGAATGGTAGGCAGCCGTTGCCTTGATCCAATCGCCAAGATCGTTGTAGTTGGTACGCAGGAATTTGGCCGCATAGGCAACGTTGCGACCGGGATCATACGCTTCGTTCAGGTCCCGGAAGGCTTTGTTGTGGTGCTTCAGGTTCACCTGCATGCAGCCCACATCGATCGAGCGGGCGCCGGCGCGCATAAAGGCCTGTGTGCGCGCCACCGCCTCGGCCTTGCTGGCGAAGTAATAGCCTTTGCCTTCCACATTGGCCGTCCACGGCCAGGGAAGCGGCATATCCAGCCCTTTATGCCAGCGGCCCGATTCGGTACTGGAAATCGCGGCGAGTAGGTGGTTGGGAATGCCCTGCGCCCGCTCCTGCAAGGGAAAATGCTGGGTGCATAGCCGCGCCCCCTCGATCATGGCATCGCGCGCAGGCGCAGCCTGTGCAGCGGGCAGCCCACACAAGGTTGCCGCAACGGCCAGATACGTGAAGCTGTGGCGAATTCTCATCACCTGCCATCCTAGCAAGTCTTATGCCGCAAAACAAAAGAAATCCTGCTGCATGCCGCGGCGTATCGTGTATACTGCTGTCATGATTTATCTGCACCCGTCACGCCCGCATTGCACCCGTCACGCCTTCAGCCTGATGGAGATGGCGCTTGTGATTGCGATCATTGGCTTGTTGATCGGCGGTGTGGTGGCCACGCAAAGCTACATCAAAAACGCCGAATTAAGCACCATGGTCAACGAGGCGAAGTTTCACCTCGATGCACTCAAGCAGTTTGAGCGCGCCTACCAAGGGCTCCCTGGCGATGTGGCGAATGCGAGCAGTTACTGGTCGGGCGCGGCGAATGGTAACGGCAACGGCATCATTGGCAACGGCAATAGCCCGGAATATTTTTCGGCCTTCACCCATTTGCGGCTCGGTAAATTTATCACGCCGAATTACACGGGCGTGGCAGGCAGTGCCGGCGCACTGGATGGCGATGTCGGCGTGAACATACCACAACTCACCGGCACAGGTATCGGCTTGTATGCCGAAACCGCAGGGAACGGTGGCTATCATACAGGGTTTGGCACCTACTACGATGGCTATTACGGCACGTATGTAGTGGTGGCGCGCGAAACCACCGGCAATAGTTTGCCAAGCAATGGATTTCTGGCCCCCGAATCCGCATTGCAGCTGGATGCCAAGTTCGATAACGGCGTGCCCAGCACCGGTACCGTGCGTGCACGCGGCGCTACGAGTTGCAGCTCCGCCACCGCGTACGATGTGGCCTCAACCGCAGAAAGCTGCAGCTTTATCATGACATACCAGTGATGGCCATGCGGCCATTCACGATTTTTTAACGCATGGGTGCTATGATTACGATTGGGAAGGTGTGTCACCTTCTGCGCCCCAGATAGGGGCGTTCACCCTCAGGGCATCGGGAGGCGTCATGACCCTAACCACCC
>Ga0209278_1001250_pt1 | contig 15862 bp, 12 predicted proteins | sample JI81BgreenDNA_FD_187504 | JGI IMG/M metagenome (GOLD analysis project Ga0209278, IMG submission 187504) | Wastewater effluent complex algal communities from Wisconsin, to seasonally profile nutrient transformation and Carbon sequestration -... | ecosystem: Engineered > WWTP > Effluent > Algae... | reverse complement strand
CAGAAGCCTATCTGGGCGAAACCGTGACTCAGGCCGTGATCACCGTGCCGGCCTATTTCAACGACGCCCAACGCCAGGCCACCAAGGATGCCGGCAAGATCGCCGGCCTCGAAGTGCTGCGCATCATCAACGAGCCGACGGCCGCCGCGCTGGCCTATGGTCTCGACAAGAAGAACGACGCCAAGACTGTGGCCGTTTATGACCTTGGCGGCGGTACCTTCGATATCTCCATCCTCGAACTGGGCGATGGCGTGTTCGAAGTGAAGAGCACGAGCGGTGACACCTTCCTGGGCGGTGAAGACTTTGACGCCAAGCTGGTGGAATTCCTGTCGGCCGACTTCAAGAAGGCCGAAGGTATCGACCTGACCAAGGACAAGCTGGCTCTGCAGCGCCTGAAGGAAGCCGCGGAAAAGGCCAAGATCGAGCTGTCGTCCTCGGCCGCGACCGAAGTGAACCTGCCCTTCATCACCGCTGATCAGAACGGGCCGAAGCACCTCGTCAAGAACATCACCCGCACCGATCTGGAAAAGCTGGTGCTCGACCTGATCGAGCGCACCCGCAAGCCCTGCCTCGATGCCATCAAGGAAGCCGGCGTGAAGGCCGGTGATCTGGATGAAGTCATCCTGGTTGGCGGCATGACCCGCATGCCGCGCGTGCGCCAGTTCGTGAAGGAATTGTTCGGCAAGGAGCCCAACACCAGCGTGAACCCGGATGAAGTGGTGGCCATGGGCGCCGCCATCCAGGCCGGCGTGCTGCAGGGCGACGTGAAGGACGTGCTGCTGCTCGACGTGACCCCGCTGAGCCTTGGCATCGAAACGCTGGGCGGCGTGTTCACCCGCATGATCGATCGCAACACGACGATCCCGACCAAGAAGAGCCAGGTCTATTCCACCGCCGACGACAATCAGTCGGCCGTGACCATCCGGGTGTTCCAGGGTGAGCGCGAAATGGCGGCAGACAACAAGATCCTGGGCCAGTTCGATCTGGTTGGCATCCCGCCGGCCCCGCGCGGTGTGCCGCAGATCGAAGTGACCTTCGACATCGATGCCAACGGGCTCGTGTCCGTCAACGCCAAGGACAAGGGCACCGGCAAGGAACAGCAGATCCGCATCCAGCCGTCGGGCGGCCTTTCCAAGGACGATATTGACAAGATGGTGCGCGATGCCGAAGCCTTTGCCGAGGAAGACAAGAAGCGTCGCGCCGCCGCCGAAGCCCGCAACCAGGCCGACAGCCTGGTGCATTCGACGGAACGCCAGCTGGTCGAGCATGGCGACAAGGTTGGCCCGGATGTGAAGGCCAGCATCGAAGCCGCCGTCGCCGATGTGAAGGCGGTGCTGGATTCGGGCGATGCCGATGCCATCAACGCCAAGGTGCAGGCGCTGGGCCAGGTCGCCATGAAGCTGGGTGAGGCCGTGTATGCGGCCGAGCAGGAGAAGGCCAACTCTGGGGCCGACGCCGCCGGCAGCGAAGCCAAGCCGGCCAGCGACGACGTGGTGGACGCCGAGTTCACCGACGTGGACGAGAACAAGAAGTAAGTCAGTCGCCGGAGTGCGCCCGCAGCGATGCGGGCGCACTTGCGCTGTTGTGTAGGGGCGACTGAGCCATGGCCACCGAGATCGACTTTTATGAATTGCTGGAGGTGGAGCGCGGCGCCGACGAATCGACGCTGAAATCCGCCTATCGCCGGCTGGCGATGAAATGGCATCCGGACAAGAATCCCGGCGATGCCGCCGCTGAACAGAAATTCAAATCGATCAGCGAAGCCTATGACGTGCTGAAGGATCCGCAGAAGCGGGCCGCCTACGATCGCTTTGGCCATGCGGCCTTCCGGCAGGGTGGTGGCGGCGGTGGCGGCGCGCAGGATTTCGGCGGTTTTGCCGATATATTCGAAAGCGTGTTTGGCGAATTCATGGGCGGCGGTGGCGGCCGAGGCCGGCGCGGCGGGCCAACCCGCGGCAGCGATCTGCGCTACGATCTCGAAATGACGCTGGAGGAGGCCTATAACGGCCGCCAGGCGACGCTGACCATTGATGTCGCCGCTGCCTGCAAGCCCTGCGGTGGCAACGGCGCCAAGCCCGGCACGTCGGCGCGCGCCTGCACCACCTGCGGCGGCAGTGGCCGGGTTGGCATGCGCCAGGGCCTGTTCATGGTGGAACGCACCTGCCCGGCCTGCCACGGCCAGGGCCAGATCATCGCCGATCCGTGCGACAGCTGCGGCGGCGCCGGCCGGGTGGAGCAGCAAAAGACCATCAACGTCAACGTGCCCAAGGGCGTGGACGATGGCACCCGCATCCGCGTGGCCGGCGAAGGCGAGGCCGGCACCCGCGGCGGTCCGGCCGGTGATCTCTATATTTTCGTGCACCTGAAATCGCACGACGTGTTCAAGCGCGACGGCACCACCCTTTACGCCATCGCGCCGTTGTCGATCACGCTGGCGGCTCTGGGCGGCGAGATTGACGTGCCCAGCCTCGACAAGCAGCAGACGACGATCAAGATCCCCGCCGGCACCCAGACCGCCAAGCAGTTCCGCGTGCGCGGCAAGGGCATGCCCAGCCTGAATGGCAACGGCGCGGGCGATCTTGTGATCCAGGTCGAAGTCGAAACCCCGGTCAAACTGACCGCACGGCAACGCGAACTGCTGGAAGAATTCCGCGCCATCGAAGGCACCGAAGGCGGCCGCAACACGCCGAAGAGCCAGGGCTTCTTCGACAAACTCAAAGGTGTGTGGAGCGAGTTGACCGAGTAAGGCAAGCGCAATTCGGGCTTGCAAGGTCAACGTCGCTGCGGCAATTCTCGATATGTTACATTGTATCAGATTCGGGGACTCGCCGTGGCCACAGTGCTTGATCATCCTGCAGTGTCTGCTCCACCTCCGCATGTCGCCAATGGCGCGACCGATTCTGTTCTCGCCGCCATCCATCAGCCCGCGATCAACTTTGCCGTGTGGGAACGCACGCTGAGCCCGGCGTTGCTGGCCGATCTGGCTGCGCTCGATCTGTGTTGTGCTGGCGATGTGCGCTTCACAGCCACGCTGCATGATCTGCCTGACAGTCTTGCTGTTGCCATGGCTGAAGCCGGCTGGGCAGGCCTTGCGCTCACAGCAGATGTGATCGCCTTGACCCGCCACTTTGCCGGCATCATGTCCTGCATCGCCGTCGAGCTGCGGCTGGAGGTGGTGGACGATGATGCCTGCCGCAAGTTCCACGCTGATTATGTATCAGCCCGGCTCGTCACCACTTATCTGGGCCCCGGCACCGATTGGCTGCCCGACGGTGTTGAAAGTGTCACGTCTGCGCGGCGGCTGGCGGCCGGCGCGGTGGCCCTGTTCAAGGGTCGCAGCTGGCCCACCGACAATCCCATCATTCACCGCTCCCCGCCCATAGCCGGCACCGGTCAGCGCCGGGTGGTGCTGGTGTTAAACCCGGCTGGCTGATTGCGCCGACGTCGGCTATGCCGGCGCACATGAGCCAGCGCCTTTCCAACCGCCGTTACCTCGTCACCGGTGCCGCCCGCGGCATTGGCCTCGCCATCGCCCAGCGGCTTGTGGCCGAAGGGGCGCGGGTCATGCTGGCCGATGTGCTGCCGGAAGGCGCGGATCGCGCCGCCGAACTGGGCGAGGCCGCCGCCTTCATCCATTGCGACGTGACCAGTCGCGATCAGATCGCTGCCGCCATCACCGCCACCGTGGGGCGCTGGGGCGGCCTTGATGGCTTGATCAACAACGCCGGGATTGCGGTGAAGGGTGACATTCTCACCGAAACGCCCGAACAGTTCGATCGGGTCATCGCCACCAATCTCACCGCCGCCTTCCACGCCACGCAACTGGCCGCACCGCACCTGATCGCGGCCGGCGGCGGCGTGGTCGTCAACATGTCGAGCGTCAACGCCGTTCTCACCATCCCGGCTCTGCTGGCCTACAACGTCGCCAAGGGCGGGCTTAACCAGTTGACGAAGAACACCGCCATCGCGCTGGCGCCGCACAACATTCGCGTGGTCGGCATCGGGCCGGGCACCATCCTCACCGATCTGGCCAAGCAGGCCGTAATGGCGAGTGAGGAGGCGCGCCGCCAGATCATGTCGCGCACGCCGATGGGCCGTGCCGGCGAGCCCGAAGAAATCGCCGCCATCGCCGCCTTCCTGTTGAGCGACGACGCCAGTTACATTACCGGCGAGACCATCTATGCGGACGGCGGCCGGCTCGGCCTCAACTACACCGTGCCCGTTTCTGGAGAATGATGCGTGATTGATGCCGAATGGTGGGAATATGACGACGCCGACGAGATGGCGGAAGCCGTTGCCGGCGACATCGCCTATATCATCGGCCAGGCGCTGGAAGCGCGCGGCCGGGCGCTGGTCGCCTTTCCCGGTGGCGCCACCCCGCTGCCGGCGCTGAAACTGCTGGCCGACATGAAGATCGAATGGGCCGATGTGACCATCCTGCCCACTGATGATCGGCTGGTGCCGGTGACGGACAAGCTCTCCAACGCCGGCCAGTTGGCGCGGCTGTTCCTGCCCAAGAAAGCCCGCGTGTTGCCGCTCACTGCCGGTGAGAGTGACCCGGTTGCCGCCGGCCGCGCGGCGGACGAACGCATCGCTGATCTTGACTGGCCGCTGGATGTGGCGTGGCTGGGCGTGGGTGAGGACGGCCACACCGCCTCCATCTTCCCCGGCCCGGATTTCGATGCCGCCATCGCTGGCCCCAAGGCCCGCCGCGCGCTGGGCGTGCGCCCCGATCCGCTGCCCGTGGGCGCCCCGGTGAACCGCGTGACGCTGACCGGGCCGACGCTGGTTTCGGCGCGTGTTGTAACGCTGGTTCTGCAGGGCAAGGCCAAGCGCAAGGTGGTGGAAACGGCGCTGAAGCAGGGCGCCAGCAGCACGCTGCCAATCGGCCGCCTGTTGGCCGAACTGGACATGGACATCGACATCCACTGGTGCCCGTGAACCAATCCAACCACGTCACCCCGGCGAAAGCCGGGGCCCATCTCCCGAGCTGAGTTGCTGCCGGCATGTTGGGGCGATTGGCCCCGGCTTTCGCCGGGGTGACGGGCTCCAAAATCAGCGCACCGTCACCCGCACCCGGTCATAGGCTGTCTGCCCGTCGGTCAGGCTGATCTCGTGCCGGCCCGGCACCGGTGCCCAGCGCGCCGGCAGGCCAGGCAGGCGGCGGCCATCGACGGCGATGAACAGTCCGGGCCGCTGGCCGATGCTGCGGATCACCAACAGCTGCCGCGCCGGCGGAATATCGGGATCGATCGCGATCAGGCTGCCATCACTGGGCGCAACCAGGCGCGGCGCCTGTTCGGCGGGCGTGGCCAATGCAAACACCGGCTGCCACGTGCCGGGCAGGAACAGTTCCGCGCGTGGTGGCTCCACGGCAGGCTGGAAACTGACACGGCGGCGCTCCACGCCGGCAGGCAGCGCCCATCCGGCTGGCGGCACGCCTTCGTGCAGCGCCAGCATGATCGCTGCCCAGGCCGGCGCCGCGCCGCTGGTGCCGGAAACGCCGATCATCGCATCGCCTTCGAAATTGCCGACCCACACCGCCACGGTGAAGCGGCGCGAAAAACCGATGCACCAATTGTCCCGCATGGCCTTGGAGGTGCCGGTTTTCACCGCCGCCGGGAACGGCAGGGACAGGCCGGATTCCTCGCCGAAACTGGCACTGCGGGCGGCGGTATCGGCCAACAGGTCGCGGATGATGGCGGCGGCCTGAGGGTCGATCACCTGCGCGGTATCCGGCCGCGCTGCCGGATCGAGCGTGAGCGGGCCGCCGCGCCCGCCCAGCGCCAGCGCGCGGAAGGCGGCGGCCTGTTCCAGCAGGGTGACCTCCGCCGAACCGAGGGCCAGCGAGAAGCCATAATAGTCCCCCGGCCGGTCGATGCCGCGATAACCCACGTCTTGCAGGCGCTGGCGGAAGGGTTCGACCCCGGTGAGCAGCAGGGCGCGCACCGCCGGCACATTCAGGCTGTTGCCCAGCGCGGTGCGCACCGACACGGCACCGCGAAACCCGCGATCATAATTTTGCGGGATATAGAGCCCGGTGCCGGTTTCGAGATCGACCGGCGAATCATCGAGCAGCGACGCCGCCGTGAGCAACCGCCGCTCCAGCGCCAGCGCATAGAGCTGCGGCTTGAGCGTCGATCCAGCTTGGCGCGGGGCGGTCACGCCGTCCACCGCCGCCGCCCGGCTGGCCGCGCCGGCGCTGCCCACCCAGGCCAGGATGCGCCCAGTTTCATTGTCCACCACCACGGCGGCGGCATCGCGCACGTTGCGGGGGCTCAGCGCCGCCAGTTGCCGATCAAGCGCGGCGCGGACCAGGCGCTGCACATCGGCATCGATGCCGCTGCGCACCACGCCGCGCGTGCCCGGTGGCAGCAGGCGATCGGCCAGATGCGGCGCAAGATCATCGCTCACAACGCGCTGGCGGGCCCCCAACAGGCGCGCTGTGGCCAGCGCGATGGCGGCGCAATCCAGATCAGGCGCGGCCCGGCAGGCGCGCTTCAGCACGGCTTCGGCCGGCGCCGACGGACGGCGGGCGAGCGCCACCAGCACGGCATTTTCGGCGGGTTCCAGCGTCGCCGCCGGCCGGCCCGCCAGCAACTGTGCGGCGGCATCCACGCCCACCACGTCACCGCGCAGCGGCAGCAGGTTGAGCCACGCCTCCAGAATCTGCCGCTTGCTCCAGCGGGCTTCGAGCGCGCGGGCGGCACGCATCTGGGCAAGTTTCTGCAGCGCCCCGCGTTGCCCGGCGCGGCCGAGTTCGGGATCGATCAGCGCCGCGACCTGCATGGAGATGGTCGATGCGCCGCGCCCGCCATTGCCTGTCACCCTGTCCCGCGCTGCAGCGGCCACCGCCCGCCAGTCCACGCCGCCATGCTGCCAAAAACGTCGATCTTCCGCGGTGACGAGGCGGCGGACAAGATCGGGGCTGATCGCGCTGAGTTTCAGCCAGTCGAGCCGGCGCGTGTCGGGATCGGTGCGGCGGCGGGCGAGTTCGCGGCCCTGCCGGTCGAGCAGCACAGCCTCGCTGCCCGGCTGTGCGACCAGATCGGCAAAGGCCGACACGGGTGCCGGCTGGGTGCGCCAGATCAGGAGCCCAAGCAGCACCAGCAGCGCCAAAGGCAGCGCACGCGAGCGCCTCATTTCGTGTCGGCAACCACCAGCGTGCTGCCGGGCAGGAGCGCGTTTATGTCGGGCGCGTACATCGCTTCGGCGCGGGTTGGTGGCAGGGCGAAACGACCGTTGCTGCCGAGCCGAATGCGATATTCGATCGTGGTCGGCGCGGCGCCCAGTTGCTGCCAATAGGCGCGATAATGGCCGGTGCGGCGTTCCACCCAGTCGGGATATTGGCCGGTTTCCGCGCCGCCTTCGTTCAGCAGTTCGGAGCGGCCACCCAAAGCCTGGCCTTGGCCACCGCCCAATATGGTCGCCCCGGCCGGCACCGGATCAGTGAGCGCCACCCAGGCCGTTTGCGCGCGCGCCGTGATGGTCAGGCGCACCGCCAGCACATCGCCGCGGCTCCAGCGGCCGGGCACGGCCTGGCGGATGGGGACGATCTGGCGGCGCAGGGACAATCCGTTGGCGACAGGCTTGGCGGCCGGCACAGCCGCGCTGAGCGAGACCATCGCCCACGGCTGGCCACTGCCGGCGTGACTGATGGCGAGCGGTGCGGTGGCGGCGGGCAGGCGAACGGGCGCCGGAGCGGGCCATGTCGCCACCTGCTGCGCCGGACCCAAGGCCAGCCTTGTGCGCCCAGTCACCGCCTCCTTCTCGAACCGCGCCGCAAAGCCAGCCAGCGCCAACCGGCCCAGCGCATTGGCGGGCGTCGTGTCCCAATGGCCTTGGCTCTGGCCCTGCACCAGGGCGCGGGCGAGGCGCGGGGCGTCGCCGGCCCAGGCTGGATCGCCGATGGCGACCAGCAGCAGGCGCGCCGTGGCGGCGTCGCGCCCGCTCATCAGGCTCCAGTCGTCGGCTGGACCAGCGAAGCGCACGACCGTGCCGCGATCATCCAGCCGGGCACGCAGCCGGGCCAATGTTTGCGCGGCGGCCGGCCCGTTGCCACTGGCCAGTTGCACGGCGCGCCAATCGAGCAGCGCTGACGGCCCCCACTGATCGGGCGTGGCGTTGAAGCCGGCGAGCATCCGCCCCACCGCTTCGCCTTCGCCGGCCAGCGCCGCCAGCGCGGCCAGCCGGTTACCCGCGACCCGGCCTTCGGCGACGGGGCGCAGGCCCGCCAGCATGCGCGCCTGTTCGGCGGCGGGCAGCGGCCAGGCTGACAGGCGGGAGAGGCGCAGCACATAGGCCGTGAGGTCCGCATCGCCGCTCATGCCGGTGTTGGGGAAGAAGCGTAGCAGGCCGCGTGAGTCGATCCAGGCAGACAGCCCGGCGACCTCGCGATCCCACATCGCCTTGTCGCCCAGCGCCAAGGCTTTCGACAGGCGCTGTTCGATACAATCATAGGGATAGGCGGCCATCCAGGCCTGCATGGCCGAGAGATTGCCGCCCAGCGAAGGCGACAGCGCGACCATCACAAAGGCCGTGCCCGGCAGTGCACCGGCCGGCACGGCGATGGGCAGAGGATTGGGAACATTGGCCCGGGTAAGGGCGGCGGTGATCACGGCGGGCGGCACGGCGGGCTGGACGATCTGTTCGACTTGTACCGCATCGGCCGCGCCGCCGCCGCTGGCGCCAAGTTTCCACGTCAGTGTTCCAGCGGCTGGCGCGGTCGCGGCAAAGGCGATGGTCTGCGCCGCACCGGCCGCCAGCGTGATGGGCCTTGCTGGCCAGCGCGTGGCGCCTGCGCTCGCCGTGATGGTGACGGGCAGCGCGCGTGCCGTGGTGTTGCGCACCACAATGGTCGCGACATAGGCATCGCCGGTGCGCACCAGCGGCGGGATGCCGGGCAATATCTGCAAATCCTGCGTGGTGCGAATACTGGCGCTGCCGGTGCCGAACAGGCCCGGCCCGGCACTGGCGATGGCGACAAGGCGGAAGCCGGACAGGCTGTCGTTCAGGCGGAATGGCACGCGGGCCTGGCCATTGGCATCCAGCTTCACGCGGCCCGCCCAGGCGATCACCGGCTGGAAATCGCGGCGCTGCAGGGCCAGCGCGCCGCCGCCACCGCCGGCCGCCACGGCCTTGCTGCCATAATGGCGCTTGCCCACCACCTGGCCCTGCGCGGTGGCAAGCACGACGCCCAGCGGCCGCGGCGCCATCATCGCATCGAGCAGCTTCCAGCTGTCATTGTCCTTCAGTTGCAGCAGGGCTTCATCCACGGCGGCAAAGGCGATTTCGGCGTCGGCAGGCAGGCGCATGCCGGCGGGGGCCTTCACGGTCACCAACGCACTGGCCTGCTCCTTCACGGCGTGAGTCGGCCTGTCGGGCGTCACCTGCACGGCCAGACGCCGCGCATCATGGCCCACCTTCAGTTGCGCCAGCCCCAGCCGGTAACTGGGCTTGGCCAGATCAACCAGCGCGGTGGGAGACGCCGCCTCGCGGCTGAGCCAGGGCAGGTTCCAGCGCCGCGCCAGATCGGCCAGCCACAGGCGCCAGCCCGCCACGCGGCCACGCACGGCGAGCACCGACACATAGACGTTGGGCGCATAATCGCCCTTCATCTTCACGTCCACCACCGGGTCCTTGCCCGACAATGTGGTAACAAAACTTTCCATCACGCCGCCGCGCAGCACCGTCACCAGCGCCGTCGCGGTGCGGAACGGCATGCGCACAGCCAAGCGGGCAGTGCCATTCGCAGCGACTTCGGGCGCTTCCGGCACCAGATCCATGCGGTCGCCATTGTCGCCGCCGAACCACCAATCATCATCGCCGGCCAGCCACAGGCTTTGGGTAGCGCGCGCGGTGCGCCCGGCGCTGTCGGTGGTTTCGGCCAGGGCCAGTACTTCGCCCGACACGCCGGCATCCAGCGTGCACAGCGCCCGCCCGCGATCATCGCTGGTGGCGCTGCATTTCGCCTTCAGTTCGCGGGTTTCACGGGCATTGTCATAGGCATAGAAGCCGCCGACGAGGCGTTTGCGGGTGGAAAGGATTTCCCGCGCGAACAGCCGCACGTTGATCTTCTGGCCACGCACCGGCTTGCCGGCAAGATCGAGCACCACCAGCTTCAGCCGCAGATCATCGGCCTTGCTCAGCCAGCCATCCGTCGCGATGCCGATGCGCACGGCGGCCGGGTCCAGCTTCAGCCGGGTGACCTTGGTCGCCACTTCGCCATTGGCATCCGGATAATCCATTTCCGCCACCAGCGTGGACGGTGCCGTTACTGCCGGCCACCCGCTCGCCGTCACCCGCGCCGTGCCAGCCGGCCCCAGCGTCAGCGGCTGTTCGGCGGCGCGCTGGGCGCTGGCGGTTGCACCGGCTTCATTGCCGTCGCCATCCAGTGCGGCGAGACCCGGCTTCACGGGTTCCGCATCGAACCGCCAGCCGTCATAGCCCGGCACCTCCACGCTGCGCGGCACCACCCGGGTGCGCAGCGTGACCGGCGTGCCGCCCGCGCCGCCGCCCGACAGGTACGACAGCGCCAGATCGAGCGGCAGGCTGCGCGGCGCAACCGGGATCGCCTTGGGGCCGCTAACGCCTGCGCGGCTGGTCGGCAGGCGGAACTCCTCGACCTGGAACCGGCCAACGCTGCGTTCCTCGTCGCCTGCCAGTCGCAGGTCCCAATCGCCGGCCGGCGCGCTGGCAGGCAGATCGACATGGCCGACGGGGTCAGCCCCGCCATCAAGCGTGACGGGCAACACCGTGTCACTGGCCCAATGGCGGGCGGTGAGGGTACGCGGGCCGGCGGGCGCGCGGGCAAAGCCGGCATCGCGGGTGACGCGCTCGAACAATTTCAGATTGATGCGCTCGCCCGGCCGCGCCAGCGTGCGATCCAGCACGGCGTGGGCCAGTGCGCCGCCCTGCCAGTCTCCGCCAGGCAGGTTGAAATCATAGGCCTGGATGCCGCGCCCCCAGCTCGACAGGGCAAAGCTGTAATCATCCGCCGTGCGCGCCGAAATGAACAGTGGCGCGCTCTGCCCCGCGACGCAGCCGGTGTAGCTGCTCGGGCGCGGCAGACCGGCAGGGATGCGGGCGCGGCCCTGTGCATCGCTCTTGCCCTGCCACAGCAGCTTGCCCGAACACCCGTCAGACACGCGCACGGCAGCACCGGCCACGGGGCTGGCATCGCTCAGCCGTGTCACCCAGGTCAGGCTGGCGCCGTCTCCCCACTGGAAATGCACCGCCATGTTGGTGACCAGCGCACCGGTGGCGACATGGCGCACGTTGCCCGGCCCAAGCAGTGCATTGCCCAGCAGCGGCGAAGCAATCTCGACAACATGGAAGCCACGGGTTTTCAGCGGGATGCCCACCACCTGCATGGCGCCGTCCTTGCTCCGCGAGACCGTGAAGCGCCGGGCGGGCTGGCTCGCGGGTATCAGGGGCTGGCTGCGGGTGGTCTCGATGCTGCGGTTGCCGCCATCGCTCAGCGGTTCGCTGCGGAATGTGCGCTCCTCGGCTTGCTCCAATTGGCGCAGCCAGCGGGCGATGGCGGCATCGTTGGTGGTGGTGATGCTGCGGGTCGGCAAGGCCAGCATGCTGGCCGGCAACGGGTTTTCCACGCCGCGCAGGGTGACGGGCAGAACGCCGCCTTCTTCGGCCTCCAGGATCCCGAAGGTGCCGGCAAACTTGGCCAGCGGCGGATAATCGGCGGTGGCGATTGGCAGCGGGAAGCGTTCGGCATTGGCCAATCTGCGGCCACTGTCATCGGCCAGCCCGGCGGGCAGGGTGACGCTGAACTTTGTCTGGGCCGGCAGCGGCCCCTTGAAGCGGACTTCCTGCAGCGTGTTGGCACGGTCCTTCGGCACTTCCGGCGCAATGGCGCGGCCGCCCTGCAGCAGCCGCGCCTGCAGGGCGACAGCGCGCGGCACCGGGGCGGTAAAGCTCACGCGGATCGAATCGAGCGGGGAACAGGCGGCTCCGGCATTGACCCGCGTGCATTCGATGCGCGCCGTGAAGGCCTGACGGACGGTGAAGCGCCGCTGCCAGTCGGTACCGGCCGTGAAGCCATTGGCGGCCGCGACACCATTGCCCCAGACGATGGTCACCTTGCCGCCGGGCGGCAGTGGGCGGCGGCAATGAAGGGCGGTGATGCTGGCACGGGTGCGGGCCTCGCCGCTCTCGGATGCGCGCCAGCCGGCCTGTTCCAGGAACCAGTTCAGATTCCAGTTGCCGCTCGATCCCTTGATGATGGCGTCGCGCGTGGCATCCGGCAGCGGATCGAGCGGGATTTTTTCGCCAACGCCTTCGATCAGGCAGGCGGCATGGCCGGCCAGGCTGGCGGGCGTGGGCGGCGCTTCGCTGGCGATCAGGAAAATCTGGTCTTCGGCCAGTTCCTCATATTCGGGTGCGATGGCGCGCAGCGATGGCCCCGGCGTGGTGAAACGGAAGGGCCCCGTGGCAGGCAGCGGGCGGCCGGCGAGATCCTTCAGGCCGGGCGCGAGGCTGAAACTGCACGCCCGCCCGCCCGGCAGCGGCGCGGGCAGATCGATGGCAAAACGCTGCGGATCCAGCCACTGGCCCTTGCCGCCGGCCCCGCATGCCCCATTGATGGGCGCGGGCGCGGTGCCGCCCAACGCCACCATCGGCGTGGCAAAGCGCACCACGATCTGGCGCGGCGCGGCCACCATCCCCTCCGGCGAGAAACCCACCACGCCGGGCCGCGGCAAAGATTGGGCTTGGCCGATCAGCGGCATGGCGGCGAGGCCAAGCAGCAGCGCCACGCCCAACAGGCGCGAGTTCATCCGGAGGCGCGGAGTCGGCATCGGCTCAGCTTGCCGGGAAGCAGGCGCAGCAACAAGCGATAGTCTTGTCGTGGCGGCTGTTTGGGCGTGCCTTTTTCCTGTCACGCTGGCCGGCTAGGCGTTAGTTATGATGCGTCCGATCCTTGCTCCGCTGGTGGTGTTGCTGATGGCTGCTGCTCCGCTGAAACCTGCCGGCATTCCGGCCCCGCCGATCATCATCGCGCATCGCGGCGCCAGTGCCGAGCGGCCGGAACACACGCTGGCCGCCTATGAACGCGCCATCGAACAGGGCGCCGATTTCATCGAGCCTGATCTGGTGCCAACCAAGGACCATCAGCTGGCGGCCCGCCACGAGAACGAAATTTCCGGCACCACCGATGTTGCCAACCATCCCGAGTTCGCGGCGCGCAAGACGACGAAGACCATCGACGGCGAAGCGATGACCGGCTGGTTCACCGAGGATTTCACCCTGGCCGAACTGAAGACGCTGCGCGCGAAGGAACGGTTGCCGCAACTGCGCCCGGCCAATGCGGAATTTGATGGCCAGTTTGAAATCCCGACGCTGGCTGAGGTGATTGCACTGGCCAAGGCGGCCTCTGCCAAGACCGGGCGGACCATCGGCATCTATCCCGAAACCAAGCATCCCAGCTATTTCCGTTCCATTGGCCTGCCGCTGGAGCCAGTGCTGCTGCGCGAACTGGCTGCAGCCGGCTGGACCAGCGCTGATGCGCCCGTGTTCATCCAGAGCTTTGAAGTCGACAATCTGAAGGCGCTGAAGGGCCAGACCGGGGTGCGGCTGATCCAGCTGATGGGTGCCACCGGCAAATCAGCCGATGGTTATGCCTATGCCGAACTGGCCAGCGCCGATGGTTTGAAGACGGTTGCAACATATGCCGCTGGCATCGGCCCGGAACGGGTGATGATCATCCCGCGCGGGCCCGATGGCCGCCTGGCCCAGCCCACCAGCCTGGTGCGCGATGCCCATAGGGCGGGGCTGGAAGTGCATCCGTGGACGTTCCGGCCGGAAAATTACTTCCTGCCCGAAGGCCTGAAATCCGGCTCCGATCCGCGCGCGGCGGGCGATGTAGACAGCGAAATCCGCACCTATCTCGCCACCGGCATCGACGGCCTGTTCAGCGATTCAACCGCAGCAGCAGTCAGGGCGCTTGCCGCGCCTCCGGCCAATCCAGCACGAAATTGATGTGCGCTGCCGCGATGGGTTTGTCGCGGCTGCCCTGCCAGGCTTGTGCGTGGACGTTGACCACGCGGCGGCCCAGCTTGGTGATGCTGGCGACGGCGCGGGTTTCCTGGCAAGCGCCTTCGCGCATGAAATCGACCGTTACCGTGACGGGGCGAACGCGCGGCAGGGCTTCGCCTTCCGGCTGGGCGGCGATCACGGTGAGCAGGCCCGCCAGTTCCAGCAGGCCGCCAATGGAACCGCCATGCAGGCGGCCGGGTGATCCGATCAGCGTTTCGGCAAAGGGCATCACCAGCTGCAGTTCACCGTCGACCCATTCGAACGACAGATCGAGCAGGGCGGCATAGGGCAGCAGATCGAGCCGGCCGGTGGGATGGCGCAGCAGGGTGGCAAGCGCGGGGTTGGTCATTGCCAGCCTCCGGCCAGTTTGGAGGCGGCAAACATGAACGTTCCCGTCACATGTGCGATCGGATCGGCCGGATCGCCATCATGAGCGAGGCCGCGGACGAAGGCGATCTGGCGGGTCATCCGGTAACATTCGCCGCGCGCCGTCACCGTGGCTTCGGCCTTGGGGCTGCGCACATAATCGGTGCGCAGATCCAGCGTGGCGTGCGGTTCAAACGCGCCGCGGGTGAGCATGGAGGCCATGCCGACGCACGTATCCATCAGCGTGATGATCGGGCCTGATGCCCAGATGCCATGATCGGGATCGACCAGCAGATGCGGTGCATAGGGCAGTTGCAGCTCCACCCAATTGCTGCCGTTGGTGATGAAGCGCAGGCCCAGTTGCTTGTTGTGCGGCACGCGGCCCAGGAACGGCCCCATGAACTGGCTCACCTGATCGGCAAATTCGCTCATGCCGCCTCCTTCGCAAGGGCATCGATGCGCCCGATCATGGAGGCGAGGCCCTGCGTGCGGTTGGAAGAGAGATGCTTCGACAGGCCCAGTCCATCGAGCCGGGCCTTGATCTCGCCAGCGTCAATGTTGGCCGGGGCGCGGCCGTCGGCCAGCATGAGCACCAGCGCCACCAGCCCCTTCACGATGGCGGCATCGCTGTCGGCCGCAAAGCGCAGCACGTTGCCCTCGCGCGTGGGGTGCAGCCACACTTGTGATGCACAACCGCGCACCTTGTTGGCGTCGGTTTTCAGGGCGGGCTCCATCGCCGGCAGGGCCTGGCCCAGCGCGATGATCAACCGATAGCGGTCGTCCCAATCGTCGAAGGCTTCGAATTCGGCCTCGACATCATCGAAATTGGTGATGGCCATGACCGCAGCCCATGAAGGGGCAAATGGGCTGCGGTCAAGATCACAAATCAACACCTGCGGCGATGGCTTCCAGCTTGCGGATGCGTTCCTTCAGGTCGGCAAGATCGATGCGCTGGCCAACGGCGGGCAGTTCGGAATGCTGCGGCCGGGCTTCGATCTCGCGCAGCTTCAGGCGCAGCCAGCCCGACCAGCCCCAGGCGACAAGGCCGCCCAGCATGGCAAGGCCCGTCAGGGTGGCGGTGGACAGGATCAGGAGGGAATCAGCCGGGGGCATGGTGTGTCTCCTCTCGCTCAATCGTTCTTCAGGGATTCGATTTCGTCGGAAAGCCGCTTGGCCGGATCGGTCGCCAGGCGTTCCAGAACGCGGATACGGTCGTTCAGCCGGGCAACTTCGGATTGCAGGCGCAGATTCTCGCCATTGTCGGCAGCCGGCAGTTCGCCCTTGAAGCCGCGGCGCTGATCCTTGCCGCCGTAGCGACTGGAAAGCACTCTCCCAATCGTGACGATGGCCACGATCAACACCACCATTTCAAACGGATTCATCGCTTCATTCCTCCCCGTGCCGGCCGAAGGGGGTGCGGCCGGAGTTGATCAATTCAGTTGTT
>Ga0209278_1001248_pt1 | contig 15873 bp, 16 predicted proteins | sample JI81BgreenDNA_FD_187504 | JGI IMG/M metagenome (GOLD analysis project Ga0209278, IMG submission 187504) | Wastewater effluent complex algal communities from Wisconsin, to seasonally profile nutrient transformation and Carbon sequestration -... | ecosystem: Engineered > WWTP > Effluent > Algae... | reverse complement strand
CAGCGGCCTTCTTGGTGGCAGCCTTCTTGGCCGGAGCCTTTTTGGGTGCAGCCTCGGCAGCGGGGGTTTCGGCAGCAGCTTCGACCGGAGCTTCGGTCTTGGCAGCGGCCTTCTTGGCGGGAGCCTTCTTCGCTTCTTCGCCCACGGCGACGATGCGCAGGATCGTGTGCTGCTGACGATGGCCGAGCTTGCGGCGATAGTTGTGGCGACGCTTCTTCTTGAAGATCACCACCTTTTCTGCCTTCGCCTGCGCGATGATCTCGGCGGAGACGACCACACCGGCCACATCCTTGACCTCGCCGCCGTCACCGGCGAGCAGAACGTCGTTCAGCGCAATGACGTCGCCAGCCTCGCCGGCCAGCTTTTCCACTGCGATTTTGTCTCCGGCTGCAACGCGATACTGCTTGCCGCCTGTGCGCACGATAGCGAACATGGGTTGTCTCGTTTCTGTTAGCTTCAATCGGGTTCCGGGCACGCAAATTGTGACGTTCACCTGTTTCATCTTGCCTGTTGCCAGGCCCGAATCGGTAGAGTGAAAACCACTGCCCTGCGACGGGATGCCCCGCGCCGGAAAGCCATGCCCGTTAGGTGAAACCGCTGGTCCTGTCAACCATCGCAGCGGCTTTTTTGGCCGTTCGGGCGGATTGCCGGCGGCGGGCGTGGCAAGCCGGTTGCCCAGATATGCTGGCTGTCCTAGAGCCTTGGTCCATGAAAGTCACCCCGGCAAAATTCGCCCGCCTGTCCGTCCTCACGCTGCCCGTGCTGCTGGCCGCGTGCTTGCAGCCGATGGCAGAACGCCCTTCGCTGGAACGGCGCGAGGTCGAGCTGCGCGATCGCCAGGCCGAGGCCAAGGCCCCGCCGCCGCCGATCGAGACCGTGAGCGATCCTGCACTGGCGCGCGATCTTGCCGCTATGCTCGCGCGTGCCGACAAGGCCGAGGCGGACTTTGCCGTCGCCCGCTCCGCTGCGCAGGCCGCCACGGGCGCAGCGCGCGGCGACGCGGTGGGCAGCGAGGACTGGTCGGTGGCGCAGACGCGGATCAGCGCGCTCGATGCCCCCCGGCGCGAACTGGCACAGATCCTGGGCGATCTGGAAGAGCTGTACGTCGCGCGGGTGCAGAAGGAAGCGGCAGGCGAGGTGAAGCCCGGCGGCAGCGACCAGATCGAACAGGCGCGGGTGCATCTGCTCGCCCTGCTGGAAGGCCAAGACAAGGTGATCGGCCAGCTCAGGACCAGCCTGGCCAATTGACGCGATTTTACAGGGGCGGCGAAACGGTTCGTCGCAACCCTCCTTGGTGCGGCACGTACTGCGTGCATCGTTCAACAAGGAAATTGCGTTATGAAGTCACTCTACACCGCCACAGCCGCTGCCGCCCTGATGCTGACCGGCACCGCCGCGTTCGCCCAGACCGACGGCACGACCGCCGATCCGCAGCGTTCGCGCCAGCAGGAGCGGCTCAACTCGATCTTCGGCGCGCTGTTCGGTGATCGCACCGGCTCCACCCAGTCGATCGAGGCGCAATGGTCGTTCGGCCGCACGCCGCTGGCAACGCAGCGCGGGCAGTTCGAGGCGCGGATCGATGCCGATGTCCGTTCGGGCCAGCTCGACCAGCGCACCGCGACGCGGCTGAAGAGCGACTATTATGATCTGGTGCAGCTCGAGGCGCGCTACGGCGCCGATCGCCGCTTCACCACGCAGGAGCGTGAGGACCTGGCCGACCGTTATGGCCGCCTGACCCAGGTGATCTCCGACGGGACCTATGGTGACGAATACGGCTCGGATATCGGCATCTCGATCGCCGATGGCCAGACCGAGTTCAACCAGCGGGTCGATGCCTCGGTCAACGCCCGTCGCATCACCCGCGTGGCCGGTGCCCGGTTGAAGACCGATTATGCGTCTCTGGTCCGCACCGAATCCACCTATCTGCGCGATGGCCGCATCACCGACCAGGAGCGTGATGATCTCTATACCCGGCTCGAGGCGCTCGATGCCCGCGTCGGCGACATGGCGTCGTCGGGTGGCGGCAGCACGGTGCAGACGCCGCGCGTGCGGCTTGACGCGATTGCCCGCGCGCTGCCCTCCAGCGGCCTTTCGGCCAGCGCCCAGGCGCAGCTGCGGGTCGAGCATGAAGACCTGACCCGGCTGGAAGCGGCCTTTGCGCGGCTGAACGCCAGCGCCGATGACCGCGCCTATCTCGATCGCCGTCTGAGCGATCTGGAAACCCGGGCGCGCATCCGCCGCTGATTGCGCGCGCATCGCGCTTCGCGAACATCGAATGGGAGCATTTGCAGCGCTGCAGATGCTCCCATTTTTGTTTTACATTTGATGATTGCCCCCTTGCCAAGGACTCGATAGCCTCCGCTCTACCAAAACGGCGGGGAGGGCGGTGATGGTCGACGATCCGATTTGGCGGGCGCTTGCCGATATGCGTATCGAGCCGCAGGGGGCAGCGCTGACCTTCACCCGGAGGCTGGCGCGCGAAAATGGCTGGTCGCGCGCCCATGCCGAAGCGGTGATGGAGGAATATCGCCGCTTCCTTTATCTCGCTGCCACCGGCACCGGCGAAGTCACCCCGTCCGACCAGGTCGACCAGGCCTGGCATCTGCACCTCGCTTATACCCGGCATTATTGGGAGGAGTTGTGCGCGCGGATCATCGGGCGACCGCTGCACCATGGGCCGACCGCAGGCGGCGGTGCCGAATCGCGCAAATACCGCAGCCTCTATGCCGACACGCTGGCGCGCTATCGCGCGACCTTTGGCAGCGAACCTCCTTCCAGCATCTGGCCTCCGTCCGACATCCGGTTCGGTGCACGGTATATGTGGGTGGATACGAGCCGCCATTTCATGGTGCCGCGCAAGATGGTCTCGATCACGGGCATGGCGGCCGGGGCGGCGTTGCTGGCTGCCTGCACGGCGCTGGTCGCCAAGACCGCCCAGCCTGCGGCCGCATCGCCGACGGATCGCGCGATCGATTTCATTTTCCAATGGGATTACGGCCCATTCGTCGCAATGGTCGTGTTGTTCCTGCTGATGATTGCGATCGGCACTCTGATCGATCGCCTCCGGGGGCGTGGCCGTAAATCGGCGGCCCAGCGCAACGCGCGGCGAAACCGGCGCGACAACGGCGATTCGGGCGGATCGGACAGCGGTTCGGGTGGCTGGTCGGATTCTGGCGGCGGCGCGGCCGCAGCGGGCGGCGCGGCCTTTGTCGCGGGCGGCGGCGATTTCGGTGGCGGCGGGGCCGAGGGCAATTGGGATTCGGGCGGCGATTCCGGCAGCAGCGATTCGGGCGGCGACAGCGGTTGCAGCAGCGGCTGCGGGGGCGGATGCGGCGGCGGGGACTGAACCCGCGCCGCGCGCATCGTCCGTTGGGTCAGGCTGTGATTACGCCTTTACCAGGCCGATCTCGACCAGCCGCTCGTGCAGATAATCGTCGGCCAGGATCGGCTCGGGATAGCGGTTGGGCCGCTCGGCGCTGATACAGCCTTCCAGCGTGCGGATCGGGAAATCCGATCGCAGGTGCAGGAAGAAGGGCATCGAATAGCGGCTGTAGCGCGCCCGATCGTCTGCCAGGATCGGCTCGGGATAGCGGTTGGGCCGCTCGGCGCTGATACAGCCTTCCAGCGTGCGGATCGGGAAATCCGACCGCAGGTGCAGGAAGAAGGGCATCGAATAGCGGCTGTAGCGCGCCCGGTCGCCCGCAGGATTGCGCACGCGGTGCGTGGTCGAGGGCAGGACATGGTTGGTCAGCCGCTGCAGCATGTCGCCGACATTGACCACCAGCGCGCCTTCGGGCGGGCGCATGTCGATCCAGCTACCGTCCTTCGCGAGAATTTCCAGCCCGCCCTCTTCTGCGCCCAGCAGCAGCGTGATCAGGTTGATATCCTCATGCGCGCCGGCGCGGATCGCGCCTTCTGCGCCCTGGCTCGCGTCCATCGGCGGATAATGCAGCAGCCGCAGGATCGAATTGCCCTCGTGCACCGCAGGCTCGAACCAGTCGGCATTCAGGCCCAGATACACCGCGATCCGCGACAGGATGATATTGCCGACACGATCGAACTCGGCGAACAGCGGGTCGAACGTCGCGCGAAAGCCGTCCGGACGCTCGGGCCAGACATTGCGGGGCATCGTGTGGGCGATCGGGCTGGCGGGATCGATCTCGCGCCCGACATGCCAGAATTCCTTGAGGTCATGCGCCTTGGCATCCTTGGCAATCTCGGTGCCGAACGGGGTGTAGCCGCGCTGACCGCCCGCTTGCGCATCGTAATAACGGCGCTTTTCCTCTGTCGGCAGCGCGAAAAACTCTTCGGTCTTGGCCCAGCCCTGGCGCACCAGCGCGGGATCGAGGCCATGATCCTTGATCATCGCAAAGCCATAGGTCGAAAAACTGTCGCCGAGCTTTTGCGCCAGAGCAGCAGGTTCGTCGGTGAGCGAAAGAATGGGCAGTTGTATCATGATGCGGTCCGCAATAGCTGAGTCTCGAATATCGAGCGATGCGCCCATCTAGGCATGCTGGCAGGAAAAATCATGACCCAATATTGGCTGATGAAGTCCGAACCCGAAGAATATGGCTGGCACGATCTGGTGCGCGATGGCGAAGGCACATGGGACGGGGTGCGCAATGCGCAGGCGTCGAACAACCTCAAGGCGATGCGCGAGGGCGATCTGGCGCTGTTCTATCATTCGCGCACCGGGCTGGAGGCGGTCGGGATCATGCGCATCAGCCAGACCGCCTTTGCCGATCCCAAGGATGACAGCGGACGCTGGGTTGCGGTCAAGGTGAAGCCGGTCGAACCGCTGAGGCGGGCGGTATCGCTGCAGGTGATGAAGGCGCAGGATGCGCTCGCCGGAATGGCGATGCTGCGCCAGACGCGGCTCTCGGTCGCACCGATCGCGCCCGACGAATGGGCGCATATTCTGAGGCTCGCAGGGAACGCGCCTGCCAGCTCTGCGTAATCTGTCTCGAAGCGGGGCACACGGCCCTGCCAGACAGAAGGAGCAGAAACATGGGTGAATTCAAGGACAAGGCCGCAGGCGTTGCCAACGATCTGGCCGGTAAGGTCAAGGAAGGCATCGGTGCTGCGACCAACAATCCCGAACTCGAAGCCGAAGGCGAAGCGCAGCAGCTCAAGGGCAAGACCCAGAAGCTGAGCGGCGACGTCAAGGGCGCGTTCGGCGACAAGATCTGATCGTTCCAAGATCGACGAAAACATGGTCCCCCTGCGACGGCAGGGGGACAACTCCAAAAGGGTCGAGGGTTTCCTCGGCCCTTTTTTGTGCACCTACCAGCAAGGCGGTGCGCCTGGTGCTGAGTTCAGAAGTCGGCCCCCCGCCTTAGCGTGCGAGCGGATAGTTGGGTATGGTTTAGCTGCGACTCCGAAGCCCTGACACCGTTGCGCCACTCGCGGCGATATTCTCGATCTCGGTCTTGAGGTGCAGCAGCTTCAACCCCGGTTGCGCCAGAGCATCGGCCAGCGCGGGTGCGAACTCTTCGGTGCGCTCGACCGTCGCGGCCCAGCCGCCATAAGCGCGCGCGAGTGCGGCGAAATCCGGGTTGTGCAGCGTGGTGGCGGAAAGCCGCGCGGGATACTCGCGCTCCTGGTGCATGCGGATGGTGCCATAAGCGCCGTTATCGATCACGATCACCAGCAGGTCCGCGCCATATTGCACGGCCGTCGCCAGTTCCTGCCCATTCATCAGAAAATCGCCATCGCCGGCCAATGCCACGACCTTGCGATGCTTGAGCCTGAGCGCCGCTGCGACCGCCGCAGGAACGCCATAGCCCATCGCGCCGGCAGTCGGGGCAAGCTGCGAGGGCTTTTCGCCATAATGCCAGTAGCGGTGCCACCAGCCCGAGAAATTGCCCGCGCCGTTGCAGATCACGGTATCTGCGGGCATCGCGGCGCGCATCGCCTTGACGCACTGGCCCAGATCGAGCGTTGCGCCGGTCGGCTGCGGATCGGAAAAGGCAAGCCATTCGGCATGCGCCTCTGCCCCGCTGTCAAAATGCACCGCATCCTCGTCCCACAAGGCAGCGGACTCGGCGAACTCGTCCATGTCCGCGCACAAGGGCAGGTCGGTGCGATAGACGCGGCCCAGTTCATTGGGATCGGGATGGACATGCACCAGCGTCTGACCGGGATGCTCGGGCGTCACCAGCGTATAGCCATCGGTGGTCGCCTCTCCCAATCGCGCGCCGACCGCCAGGATCAGGTCGGCGGACTTGACCCGCGCGACCAGTTTCGGGTTCGGCCCATAGCCCAGATTGCCCGCCCAGACCGGTGATGCGTTGTCGAACGCATCCTGCTGGCGGAAGGCGCACGCTATCGGAAGCCCGATCCGCTCGGCAAATATCTGGAAATTGAGACGCGCCGAAGGGCTCCAGTCCGCGCCGCCAATGATCGCGATCGGGGCCTTGGCTTGCCCGAGCATCTCCATCATCACGGCAAAGCCATTGGGGCAGACGGGCTGGGCAGGGCGGGTGACGCGCTGACGGTCCATGGCCTCGACCACGTCCTTCAGCATATCCTCGGGCAGGGCCAGCACCACCGGGCCGGGCCTGCCGGAGATCGCAACCGAATAGGCGCGCGCGACATATTCGGGGATGCGCGCGGCGTCGTCGATCCGCGCCGCCCATTTGGCGAGCGGGGAAGGGGGCGAACATCGCCTGGAAGTCGACCTCCTGAAAGCCCTCGCGGTCGCGCATGCCGCGGTCGACATCGCCGATGAACAGGATCATCGGCTTGCTGTCCTGCATGGCGACGTGCACGCCGATGCTGGCATTGGTAGCGCCAGGGCCGCGCGTGACGAAGGCGATGCCCGGCCGTCCGGTCATCGCGCCATCGGCGCACGCCATGAAGGTGACGCCGCCTTCCTGACGGCACACCACGGTCTCGATCTCAGGCACGTCATGCAGCGCATCGAGCACCGCGAGGAAGCTTTCGCCCGGCACGGTGAAGATGCGGTCGCAGCCCTGCGCCACGAGCTGGTCCACCAGAATACGTCCTCCGGTGCGGGGGGAAATGCCGGCCATGTTGATCCTCGCCTTTTATCGTTGCTTATTCGTCGCCATAGATCGCGACGCTGCGCGCGCCGTCGCTGCTTGCCATGCCACGATACATGCCGGGCGTGCGGAAAGCATAGCCCTGATGGCCCCAGGGCGTGAGGTAGATGATACCGCCCGTGCCGCCCAGATCGACCATTTCGGCCATCACCGCGTCGACGATCTCCTGCACCTCGTCCGCCGTCAGCGCGGTGGCGAGCAGCCTGGTGCGCGCCGCCTCGTCAAGCGCCGTGCCGCTCCGTTCGGCCTCGTGCGCCAGGAACTCGGCGCGCGCCTCGGCCTTCATGCGGATGCGGGTGCAGATTTCATGCGCCACGCCGACGCGGATAAAATATTCGCCCGCGCCGGTGGCAGAGACCGCGCAGGACCGGTTATCGGCATAGGTGCCCGCGCCGATCAGCGGCGAATCGCCGATCCGGCCATAGCGCTTGCCGGTGAGGCCCCCGGTCGAGGTGCCCGCCGCAACATGACCGTGCCCATCGCGCGCCACCGCGCCGACCGTGCCGTATTTCATGTCGATATCGAACCAGCCGCTGGTCTTCGCCTTCATCTCCTCGAGCTGGCGCAGCCGCTCGGGCGTGCCGAAATAATCGTTCTCCACTTGGGTGAGGCCCGATTCCGCCGAGAAGCGGTCCGCGCCTTCGCCCGAGAGCATCACGTGCGGGCTGTCTTCCATCACCTTGCGCGCGAGCAGGATCGGGTTCTTCGTGTGGTGCGCGCGCGCGATCGCTCCGGCGGCGCGATTGGTGCCGTCCATCACCGCCGCGTCGAGCTCGATCTTGCCCTCATAGGTATAGACCGATCCGTGTCCCGCGTTGAAATGCGGGTCGTCCTCCAGCACCAGGATTGCCGCCTGCACCGCGTCGATCGCACTGCCGCCCTGGGCCAGCACGTCCGACCCGGCGGCAAGCGCCCGATCCAGCCCGGCGCGCGCGCCGGCATCGGTTTCGGCGCTGATGCGGCCACGCTCGAACTGCCCCGATCCGCCATGGATGACCAGGGACCAGCTGCTTTGGCTGGCGATGTCGGGCGAGGGGTGCGACATGGGGACAAGCTCCGGATCAGGCGGGAAATATGGGTGCGGCGATTAGGCGCGTTTGACGTGCCACGCAAACTTTGTGTGGATCGCGCGCTGCTTCCATCGCAATGTCCGGTGGTGATAAAAGGTTCCCGGGGGGAAGGGCATGCAGCAGACGATCACGATTGCAGAAGATGACCTGAGCGGCGCGGATATCGTCGCGCTGCTGCGCTTTCATCTCGATCAGATGGTGCAGCATTCGCCGATCTGTTCGGTCCATGCCTTTCCTGTCGAACGGCTGCGCGCGCCCGATGTGACCTTTTATGCCCTGCGCGTCGATGGCCAGCTGGCCGCCTGCGGCGCGCTCAAGCAGATCGACGGGCAGCATGGCGAGCTCAAGTCGATGCGCACCGACCCCACCTTCTTGCGGCGCGGGCTGGGCGAGGCGATGTTGCTGCACCTGATCGCCGAGGCACGGGCACGCGGGGTGACGCGGCTGAGCCTGGAGACCGGGCGGCCCGAGCCGTTCCACGCGGCGCACGCGCTCTATCGCAAGCACGGCTTTGCCGAATGCCCGCCCTTTGGCGATTACACCGAAGACCCGTTCAGCATGTGCATGACGCGCACGCTCTGAACGCGGATCATTTGACCAGCGAAACTTCCGCCACCCACACGCGCGGCCAGTCCCATGCGCCGCGGCATTCGTCCATGAAATGCTGCTCGGCGAGGCGGAACTGCTCGCCATCCCAGGCGAAATTGTTCGAGGTGCCGCAATCGCCCGGACCGCGGCCCTTGGCAAATTCGGACAGGATGCCGGTCGCCGGATCGAAGCTCGCATTGACCACCTGCGCCACCTGTTCCTCGTCGCCCCAGCCGGTGGGCGCTTCGAACTTTGCCTTGCGGAAGGTCCAGCGGGCGTTCGGGTCCTCCATCGGCCGTTCGGCGATCATCACCACCGACCCGAAATTATATGCGCCCGAATCGCAGGCGATCAGCACCAGCGCCATGTCCTTGCCATTGCGCTGGCCGAGCGATTCGACGCTGTCCTCGGCACCTTCCATGCGGAATTCGCAGCCGGTGTCGGCGATCACCTTGGGATAGGCCTTGAGATCGGGCAGTTCGATCAGGCTGGTCGCGGCGCGCGCCGTCAGCTGCGGCATGGCGGGGGGAAGCGCGGTGTCGGGCTTGGGGCCGGTCGCGACGATGGCGCCGCTGGTGCCGGCGCGCTGCTGGATCGCGTCCATATAGCGCATCGCCGCCGACGAGCCTGCCAGCGAGATCGGGATGGCCGATCCATCCGACAGCACCACCTTGGCGCTGGTGCCATTGGCCAGGCCCCGCGCGATCGCCATCGACCGCTCCTCGTCCAGCCAGGTGTCGCCATCGCTGTCCTGCGTGCCGGTCAGTGGCCTCGCGCCATCGATCACCAGGCCTGCCGGGCCCTTGGCCTGTTCTTCCTGCGGGACCAGCTCGATGCGGAAAGGTGCGTCAGGACCGCCCTCGCGCCGGATGCGCACGACCTGCGCGGTGAAGATCTCGCTGCCGTCGTCGGACAGCGTTCCCGCATCGCACGACCAGACATTGTCGCAGGCGACATACCAGTCCTTGAAGATCTTCACCTCGCCCGGAACGGGGCCCTGGGCGGCAGCGGGGGCGGGTGCCGTGGCGGCGGCGCGGGTGCCGTGGCGGCGGCAGCAAGCAACAGAAACGGGCTGAACATCGCGGATTTTCGCTCCTAGCCAGACTCAAGGTCTTGGGTTATGCGCCGGGCCTATCCGATTCCGGCATCAGCAGAAAGAGGCACATCATGGATAAATTGGCAGTCATCGGTGCAGGCCAGATGGGCGCAGGCATCGCGCAGGTCAGCGCGCAGGCGGGCATCCACGTGTTCCTCTCCGACGTGTCGGTCGAACTGGCGGAAAAGGGCAAGGCGGGAATCGGCAAACAGCTGGCCCGGGCGGTCGACAAGGGCAAGCTCGATGCCGCCGATGCCGAAGCCACGCTGGGCCGGATCCAGCCGGTCGGCGACTATGCTGCCATGGCCGAGGCAGGCCTGATCATCGAGGCGGCGACCGAGCGCGAGGACATCAAGCGCGCGATCTTCGAGAATGTCGGCAAGGTGCTGGCCACCGACGCGATCCTGGCGAGCAACACCTCGTCGATCCCGATCACCCGCATGGCCGCCGCCAGCCCCGATGCGTCGCGCTTTGTCGGCGTGCATTTCTTCAACCCGGTGCCGGTGATGGGCCTGATCGAGCTGATCCGGGGCCTTGCGACGTCGGACGCGACGGTGGATGCCGTCCGCGCCTATGCGCAGCGGATCGGCAAGCGCGTGGTGCAGGCCAATGACGCGCCGGGCTTCATCGTCAACCGCATCCTGCTGCCGATGCTGAACGAAGCCTGTTTTGCGCTGGGCGAGGGCGTCGCGACCATCGAGGACATCGATGCGGCGGTGCAGCTGGGTCTCAACCACCCGATGGGGCCGCTGACGCTCGCCGATTTCATCGGGCTCGACACGTGCCTCAGCATCACGCAGGTGCTGCACAGCACCACCGGCGATCCTAAGTTCCGCCCGGCGCCGCTGCTGGTGAAATATGTCGAAGCCGGCTGGCTGGGCCGCAAGACCAAGCGCGGCTTCTACGACTATTCGGGCGAAACCCCGGTTCCGACACGCTGATGGTCTGGACAGGCTGACAGGCCCCAAAAAGTTCGATACACTCGGCCTTCGGGGCCAAGCTGCAAGTTTCGGAGACCGAGGATGACTGCCCATAGGCTCAAGATCGATATTGTGTCGGACGTCGTGTGTCCGTGGTGCATCATCGGCTACAAGCAGCTCGAAAAGGCGCTCGACATTGTCGGCGATGATGTCGAGGCCGAGATCACCTGGCATCCGTTCGAACTGAACCCCAAGATGGTGCCCGAGGGCGAGGCGATTTCGGAGCATGTCGCGCGGAAATATGGCGCGACCCCGCAGCAGAGCGCGAGCAATCGCCAGCGGCTGACCGATCTGGGCGACCGGCTGGGCTTCGGCTTTCACTATGGGCCGGACATGCGCATCTACAACACGTTCAAGGCGCATCAGCTGCTGACCTGGGCGGGCGAGGCCTACGACAGCACGGCGCAGACCCGGCTGAAGCTCGCGCTGTTCGCGGCCTATTTCCAGGACAATCGCGATGTCAGCGACGAGGAGGTGCTACTCTCGATCGTCGCCGATGCCGGGCTGGACGCCGACGAGGGCCGCGCGGTGCTCAACGATCCGGACAACGAGGCCGCCGTGCGCGCGCATCTCGACCACTGGATCGAACAGGGCATCAGCGGTGTGCCCGCGATCATCTTCGACGGCAAATATCTCGTCCCCGGCGCACAGGAAGCGGAGACCTTCGTCAACGTGATCCGCAAGGTGCGCGAAAAGGCGCTGGCCTGAGGGGGGAGGGGCCTGGCAATGCCTCTGGCCCCCATCCGCTCAGCCTGGAGCGGGCTGGGGTGAGTGGCGTGCCCCGGGGGCAACCGCTAGCCCCTTAAACCAGGGGTTGGGGTGAGGGGCGTGCCCCAGGGGCAACCGCTAGCCCCTCAAACCAGTCCCAGCCTTGCCAGTTCGCCCAGCATTTCCGCCGGCATCGCCTCTGCCTCGCTGACGCCATCGCCCAGGTCGGCAGGTGCGTCGGCGGCTTCGAGATAGCGCCAGCCCTGGTGCGCGCGGCGGGGGATGGATTGCACGGCGATCAGGCGCGGTTCGATGCGGATCCAGATGCGGCCCTGGCCATTGTCCATGAAGCCGATCAGCGGGCTGCGGCCGACAATGGCGCGGTTGTGAATCCAGTAGAGCGAACCGCCGACCATCTCCTCATGCCGCTTGGGCAGATAGCGCGTGGTCAGCCGCGCCTCGCCGAGCGGCGCATGGCTCTCGATCCACTGGCGCAGTGAGCCCACGCTGGTCGCGCCGAACGCGATCTTGGTCATGCTGAGCGCCATGGGGTCAGAAGCTCGCCAGGCCGCTGGCCACCGCCAGTCCGAGGAACGCGAAAAAGCCCATGGAATCGGTAATCATGGTCACGAAGACGGAACTCGCCACCGCCGGGTCCTGTTCCAGCCGGTCGAGCGTCACCGGGACGATCACGCCTGCCATGCCCGCGACAATGATGTTGAGCAGGATCGCCAGCGCGATGACCGCACCCAGCATCGGATCACCGAACACGATGGCGGTGCCGAGGCCGGTGAGCAGCGCCACGGTCGAGCCGTTGAGCAAAGCGATGCGCAGCTCGCGTCCGATGATGCGCCGGGTGTTCGACTGGGTGAGCTGGTTCATCGCCAGTGCGCGCACGGCCACCGCCATCGTCTGGGTGCCCGCATTGCCGCCGACCGAAGCGACGATGGGCATCAGCACGGCCAGTGCCACCAGCTGCTCGATGGCACCACCGAACAGCGCGATGATGCTGCTGGCGAGCAGCGCCGTACCCAGATTGGCGATCAGCCAGCGCACGCGGCTGCTATAGGACTGGCGGATCGGCTCGTTGATGTCGCCATCGCCCGCGCCTGACATGCGCAGGATATCCTCGCCCGCCTCTTCCTGGACGATATGGATGATGTCGTCGACCGTGATCTGGCCGACCAGCCGTCCGGCACCATCGACCACGGCAGCGGAAATAAGCGCGTATTTCTGGAATCTTAGAGCGACTTCTTCCTGATCCATATCGGTCGGGATCAGGGTCTGGTCGCGCTTCATCACATCGGTCAGCGCAATGTGGCGCGGGGTGCGCAATATCCAGCTCAGCTGGCAGGTGCCGACCGGTCGGTGCTGCGGATCGACGATGAAGATTTCCCAGAATTCGGTGGTCAGATCGGCATGTTCGCGCAGATAATCGATCAGCTGGCCGACATTCATGTGCTCGGGGACAGCGACAAGATCGCGCTGCATCAGGCGTCCGGCGGATTCCTCGGGGAAGGACAAGGCATCGACGATCGCCGCGCGATCGGCCGGTTCCAGCTCGGCCAGAACCGCGCGCTGGTCCTCCTCCTCCATCTCCTCGATGATCGCCACCGCGTCATCGGTCTCGAGCTGCCCTGCGAGTTCCGCCACCTGCGCGGCGGGCAGCGCGTCGATCACGTCATCGCGGACATAATCGTTGAGCTCGGTAAGCACGTCCGCGCCGAGCAGGTCGGTGATCGCACGAGCCAGCGGGCCGCGATAGTCGCGCTCGACCAGCTCGAAAAGGTCGGCAATATCGGCAGGGTGCAGCGGCTCGACCAGGTCATAGGCCGCCTCGTCATCCTCGCGGTCCAGCGCATCGCAGACCTGCGCGACAAACCCGGGCAGCAGGCGGTTGTCCTCGTCCAGGCTGGCGCTCTGGTCGGGCATCTCGTGCAGATCGGGTTCGTGGAGCGGAGCGTCGGTCGGGTCGGTCATGGCCTGCTCCTGTCTGGCGGGTTGGAGGGGGGCGTGCAGGCGTGCCGCGACGCCCAACATGCATGGCCGCGTGTTTGGCCGTTCGCACCTGCAAAAGCAATCCCGATCCGGCGCATCGGGCAAGGGGTGACATTCGCCTGCGCCCCGCTATATCGGCGGCAGAATTTTCCCAAGGCAAGAAGGACCGACCATGACCGCCGAAACGCTTACCTTTCACATTCAGGATGGCGGCGATGTCGTCATCAAGCTGCGCCCCGACCTCGCGCCCAACCATGTCGAGCGCATTGTCGAGCTCGCCAGCGAAGGCTTTTACAACGGCGTGAAGTTCCACCGCGTGATCGCCGGCTTCATGGCTCAGGGCGGCTGCCCCAACGGCACCGGCACCGGCGGCTCCAAGAAGCCCGACCTGAAGCAGGAGTTCAACGACGAGCCGCATGTCGAAGGCGTGTGCTCGATGGCACGCACGATGGATCCGAACAGCGCCAACAGCCAGTTCTTCATCTGCCTGGACGACGCCCGCTTCCTCGACCGTCAGTACACCGTCTGGGGCCAGGTGATCGAGGGCATGGAACATGTCCACGCGCTGCCCAAGGGTGAACCGCCCGCAAAGCCCGGCGTGATCGCATCGGCCACGGTGGCCTGATCGGCTGGATTTGAACCCCTCCCTTTCGGGGGAGGGGGACAGCCAGAGGTGCAGGCAGCGCTGCCGCCCGCCTCAGATATTCGCTTCCACCAGCCAGTCGTGGAACAACCGCACCGCGCGCATGTCGAGCGCGCGGGGCTTGCAGACGAACCAGTAGCTGTACGGGCTCTCGACGCGCACGTCGAACAGCTTGGACAGCCGCGCATCGCCCGAACGGGTGAGGTGATCGTCGTGCATGATGGCGATGCCCAGCCCCTGGGCCGCCGCTTCCAGCATCAACGGGCCGCTGTCGATATGATCGATCGATTGCGGATGCAGATCGGTCAGCCCCAGCGCGTGCTTCCACGCCTCGAACGACTGCGGCATTTCATTGTGCACCAGGATCGTCTGGCGGTTGAGCTGCGCCAGATCGGGCGTCGGGCCCAGGCTGTCGACCAGTTCGCGCGAGGCGATGGCATAGACATAGTTGCGGTCCAGCCGCACCGAATGGAGCGCCGGATCGGGGCTTTCGGCCAGCACGATCGCGGCATCGAGCGTATCGCCCAGCCGCGCCTCGCCATGGCCCGATGTATCCACATCGATATGCAGCATCGGATAAAGCCGGCGCAATTCGCCCAGCCGCGGGACCAGCCGCTGGCTGCCGAACAACGGCAGCATGCCCAGCCGCAGGCGCAGGATGCGGCTATCGTCCATATGCGCGGCCACGGCATCGGCCAGCGCGTCGATCGCCGGGGCGACACTTGCGTAAAGCGCTTCACCCGCTTCGTTGAGCTTGAGCTGCTGGTTGTGGCGCTTGAACAGCTTCTTGCCGACAAAATCCTCAAGCCCGCCGATTCGGCGGCTGAGCGCGGAAGGCGACAGTGCCAGCTCGCTTGCCGCAGCCTTGGCAGAGCCCAGCCGCGCAACGCGCAGAAAGGCTTCAAGGGAGCGCAGGGGAGGGAGACGTCGCATGGCCATGTTCGGATCATTATTGCAGTGCAGCGGAAATGTGCAATTGCAAATCGTGGCAAACTACGGTTTTGCGCGATCAGTGTTGCGTTCTTTGCAACTCAAATCATTCATTTCGCACTTGCACAATAAGGGTCTCTGACCCATATTGATCATGCCTTTCAGGCATCCTCTCCTAAAAACTTTATCGGGTCAGCCTTCGGGCTGGCCCTTTTTTTTGTGCTTGGATGGCCTGTAGGCGCAGCCCCTAACCCAGCCCGTGCGGCTTGGCAAATCCTTTGATTTCCGGGCTATTTTTTGCGTTTGCGAGATGAAACCGCTGCAAAGGATTGCAGGCCGCCAGGGTAAGCGGTGTCATCGGCAGGCTTTCGTGATCGGCCTGCAGCCGCAGAATGGCGTGATTCGCGAATCAGAAAGTGATCGTGCGGCTGCCCGGATAGTGCTTGTCGAGATGCTTGCGGATGATTTTCAGGTTCCGCGTGTTCGACCGCCAGAAGAAATCGAACGCATCGCCGACCAGCGGGACTGCGCCGAGCAGGCTGTCAAAGCCGACATTGGCGGCCATGCGGGCCAGCTGGAATTTCGACATGCCGAGGTTGCGCGCTTCCCAGACGATATACAGGCCCATTCCGCCGGTGATGACATCGCCCAGCACCGGGACAAGCCCGAGCACGAAATCGAGCCCGATCTTGCGGCTGGTGCCGGGCAGGGTGATGCTGCGCTCCAGCATCATTTCCAGCATTTCCACGCGCTGGCGGATCGCCTGCGGATCGTTCGACAGCGCGGGCATCGCCGC
>Ga0209278_1001247_pt1 | contig 15877 bp, 14 predicted proteins | sample JI81BgreenDNA_FD_187504 | JGI IMG/M metagenome (GOLD analysis project Ga0209278, IMG submission 187504) | Wastewater effluent complex algal communities from Wisconsin, to seasonally profile nutrient transformation and Carbon sequestration -... | ecosystem: Engineered > WWTP > Effluent > Algae... | reverse complement strand
CCGGCGCAGTCACCCGGGTCAGCTCCCCCGGCAGGGCGGCGATTTGTCCCGAAACCCGCAGGCCCACCCCGAGCGATCGGCGCGTCACCGGTTCCACCCGCCAGCCCAACCGCTGCACCATCACCGGGTCGATCGGCAGGCCCTGGGGCATCGCGTCGCCGGTCGTCGCACCGCCGCTAAACTCGTGGCCGTGGCCCGCGTGGCCATGGCTGGGCGCGGCCCACAGTAGCAGGCCAAGGGCGATCGACCCGGCCCACAGGCCGATCGGGAGCCGCGAGCGATCGTCGGAATAAGCGCTGGATTGGATCATGGGGCAGCCTGGCAAACCAACGCCCTCAGTCTGTCGGCTAAAAATGAAACGCGCGTGAAATCACCCGATCGCGATCGCCGGGAAATCTACAACCCCGGGCGATCGGCTGGAATCCGCATTCTGTCGTGGAGGTTGTGGATCGGTTATGGGGCAAGGCTTTGGGGGGGTTTCCACAGGGCAATTATTTGGGTTTTGTCCACCTTTTTGGGGGGTTGTAGATCTAGCCCCTTGTAACCCTTATGCCGCAAGGGCTAATTTAGGGGGGAGGCCCCACTCACTGGGGCCCCCACTTGATTGGAAACTGGTGGTAAAGGGATAGGAGCAACACTTCAACCGTCCGGGTTGGCCCCACTCACTGGGGCCCCCACTTGATTGGAAACTGTCCAGTACGCGATAACCTGCGATCGAACCACGGAAGGGCCCCACTCACTGGGGCCCCCACTTGATTGGAAACGGCGGCGTATACACCACCACCTTGTCACCATCGAAGGCAGGCCCCACTCGCTGGGGCCCCCACTTGATTGGAAACTTAGTCGCGTGATGAGCAACATGGTGAGCAACATCACCGATGGCCCCACTCGCTGGGGCCCCCACTTGATTGGAAACTCCCGCGCGGTGCTTTCCGCTTGTGTTGTTTGTTCTGTAACTAGGCCCCACTCGCTGGGCCCCCCACTTGATTGGAAACACGAGACACCTTGCCGATGGGCGGGATTGTTATTTCCGGCCCCACTCGCTGGGGCCCCCACTTGATTGGAAACCAAACGCCGTCGCAACCAACCGCAACTTAAACACGAGGGCCCCACTCGCTGGGGCCCCCACTTGATTGGAAACTGCCCGAGTCAGCTTGCCCAGTATTAAGGTATAGGAAAGGGTTATTTGTATTGTTTAGCCCTCGATCGGGATCTCACTGAGTCCCTTCAACGGATGATGCGCGGCATGACAACATGAACGAAGATGAATTCAGGGAATATATCGAAAAATCGAAAAAAGATTCAGACGAGAAAATGAAAAAATACGAAATAAAAAATAGATTAGAACGAACGTAATATGCCAACTTTCAATAGGGCAAACGCTGAACAGTAAACATATGAGAAAGCTAGATGCGCTCAAACTAGTTCAATCTCGCCAAGAAGAGCTACAACAGTTGGGTGTTAAGTCGCTTAATCTTTTTGGCTCTGTTGCTCGCGATCAAGCCAACCCGCAAAGCGATATCGATATCTTAGTAGAACTTGATGAATCTGTTGGCTTCTTTGAATTTTTCCGCATCAAACATTATCTAGAAGATCTGTTCCAGTGTCCTGTTGATTTGGGAACCGTGGATGCTCTTAAAGACCATCTCAGGCAGCCCGTTTTAGAGGAAGCAGTTCATGTCTTCTAGATCTGCAAAAGCGCGAATTCAAGATATTCTGAATGCCATCGAGAGTATTCAGAGCCGAACGACTGGCATCAGTTTTGATCAATTTAGCCAAGATGAAACCATCGTCAAAGCCGTGCTGTATGACTTGATTATTATTGGCGAGGCTGCGATTAATATTCCTGTTACATGGTCAACGATTCAAAATAACTTGCCTATTCTCATTGATCCCCTACAGCAACTCCAGGCAACTCTGTGAATCCCTTTATCAGGTCGATCGCCCATGGGTCGTGGTCTCATGGGCCCCAGCGAGTGGGGCCCCCACTGGGTTGGAAACACTCTCAGATTGCCCCGTAGGGTGTGTGGGAGAGCGCTATTTCATGGACGACAATTGTCCTTCCTCTCCCACGCACCGCAGCCGATCGCCATTTACGACAATTCCCACGAGTTTGTTGGGCCGCGACATTGCAACGGTGCGTAGGGCCTCAAGGAAGCGTCGGGAATCAAAGGAGCGTTGCCCTACGCACCCTACGGGCGATCCGTTGCCACCCTTTTGCGTCACACACCCCGTTGTCACACCCCGTCCCGATCGACCATCCTGATGGTTTCCTAACCCGATCCGGCAAATATGCGATCCCTGTTCCTGACCCTGGCCCTGCTTTGCATAGGCACTCCCGCCTTCGCCACCACCTGCGAGGAAAGTTTCGACAAAAAAGGCGACTTCTTCAACGGTTCCGCCTATTTCGCCCGCGTGCAGGTTGAGGGCCTGTCGATCGAAAGGGCCTTTGCTCAGTTGCGGGTGATTTTGGCCCGCGAAGGCATTCGCACCCTCAGCGCCGATGTGGCTAGCGGCGTGATGAGTGCCGAAAATCCGGCAACCGCGTTTCAACGGGCCTTGCCGATCGATGTGTTTGCCTTGACCGATAACAACCAACTGACCGTCGAGATGGTGTTTACCTTGCCCAGCGGAGTGACCGCCAGCCGGGAAACCGTCAAAAAATATCTGTGTGGGGCCCTGAATCAGTTAAAGCCACCTACCCCTGGCCCTGCGGAACCCACCACCCCGTAGACCTGCGCCAGGGCGATCGCCATTTGGCGAAACTCCTCCACCAACTCCGGCGGTTCCAACACCCGGGCCGTACTGCCGTAGCGCCGCACCCAGCGACCAAATTCCGGGTGCGATCGCTGGGGCAATTGCACCGAAAAATCGAGCCAACGCGGTGAACTGCCCGATCCCGGTTCCCATACGATGCGCTGGGTGGGGTGGCGGCGATCGCCCTCCGCAATGAACCGCGCCGTGGGCTGCCAAAACCGCACCACCACCGATCGCAACGGTTCCTGGCCCGCCAGCTCCCGCGCTTGCTCCGTCGCCTCGCCCAAAAACAACCCCCAACCGGCCGAGAGCAGATCCGTCGCCCGGTGTAACCGTTGCCGCTGGGTGGCTAAGCCTCGGGGCGCGATCGGCAGGGGCCGCACCTCCGCACTCAGGCGATCGATCCGGCGGGTGGCAAACTGCCCCGAATCTAACTTTTCGTAGAGCAAATACCAGCCCACGTCGTAAAACAGCAGTTGCAAGGGATAGAGCCGCTCCCGTTCCCCCCGATCGTCCGGGTGCGGTGAGCGAGCCACCTTGAGTTCGATCGCCTGGCCGCCCAAGATCGCCCCCTCGATCGCGTCCAGTTGCTCCGCCAACCGATCCCACCCCTGACCCTGCGCCAGTCGGGCGATCGGATCCTGTTCGCTGACGGGCCGGGAGAGCGATCGTCGCAGGGGATAGGTCAACCGCCCCTCCTGGTCTTGATCCCAGCTTTTGAGGCGGTTTTGGATTGGGCCCAGCCGTTCCCCCACCTGCGGATCGCCCAGGTCGATCGCCAACAGCCGCAAGCCATTCAGGGCCGTAGCCAGTTCCGCCGCCGTCAGGGCCCCCGCCCCCAGGTAGTAGCCCCAGCGATACATCCGATCGCCCAACAGGCCATAGGTCCGCAAGGTCGCCAAATCCTTCCGCAGCGTCGGAATCGACGGGTAATCCGCCGGGAAGGGCCGCCCCAAGGCCGCCGCCCGATCGCGCAGGGCCGCCCCGATCGCCGCCAATCCTCCCGCCGCGATCGCCCCGCTGCCGGGTTCCTGCGCCAGCACCGCCACCAACAGCAACAGCCGATCGAACGCCATTGCATCCGCGTACCCATGGCGCGATCGGGTTGTCATTAACACATCTCCAGGGGGTGGCCTAACTAAAAATAATATTCCCTGAGGCTGGAGGTGATCGGGCTAAACCCAACGATACAAATGCTGACAAGCGTTCATCTTGCTTAACGAACAATATTAAAACTTACACCCGTCTTTTAGGTTTGATCCTTTAGGATAGAAGCCAAGACACAGATGTGAAAACAATGGCGATCGCAAGCCGGATATATTGGCAAGCCAAAATTTGACCTTTATAAACTCCTTAAGGGTCAGAAAGTCTCAAAAATGAATTCAAGCTCCCACAATCTCGCTAATTCGACTCATTGCCCAGTCATGACCCCGAGTGTTGGTGTAATTAATGTCCAACAAAGCTCCCATCTACACAGCCATTAGCTTTGCACCTGTTCAGGGGTTCATTGAAAAGTCCCGTAAGCTGCGCGATCTTTTCGGTGCATCACAAATTTTGTCTTATCTGAGCCAACAACTGATCAGAGACATCATCCGCGATTCAGATGGAAATTCAGACGGACAGAGCACTGAGGTGATTTCGCCAGCCCTAATCTGCTGCCAACGGGGTATGCCCAATCGCATCCTCCTGAAGGGGCCAAAAATTAAGCGCGATGATGTCAAAAAGAGCTTGCTGAAGAATTGGCAAGCGCTCCTCCAATCCTGTCGCCGCTGGGTTGAGCAAAACCTGCCGGATGAGGCCTACTTTCGGTCACAGCCCATCCCGGGCGATCACCCGGTATGGGCTGGTGAGTGGGAGCGTTGGGGACTCTATGCGTGGGAAGTGTTTTGGGGCTATGGAGACAGTCCCCAATCGGCGATGGAGGATTTGGAAACTCGTAAGCTGAAGCGTGATTGGATTGGGATTAATTGGGTTGGCGAAAGTTCGAGTATTGCGGGAACCGATGCGATCGCCTGGCCCGGATTAGGCCAACCTGACAACAATCCAGGGCGATCGTTTTCAGCCAGCGAAAGACAGGAGATCGAGCGTTTTTATCTTCGCTTAGCCTGGATTTTGGATGATTTTAAGCGTCGCCATCAATCATTTCCTCCTGATCAAGCACTGAAGGATCACTTTGCTAATCCAGATAATGACGGCGGGAAATTTATCAGCCCCCGCGAACGCTTGAGCATTCCTGAGCTAGCAAAACGCCTTGTTACCTTTGAGCCATTAGCGCTTGATATTGGCATTGATCATCCCGAAATGTCGTTTCGCGATATTTACCGCGAGCCGGGGTACTGGACAGGTTGGTTTATGGGTGATGGTGACAAGGTAGGTGACAAACTCACTGATCTGGCTAATCGCCATCCGGATAGCCCCCAACAGCGCGATCATAATCTCCAACAATTTTCAGCATTAATGCGAAATTGGGGGAAAGAATTTGCCAAAGCAAAAGACTTATTTCCCGAGGGAAAGGGTCGTGTAATTTATGCTGGTGGTGATGACTTTCTCGGTGTGCTGTACAGTGAGGAATCTAGTGATCGAACGCAATTGCCACCAAAGGTTCGGCCGATTGAAGCTTGGAATTGGCTCAAAACACTTCCCAACCAATGGCAGAAAATCCAAGCAGATACGCAGCGTGAATTGGGATTTAAGCTGACTTATAGCGTGGGGTTTGTCTGGGCTGGTCATCAGGTTCCGCAGCGCGATATTTTGCATCACTGCCGAGAAGCCGAACAGCGATCAAAAGCCCTAGGGCGCGATCGCGTCACCATCCGCATTGTGTTCAACAGCGGTCGGTTTGTGCAGTGGACTTGCCCCTGGGATGAGCTAACAATTTTGGATAGCTATCGCGATCGTAATCAGAAAACAGGTTCTGAAGCGAACTGGAGTCATCTCTACAGCGATTGGGCTGCTTTAAAAGCTCGCCACGCCATTAGCTTGGAATCTCCTAGTAACAACAGCGACATTGCCTGCGAACTATTTGATTTCTACTTCAACGGCAAGGCTAGACAAATATTCGAGAACTATCGACAAGGGAACCCTGGAGGCTGGGACACGTTTTGTGGAGAGATTGAAGATCCACAAGAACTAGACTTAGCGATCGTGAATTGGATGGATGAATTGATTCAAGTAGGCTGGCAATTATGTCGCAATTCAAATCCCTAGTCACAGTTTCTCCCTTAGGCTTCATGTATGCCAGCGCTGGTGGATTTCTGTCGCCAGAAAACTTGGTGGGCAAGTCTAACTACAAATTTCCCCCTGATTCGGCGGCGATCGCGGGTCTGATTCTGAATGCTAATCGATCGCAAGGCTTTGCAGATCCGCAACTCCTAAAGCAACAACTTACGGTTGCAGGGCCATTCTGGGCATATACAGATCACCCGTTTGAATTTTATGTGCCTATGTCTCGTCACCAAATCATTGACAAGAAGGCATCAGATGAGTGGTCATTGCGCCGCAAAGAACCTTCTGAAAGTGTAGGAGAAATGAGAGATCATCTCCCTGATAGTGATTACCTAAATCAATATCGATGGCATCGTTCCAAGCAAGACCTCAAGCCCGCATCATCAGCTACTTGGCAGTTGATCGATACTTGGGGGTGGTCTGGAGATGAAATTAGGCAAGATGCTCGATACTTAAAAGCTACACCTTGGCAATCGACTTCTTTTCTACATCCTCAGATGAAAAAGGATGAACGCCATGTTTTAGAAAAGAATGGTTTGTTCCTGGAAAATGTCGTCCAGATTCCTGAAGATATCTGCTTAGTATATTTAACCAACCTGGAAACTTTAGAACTCAATGGTTGGCATCGCTTTGGTGGAGAAGGGCATTTGGTAGAGATTGCAACTGAGCCAATTGATGACCAGCATCCATTGAACAGGTTGCTAGCTCAAAAAATTTCCCGTGCCTTTGCGTTAATCGCTCCGGCTGCGTGGGGATCAAATAACCTTTCCTATCGCTATCCACAACACCCAACTTTTCCGAAGCGCGATCTCAAGCTGTTGATGGATAAACCCGTGCCCTATCGCTATCGAGTTGGTCAAAACAAAGATGACCCTCGCAAAGGACGGCGATTAGGGCGAGGGCGGTATGCCGTTCCTAGTGGCAGTGTTTATGTTTTCCGGGAGCCTTTAAACATGACCTGGTGGGAATTTCCTGAAGAGTGGTTTCCCAAGGAAGGATTTTCACTCAAGCAATTGGGCTGTGGTCTCTGTTTACCGGTTGAAATTCAAGGAGTTCCAGAATGTACCACAAAGCGTTCGGCATAATTGAGACCCTAGCGCCACTGCATGTGGGGGCAACGGCAGGCGAAGAAACCGGTAATTTGAATCTGATCTTTCGGGATCAGTTCACCCAAACTGGCATCATTCCTGGCAGCTCGATTCGTGGCCGCTTTCGGGCAGAGATGCGGAGTTCAGAAGAAGAAGACCCGGATCGCACAGCCACTAACCGCTGGTATGGTCATGAAGCTGTAGATGGTCAACCCGATGGCGGAACTACTGAAGCCTTGGTGAAGTTTGAATATGCTTCATTAGTTTGGTTTCCGGTCTTTTGTCCAGGACAACCAGTTGTTTGGGTCAGTTGCCCGTCTCTGCTCAAGCGCTATCAACGGATTACGGGCATCAAAGCCGACGTACCTGCACCCTACACCGCACCAAAAGGGTTGCAAGGACGACAAGTTCAAGGCCGAGGAAAAATTCTGTTCTTCAATCTTGGATTTTTGGAGATTACGAATACGGCTGATTTGTCTCCTTGGGTGCCTGCTGATCTTGATCTAGATCGAAACAAGCTTGTAGTGGTTGATGACAATGATATTTCCATGCTGCATGACATGGCGCTTTATCGCCAAAGCCGCGTTAAGCTCCTCGATAAGGTGAAGAAGGTTGACACGGAAAGGGGGGCTTTCTTTAACACGGAAGCGTTGCCAGAGGGCTGCGTTTTGATTTTTCCAGTTGCCTTAAAAGAAAAGGGATGGAAACCCTTTGGAGACTACAAGGAATCTGAAATCTATTTTGGTGGACTTGAATCGATTGGCTTTGGTCGCTGTCGTGTGCTGCTCTTGGGAGGTGATCAGTAATGACTTGGAAGTCCTATGAACTCGATCGCGTTGCCCAGAAGTTAGTATTGGCAGCCCGCACTCGCGATCCAAAATCTTTGAATCAATCCCACAAAATGCGTATGTCTGTGGCCTATGGCCTAGAGCGATTTTGGGGCGAGCATTTGCGGCTCAAGGGCAAGGAAGAGCAAAAGTCTAAGTATTGGAAAGAAACTTGGGATGAATTTTGCGGGGTCATGGCACAGGTAGATATCAAGCTGCCAAAGGATGCCATCAACCCCCAAGAAACCAGCAAGATTCAACAGGTTTCCAAGCAGCTTTGGGACTTACCCATTGAAGATCAACGAGTGGCAATTGCCGTTTTGACACAGCTTTGCGATTGCTTGGTTTGGTGGACTCAGCGTTACAAAATTGGGAAGTTAGATGATGCCAGCGATTCCTGACAGCTATAAAAAAGTACCCATGATGTTTCGCGCCCAGATTGATGGGCGATCACAACTGCAACGCCTTGACTCTGAAAAGAGGCCGGGTAAGCCTAAAGAAGGTCAACCCCAAGATATTGAAGTGTGGGTTGACGAGTGGATTGACAAGGCTGAACAGATTCCTGCTCAGGATACTAAGGACGAACAAACACCGGTTTATGGTGCCAAGTCCTATCAAATTTCCTGGCGATTTGTAACCAATGGTGGTCAGGATGATGGGATTATTCGGCCGGTTTTGGGAAAATCGGGAATCCCGTTCTATCCAGGCAGCAGCATGAAGGGAGCATTTCGGAATGCTTGCGAACAAGCTGAGGCTTCAGGAGTGGTTACAGCAGGCAGTACCGATCGCTATTGCGGCAAAGAAACAGATCTCCACCCTGGCATTCTGCGCTTTCTTGGGGCTTACCCAACCAATGATTGGACAGAGGGCTTAGTTGACCTCGTTCATCCTCAGCAGGGGTGGCAGGTGAAAGCTGTACCAACGAATCAAAAACCTACTGGCGAAAGTGCCTACGCCTTAGTTTCACTGTATCAACCAATATTGCGTTTTGCTATTTCCAGCAATCGACCACTATCGGATGCTGAGTGGCAAACTATTTGGACAATTTGGGAGCGAGCACTATCCGTTGGCTTGGGTTCTAAGACTGCCACGGGCTATGGACAACTTGCGCAAGTCTCATCGGTCAAATCGAGAAAGACCTTATATTCAGTCAGCCTTAAAGGTCAAGGTCAGGCTGCTAAATTAATCGATGGCTCCGGTGAGTTTCGTCACAATATCTTTCGTGCTTCTTTGCGGGGTCATGCTCTACGTTTATTTGGCGGCTTAACAGATACCAAGACTGCCGATCAACTGGTTGAAAATCTCTTTGGAGGGATTCAGTCTGGTGAGCCAACTGTTGGGCTGCTTGGACTTCAGTTTCGTGAGTCGCAGCTGAAGATTGAGTCTTTTGGATCGGGAAACTATGCTCAACCTGCTTACTCAGTAGAAGGGAAGTTAACTTGGTTTTTAAACCGACCTCTGGATAATGCTAATCAGGAAAATGTATTAACTAAGCTAGTTGCCAGCCTAATGCGCTTTGCCATGTTTATGGGTGGCTTTGGAAAATCCTGGCGGCGAGTCGATCATCGTCAATTTTTTGACGATTATTATGAAGACAGTTATAAAGCCTTAATTGGTTGTCATTGGCAATGGCTGGATGATCAAAGCCAGGTTCGCAACACACGGTTTGCAAGCGTTGAGCGAATCCCCCCATTTTTGGATAACGTCCGAGCTACAGCTTGTGAATGGATAGAGCTGCAAGGAGTTACTATTCGCCCTAATCAGTGGTCTAAGGATTGGCGGGAAGCCTGGCATCCCAGTAGTGTCCAAGTGTGGTCACGACTAGCTAGTAGTGCCGAAGATTCCGTTGCAGTTTATTGGTTTCACAAGCCATATCAGTCAGCAATTCAAGGAGTCCAAGCAGAGGGATCGATTTACAAGAAGCCTTTTACAGGAAAAATCGGCACTATTAGTCGAATCATCCATCGTATGTATCCTGTAATTCGTTTGATCCCAGATCCTAATAATCCAGATAAGAAGATTCCCAAGCAAACTCCTAAATATCTGGAAATACTGACGATTTTTCCAGATGAATCTAAGGAATGCAGAGAATTTTTAGCATTCCTGAGCACAAACCTGGACGGTTTTCAGCAAGTATGGGGAGATGTTGAAGCATGAAAATTTGGATTTTGACGATCGGCAGCAGTGATGTTCAGCTCAAGAGCGATAAAGCCAACCAGAGTGCAGGAGGTAAGACGAGCAAGGATATGTGGACTCGCTGGTTTTCTAGTGTCAAATCTGACTGCTATTTGATTCCTTTCTCTATGGCTAAGAAGGATAGTAAAGAGCTAGATGAACCGTATCGAGTCCTCGCCCGAGTCTTAGGCAGAGTTTATCAAAAGCAGCCAGATTTACAAGACAACATTTTTAATTATTTGACCTTTCCTTTATTGGAAGACTTCACTCAGAAAGTGCAGCAGTCTGGCGAACTAAGTCAAATCGTTTTAGTCTTGACTGATCAGTCCAAGATTTTTGCAGATAATCGGGCTGAACGAGGGCAAAGGAGTCCCTACTGGCAAGACACCTATGAATTGCTCCCAATCTTGAAGCGCTACTTTAGCGAGCAGTTGCCTAATGCCCAAGTAGTAGAGCCAATTGTCTTGCAACCGGAGACTGTTGCTGACAGCTTGGATAATTGGGACTCAGTACTGGAGCTGGTGCGTCAAAAGTTTGCCGTTTTGAATAACGACCTATTAACAACTGATAGCGAACTTGAGGCAATGTACGTGAGCCACCAGGCTAGTACACCGGCTATCTCTTCGGCTGTGCAGTTTATGGCCTTGTCATATTTTGGCGATCGCGTTCGCTTCTTGGTAAGTCACGAACAACAAGTGAACTCTGCGAAAGTTCTACTGGGTTCTAATTACTTACGACAAATTCAAAAGGGTCAAGCCCAAAGAATGCTAGAACGTTATGACTACTCTGGGGTTAATCAATTAATTGGTTGCTATCTGCAACCAGAAGGACAGGTTTTAATTGATGCAGCTATTCAATGGAACTTAGCAGAGTTTGAAAAATTTGAATCTCTTTTGCCGGAATCATATCGTAGCTACCAGTCTAAGATGGGATGGTGGCTATGTGGTTATGAGTCTGCATACTTGGCTGTTATTCGCTATCAGCAAAAGAATATTGTTGAAGCACTATTTCATGGGTTTAGAGCAATTGAAGGACTGATTTGTTGCTGGGCAGAGTCTAGGTACAGCGACCATTTTATTTATGATAAAAAAGGCTCTCCACAGATTTGCGAATCTATTCAGGAAAAGCATCCTGATTACTGGATGAAAATTCAGGAAAAAAACCGTGACTGGATTCAGAAGCAAATAGGTGATAACCAGACCAGACAAGCTAAGGGGAAAGAGATACTCCGCGTTGGTATAGGGCTTTTTAGTCAGAGTCTATATCTTTTATTTGAAGAGGTTTATAAGGATTGCAAGGATAATCCTTATATGAAAAAAGGACTCTTTAAGGCAAAAGATATAAGAAATCAGCAGTTTCATCGTCTCTTGGGACTTCAAGAGCAAAATTTGTTTGATGCATGGGGAGTCAAAGATTTTGATGAGTGGAAGAAAACATTGTTAGGCTGCTTGAATTTTATTGTCCAAGATGCAGTTAATCATGAATTTTCTTCGCTGGAAGAAGCTAGTCTCATGGCTCGTGTACATCATGATTTAGAACAACAGATTTCTGAAATTTAGATTCTGATTCTGAGTCTAAATCTTATTGAATAGTGTTGTTAGGTTAATTGTTTTCATTAACTTCATTTTTAAATCGGTTCTCTTCTTGATTTGCATCAACCTTGGAGAAATTCCATCATGGCAGATAATACGCTTCTCAACTTGGCGAAACAGGGCAAACCAGGGGCGATCGCGGCGATGCTGAATCGATCGTTCCAAAAGGAAGGCTGGACTTGCAAAGGCCGTACCAATGGCAACGAACTAAAGCTGACGTTTGAGGGCGAAAATCCGCCCCAACTAGACCAAATTCGAGATCGCCTGATGCGCGGTCTAAAAACCATTCAACCGGAAGGAATCGAAGTTCTGAACCTTGAAGCCAGAAAAACTGGACAACTTAGACCTGTTTGGAGTGAAGTTTTCTATTTAACGGGCACTGAAGTTCATCAGCAATACTCTGAACCAGAGTACTCAGACTCACCACAGTCTTCTGATCAAATGCGACTAGTTTATAATCCCGAATTTGCCTTAAAAGTGGCATCCAGACTTCGCAACCAAGCAAAATCTTTATTGTTGGGCTATAGCATTTTTGGAGGATTGTTTGGACTACTTTTAGGGTTGGTTTTAGGTGGTTTTCTAGGGTTTAGTGGATTCATAGGCACTTTCCTAATGGGATTGTTCCTTGGTCTAGCGATTGGCATTTCATCTAGTTTATCTATTGAGGGACAAGCTCAGTTGCTCTATGCCCAAATTCAAACAGAGATAAACACTAGATCATTAGTAAAATCTGAATTGGTCGATTGATAGTTGATCTTCCTCCAAACCAAAATCGATCTCTCTCAACTTAAAATCATGGCTAGCATTGTTTTATCGTTTGTGGGCAATCAAGATCCTTACTCGAATCACACACAAGAAGAAGGATCGATCATCACGCTTCTCAAGTTTCTGGCTGCTCACCCCGTGACCATCAAAAAAGTTGTGCTGCTACATACGGAGGGAACAGCTCAAAATGCCCAGGATACTCGGGACTACATCACATCCGAAGCGCAGTTCACGGGTCTGAATGTTGAGCTAATTCCGACCAGCCGGGAACTATCAGACGACCCGACTGATTTATTATTGGCAGCCCAGGAAGCCAAGCGGGGTTTGGAACAAGTGAAGCCGCAATTGGAGCCGGGCGATCGCCTGGAATTCAATGCCTCTTCTGGCACGCCGGCCATGAAATCTGCCTTTAGTTTGTTGCAAGCGGCGGGCTACGCCGGTAACAGCCAAGTCTGGCAAGTTCGTAATCCTAAGGAAATGAAACCCGACCAGGATCGGGTATTTGCCACTGATGTTTTGGTGTTGCGGCAGGAGTTCGATCGCAAGCGAATTGAGCAGCAAATTGCGGACTACAACTACAGTGGCGCATGGCTAGAATTGGAAGCTAGCCAGTTAGCCACCGATCGCCTCACGGGATTGTTGGAATATGCCCGTTGTCGCAAGGCCTTTGACTTCAATGGGGCGAGCGATGCGATTCAGCTCCTAGCAGGAACCATTGACGATCGCTGGGCCAAGGAAATTGCCAAACTGCGATCGGGACACAAGCCCACCGTTTTAGCCGAAGCCTACTTCAACGCGGTTTTGTCGCTGCACAATCGCGACTATTTCACCTTTTTTACGCGAGTCTTTGGCATCCAAGAAAACGTGCTGAAATATGCGATCGGGCAGTTAGTTGAATTCCCGAAAAACGAACCCGACACCGATCGATTCTGGCGAGAGCTGAAGGCGCTCAAATCCGGCGAAGTCTATCGCACCCTAGAGCGCGCCGCCCCAACCAATCGCGCCGTCCGCACCAGCTATTTTCCAAATCGCCTCACCATGCGGTTGATTTTGGATTGCTATGCCGAATGCAAAGAACTGCTAGAGGATTTAGACGAAATTGAAGAACTTTGCGCCGATCGCAACAGCATGGTGCATGAGTTTAAGGGAATTTCGCGCATGGAAAATCCCGAAGCGGTGTTGAATCAACTGCGGCGAATTCTGAAGGGAATCGTGACCGTTTCGCTCACGGACAACCCGTTCGATCGCCTGAATGCCGAAATTCGATCGGCTCTGATTACGCCCTAACAAGCGCTGTTGAGCGGTCGCAACACCGCTATGGCGATTCATTCTGTCTGATTTTTGGAGGGTTGTAGATCTAGCCCCTTGTAACCCTTATGCCGCAAGGGCTAATTTAGGGGGGAGGCCCCACTCGCTGGGGCCCCCACTTGATTGGAAACGTCGCACCCTCTCGGGGGAATGCGAATAGAGATCTCTGGCCCCACTCGCTGGGGCCCCCACTTGATTGGAAACGCCGATCCGTGGAAGGGCTGGTGGTGAGAATTAGTTAAACGGCCCCACTCGCTGGGGCCCCCACTTGATTGGAAACCTCGTTTGCCCAGTACAATCCAACCTCTGCCCACATCGTCAAGGCCCCACTCGCTGGGGCCCCCACTTGATTGGAAACAATAAAAGATTCTGCATTGTCTTCTCCGAAGCGATCGTGGAGGCCCCACTCGCTGGGGCCCCCACTTGATTGGAAACTTTCCTCGATATTCAGCAGCAATTGCGGTACAAGTTCCAAGGCCCCACTCGCTGGGGCCCCCACTTGATTGGAAACTTGACCGATCCCGATCCCGAACACGCGCCGATCTTGCATTGGCCCCACTCGCTGGGGCCCCCACTTGATTGGAAACTCCAAAGTGTCGATCACCACGTCCCACGCTCTGCGGACAAACCGGGCCCCACTCGCTGGGGCCCCCACTTGATTGGAAACAACAGAAAGCCGTTCCATGCGCCGTTGTTGTACACATCGGAGTAGGCCCCACTCGCTGGGGCCCCCACTTGATTGGAAACTCCAACGATGGCTCATCAAACAAAACAGACTTGTCCTCGGCCCCACTCGCTGGGGCCCCCACTTGATTGGAAACCATGACGATGGGTAATTGAACTTGTCTTTGTCGCAATCCCAGTGGCCCCACTCGCTGGGGCCCCCACTTGATTGGAAACCTTCCGGGTTCAATCACAGCGTCGGCGTTCAGAAGGCCCCACTCGCTGGGGCCCCCACTTGATTGGAAACTCTTGCGAGCAGCCATCACCATTACCTTGATTTGTTTCTGATGGCCCCACTCGCTGGGGCCCCCACTTGATTGGAAACGAATTTTGGGAGCCATTCTAGGAACCTAGCGCGTCTAAGGCCCCACTCGCTGGGGCCCCCACTTGATTGGAAACATGAAGTTTGCAGTATCCAAGGAGTCAGAGTCGCGGCATGGCCCCACTCGCTGGGGCCCCCACTTGATTGGAAACCCGATGGACGAAGCCTGACTTCGTAAGTCTGGAATGACCCACGAGGCCCCACTCGCTGGGGCCCCCACTTGATTGGAAACACGGCGAAAAGCTCGGAAGGCGGTCGAGTCACAAGCCACGGGCCCCACTCGCTGGGGCCCCCACTTGATTGGAAACTTGCTACCTGTTTAATTGCTGGACAGAATGCTTGATTGTGGCCCCACTCGCTGGGGCCCCCACTTGATTGGAAACATCCGAGCCAGCTTCGGCGGTATCGCTGCTGTTGCTGGGCCCCACTCGCTGGGGCCCCCACTTGATTGGAAACCACGATGGCTCAACAAAGCATTGCTCGGGGGGTTCCGTGGGCCCCACTCGCTGGGGCCCCCACTTGATTGGAAACTCAGCGTTCTCTTCGTCGCCGTCCACCCACGAATCCCAGTTAAGGCCCCACTCGCTGGGGCCCCCACTTGATTGGAAACAAACAGCTCTTCGAGCTTAGGCGAACCGCTGGTGTAAGGCCCCACTCGCTGGGGCCCCCACTTGATTGGAAACTATTTAGAGCCAAACCCAGTGAACCTTGTTGAAGGGAGCCCCACTCGCTGGGGCCACCACTTGATTGGAAACCCATAGGTTTCGAGGTCAAACCCGAACGCTTTGCAGGCCCCACTCGCTGGGGCCCCCACTTGATTGGAAACTCGGTAGGGGCAGGTTCAAACCGGCTCCTACGATTTTTGGGCGCTGGATTGGTAGCGCGGAAACACCGACGATCGCTCCTGGCCCGATCGCCCCACCGCCCGCGATCGTTGGCAAGTGCCAAACACGACGACTACAAAGGAACCAAACCCCTCATTTTGGGAAGCGTCCATGTCTGACGATTTGTTCACATTCACCGTCACTAACAACACCGACCAGGCGATTACCGAAATCTGGGCATCGCTGGAGGAGGAGGCGTGGTCATCGTTTG
>Ga0209278_1001246_pt1 | contig 15883 bp, 13 predicted proteins | sample JI81BgreenDNA_FD_187504 | JGI IMG/M metagenome (GOLD analysis project Ga0209278, IMG submission 187504) | Wastewater effluent complex algal communities from Wisconsin, to seasonally profile nutrient transformation and Carbon sequestration -... | ecosystem: Engineered > WWTP > Effluent > Algae... | reverse complement strand
ACAAATAGCGGCGTACCACAACACACACAGTTATAGGTTCCGGGCGCTTTGTTGTCCCAGGTTTCGCCCGTAAAGGCGCGCTCCGTACCGTGCTTACGGGTGACACGAAACTGCTCCGGTGTCAGTTCGGCTTGCCATTCGGCATCGGTTTTTTGAATCTTAAACGCCATGACAATTGGGGAAAATGAAGGGTAAGCACAACCATCTATTTTGACAGATTTAATAGCCTCTGGAATCGAGGTTTGTGGCTCCATAGGGGTTGCACGACTACTCCACCTCGCTGTCGCCAATTAAAGGGTTGGTGCGCTCCGAAACATCAACCAAGATAGGAAGAAATTGGCAATCAAAATCGCTAGGAGCGAGGTGACGACGGCGGAGGTGGTGGCTTGGCCCACGCCCTTTGCGCCGCCGCTGGTGGTCAGGCCCCAACCGCAGCCGATCGCCGCGATCAGTCCCCCAAAACAGGCTCCTTTGATGGCGGCAAAAAAGAGATCGCGCACTTCTAAAAAGGTTTTGACAGAATCAAGAAATTCGTGGCGGCTGATGCCAAATGCGATTTCTGAAATCACCAATCCGGCGATCATGGCGGCGAGCAAGCCCAATTCCGTCAAAATGGGCAGCATGGTGCAGCAGGCGAGCATTCGGGGCACGACGAGGTAATCGATCGGGTCGGTGCGTAATACGTAGAGTGCGTCGATTTGCTCCGTCACGCGCATCGTGCCGATTTCCGCCGCGAAGGCCGACCCGACGCGCCCGGCCAAAATCACCGCCGCAAACACCGGCGACAGCTCCCGTGCCATGGCGACGGCCATCACCCCCCCGATCGCGGAGGTTGCGCCGTATTTAATAAACTCCCGGGCCACCTGGATCGTAAACACCGCCCCGATCGACACACCGGCCAACAGCACGATGCCCAGGGAGTCGGGCCCCACTAGGTGCATCTGTTCGATCGTGTTGCGGCGGTGAATCCGGCCCCGCGCGAGGTGCATCAGGGTTTGGCCGCCAATCAGCGCTGCCGCTTGGACGCGCTGGGCCCACCGTCCCAGTCTGGAATCCGCAAGATTGGCCATGGCAGTGCGATCGGGGAATGGGCTAACTATCCCTAGTGTATGGCGACTGTTTCGCGCTGCCATCGATCGGTCTGTGGCCCCGCCGCCGGGCGATCGGTTTAGGGATATTTTCTGCGGTCAGGTGGCCAGGGTGGATCGATGTAGGCCTCCCCAAATCCCAGAAATAGTGCCAGACTAGATTCACCTCACTGAATCCAGGCTGAACCATAGCCATCAGTTATGACGCTCCAGCAAGTGAAGCGAATTTTGCAGCTTGATCTTCTATTGCGAGATCCCCAGCGGCGAAACACCCATGAGTCCTTGGCCACAGCCCTCGATCGCGAGAATACCGTCGATCCGCGCATTATTCGCAAGGATCTCAGCTTTCTTAAAAAAGACTGCGGCGCACCGATTGTCTACAACACGCAGCGGGGACATCACTACAGCGACCCTGATTGGCAGTTGAGCCAAATCCTGATTACGGAAGGTGATTTGTTGGCGCTGGTGGTAACTGATCGATTGCTGGAAACCTATGCCGATTCGCCCTATATCCGAACGCTGCGATCGGGCTTGCGGCGACTGAGTGAGCGACTGGACAGCAAGGTGGCGATCGAGGCGCGTGAACTGCGAAACGATCACTTCCTATTCCAAGTCAAGACCGATTTGAATTTGGATTTGGCGGTGGTGAGTCAGCTAGAGCGGGCTTGTCAGGCTGGCCGCCGCGTGGAAATGACCTACCACACGGCTAATCGGGATGCGGTGAGCGATCGGGTGGTTGATCCCTACGGCATGTTGGTGCAGTACAACGCGCTGCAATTGCTGGCGTTCTGCCACAAACGTCAGCAGGTCATTACATTTCGGGTCGATCGTATCTTGCAATTACAGGTGCTAGAGCAGCATTTCCAGGTTCAGCCGGGATTCAGCCTGCGCGAGTACATGGCGACGGCCTTTCGCTGGGAGGTGAGCGAAACGGTGCGGCGAGTGGTGGTGGAGTTCGATCGGGCGACGGCTCCCTTTGTGCGCGGGCGGCAGTGGCACAGCACGCAGGAGCTAACCGATTTACCGGGTGGGGCGCTGTTGCTGTCGATGGAGGTGAGCGGGTTGCGGGACGTGGCGCAGTGGGTGTTGAGCTATGGCAAGGGGGCGATCGTCCGGGAACCGCCGGAACTGGTCAGGGCGATCGCGCGGGAGGTGGAGATCATGCAACGCCAATACGAAACAAAGGCATTTGAACGATGAGTAGTATCATGAACTGGCGAATAGCACCTCCGATGCCGCAAGGCGTTGAGCACAGACTGACAATCATTGTCGGAGTCCCTGCTTACCTCAGATGCCGTAAGGCGTTAAACACAAGGCACAATTCTGCCAGTTAGCTTTTAGGGATGAGACCAACAATTCTGATGAGACTAACTATAATTTTGGGAGTCTGAGGGGTTGACAAGAATCGATGTACCTGGCAATGATGGATGACAACCCTTCTAGCCCGTAGTACATGGACTCCACATTTAAGTCCCTTGACGACGAACTCAATCGACTCCGCGAACTGACGGAGAGAATTCTAGACGACTTGATTAGGTTGCAGGATCGGGTTCAAGAAATTCAGTGGCAAGCCTGCCCTCATAGTGCTAGTGGCGAGTCAATTGCTGACTATATCGATCAGCGCTGATTACTAACTCAAAGACTGCTGTTCACCTCTGACACCGTTAGGTGTATTCGCTTCATCAAAAATGAGGAACAGTCCATGCAAAGCCTTGCTACCCAGGTTGCAAAGTCTTCTGTGCAGCCGCTCAATTGCATTGAGTTGAGTTTTGCTCCAATCGCTGGTCAAGAACTTCCTGCTGATGCAAAGCATCGATTGCTATCTGGAATTGTCAAGCAGATTCCTGAGCTTCATGATTTGCCAGGACTGGCAATTAACACGCTTGCTGGTATTCCCGATCGTGCTGGAAAAATTCAGTTGGCTGACTGGTCTAGGCTAAAGATTCGCTGCCCCATTGAAGCATTGCCAAGCGTGATGAAGCTGGCAGGACAAACATTGCAAGTGGGTGGGTATCCACTGAAGTTGGGCAATCCTGAATTATCACCTTTGCGGCCGTCCCAGCATTTACGTGCTCATTTGGTGGTGATCAAGCATCCTTCGGGACAATGGGATCAGGTGACACCCGATTGGTTTTTAGCAGCGTGCGATCGCCAGCTTCGCGCTATGGAAATTGAAGCTGATTTGGGAATTCCTGAAAACGAAAAAGGAACCCCCGATCGCAAAACCATGAAAATCAAGGGTCAGTCTGTTTTAGGCTACAGCTTGATTGTGGCTAATCTGCGCGCTGAAGGCTCTCTGAAGCTCCAAGCTAATGGTTTAGGCGGCAAACGCCGAATGGGATGCGGCTATTTTGTTTCTTGCCGTCTCTCCTAGCAGGTGAGCGTCATGACAGATAAATTATGGGCTAAAAGCCATCGGCAACGCTCCCTTGAGCAGCATTTACTAGATACCAATCAAGCTGGAAAAGCCATTTTCCATGATCGTATTCTGAGCAATTGGCTGCACTTCTTCAAGTTGACTGAGGCAGATCAAGATCAATTCCTGCTATTTTTGTCAATTGCTGCTCTCGCTCACGATCTTGGCAAGGCAAATGAAGAATTTCAGCGCATGATCTTAGGTGAGTATGGACTTCGACAGTCGCTAAGGCATGAGTGGCTCTCAGCTCTACTTTTGCATTGGCTACGTGCTTGGCTAATTCAATCAGAACTACTGGTACAAGCCTGGAGCTTTGAGATTATCACTGCTGCTGTTTTGGGGCATCACCTGTCTGTTTCTGTCGCTCCGAAAACAGAAGATAAATCAAATTACTGGTTGGGATCAAGAACCAATGTTCGGAAGATTGTCTTGAATAGCGATTCGCAGCAAGTTCACTCTATTCTTGATCAAATTGCAAATCTTCTGAATCTTGATGAAATTACTCGTCCAAAATTGCCTGCATTTTTGGATTTGGAGAGTCCAGATTGGCAGAAAATCCTGAGGGAAGCTGACCGAACTGGCAAAAGCTCTTTCAAGAAGGCTATTAGCCAACCCTCCAGCCTGCATGCTTTACATTTGCGCGCTTTGCATTTGGCTGTGAAAGCAGCTTTAATTCCTGCTGACACAGCAGCATCAGGAATTGTTCGTGAACAAAAACGGCTTGGTCAGAATATTGATCAGTGGATTAATGATCAACTCCATAGACCGGCTCTAACTCCTGAAGATATTGAGCGTGATATTCTTCAGCCTTTCTACAGTAAGAAAGAAGAAGAAAATCTCAAGAAAAACCCTAGCAATCCTCAGCCTTTCAAACTACTTGATTTTCAGAGGCAGGCAGAGTTTCTTCGTGATCATTCTCTGCTATTAGCTGGATGTGGACGAGGCAAAACTCTGGCTGCTTATCTGTGGGCAAAGGGTGTAATTCAGCGACGCAAAGTTGGGCACATTGTCTTTCTCTATCCTACTCGTGCTACGGCAACTGAAGGTTTTAAGGATTACATCCAAGAAGCGCCAGAAACCGACGCGGCTCTCTTGCATGGAACGAGTGCTTATGAATTAGAGAAATTGGCTAATGTGCCTGATGAGCTAGCTGATGTACCTGATGACCCTAATACAGGTAGTCAGAAACGTAAGGATTTTCAACCTGATCCTCGATTGTATGCGCTAGGTTTGTGGGGACGACGATATTTTTCAGCAACGGTTGACCAGTTTTTGTCATTTCTGACATTTAACTATGAAGCAACTGTTCTGTTGCCAGTATTGGCAGATGCGGCGATCGTCCTAGATGAAATTCATGCATACGATCACAAGATGTTTCGCCAACTTGTGGCCTTTCTAGAAGCCTTTGATGTGCCCGTGTTGTGTATGACAGCAACACTTTCTCAGTCACGACGAGAGCAGTTAGAAGGATTGGGATTAGAAATTTATCCCAATGATCCTCAGGCTGTGGAAGATCTAAAAAAAGAGGAAGACCGCGATCGCTACTCTATCCGTAAAGGCGATCGCGCGGAGGCTGAACGGCTAGTGCGCCAAGCCTATAGCGAGAACAAGCGAATTTTGTGGGTGGTGAACACGGTCGATCGTTGCCAGGAGCTTGCCAAGCAGTTTCAAGATTTACAAGCCATTTGCTATCACAGTCGTTTCAAACTCTCAGATCGTCAGAATCGCCATGAGGCAGTCATTAAAGCATTCAAATGGGAGCCTGGCCAACTCAAGCTGCCAAAGTTGGCAATCACTACTCAAGTTTGCGAAATGAGCTTGGATTTAGATGCTGATGTCTTGATTACTGAGTTGGCTCCCTGTAGCTCCTTAGTGCAGCGCTTTGGACGTAGTAATCGTCATGGTTATTTGCCGGTCTCTGAAATTTTGGTTTATGAGCCAGAGAAAAAGCTGCCCTACACCAAAGAGGAGTTCGAGACTGCTCGATCATTCCTAAGTGCCATCTGTGGCGGAAAACGCAATCAGAGTTTTTTGACCATACAGCTCGAGATGTTTAGCCCCAAAGAGGCCAGATCTGATGGTCACGCACCATTCTTAACCGGTGGATATGAGGCGAATGGTGAGCCTTTTCGAGATATTGAGAACTGGACAAAAGACTGCATTCTTCAACGGGACTTAGACATTGTTGAAGCAATCGCCAGAGAAAACATTGAAGCTATCAAAACAGGTCAAAGGAAAAAATCTTGGGATCAGTTTGTGGTTCCTATACCCAACAGTTGCGTTCAATCAGTTTTGGAGATTAGTCCAGACACTCCACTACCTCGCTATCTTGGCGTTCCCACATCAGGTTGCTATTCCTCTGAGTATGGATTCAAAGCACCATGACTAAATCCTGCAACATCACACTGAACTATAAGCTCTCTCAGTTACCCACAGCAGCTCACCGAGCTGGTCTTGCCGGTTTACTGTTTCTCATTAATCACCTCAGCTTAGAAGAAGACGCAGTAGAGCGACACATTCAAGTAATTGAATTTGATGAGCATGGAGCCATTATTGAGCTAAACGAAAATGGTTTACAAGCGCTTGTCAATTTAGCATTTCAGGGCAAGTATGTTGAAAAGCGATCCAAGAATAAGATCAAGGATGCCATCAGAACTGAGTCCGTTGAAGAAAACAACAAGCCAGTCACCTACTATTACTGGAATGCTTTATCTTTGACCGGAGATGCACTGAAAAAATGGGATGAGTCTGATGATCAAGTATGGACAGCCCTGTGGTCAGAATGGATTTTAAACACCGTGCGAGCCTTTCCGAAATCACGAGAGCCATTTAAGGTGCGAGCTGAGGGGCAGTCAGTTCCGATCGATAAGCTCTGGGCAGCGCTACAAAAGCCAAATGGGAAAGTAGGCCTCAGTTCTTCATCATTGATTGGCGCAGAAGCACAAACCGCTGAGGGCGTTTCTTTAGAAGATACAAACGCCCAGCAGTTTCTACTGAATTTTTGGCCCTACGTTAGTCAACCCTATATTCCTTGTCGTTTTAGCGTTGATGGCAAGCGTGAAGACTGGGGCTATGCGGCAGCTATTCCTGATGTTCTGAATCTGAAATCCTTTGTTGAATTTTTGCCAGACTGGTTGGAAGTACGATCAAGGAAAAAATTGGGATATCGCCCTGCGGGTGCATTAATTGAGCTACCAGAAGAGTCAGCCCTAGACTCATTACGATTAATGCATGAGCGACTGAAGCGTCAAGATATTGTCGTTCAAGCTGAATATGAAGTCTTGGGCTTTGAAGTTTGTCATGCGTACCGTGCCGATCCACAACGGGGGCCGGAATTGCGCTCAATTGCCTATCTGCAAGCCAATCAAGAAACGATCGGTATTGTGGATCAATATGCTCAGTATCGAGAGCATCTTTACTGTTCTTGGTTCCGGCGGCACTTGTTACAAAACTTGCTGCGGGGATTGCATTGGACAGAACGATGGGGGGAACTATTCAGCATGGCTGGGGCCGAATGGTTTGATGATCGCTACTTTGTGCGTGATTGTCAGATCATTTTCAAATCTGTTTCAGGTCAAGGAGACCGAATTGTGGAAACTTCTGCATTGGTGAAAATTCTGAAATCGCTGTGCGATCGCTACCTCACAGCCCGTTTGAAGGAAAAGGATCGCGATCATAAATTTGGGAGCAACGATCGCCATAAGCTGGCTCGTCAAGAGTTTCTATTTGTGCGTGCTTGCACTAATGCAGAAGATTTCCAGAAATATTTCTTTGGGACACTTTGCAGTCAGGTTTCTCCTGTATCTATTCCCAGCAAGGGAGAGAAACTCACCGAGGAATTCAAGACCAATCAGCTTGTAGAAATTTCCCAAGAAATCATCCACAACACTGAAACTGTGCGTGGACTGACAATGTTGGCTTTAGCCAGCAACTTCAAACTATCAGAGTCAGGTCAAGATAAAAGCTCTGAAACTAGCGCTGCCTAGGATCATATGATTTGAGCCTCAGATGCCCGTTAGGGAAGTTCCTAATTTTTGTCAGTAAGCTAAGAAGTCATGGTAACTCAAAAGCCGATCTTGAATTTGTTCGCAACAGTTTTGACCCATGCTGCACCGAGCAGCAACTATCGAGGTGAATCAGAGCAAAATCGCACGGTTTTGCAAAAGATTGAACGATCTGATGGCAAATATGCGATTGTTTCAGCAGACTCAATTCGGAACGCCCTACGGGAAACTGTGGCTAAGTTTGACTTACCTTGCAACCGTGAGCGAGTTTATGATGCAGGTCAACTAGCTGTAGCTTTTGAGGATTTGCCCAACCCCGATCGCTACATTGATGACTGGGCATTTGGCTACTTGGTGGCTGATGAAAAAAAATATGCCAAGGATATGAGTCATCCTGCCAAGCGCGATAGCGTGATTCGGTTGAACTTAGCGGTGGCCTTGGAAAAGTATCGCCTTGATGCCAGCTTGCATCAATCACCTAAAAGCGTTGAGAAACCACGCACGAAGGTGTTTTGGTTTAACTCCAAGGAATCAGCTTTGCTGCATCGGGAAACGAGCTATACAGCGTTTCAATATCCGTTTGCACTAGCAGGGCGGGACTGCTTGGCCAAGCCGGATTGGACTAAGGCATTGCTGCGGGGAATTGCCGAGCTGAATGATGTGGCTGGTGGCCATGCGCGCAACTATTTTGAATTTGCACCGAAGTCGATCGTGGTGCGGCTAACGCCGAAGTTGGTGGCGGGGTTTGAAACCTATGGATTTGATGCGACTGGTCAATGGGGGCCGATCGCGCGGTTGAATGCAGACGATTTGCCACCTGAGGAATTTTGGTTGGGCGGGGAATTGGTGCGAAATTTGACTCCTGACCAAGCCGAAGCCCTAGAAACTGCCGGAGCCAAACTGTTTGCAAATCCCGATCGCCTGTTAACAGCGGTAGCTGATGCATTCCTGGGAGGTCAAAGCCGTGCTGCTGCTTAGGGTGAAAGCTCCCTTCGCGGCGTTCCGTCCGTTGCAGGCGGGAACCTTTCGATCGACAACGGCCACCATCACACCCACGGCCGCCTATGGGTTGTTGTTAAATTTGGCAGCGATCGAAACGCGAGACTGGACAAAAATCGCTAAACCTTCCACGCCCATGCAATCAGATTTACCAAGGGTTGAGTTGGCAATCGGGCGTTGCAATCCACTGGGGTCTTATGAACGAGCAACCCTATTTCAACAACTCCATAACGTGCCCGTGGGCAAGGTTCCGCCAGAAAATTGGGAGCGATCGAAAGGCACAAAGCCCAACATCAAGCCCGTGCGCCGCGAAATTTTGCTGAATCTGGATGTGGTGTTAGCAGTTCGTTTTGATCGTGATGATCCTTTTAATTTACAAGCCAGAATCCTGGCTGGCTTGGCAGGAGAACTCAACGATCAGCGCTATGGTTTGCCCTTCGTGGGTGACAATAATTTCCTGCTAGATGACATTACTGAATTGCTCCAGCCAGAACACGTGCAATGGTATGACCGTGTTGGAGAAAATGATGATCCTCGTCAGGGAACTTGTCGATTAACCACTTGGATTGATCGCACCAATTCAAGCCAAACCCAAACGGAGGTTTTTGCGCCTATCATCAAGCCGTTGCCGGAACCACCACCGGATACTGCCTGGGTTCGATTACCAAAGATCTAGCGGCAAAAGGAGGGCGGAAAACATGACTAAAAACAGCGCCTACGACACTGATTTCTATGGCTGGACGATCGCCCAGGCCGCCCTTCTGCGCGATCGCAATGCGGCGGCGATCGACTGGGAACAACTGGCGGACGAAATTGAAAGCATGGGACGACAGGAACGCAGGGAACTCGTCAGCCGGTTACGAATTCTGTTGGGGCATTTGTTGAAGTGGCGCTATCAACCCGATCGCCAAAGCCGTTCTTGGATGACCACCATTCGGGTGCAGCGGTTGGAAATTCGCAAGCTCCTGGCCAAAAATCCCAGCTTGAAATCAGCGATTCCCGAAGCCTTTGCGGAAGCCTATGAGTTGGGGCGACTGTTGGCGATCGATGAAATGGGTTTGGAAGATTATGAGGAAAGCCTAGTGCCGTCAGAGTCCCCGTTTGATTGGGAGTTTGTGGTGAATTCCGATCAGTTTGATGCACCGGATTTGATGCATGAATGACCGAGTGGGTGTGTTGGGTGATCGGGGGCGATCGGGGGCGATCGGGTAAGATGCTTGTAAGGTGATGCCTCGGTGCTTGTCCCGTAAGGGTTTTAGGCGGCAGGGTGTCCAAACCTCTGATGCCGTAAGGCGTTGAGCACTACTCCTCCAGGCGCTCGGCTCGTGCCGTTTCTTGGGCGGTGTCCAAACCTCTGATGCCGCAAGGCGTTGAGCACAGACAAGATGCGTTTTCCAAGATTTGGTACTTGAGTGCAAAAACCTCTGATGCCGCAAGGCGTTGAGCACGATTCTGCCGACAACCCAAGGGCGGCCGCTTGTTTGGTGCAAAAACCTCTGATGCCGCAAGGCGTTGAGCACAACTTGATAAACCCCATTAAGTCGCCCGAGTTGTGTGCAAAAACCTCTGATGCCGCAAGGCGTTGAGCACGACTTACGCGGGTCAAATTCAAGCCGTAGCAAACTTAGTGCAAAAACCTCTGATGCCGCAAGGCGTTGAGCACCAGCAAATTACCCGCCATCGCACCGGGGTTGGCTTGTGCAAAAACCTCTGATGCCGCAAGGCGTTGAGCACATCGCCAAAATCGAATCCCAGCAAAGGCTTAGGCGCGTGCAAAAACCTCTGATGCCGCAAGGCGTTGAGCACATCGCCAAAATCGAATCCCAGCAAAGGCTTAGGCGCGTGCAAAAACCTCTGATGCCGCAAGGCGTTGAGCACAGGGTAGAAGGTTTGCTCAATCAGGGTTTCCGCCCAGTGCAAAAACCTCTGATGCCGCAAGGCGTTGAGCACTCGATCGGCGAATCGCCTAGGTCGAACAATACCGGGTGCAAAAACCTCTGATGCCGCAAGGCGTTGAGCACGCGGCTGTATTCGCCGGCCGCAACCCCATCAGCCACGTGCAAAAACCTCTGATGCCGCAAGGCGTTGAGCACAAGTCCTCAACCGCGTCATCATCTGTCCGGCCCAGTGCAAAAACCTCTGATGCCGCAAGGCGTTGAGCACTTGGGCAGGTAGGGCGTGGTGACGATCGGCAAATCGTGCAAAAACCTCTGATGCCGCAAGGCGTTGAGCACAAGTCCTCAACCGCGTCATCATCTGTCCGGCCCAGTGCAAAAACCTCTGATGCCGCAAGGCGTTGAGCACTCGCACTCGCCGCCACACAATGAGGCTCCTCAGGTACGGTGCAAAAACCTCTGATGCCGCAAGGCGTTGAGCACTTGGGCAGGTAGGGCGTGGTGACGATCGGCAAATCGTGCAAAAACCTCTGATGCCGCAAGGCGTTGAGCACCGATCGTGGCGGCGGGTAGCCCTAAGGCATACGAACGTGCAAAAACCTCTGATGCCGCAAGGCGTTGAGCACCATCCTCCAACCATTGATACGCACTTTTGAGCGCTTGTGCAAAAACCTCTGATGCCGCAAGGCGTTGAGCACCCACCGTTGGGGCGCACCCCGTCGCTTCTCATGCCCCCGGTGCAAAAACCTCTGATGCCGCAAGGCGTTAATTACAAGGAATCGATCGGGGAAAAGCCTAAAACCTCTCCCTGATCGATCGCCCCGCCACCCCCTCAACTCAACGACAACAGCCGCCGCATCAGGCTCATCACCTCACCCGGATTTTGCGTCGGCTGCATCGGCGACCATTCGTACAACTCCGCAAAGCCGCGCAGATACAACACCCGGATCGTGTTTTCCACCGCGCGCGGCGACCCAATCAGCATCACCTTCACGGTTTCGCGCCCGTCCGATCGCATGGGCAAGGAATCAAGCTGCGATCGCCCGTCGTCCAAGGATTCCAGCGCGATCGGCATTTCCACAAAACTTTGCATTGTCATAGCCGTGTCTCCTGAGATGGCTACTTTTTTGTAGTCATTTTAGATTAGCGCAGACCTAGATTTATGGCTACTTTTTTGTAGTCATTTACCCCCAACACGCTCTCTGACAGCATTGGGGCATGGGACGCGCTGGACAAGCACTGAGAGAAATCCTCAAAATCCACAACATCAGCCAAAATCGACTGGCTGTTGAACTGGGGTTGCGGCGATCAGTTCCCTATCGTTGGGTTCATGAACTGAGTGATCCCACAGGCGAAACGATCGTCGAGATTGTCGAAGCCTTAAAAACCTTGAATCCCGAAGCGGCCCGCGACTTTGTGCAGCGCTACTTGGGCGAGCTGGTTGAGTAATCGACCCCGCCGCCGCTCAGGATTTCGTGCGGCTATACCTTGGCGAGTTCTTAGACGATCGCGAAAGCACACACAGCCGCGCCCCCGATCGCCCTTGACTGCCCTAATCGATATGATGAATCGAGATTAGGCGCGTGGACTGAGGCAGAGCATGGATCGGCGGTGGTGGTTTTGGATCGATCGTGGTGGGACGTTTACCGATGTGGTGGCGAGGCGGCCCGATGGGCGGCTCGTGGTGCATAAGCTGCTGTCGGAAAACCCCGATCGCTATGCCGATGCGCCCGTCCAGGGGATTCGCGACCTGATGGGATTGGCCGCCGACGAGCCGATCGACCTGGAGCAGATTGGGGCGATCGAGATGGGAACCACCGTCGCCACCAACGCCCTGCTGGAACGCAAGGGCGATCGCACCGTGCTGGTGATTACCGAAGGCTTTGGCGATGCGCTCAAGATTGGCTACCAAAACCGACCGGACATTTTTGCGCTGCACATTCGCAAAACCGCGCCGCTCTATGAACGGGCGATCGAGGTGCGGGAACGGTTGAGCGCCCAGGGGGAAGTGGTGCGCCCCTTCGATGCGGCGGCCCAGGCGGACTTGTTGGCGCAACTGAAGGCGGCGCGGGCCGAGGGTTGCACCAGTTGCGCGATCGCCCTGATTCATGGCTATCGCCATCCCCAGCATGAGCACATCGCGGCGGTCTTGGCGACGGCGGCGGGGTTTGAGCAAATTTCTGTGTCCCATCATGTGAGTCCGCTGATTAAGCTGGTTAGCCGGGCCGAAACCACTGTGGTTGATGCCTACCTGTCGCCCGTGTTGCGGCGTTATGTGAACCAGGTGCGATCGACCCTGGCGGGGCCAAACCGTGAGGCGCTGGCGGGCAAGCTGTTTTTTATGCAGTCCAACGGTGGGCTGACTGATGCTGATCGGTTCCGGGGCAAGGATGCGGTGCTGTCGGGGCCGGCGGGCGGCATTGTCGGGGCGGTGCGAACCTGCGTGGCGGCGGGTTTTGAGCAAATTGTCACCTTTGATATGGGCGGCACCTCCACCGATGTGGCCCACTATGCGGGCGAGTACGAGCGGCAGTTCGAGACGGAGGTGGCGGGGGTGCGGCTGCGGGCTCCGATGATGGCGATCCATACGGTGGCGGCGGGCGGCGGCTCGATTTTGCACTTCGATGGTCAGCGCTACCGAGTGGGGCCGGACTCGGCGGGGGCGAATCCCGGCCCAGCCGCCTATGGGCGCAGCGGCCCCCTGACCGTCACCGATTGCAATGTGCAGCTTGGCAAGTTGCACCCGGACTTTTTCCCGGCAGTGTTTGGGCCCGAGGGCGATCGCCCCCTGGACAAGGCGATCGTGGCGGAACGGTTCGCGCAGATCACCGCTGAGATTGCCCGATCGACCGGCGACGGCCGCAGCCCGGAGGCGGTGGCGGCCGGGTTCCTGGCGATCGCGATTGAGAAAATGGCGGCGGCGATCAAGCAAATTTCCGTCCAGCGCGGCTACGATTTGGCGCACTACACCCTCTGTTGCTTCGGCGGGGCGGGGGGCCAGCACGCTTGCCTGTTGGCGGAAGCGCTGGGAATGACGCGGATTTTTATCCATCCCTACGCCGGGGTGCTGTCGGCCTATGGAATTGGGCTGGCGGATGTGCGGCAAATTGGCGAACGGGCGATCGAGCAGGTTTTGGAACCGGGCGCGATCGCCGCGTTGGAGCCGATCTTTGGCGACTTACAACGGTCACTGGAGCCGCAATTGCCGGGATTCCAGGAGGCAATCCGCACGGCCCGGCTGCGCTACGGCGGCACGGATTCGCCCCTGGTGGTGAGCTGGCCGGCGGCCACGGAACCCGACCCAGCGGCCTGGTTGCGCGATCGCTTCGAGGCGATCCACCGCCAGCGCTACGGGTTCGCCCTGCCCGATAAGCCGGTAGTGATTGAGGCGATCGCCTTGGAGTTGGTGCGCCACAAGGATCTGCCGCCGGAACCGTTGCTGGTGGCCAGTCGATCGACCCCGCCGGAACCGATCACGACGATTCAGATTTACACGGCCGATCGCTGGCAGGATGCGCCGGTTTTTGGGCGATCGGCGTTGCAACCGGGCGATCGAATCGTCGGGCCAGCGGTGATCGTGGAACCGACGGGCACAAACGTGATTGAACCGGGCTGGGCGGCCACCTTGGGCGATCGGGGCGGCCTAGTGCTGGAAACCCTCACCCCAACCCCTCTCCCAGGTGGGGAGAGGGGCGAAAGTCAAATCAATACGACAGATTTGATAGCACAGGAAACGGCTGAAACGGTTCCGGCTCCCCTTCTCCCGACTTGGGAGAAGGGGCTGGGGGATGAGGGACCCGACCCGGTGCGCTTGGAGATCTTCAATAACCGGTTCAGTGCGATCGCCGAGCAGATGGGCGCGACCCTGCAAAACACCAGCTATTCCGTGAATATCAAGGAGCGGCTGGACTTCTCCTGTGCCCTGTTCGATCGCGCTGGTCAGCTAATTGCCAACGCCCCTCACATTCCCGTCCACCTCGGTTCCATGGGCGAAACGGTCACGGCCTTGATGGCGGCGCGGGAGCTGCGGCCCGGCGATGTGTTTGCCAGCAACAACCCCTACAACGGCGGCACGCACCTGCCCGATATCACGGTGATTACACCGGTTTGGTTGCGATCGCCCGCCGGAGTCCTGAGCGATCGCCCCGATTTCTTCGTCGCCTCCCGCGGCCACCATGCGGACTTGGGCGGCCTGACACCGGGATCGATGCCGCCCTACAGCCACTCGATCGCCGAAGAGGGCATCCTGTTTGACTTCCTGCCGATCGTCCGCGCCGGGGAATTCCTAGAGGCTGACGTGCTCGCGCAACTGGCTGACAATCCCTACCCCGCCCGCAACCCGGTGCAAAACCTGGCGGACTTGCAGGCGCAAATTGCCGCCAATGAGCGCGGTTGCCAGGAATTGCAGCGCCTCGCCGATACCTACGGAGCCGCCACAATCCAAGCCTACGCCGGGTTTGTGCAGGACAACGCCGCCGCCTCGGTGGAACGGGCGATCGGCCAATTGCGGGACGGGCAAGCGACGATCGCCCTCGATTGCGGGGCGCAGATTACGGTGCAAGTGCGGATCGATCGGGCGCGGCGGCGGGCGGCGATCGACTTCAGCGGCACATCACCCCAGCAGCCGAACAACTTCAACGCCCCGATCGCAATCACCAAAGCCGCCGTGCTCTACGTGTTCCGCACCCTCGTGGCCGACGAAATCCCGCTGAACGCCGGGTGTTTGCGCCCGATCAACCTGACCGTGCCACCCGCCAGTCTGCTCGATCCCCGATCGCCCGCCGCCGTCGTGGCCGGCAACGTGGAAACCTCCCAAGTGGTTGTCGATGCGCTTTACCAAGCCCTCGGGGTGATGGCCAATGCCCAGGGCACCATGAACAACTTCACCTTTGGAAGCGATCGGCACCAATATTACGAAACGATCTGCGGCGGTGCGGGGGCGGGCGCAACCTTCCCCGGAGCCGACGCGGTGCAAACGCACATGACCAACTCCCGGCTCACAGACCCCGAGGTGTTGGAGTGGCGCTATCCGGTGCGGCTGGAGTCCTTCCAAATTCGCCCCAACAGCGGCGGCGCGGGCCAACAGCGCGGCGGCAACGGCGTGATCCGCAAACTGCGCTTTTTGGAACCGATGACGGCGGCGATCGTCTCGGGACGGCGATCAACCCAACCGGCGGGCCTGGCCGGCGGCGCACCGGGTCAACCGGGCCGCGCCTGGGTGGAACGGCTGAACGGGGCGATCGACCCTCTCGGAGCTACCGATCAGGTGCAGATCCAAGCGGGCGAGGCGATCGCGATCGAAACCCCCGGCGGCGGCGGCTACGGCCCGTCAGCGCCACCATCACCGTAGGGGCGGGTTTGAAACCCGCCCCTACCAGGATTGTCATTTTTAACCTGATATTCAATCGAAGGATTGATACCAAAACGACCTACCAGAATCCATATTCAAACCCACATTGTCGTAGGGGCAGGTTTGAAACC
>Ga0209278_1001245_pt1 | contig 15883 bp, 17 predicted proteins | sample JI81BgreenDNA_FD_187504 | JGI IMG/M metagenome (GOLD analysis project Ga0209278, IMG submission 187504) | Wastewater effluent complex algal communities from Wisconsin, to seasonally profile nutrient transformation and Carbon sequestration -... | ecosystem: Engineered > WWTP > Effluent > Algae... | reverse complement strand
CGGCGGCGCCGCGCAGGCCGGCCACGGCGGCGGCGGCCAGGGCCTCGGCTTCGTCCAGTGGCGGCAGCAGGCCGGCCAGGCGCTCGGCCAGCATGGACTTGCCGCTGCCCGGCGGGCCCACCATCAAGACTGTGTGCTCTTTTAAACCTACATCGACAAACCAGGCGAGAAGAGTTTAAAAGAACACAATATCAGGATATTGTGCTGATTAAAACCTGATCGATCTAAGGTGGCGACCGGACATCAGGGTCGGTGGCGACTTGTTACAAGTAGCTGCTTGGTCGTCAGAGTTTTCGGCCGAGATTCAGAGGGAGCAGTCATGACTTGAAGCTCCATAGGCAGGCGCAAGCCGGCCATGTTGCATGCGCCAACTGGGGCGCTGACGGAGGCGCCCCTTCGTCTTGTGCGGTTCGAATCCGCGGTGCAGCACCTTCGGGCCAATGCCCGATCCAGCGCAGGAAACCACTTCCCGCTGGCACGGCCTTGAAGGCCAGAAAGGTGCTTGCAAGTGAACAACGTACAGCCGCCCGCAACCCGGGCATACACCCCAACTCAGTCTTCGACCTCGTCGGCAGCCGTGCTCTTGGCGCTTCCAATCTGCGAAGCCACGGGCAGTTTCGACGGGATGCAGGAGTCTCCTTCCGGTGTGTGCTCACAGCCGGATGCTCAGGACCCACAGGCCCCTCACGCTGACGTTCCTAGTGTCTGCAGGCTGGATGCAGGAAGCCGATCCCTGAGCCAGGACGTATCGGCGCTTGCCGGCGTAGTCGCACCGGCCACGCACCGCAAACCCCCGGTTGTCGACTCGCTCGACTCAGGCACTTGCTGCGGAAACAGGAGACCGAGCCGAGGGCAACACTTGGGGCGCGCTCCGATTCACTTCGGAGCCGAGCAGCAGAAAACCGAACTAGTTGATCGTCGCATCGACGCGCTCGTGCCGAATGGCAGCGCTACCAGAGTGCACGGCCCAGAGCAAATCAAGCAGATCGTGGCGTCGATCAAAGAGTTTGGCTTCACGAACCCTTTGCTGATCGACAACGAAAACAGGGTAATGGCAGGAATGGGACGACTTGTTGCCGCCATGGACCTTGGCATGACGACAGTCCCCTGCATCGTTCTACACGGCCTTACCGAAGCACAGAGGGCCGCCTACGCCATCGCCGACAACAAGATCGCACTGAACGCTCATTGGGACGACGCAGCCCTCTCGGCTGAACTGGAGCGTCTCGCCGGCGTCGAATGTGACCTAAGCGCGCTTGGATTCTCCGAATCCGAGTTGGAGGCACTACTCGCCAGTGGACTCACCAACTTGGACTCGCCATTCCGCCGGGATGACCACGCCGATCGAGCGGACGAATTGTTGATTTGGGACGAGCTGATCGCACCAAATCCCGGCAGCGAACGCGCGGCTAAAGAACCGGCCCCGCCAGTATCGAAGCTAGTGAAGCAAGAAGACGGGTCACCATCCAGCGAAGACTCAGCCCAAGCGTCTGACTCCGCTGGCCGGCCAGCAGCCTCACCACCAAGAACGGCGCTGGTCGAGGCTCAGGACGCATGGAAAGGAATGCCGGAGTTCAATCAAGTTGAGGCGGGCCCATACCAGACCATCAGGGTCCACTGCGTGGACCAAGCAGCTGTCGACGCCTTCGCGAAGTTGATCGGCAAGAAGCTAACGGACCGAACCAAGTACATCTGGTTTCCAGAGGCCGAAGCGCAACCCGGAGCTGTGTATGAGTGAGCCCATCAACAGCCCTCGGTATCCAATCTACGTCGTGAGCAAAGGGCGCAGCCAGTATATGCTGACATCGCGTGCCCTGACGAAGATGGCTGTCCGGCACAGCATCGTTGTCGAGCCATCTGAGGTCCTTGAGTATCAGGATGCTGTCAACAGGATGAGGCTGATGGCAACGGTGGTGGAGCTCGACCTCACATACAAGGCGAAGTACGAACTCTGCGATTCGCTGGGCCTGAGCAAAGGTACAGGACCGGGCCCAGCCCGAAACTTCGCATGGCAGCACAGTCTTGACCACGGCCACGCTTGGCACTGGGTTATGGACGACAACATCGGCGGCTTCTATCGGCTGAACAACAACCGACGCATTAAGTGCCTGAACCCCGCCATGTTCCGCGCCATGGAAGACTTCTGTGATCGATTCTCGAATGTCGCGATGGCTGGACCCAACTACTCCTTCTTCGCGCCGGCAAGGCAGAAGTTCCCGCCCTTCAGTCGGAACACAAGAATCTATTCCTGCAACCTCATTCGAAACGACGTCCCGTTCCGATGGCGGGGCCGATACAACGAGGACACGATCTTGTCGCTAGACATGCTTAAGGCTGGCTGGTGCACCATTCAGTTCTACGCCTTCCTTCAGGGGAAGCTAGCCACGCAGTCCCTCAAGGGTGGGAACACCGATGAGTTCTATCACCGAGAGGGTGTCAAGGGTAGTGGTGCCTATGCAGAGAATGGCACTACAGCAAAGTCGGAGATGCTGGCCCGGGTTCACCCGGACGTAGCGAGCGTCGTCTGGCGATTCGGGAGAGTCCACCACCGCGTCGACTACCGATCCTTCCGGATGAACCAGTTGATCCAGCGGGAAGGTATCGACTTGCCCGCTGTGCCCAACGATTACGGCATGTCGTTGAGGACGCTATGACTCGGCGTGACTGGCCCAGCATAAAGCGTGACTATGTGGAAACGACCATGACCCTGGCCGACATTGAGTCAAAGTGGGTGGTGCCGCGAGGCACGCTCAGCGCTCGAGCCACTCGCGAGAAGTGGCACTCGGAAAAGCAGCAATTTGCAGCAAAACTCGAACAGAAGCAGCGCGAGATTGTCCTGGCTGAACGTGCCTCAGAGCGAGCCGCCTTTGAGAAGACGGTGCTCACAGTGGCACGGGCTCAGCTAGGGCTCATCGCCCGTCACACGCGTGACGGCACGTCGGACATAGCCAAGCTGCTCAAGCTGACCACAGCTCTTGAGCGAGTGATGCGTGTGGGTTCGAGCATGCACGGAGATCCTGTGCCGGCACGGAACGAAAACGTAGACAGCGACTAGTTCGACAGCTCTGCCTATGGGCAGGCCTCAGGTAGCTTCTAACCATGTACCGCCAACCGGCGGCTGCTCTTTAAAAATTTGCCACCCAAGATCTTGGGTGTTGCGCCAAAACGCTGGATCACCTGTTGGGGTTGAGTGATCCAGAGTGGCTGCCGACTGACTCGGCTCCGGGTTCGACTCCCGGTTGGCGCACCCGTCAGGTCTTTCCGGGACACGACGCTCCAGATCGGGCAATGGTGCTTGGCTGGTGCTTACCCACGGCCAATCATGAACGCACCACCTCAAACCTCTAGTCAACCTGGTTTGGCCTCGACAGAGGGGTCCATCAGTAAATCGCCTTCCACGGGACCGGAACCTGGTTGCCCGCATCCGCCGCGAAGAAAGCCGAGTGCCCAGGTTCTGTACCGTCTATGCCTGATCACCGCCCAGGTGGATCAGTTGCACCGCGACATCAGGGAACTGATTGCGATGGTGCACGACGAGTCAGGGCCATAGCGTCCATTCACGAAGCGGGCGTTGAACGGGCAACCTAGGAGGCGCCCAGGCGCGCGATTTGTAGGCTGGATCAACTGACCACGATGTACACCACGAACAACGGGTCTTGAGTCGAATCCAGGCCGCTCTTCGCCAAATTTACCCAGGTTGCTGGCCTCACTTCGATTGCCCTGCTGCTGCTGTGTTTAGCGCGATCGTCGGGCAGCGCAATGGATTCATTCCAACTGAGGACCATAAATAGTTGGTTAGTCCCGCACCAACTCTTGCGGGTCTTGCCTGCCGGTGGTCGTTGCGTTTCGAGCTGGCTGATGAAAGCAGGCTCCAAGTCTGTTAGGCCATACCTTTGCCCAAAACTAGTGCCGCCCAGGAACCACAAGCAACAGGACGAATCACATCATGAGCCAAAACCTACATCATGAAGGCTCGCAGGGCTGGCGGCTTCGGAGCCGATACCGAGCCGGGCTACTCGAACTAGCCAGTGGACATGAATTCACGCACTGGCTAACGCTCACAACGCATAGTGACTTCTACACGCCGCCGCGTGCGCTCCAAAGGCTGAAGCGTTGGCGCGTAGAGCTGCTGCGCGAGTTGCACGGCCGGAAGTTTTACCTCCTCCCGCATGACAGCCTCGCCTACTACATCGGATGTCTAGAACTGCCGCCTTCAGGTCACAGCCACTTTCACCTGCTATGCGCCGTGCCGCAAGGGTTAGAGGCGAAGTTTGATCGAGTGGCTAGCAATCGCTGGATCGATATCGTCCCGTCAGGTCAGTGCTTCTCCCAACCAATTGGTGCCGACTTGACCGCGGTGAGGGATCGCCTCTTCTATGCGAGCAAGAGCATCAGGTTGGATGCCGAAGCCCCATTCATCGACAGTAGGTTGTACCGATGATCTATCCAGATTACCGCATCCATCCCCGCCGGTACGGAAAGCGCCTCGCTGCTGGTGAGTCGCGCACGGTGATGCTTTCGGTCCGGGTGTCGTCCAAGATGAAGGACGCGCTTGCGTACTTGGCTGCCCGGCATCAACTCTCGCTCGGTGAGTACGCGGCCAGAGTGCTCAATGACCACATGCTTCGGGTGCTGCCGCGCAGTTAGCCGGGTTGCTGGCCTTGAGCGCTAGCGTTCCCCGCACGAAGGCGCCCGGCTGCTCCTGTTATCGGCATTGAGTTCGAAGGATACCCAGGCCGCTCTCCGCCTGCCGCGCCGCCGACCGGATGAACTTGAGCTTCTGTTCATCGCTCGGCATGGTCCGCGCTTGGTCCAGGCTGCGACTGATCGCGTCAGGGTAGGTTTGGATGCTCTGAGCCATCGCCCTGCAGGCCGGGTTGCTGCTGGTGCTCGCCGCCCTATGGGCGCGCAAGAACTGGTCAATAGTGTTGAACTCCGCCTCTCCTGGCTGTGCCTGCCGTTGGGGCTTGGCGCTGGCTGCCTGCAGGCAGTCCTGCTTGACCTCAAGATGAAGCGCACGCACAAAGGCTGTGAGTTCCTTCATCGCCGAAGTTTCCTGAGGGGCGCCTGCTTCCACCGCGGCCCTATCCCCATCAACTTGCTGCGTGATCATTGGCATTCTGCTCTTCGCAACCTGAAGCAGGTCCTCGCATTGCTGCGACCGGGCTGGGTTGACTTCCATTTCCTTGATTGCGGTTTGGAGCTGACCGAGCGCGCCTTGCACTTCGGACATGACCTTCGTCCCCGCCTCAGTGCCTACTACTGCCGGAGCTGCTGGAGTGCTGGTCGCAACAGGTGCCGCCGACTGCCGCATCCCGCTGGGCGCGTTCGCAGGCCGTGCAAGGCGTTTGGAGGTCGCCTGACACACAACTTGAAGTCCGTACGTATTGGCCATCGTAAAGGCCGTTCCCGACCGATCCAGCGTGTTCCATTGGACCCAGCGCTCGTCCTCGTCAACCGTCATCCGCAGGCTGCCGTCAGCCTGCCGTTCATACCTTCCCCAGCTTGGGGTGCCGGTCTCATCGCCGACGTAGACGTAGATGTTGTCAGGCTCGAACTGGATGGTCCGCCAGAGCTGGCCGGGGTTCTTCGTCGAGACACAGTCCCACGCCTCGACCGAGCCGCCGTGCGACTTGGCCGCTGCAGGCTGACTGACAGCAGGGGTAGGTGAAGCACCTTGAGGTGCTGGTGCTTCCTGCTTCTCGCTGCATGCTGTCCAGAGCCAGCCCGCGCCAACCAGGCCCACCGCGACCGCGCCCAATGCTTGACCCGAGCGCTCTCCTTTGGCCTTCCCTGCCGTTGTCGCGCTGGCCTGGGTCGTCCGGATCCCGCCAGTCTCTGGCGCAGCCTGGTTGGGGGCTGCAGGTGCCGCCCCTCTACCTTGGATGGCCGTCAGCAGGGCAGCCATGATCACCGCCGCGACGATCCACCAAGCCCAGGTCGGCGCACCGGCCGCCTGCCGGTAGAACTCGATGCCCGCCGAAGTCAGGAACAGCAGGGCACCGGCCAAGCCCCCCCACTGCAGGCCGTTCAGCCCGCGTCGCTTCGCTCGCAGGCCGACGACGATGGCGCCGACCAGTGCTGCCAGGAACTCCATCTCTTGCCTCTCCCATGTTCGCGCCTCGTGCGCGGCATGATGAATATATTCTGTGGATTCACAGTCTCAGAGCGGCCAGCCTTGAGGGATGGCACGCAACCCAGGGCAGACGAGCGAAAGTTCCGCACGCCCTCGACGTCGTCGCCAGACAGAAAGCCTGACCAAGGCGCAGGCAGCAGCCTACGAAGGACTGCGCGCCGTGCTGGCAGCAAACGTCCGCCGGTTGAGGGTTGACCTAGGGCTCTCGCAGGAGCAGCTGGCCTTGCAGGCCGACGTAGACCGCACCTATGTGAGCCAGTTGGAGCGGCAGGTGATCAACCCCTCGCTCCTGGTGCTCTGCAAGCTGTCCGACGTACTAGGCACTGACCCGCCGGATTTGCTGACACAGCAGCGTTAGCGCGTCAGTCCGAGTGCTGTACTCGGTGGGTTCAGCATTGGTATCTCTCTGTAGTTCGGCTGAATAGGATCTACCAGTTATCGCAACTGGAGTTGGCCCATTGGCCTTTGATCCGCTGTTCACGCTGGGCCGAGTTGTGACAACCAGTTGCGCACTTCAGCGTCTGGATGCCAATGGCATCGACAGCTTCGAGCTGGTCATTCGGCACGTAACCGGAGACTGGGGCGAGCTGTCCGATGAGGATCAAGAAGCCAACGCCCGCGCCGTCCTGGAGGGTCTGCGCATCCTGTCGAGCTACCCGATGCCCGATGGGACGAAGGTCTGGGTCATTACCGAAGCAGACCGCTCGCTGACCACCTTCCTCTGCCCGAACGACTACTAGAAAGGCCGTTCATGATCTGCTTCATCATCCCGCGCGAAGGCAAGTTTGCAACCGTCATCGACGGCAAGTTGATCGGCACCTCCAAGCACAAGGACTACTCGGTCTTCCATTGGAAGGCCAGGGACGTGCAGGCGCTCAAGCGCGTCGAGTTGACCAAGTTCGTATTCGTCGACCGGACCGGCAAGGCTGACGAAGTCATCGATTGCTCTGCGCTCGAAGGCAGGGGTCACAACTACGTCACCGCCAAGCGTTCGACCGCAGAGCTGACCGCCGACGAGTCCCTGCTGATGCAGGCCGCCATCAACATTGCGGCCGGCCGGCCCGCCAACCACACCGAGCCCGTCCCGGAGAACGAGCGGCTGGGCGAAGCCGGTCCTGCCAGTGCCGAAACTCCCGACGCACCGCCGGCCGAGCCTGCATCTGCCGAGCCTGCATCTGCCGAGTTGCCCTCGACTGCAGCCGAAGCCCTCGGTAATCTGGACTCCGCCCCGGCCAGCGAAGCCCCCTCGGCCATGATCGGTGCCGGTGCCGGTGCCGGTGCCGGTTCGACGGCTGCCTCCCAAGAATCCGAGCCTCTGCCCAGCCCTGCGGCTGAAATCTTCGAGCAGGCCAAGGCCCAGCACGCCAGCCGCAAGATGAACAAGCGCCAAGCCGCGATGGCTCGCGCAAAGGGCCGCAGCGCCTGACGGTACGAAGCGTTACAGGGTTGTCCGAGCGCTGCTGCGGCTCGTGCCGATGCAGGCCGGCAGCCTGTGTTCAGATCGCGTTCTCGTACAGACGCTCGATGTCTTTAGGCAGCATGCCGACGTAGTCGAGCGTCTGCTTCTCAGATGAGTGGTTGAGCGCTCGCATCAGCACGGCCAACGGCGTGCCGAAGTGTTCGTAGTTCAGCCTCACAAAGGACTTGCGCAACGTGTGAGTTGCGATGTGGCCTTCGACACCCGCCTCTGCGCACCACTCGCGCAGGAGCCTCCGAAGGTAGCTGACCGACATGCGCCCGCGCTGGCCCTCGAACACGTAGGTGCCAGTTGAGTGCTCCAGGTACTCGCGCAACACTCGTGAGGTTGGCCCGTTCAGCACCACGCGGCGCTGCTTCTGGGTTTTCTGCTCGATAGTGACGATCTCGTAGCGGCCGTCCTCGCGCAGCGTCAGTTGATCGCGCCGCAGGGAGAGCATGTCCCCGGCTCGAAACGCCGTATTGCAGCCAAGAGTGAAGAGCGCAAGAGCACGCCTGTCACCCCGCAGCTTGGACTTCACATCCTGAACCTTTGAGAACTCAGTGATAGGGGTCGTCGTCGTGCGCTTACCCTTGTGGGCAGGAACATGACCGGGCAGGTAGGGCATCCAGCAGATAGTACCCAGCAGGACGCACCCGCTCGCGAGTACTGAACTATGCCGAAGCCATGTTGTTAGGGCTTCGCGCCGACCTTGCCGGGGCCTATCTCAGGCAGGCTCGCTCAGCGTGCACGAGGGGTTCGACTTCATGTGCTCGAAGTGCGCTGCGCCATAGCTGCTCTCCTTGTGCGCGCGAACCGCTTCACCGCACTCCATACAGCGGAAGTCATGCTTCACGGTTCTGTCGGCATCGCGCAGTCGCAGTGCCGCATCGACTTCAATCACCTTGCCGCTGAGCACGCAAGTCTGTGCGCGAGGCATGTCTTCTCCTGGGCTTGGGTCAGGCCGGCCTGAGCATATCGAAGCCACCCGAGACAGCTCTGAAGCGGCTTAGACCTTGACATCCTCCAGACAGAAGATGACAAGTTGAGAGCTGACCCTACGAAGACAAATACAGCGTTGGCGCAAGCCCTAGCAGCAGTCAAGGCGGCAAGCTGTGACAGAGACGTGGGGGCGCGAGCCGAGGATGCCGCCGGCAGACAAGGTGTCGCTAAAGAAGAGCGTGCACCGTGCCGTACGGAACCATGTTCAACGGGATGCCCGCTTGCTGACCGAGAATCGATTGATCGCAGCCACACTGGAGACTTCAACGTGCCGCCCTCGGTTCCGCGCTTCTACAGAGGCGATCTCCCCCCAAAAACTGAAGACCTGGAGCGGGTGAGACGCAGCCTTCGCCGTTCGCCGGGGACCAAGCAGGAACTCGTTCAACGTACTGGCATGTCACAAACCAGGATCTTCTGTGCACTCGACGCACTGATCGCAGGAGGAGAGGTTGCCTACGACGAGTCCGCAAAGATCTTCTCATCTGTTCCACGATCACTTGCGCCTGGATCGGAGTGAGCCCGGTGGCATCGGTCCGACTCGTTGCCCATCACTGACTAGCGCTCTGGCAGCCCGATGCGGCTCCTCGAAGACCCCAGCGGCGCCTACCCAGAAACGATCGACAATGCGATCGTGGAACACACACATACAAGGAACAGCATGGGACGCCCAATCGGTATCGACCTCTTCGCCGGTGTTGGTGGGCTGAGTCTTGGCTTCGAGCAGGCTGGCTTCGACGTGGTAGCTGCTGTTGACATAGATCCAATCCACTGCGCGGCGCACAAGTACAACTTTCCCAAAGCCACGACTATCTGTAAGTCCGTCGTCGAGTTAACTGGCGCCGAAGTGCGCGAGCGTGCTGGCATCGGCAAACGCGAAATCGATGTCGTTTTTGGCGGCGCACCGTGCCAAGGATTTTCCTTGATCGGTAAGCGAGCTATGGACGATCCGCGCAACCAGCTCGTTCATCATTTTGTGCGTATGGTCCGAGAGTTGAAGCCAAAGATGTTCGTCTTCGAGAACGTTAAAGGCCTGACCGTCGGAGCGCACAAGCGCTTCTTGCAGGAGATCATCGAAGCCTTCCAAGAAAGCGGCTACGAGGTGCAGCTTCCATACAAGGTGCTTAACGCCGCTGAACATGGCGTACCTCAAGACCGCCGCCGACTGTTCTTGATGGGCGCTCGCAAGGGGCTGAAGCTCCCGACCTACCCGGACGCCTCTGGCAGCGTCACTGTGCTGCAGGCCATTGGCGACTTGCCCGAAGCTGAGGACTTCCCCGAGCTCATGCATCGCGACTGGACAAAGGTGAAGTACGGCCGACCGTCACCATATGCAGCAGTCTTGCGTGGCAAAGCCGATGACCCAGCCGACTTCGGGTATAGGCGCAAGTTTGATCCGACTTTGCTCACATCGAGCGCCCTTACCGAACACACTGAATTGTCGAGGCGGCGCTTCTCCGATACACCCTCTGGCACGACCGAGCCAGTGAGCCGATTCTTGAAGCTTGATCCAGACGGTGTATGCAACACCCTTCGCGCCGGTACCGCAAGCGACCGAGGGGCATTTACGTCGCCGAGACCCATTCACCCTTTTTCGCCGCGAGTGATCACTGTCCGCGAAGCTGCGCGTCTGCACTCCTATCCGGACTGGTTCCGTTTTCATGTCACCAAGTGGCATGGCTTTCGACAAATAGGAAACTCAGTCCCGCCGAAACTCGGCCGCGCTGTAGCAACTCAAGTAATCAAGGCTCTTGGAGCTAAGGTTGCCAAGCCTTCGGAACCAGTGCCGCTCGGGCAAGAGGCATTGCTTTCGATTTCGATGGCAGATGCCGCACACATGTTCGGTGTGCCGAGCAATGTGATCGCGAAGAGACAGAAGCCGACCCAGAAGCCGGTCGGCGCCGATGTACCAAGAGCACGGCAACGGGACATACGTCCTGCGGCACAAGGTGCTCTGGTATGAGCACCAAGAATTCGAGTACTGTCGTTTCGGCAGTACAAAACCGCTATCACGCGCTGATTGAACGCATTTTCTTCAGTCACTACAAGAAAGGCGCCAAAGAGTTCGCGTTTGTTCGGGAAGAGATCGAACATGCTGCGACTGCGCTCGGCATAAAGCTGCCTAAGAACCTAGGCGACGTGATATATGCCCTTCGCTTCCGGACTCCTATGCCAGCAAAGGTTCTCGCTACGCAGCCAGTCGGGTACGAGTGGATCATTGAACTCGCGGGCAAGGCTCAGTATAAATTCGCGTTGGCCAAAAAGAACCGTATCGTTCCCAACCAAGCGCTTGTCCGCATCAAGATTCCGGACAACACACCAGAGATCATTGCTGCCTATGCACTAGACGATGAGCAGGCGCTTCTCGCAAAGGTCCGCTACAACCGCCTTATCGACATCTTCCTTGGCTTAACGACATTCTCGCTTCAGAATCACCTTCGCACCACAGCTGGAGGCGTGGGCCAAATCGAGATTGATGAGCTCTATGTGGGAATAGACAAGTTCGGTTGCCACTATGTGATTCCTGTGCAGGCCAAGGGTGGGACTGATCAAATCTCCATTGTGCAAACCCGGCAAGACATGACGTGGTGCGGACAGAGGTTTCCAGAACTTCGATGCCGGCCGATCTCAGCTCAGTTCATTTCCAGTGACCAGATCGCGCTGTTTGAACTCACCGTTGACGGCGACGAAATCAAGGTAGTTGAGGAGCGACACTACAAACTGACACCGGGTTCGGAACTCGACATGCGCGAGATAGCCGCATACCGGGGTTGATAACTTCAGGTAGATTTCACTGCGGCTTGGGCAAAGATCCTGTGCCAAGTAGTGTGCAGCCAGAACTTGTTCGCAAGCGCCATGCTGCGGCGGAGTGGGTTTTGGGCCTGCTTGCTAGCGTGAGTTGTAAACGCACTCTCGGCAACTCTGGATTAGAACGATAGGGAGCATCCTTTGACTATGCACAAGGCACACGCGGCTCCAACGAAGGAGTTCTTCGTTCGCATGATTACGAAGGACATCGATCTCGAAGACTGCATCCTAGACCTGATCGATAACTGCTTGGATGGCGCAAGGCGCAGCGCGCTGAATGCTGCTGAAGAGCGGCGCTACAGCGGCTTCACTGCTCGCATCGAGATTGCCCCGGATCGGTTCACTATCGAGGACAACTGCGGCGGCATCAGCGTTGATCAAGCGATTGACTACGCGTTCCACTTCGGACGCCGCAAGGACGCGCCGCCTGGAGAGCACGCGATCGGTCTCTATGGCATTGGTATGAAGCGAGCCATCTTCAAGATTGGCAACGCGATTTCCATACGCAGTTCGACCACCAAGGACTCCTTCGGCACTGACATTGATGTCGAGGCTTGGCTCGCCAAACCTCCGGCGAAGGGGCTTGATGGAGCTGAGTACGAGGATTGGGACTTCGATTTGAACGAATCGCCGCCATTAGCACATCCTGGTACCCAAATCTCGATCCGTGGACTGCATCCGGAGGTCTCCCGTCAGTTTGCTGACCCGGCTTTCATAAACGGATTGGTCCGTGTAGTGGGCCGTGACTATGCCCAGTTCATTGCCAAAGGGTTCTCAGTCACTGTGAATGGAATGCCAGTGGCAGGCTTTCGGTTCGCCGTTCGCGAGGGCGACGGCATGAAGCCTCTGCGTACCCAGTATGTGGACGAGAGTGGTGTCCGGGTCGAGATTCTTGCGGGCATGGCTGCTCCTCCTCCCGACGACTTGAGTCCAACGGAGCGCCGCTCGGAGACTGACTATTACGGGTGGTTCGTGCTATGCAACGACCGTGTGATAGTGGCATCCGACAAAAGCGAGCAAACCGGGTGGGGCGAGGGTGGTGGTCCGGTCTGGCACTATCAGTACAACGGATTTCTTGGCATCGTCGAATTCTCGTCTGACGACCCGACTCTGCTCCCTTGGCGGACAACAAAGCGAGATGTCGACGATACGAATCCCGCTTACCGGCGGGCGCTCGTCAAAATGAGAGAGGTTGCACGAACCTGGGTGAAGTACACCAATGAACGTCGTGTAGACATTGAGCAGGCCAAACAAGCCGAGGCTAGAGCTGTAGCAAGACCGATCTTCGCTGTGGAGCGGAATGAAGAGTTGAAGATGCCCGCGCAGCCTGCTGTACAAAGGGTTCGGTACAGCTCGATTCAGTACAGCAGGCCGACGACTGAAATCGACAAGGCGAAAAGAATCCTTAAGGATCCTCGCATGTCAAACGCCCGATTGGGCGAGATTACCTTCGACTACTTTGTCAAGCACGAAGGGGATGAGTGACATGCCATCTTTCGATGCAGTCAACTACGCAATTCGGCCAAACAAGAACGTCGAGCGGAAGTTAGTCTTCTCAAGCCTGCATGAGTTGGACCGACATATCGATCTTTCCGGACACAAGTATGTCGGTCTCGGGTCGATTTGGTTTGTGGACTTCGTGCTTGCGCACAAGATCCTTGAGATTGGTGACATGGTGTCGATTGAGTCGGACGAAATCGGGCACCGCCGAGCTCAGTTTAATTGTCCCTTATCTTGCATCCAAGTTCTTCGCGGAGAGACGTCTACTGTTTTGCCAGAGCTGGACTACACATCGAAGCCGGCCATTCTTTGGCTCGACTACGATACGGGTATCAGTGGCCCAGTGCTGCAGGATGTCGCGAATGTTCTCCCTAAGCTGCGGCCCAACAGCATCTTCATGGTCACGTTAAGTGCAAAGAGGGACGACCTGATGCTCGGTGGTGCACTGGGCGAAGAGTTGACTCCCGAGCAAGCTCTGCGTGAGGTTGCCGGGGACCTTGTTCCAGCGCACTTGCCAGCTAGGCGGCTGCGAAAGACCGACTACCCCCAGTTGATTGGTGAGATTGTGTCGAACCAATTTGAGTCGATCGCACTGAAGACCCGAGGCGAGGGATCTTGGGTGCAACTGTTCGATATCGAATACGCGGACTCAACCCCAATGGTCACAATTGGGGGCATTGTCACTACACCCGAAAGTGAGGGGCTCGTAAGAGCTGTCGCAGCGGGCGAGACTTGGCGAGGTAAGCAATCGGCTCCTATTGCTTTGCCCCCGATCACCATAAAGGAGAAGATCGCTCTCGATAGCTTGATGCCTTCGGCTGCTGCACCAACCCCTGAAAGAGTGCACCGGCTTGGGTTTGCTCTAAAGGCGGAACAGATTGCGGCCTATCACCGTCACTACAGAGACTACCCAGTATTCGGGGAGGTGGTTGGCTAACGTCTCGCAAGACTCTAGACGCGCATGGGCCCGGTCAATTAAGCGCTTGTAGTACTCTGTTCCTGAAGCAACTGCCATTGCGTAATCGCAGCCTTCATTTGAAGCTCAAGATGCTCTAGGACATCAGGGACCGCACTGGCAGGGTTCAAAACTTGCAATTGTCCGCTGCGGTTCTGAACAACGAAGAATCGGGCTGAAGGATCAGGCGATGTCCTGGCGAATCGAGCCGCGGCTGCCGATGCAGCGGGTTCATCGTGCCCGGCCTTGAGAAGCATCGCTCTGGTCTTCTCTTGTATGGCTGTGGGGAAGATCACGCCACCAGGAAACAACACGATCCTATGGACAGTGCGATGAAGGTGCCGGTTCACCGACGCGCGAAAGGCGTACGCGTCGTCTCCCGTCCGCTGCTGAACCTCTGATCGAACTTTCGTAAGGGCGTCGAGAGCAGCCTGTCCATCCTCCGACTCGCGAGCTAGTCTCTGCAGCTCGGCCTCCAGGCTCGCCAGCAACGCCTCCGTTTCGTTTGCCTCCCGGCGCAGGTCTCGTACTCTGTTCCTAAGGTCGTCTAGGTCAGCTGAATCGTCATCACCGATGGCTTTAACCAGCCTCTCCCGCTGCTCTTGGTTTCGACCAAGCTTCTGCCTGAAAGCAGCCAACTTGTCGCGCAGCATCCTGGCTTCTTGATCGCGTTCCGTGGCCGCAGTAACAAAGTCAGCGAAGGAAGTCTTGCTGGCGTAGGCAAAGAACGCGTCTTCGAACTCATGGTAGACCCAAGGCACCTTGTGGCAGCCCAAGCCCCTGTTGGCGCGCGAGCACACGAGTAGTCTGTTTCGGCGGTTGTCCCTGTTGCCGCGCGTGTCGTTGCCCTTGTTGACGTAAACCATGGAGCCTTCGCAGTGACCGCAACGGAGCAGACCCGTGAACAGATTTGAGAAGGCAGCGCCCTTCCGCCCGCGCCCTACACTCGTCGACTCGCGGATAACGTCCTGTAGCCGTGCGAACTCCTCCTCTGTCACCAAAGCTGGAAAGTAGTTCGCTACGGGCTGACCGTCAGGCACCCGCTTGCCCTTCGTCGGGCCATCCTGGGTATCGACCCGATGTGGCTGAAACTCGCCCACAAGCGCCCGGTTCGACAGGAGCTTCCCTATGTAGCTTGGGTGCCACGCCTGCTCAAGGTTGGCCTTGCTGCCCTGCAACCTACGCGACTGACGAGGGTGAGCTATCGACTTCACACCGCGTTGGTTCAACTCCTGGGCGATCTTCGCTCTGCCGATGCCCTGAAGGGTCAACTTGATGATCTCCTGGACCACCGCGACGCGTTCAGCGATGGGCACGAACTCCCGGCGGTCAGGGCTTAGCTCTAGCCAGCCAGGACAGAGCTTGGTCAGCTTCGCGACGCTTGCGCCTACGCGCTTCTTGCGCCATGCCTGCGAAACACGGTCAGCCTTGGTTTGGCTTTCCTCGTTTGCTCGTTGCAGGATCGACAAAGACACCAGCAGTTGGGTGAAGTCGGCGCTCGTGTTCGTCTGCTCGTATCTGCCGCCGTCCATCAAGGTAACGACGACGATGCCCTCGTTCAGCAGGCTCAGCAGAAGCTGAAAGGCGACTGTGATCGTGGCCCGCGATAGCCTGTCGAGCGACTCGATCAGCAAGTACGAGCCGCGCGGCACTCGTCCGGCCTTTACCTGTTCGAGGAACTGCCCGAGTGCGCTGCCCGAACCCAGGTTCGACTGGTCGTAGGCAGAAACCCCTAGGTCCTTGAAGGTCAGCGAATCATCTAGCCGCAAGCCATGCTTCGCCGCATAGCTTCGGGCCCGATCGATCTGCCTATGAAGCGAAGTGCCCTGCGCCTGCTCGGGCGACGAGAAGCGTATGTACGAATAGGCGAGAGGTTGGCCGGTCACAGGTTCAAATTACCACATAAACAACAGGCTGTGGCCGCCCGCGGCTGCGATCTCCAGCGCCCGCTTGGCGGCGGCCTGGCCCTTCACGTCGCGCAGGTCGGGCAGGGCGCGCGGTGCGGCGGGCGCGGCCGGTTCGGCGCGTG
>Ga0209278_1001244_pt1 | contig 15890 bp, 15 predicted proteins | sample JI81BgreenDNA_FD_187504 | JGI IMG/M metagenome (GOLD analysis project Ga0209278, IMG submission 187504) | Wastewater effluent complex algal communities from Wisconsin, to seasonally profile nutrient transformation and Carbon sequestration -... | ecosystem: Engineered > WWTP > Effluent > Algae... | reverse complement strand
TAGCCAAGTAGCGATTAGCCTGGGGACGCAACTCGTGATCCAACGGCAGCGCCTCCACCAGGGCGATCGCCTCCAGCAAATCGCGCACCGTCCGCTTATTCGCCGCCACCTCCGCACAGTACAATCGCATCGAAGCCGAAGCCAGCGGCCAAAAAATCGCCGGACAATTCGGCAGCGCCGGCACCCGCAGTAAAATTGCGACTGCCAACAGCGCCACCAAGCTGAAGGTTCCCCCGCCAATCAACGGCCAGAACCACCAAGGGCGGTTAGGTGATGGTTGGGGCGATTGAGGGAGCACCCGGCGAGATGTAGGCCGAAACGATTTATCCTGCTGCATGCCAACCCAAAATTTCAACTCTGAAACACTATATTTAGAGGCTGCATAATGCAGTTTTTGGGAGTAATCTTCTTCTTAACTAAGCTAAATCCAAAACCAAAACCCTACGACACTTAATTACATACTAAAGTCTATAGTTATAGGTTCGGTTCTGTAAAAAACTGTTGCAGCTGGTCAAGACATCACCAGGTCTTTAAAAATGATTAAAACTTTTGCAGTCTATAGTTATTTAATGTAGGCAGACTTATAATATTCTCGTTAAATCGTAGAAATTCCGAAATATCATGACTACCAAGCCAACTGTGCTAGTGACTGGAGCCGATGGCTTTATTGGCTCTCACCTAGCCGAAGAGCTAGTTCAGCTAGGCTATAAAACAAGGGCATTCGTCTTATATAATTCTTTTGGTTCTTGGGGTTGGCTAGATCAATCACCTCCAGAAATTCGCCAAAATATCGAGATCTTCATGGGAGACATCCGCGATCCCTATGGCGTAAAAACCGCCATGAAGGGCTGTGATGCTGTATTGCACCTTGCAGCATTAATTGCGATTCCTTATTCTTATCATTCCCCGGATACTTACGTGGATACGAATGTTAAGGGAACCCTGAATGTACTGCAAGCAGCGCGCGAGCTAGAAGTAGGCAGGATAGTTCACACATCTACCAGTGAAGTTTACGGCACTGCACAATTTGTACCGATCACGGAGGAGCATCCGCTACAAGGTCAGTCTCCTTACTCGGCGACAAAAATTGCAGCCGACCAACTAGCATACTCCTTCTATGCAGCCTTCAACTTACCAGTGATCATTGCCCGTCCTTTCAATACTTATGGACCCCGCCAATCTGCTCGAGCAGTAATCCCCACAATTATGACTCAAATCATGAGTGGGCAGCGACGAATCAAGTTAGGTGCGACTTCTCCTACTCGAGACTTTAATTACGTTAAAGACACTATTTCAGGATTTATATCTGCCCTTCACGCCAACCATATTGTTGGAGAAGTTGTCAACTTTGGCAGTAACTTTGAAGTGTCTATTGGTGAAACTGCTGAGCTTATTGCCGAAGCAATGAATGTAGACATCGACATTGTTACAGACGAGATTCGTCTACGCCCAGAGAAATCTGAAGTAAATCGACTATGGGCTGACAACACAAAAGCGAAGAACTTACTGGGCTGGAGTCCCAGTTATGGAGGGCGTGAAGGCTTCAAGCGCGGTCTGAAGGAAACAGCCCAATGGTTTTCCAATTCTCAAAATCTCTCAGGTTACAAGAGTGACCAGTACAACCTCTAGGACAGAGTTGCAGTTGCATGATCAAGTGAAGTCAACCCTTTCGTGAAGAGGTAGCCTAGTTAATTATGAGTACGGCAACTGATCACTTCCTAATCGCTTTAGAAAAAGTTCTAGGAAAACCTGATTCACCCATCCCCCTACATGAGCCTGAATTTCCACAAAGTGCTTGGGAAAAAGTTCAAGACTGTTTAGATTCTACCTTTGTTTCATCAGTCGGAAAATATGTTGATCAGTTTGAAAACCAACTTGCAGAGTACACCGGGGCTAAACACGTCATCGCTGTGGTGAATGGCACTGCAGCTTTACAGGTTGCACTCACTGTTACTGGAGTACAGCCTGAAGACGAAATTCTCATGCCTGCACTATCATTTGTAGCAACTGCTAACGCAGCTTCTCATTGCGGTGCCATTCCTCATTTTTTGGATTCCGACTCAAGGACTCTAGGGCTAAACCTAGATGTGTTAGAAGGCTACTTGAACACCATCGTTGAAGTCACATCGCGAGGAACTTGTAACCGCTATACCCAGCGAAGAATCGGGGCGATTATTCCAATGCACACTTATGGGCATCCTGTTGCAATGGATAGGTTGCTGGATATTGCAGATCACTATAACTTACCGGTTATTGAAGACGCAGCCGAAGCTCTGGGAAGTACTTACAAGGAAAAGCATCTAGGAACATTTGGACTTTTAGGGATCTTAAGTTTCAACGGTAATAAGACTATTACAACCGGAGGTGGTGGAGCAGTTCTTACAAACAACCCTAGTCTGGCTGAACTGGCAAAACATCTAACCACGACCGCAAAGCTTCCACATCGCTGGCAATTCTTTCATGATCGTGTTGCATGGAATTACCGCTTACCTAACTTGAATGCTGCATTGGGTTGCGCTCAAATGGAGCAGCTACCTGAACTATTATGCCGTAAACGATTATTAGCTCAACGATATCAAGAAGTATTCCGAGACTTTCGAGAGATAGATTTTGTAGTTGAGCCTGATAACAGCCGCAGTAATTATTGGCTAAACACCTTGAAACTAAAGGAGGCGGATCCAGTAAGCCGTGATCGTCTCTTAACTGTTGCCAATGATGCAGGGTATCAATGTCGTCCTACTTGGACTTTGCTCCATAAGTTGCCCATGTATACTAATTGTCCTCGATCTCCTTTGCCTGTTGCGGAACAGTTAGAAGCTAGTTTAATTAATGTGCCTAGTAGTGCAAAACTTGCGGGGGCTACAACACAATGACACGACGCAAAATCTGTATTGTCACGGGCACTAGGGCTGAGTATGGTTTGCTGTACTGGCTAATGAAGGAGATTTCTGATGATGATGAGTTAGAGTTACAAATTATCGCTACGGGGATGCATCTTTCTCCCGAGTTTGGCCTGACCTATCAGCAAATTGAGGCGGATGGTTTTAGTATTGATGCCAAAGTGGAAATGCTGTTATCGTCTGACACGCCTGTAGGAATCGCGAAATCTATGGGTTTGGGAGTTATCGGTTTTGCTGATGCTTTGGAGCGGCTAAAGCCTGATATTTTGGTGGTGCTGGGCGATCGCTTTGAAATTCTAGCCGCAGCGCAAGCAGCTATGATGACCAGAGTTCCTATCACTCATATTCATGGAGGAGAAACCACAGAAGGGGCGTTTGATGAGCAAATACGCCATGCTATTACTAAATTTGCCCAATGGCATTTTGTCGCCGCAGAACCCTATCGTCAGCGCGTGATTCAATTGGGAGAATCCCCTGATCGCGTGTTTAGCGTGGGTTCTCCCGGTCTAGACCATCTCCAATATATGGACTGGCTTGATCACCCTACCTTAGAACGATCCCTAGGCATGGAACTACGATCACCCCTCTTCCTAGTGACTTATCATCCGGTCACGCTAGATAATCAGTCTCCATCAATTGCCATGCAGGAGCTATTAGCAGCTTTAGATGGTTTTCCCGAGGCAACTGTCATCTTGACCTATCCCAATGCTGATACAGGAGGGCGTATTTTGATTGATCAGATTAATCGATGGGTCAATCAGAATCAGCAGCGCTCAAAAGCATTTGTATCCCTTGGTCAGCAGCGTTACTTAAGCCTTATGCGCGAGGTTGATGTAATTATCGGAAATTCCTCCAGTGGATTGATTGAAGCACCCGCCCTGAAAAAAGCAACCGTAAATATTGGAGACCGCCAAAAGGGGCGTCTCAAAGCTAAATCAGTGATTGATACGCAAGAATGCAACCAGGCGATTGTCGCGGGTATTCATCAAGCTCTATCTGAAGAGTTTCAAGTAATGCTAGCCTCAGTCAAATCCTTATATGGAACAGGAAACGTAAGTCGGCAAATCAAAGAGAAACTAAAAGCTATCCCACTTACGGTTCAAAAATCTTTTTTTAACATTGAGCATAATTTCTAAAATGTCTACATTTATCATTGCTGAAGCAGGGGTAAATCATAATGGTGATATCAATCTCGCCAAACAATTGATTGATATTTCTGCTGATGCAGGAGCAAATGCCGTTAAATTTCAAACTTTCCAAGCAGACCGGGTCGTGAGTCGTCATGCGCCCAAGGCTCAGTATCAAACTCAAACGACAGACCAACTGGAAAGTCAGTTGGAGATGATTCGCAAACTGGAATTAAGTGCATCGGATCACGAAGTTTTAATTAGTCATGCCCAGTCTAGAGGAATTCGATTTCTTTCCACCCCATTTGATGTTCCTAGCTTATATCTCTTGACGCGAGATTTAGGTTTAAATACGATTAAAATCCCCTCTGGAGAGATTACCAATGCTCCTTTTTTACTGGAGATTGCCCGTTGTGCTGAAAGGATTATCCTCTCAACAGGAATGAGTACATTAGCGGAAGTAGAGGCGGCATTGGGGGTTTTAGCCTTTGGGCTGACGACGGATCAGGCGATTCCCCAACGGGGAGATTTTGAGTGGGCTTTTGCTTCTGAGCAAGGGCAGAAGGAGTTACTCAATCGCGTCACTATCCTGCACTGTACGACGGAATACCCAGCCCCGTTTGCGGAAGTGAATTTACGGGTAATGGATACTTTGGCAGTAGCTTTTGGACTGCCGGTTGGGTATTCTGACCATACACCAGGGATTCACATCTCCTTGGCTGCCGTGGCGCGGGGTGCTAAAGTCATCGAGAAGCATTTTACAATTGATCGATCCCTCCCTGGCCCAGATCATCGGGCATCTTTAGAACCACAGGAGCTACATCAGCTAGTTCAGCAAATTCGCGAGATTGAGCAAGCATTGGGAGATGGGATTAAGCGACCTACAGCTTCGGAGTGGAAGAATCGGGAGGTTGCCCGCAAGAGTTTGGTAGCTGCTCGGGCCATCAAAATAGGTGAACTATTTATAGAAGAAAACTTGGCTTGTAAAAGACCCGCTACAGGGCACTCCCCCTTTAAATACTGGCAATTTATAGGGAGAGCCTCCGCACAGAATTACACTACTGATGAAGTAATCGATGATTGAAAAAATTTATATTTTAGGTGGAGGGGGTCATGGAAAAGTTGTGTTGGAGACGCTCCTGGCGAGTGGTATCCAACCGACAGGTATTCTGGACAGAAAGTTGCGTAAACTAGACAGAATAAGGAATGTACCCATTTTGGGAGGAGACGATTACCTTGATTCCATCTCTAGTGATGACACACACCTCATCAACGGACTGGGAGCCAATCCGCAAACTAGTGAGCGAAAAAATTTGTTTACAACGATGAAGGCGCGAGGTTTTAAGTTTAAGTTTTTGAGACATCCATCGGCAGTAGTTAGTTGTACCGTAGAACTCGGTGAGGGATGCCAAATCATGGCTGGGGCAGTCTTACAGCCAGACATTACTCTGGGTGATAATGTTGTAGTCAATACTCGATCTAGTATCGATCATGATTGTGTCATTGAGTCCCATGTATTTATTAGTCCAGGAGTAGTTTTATGCGGTAATGTAAGAGTCTCTTCATGTGCTTTTATTGGTGCGGGTGCTGTAATTATGCCGGGTATTTGCATTGGAAGTGGTTCAATTATTGGTGCGGGTTCCGTTGTTACGGAAGCAATACCAGACGAATGGGTTGTTCTTGGAAATCCTGCAAAGAGACTACGATAGATTGTTGACTGCTCGTCAGTTCTTCATAAATAGGTAAACTCACATGAAGTCATTGAAGTGGTGTACAAACTGTTTGTCCATGTCAACTCGTCCCAGGATTAGTTTTGACGCAAGGGGATGGTGTAATGCCTGTGTATGGATGGAGCAGAAAAAAAACCTAGATTGGGAATCAAGACGTCGCGAGTTAAGTCAACTTCTTGACAAACATCGTCGCCAAGACAGTGGTTTTGATTGTCTAGTACCTGTCAGCGGGGGAAAAGATGGTTCTTATGTTGCTTATAACTTGAAGCATCGTTATGGAATGAATCCTCTGACTGTAACAGTTACGCCGCCGCTTCCTCTCGATCTAGGAGAGCGTAATCTTCGTTCCTTTGTGGAAAGTGGTTACAATCATATATCGATTAATCCAGACTATGAGGCGATGCGAGTCCTAAACAAAATCGGTCTTATTGAAATGGGTTTTCCATATTATGGATGGCTCATAGCAATTCAATCCGCAGTAATTCGTATAGCCATTAATTTTGGTATTCATCTGATTTTTTATGGAGAAGATGGAGAAGTGGAATATGGAGGATCAACGGAGACGGCTAAAAAACCCGTTTATGATGTTAGCTACATGAAAAAAATCTACCTTGAAGGTGGATATGAGAAAGTTCTTGAAAAATCTAAATTACCTCTTGAGAGTTTGTATTTTTTCAAATTTCCATCTGATGCAGAACTAGACCAGAGTGCAATCAGTATTACTCACTGGTCTTATTTTGAGAATTGGGATCCTTACCGAAACTACTTGACTGCCAAAGAGCACTGTGGTCTTAAAGAATCTGAAAGCTCAAACTCAGGAACTTTCACCAATTTCTCTCAAAATGATCAAGCATTGTATGCTTTGCACACCTACATCATGTATCTCAAGTTTGGCTTTGGGCGTGCAAATCAAGATGCCTCGATTGAAATCAGAAGAGGTGCCATGGATAGAAGCCAAGCAATCAACCTAGTTCGACTCTATGATGGTCAGTACCCAGAAGAGTTTCTTGAAACTTATCTAGACTATTATCAAATGAGTCAGGAAGAATTTAGTATGGCCCTTGATCGTTGGGCTAATCTTGACCTATTCGATAAGGTTAATGGCTACTGGACACCTAAATTTTCTATTTCGTAATCATGAAGAACCGTATAACTGTTATTGATTACAAGATGGGAAACATATGTTCTGTACTGAATGCCTTGACTTACCTAGGTTACAGTGCGTCGGTTAGCAGTGATTGTCGCGAAATACTTGACTCAAATGTGTTGATCTTACCCGGAGTGGGATCATTTCGTCGGGCAATGATGACTTTATGTCAAACGGGACTTGATCAAGCAATTGTGGAGGCGGTCATAGACAAAGGCAGCAAGATTCTTGGTATATGCCTAGGGATGCAACTATTAGCGCAATCCAGTACAGAGGATGGTAAAACAAGAGGACTTGGTCTGATTCCTGCGAATGTTGAGCGGTTTAAACAGGATGGTCTAAATGGATTGAAAGTCCCACATATTGGCTTTAACCAGGTCACTTCTGAATCAGATTCAATTCTTTTCAAGGATCTACCGTCTCAAGTCGACTTCTATTTTGTGCACTCTTATCGAATTTTGCCCGCTGGACTGCCAGGAAAAGCTGCGCATTGTTGTCATGGTGAAACATTTCTTGCAGCTTATGAGTGGGATAATGTGTTTGCAACTCAATTCCATCCAGAGAAAAGCCAAACTAACGGACTCAAGTTGTTGAAGAATTTTTTACTAGAAGTAAGCCCTGAAAAGTAGATACGACCAAATACTACTAATGCTTAAGAAAAGAATCATTTTTACGCTTCTATATGGCGACGGTCAGTTCATGCTAAGTCGTAATTTTCGGCTGCAAAGAGTGGGGAATTTAGACTGGTTGGAACGCCACTACAACTTTTCTCATATCTCCTTTTTTGTTGATGAATTAGTTGTTCTGGACGTAACACGCGAAAAAAGAGATTTTGATGACTTCTGCGAAATGCTTCGACATCTTTCGAGGGGCTGTTTTATGCCCATTGCCGTGGGAGGTGGTATTCGGAGTCTCGATCAAGCCCGAGAATTGCTTAGATCTGGAGCAGATAAAATTTTAGTTAATACGCCAGTTTTTGATCATCCTGAATTCGTAAGGCGGCTAGTTAGTGAGTTTGGACAACAGTGCGTGGTTGCATCTCTAGACCTGAAAAAAAACTCAGCAGGAACCCATCAGATTTGGGTCGATTCAGGAAGCCGAAGGCTTGAGGATAGTGCTTCAAAATGGATTCAATGGATTTTAGAGCAGTCAGTGGGCGAGCTATACCTTAACTCTATTGATCAAGATGGTACTGGCCAGGGCTATGATTTTTCGATATTAGATCAGTTGCCTAGTAACTTCCCAATTCCGGTAATTTTGGCAGGTGGAGCTGGTAATGCACATCATCTTGCAACTGGTATTGCAGATTGTAGAGTTGATGCTGTGGCTACGGCACATCTGTTTAACTTCATTGGTGATGGGTTGGAAAAAGCCCGAAAAGAACTAATCACCAGTGGAATCGAATTACCGTTATGGATTCCGCCCATCAATGATCAGAAAGTAAACTTGATATAATGACTTTTTTGGAATTTGTTATTGAGGTCATCCATGAATTGTGATTGGCAGTCAGTTGTTGTTAGTCGCGATATGCCGCTTGGGGATGCAATTGCAAAAATAAATGCTTCTGCTCTTCAAGTTGCACTCGTTTTAAACCATGACCAAACCCTGGCAGGAGTCTTGACGGATGGTGATATCCGTCGTGCTCTTCTCAACGGAAAGAGTCTTCTAAGTAGCGTGTTGGAGGTTATGAACCCTCATCCAATTGTTGTGCCTATATCAATGTCTCGTAATAAGATGCTGTCATTGATGCGTCGCCATGTACTTCATCAGTTACCGTTGACTGGAGAAAATAATCAGGTTGTTGGTCTAGTAACTTTAGATGATTTAATTGGTGCGATTGATCGTCCTAACTGGGTGGTGTTGATGGCAGGCGGACTAGGAACGCGACTACGCCCGTTAACCCAGAACTGTCCCAAGCCCCTACTAACAGTAGGAGGAAAACCCATCCTGGAAATCATTATTGAAAGTTTTATTGAACAGGGCTTTAATCAAATATTCCTTTCTGTTAACTATAAAGCAGAAATGATTGAAGATTATTTTGGAGATGGTGATCGATGGGGCGCAAACTTAACTTATCTATACGAAAAAGAACGTCTGGGAACAGCTGGAGCGCTATCACTTCTTCCTGATATGCCAAATCATCCCATTCTTGTGATGAATGGTGATATTTTGACTCGTACCCGCTTCGATAACTTGCTCCAATTTCACGAGTCCGAAAGAGCTGTGGCTACGATGGCAGTACGACAATACGATTATCAGGTTCCGTATGGTGTAGTTTGCGTTGATGGTTCAAAAATTCAAGCGATCGAGGAAAAACCCGTACAAAGCTTTTTTGTTAATGCTGGTATCTATGCGCTTTCTCCCACAGCGTTAGAGTATTTACCCAAAGATACGTTCTTTGATATGCCAACGTTGTTCGATCACCTCATAACAGCCAATCACGCCACTTCCGCATACCCACTCCGAGAGTATTGGCTAGATATTGGTCGTCTCGATGAATTTGAACGGGCACAGCACGAGTGGGAACAGCATCGGGTATGAAGGTTTTAGTGATTGGTTATGGTTCGATTGGACAGCGCCACGTTCGCTTACTGCTGGATCTCGGCTGTTCAGTAGCTGTAGTCAGTCGTCGTTTGATTGAGTACTCTCCTACGTATACTAACTTAACCCAAGCCCTAGAAAGCTGGAGACCTGACTACGTTGTTATTGCGAGTCGCACTAGTGAACACCACGAAGATTTGAGCAATCTAGCCAAACATAATTTTTGTGGTTTAGTTATGGCCGAAAAACCACTATTTGACTTCAATATTCCGATCCCTGAACATCGATTTTCTAAGTTAGTTGTCGCCTATAACTTACGATTTCATCCCTTATTGCAGCAGCTAAAGACCATTATCGATCAATCGCCAAGACTGATCACAGCTCATATCTATGTTGGGTCTTATTTACCGAACTGGAGGACCAATACAGACTATCGACAAAGCTACTCTGCCTACCGAACAGCAGGTGGTGGAGTCCTACGAGATTTAAGTCATGAGCTAGACTACGCCTTGTGGCTCTTCGGCTATTGGCGAAGATTAACGGCAAACGGTGGGAAATTCAGCACCTTAGAGATTGATAGCGATGATACCTACTCGATTTTAATGGAAACCCCATCATGTCCATCCGTTGCCATTCATCTAAACTATATTGATCGGGTTCCGCGCCGAGAAATACTTGTTAATACAGAGGAGCAAACTATTTCAGTAGATCTCTACTCTAACAGCGTTAGCCTTAATGGAGTTCAAGAAAGTATAGCGCTTGACCAGGATTTTACCTATCGCGCTGAACACCAAGCTGTGCTGTTTGGCCACTTTGAGCTACTATGCGGTGTTGAGGCAGCCCAGGCAACCCTCCGAACGATAGAAGCTGCCGAACAAGCGGCCAGGCTACACACGTGGATCGAACAATGATCAGGATCTGTACAATATGCGCTCGTGGCGGATCTAAAGGTGTCAAAAATAAAAATGTCCGAAATTTACAGGGAAAACCTCTAATTGCCCACACAATAGAACAAGCCAAGCACTCTCAATTATTTGACTGCATTGCCGTGAGCAGTGACTCTCAACAAATTTTGGACATTGCCCACGCTTATGGTGTAGATTTCTTAGTGAATCGCCCAGAAGAGCTAGCCACTGATACAGCTGCAAAATTACCGGCTATTCGCCATTGTGTGGCAGAAGTTGAAGGAAAGAGCGGTTTTCAGTTTGATGTAGTGGTCGATCTAGATGCTACTTCGCCCTTACGACTACCGGAGGATATTAAAGAAGCGGTAAGCTTACTAGAACGACAAGAAATTGGTAATGTGATTACAGGAACTCCATCTCGGAGATCGCCTTACTTCAACCTTGTAGAGCTAGACAAGAACCAAGTCGTCAAATTGTCTAAACACTCAACTCAAGCAATTACTCGTCGTCAAGACTCTCCTGCTTGTTTTGATATGAATGCTTCGATTTACGTATGGCAGCGAGATATATTGTTCAGATCCGAAACCGCCGTATTTAACGACGATACCCAGCTTTTTATTATGCCTACAGAGCGCTCTGTTGATATTGACAGTGAACTGGATTTCGAGATTGTCGAGTTTTTGATGAGCAAGAGAAGCACCTAAATGGAGAACGAAGTGTCTTATCGCAGCTTGTTTGATTTGACGGGGCGGGTAGCTGTTGTCACTGGCGGAGCGGGAATTCTAGGGAGGTACTTTTGTGCTGGACTCGCTGAATCAGGCGCGAAGGTCGCTGTTGTTGACATCATGGAAGAGGCGGCTAGGGAGCTTGCCAAGGAGCTAACTGAGCGCTACTCTGTCCCGTGTTTGGGCATTGGCTGCGATGTTTCGCAGCCTAGTTCAGTAGCAAACTTAGTTTGTCAGGTTGTAAACGAGTGGGGAAGAATTGACATTCTTCACAATAATGCTGCAACCAAATCGGATAATCTTGATGAGTTTTTCGCCTCTTTTGAAGACTATAAACTGGAAGAGTGGCGCAAAATCATGTCTGTCAACTTGGACGGCATATTCTTGGTTGCACAAGCAGTTGGTAAACAAATGATCTCTCAGGGTAGTGGAGGGAGTATAATTCAGACATCCTCTATTTACGGAATTCTCGCGCCTGATTTCAGAATTTATGAGGGCTCCCACTATTTAGGTAAGCAGATCAATACACCTGCGGTGTACAGTACTTCAAAGTCAGGAGTAATTGGACTAACGACGTATTTATCTGCATACTGGGCAGGTAAGGGTATAAGAGTAAATTCTTTAGTCCTGGGCGGCGTAGATAGTGGACAAAATGCAGAGTTTAAAGAGCGATACTCAGCACGCATTCCACTAGGTAGAATGGCACAAGCGACAGAGGTTGTTTCTGCTCTTCTTTACCTTGCATCTGATGCGTCAAAGTATGTAACTGGACAGAGTATAATCGTCGATGGTGGGCTGTCAGCCTGGTAAACAAGCGACCATTAGGAATTGTTGGAAATCTCCTAATTCACAGTAACATGTGGTATAAACGAAATACAATTTACAATAAAGTCTCTCTTCTCAATCCAACTCCCTAAGGAGTGGTGTGACGAGTAAGATTCTGTGTGGAAGGTAAACAAGCATGAATTGCGAAAGTGATCCCAAGGCTCTCCATGAGAGACGCAGAGACTCCTACAAAATGGCTGATCAACGTCGCAATGATCTCATAGATGCCGATACCAATCTAATATACGCTCATCTCACTGAAAAGCGTCCATGTCCGGTTTGTCAGTCCGAAGAGTCAAGTACCGTTTTTACTAAAAATGGAGGGTGTTATGTCAGATGTAGCACCTGTACTATGATCTACCTGAATCCAGTCCTCAAGGATTGGAAACTTCAAGAATACTACCGTAACAATGGTATATCTCAAGCAGAGTCTCACAGCCTTGAAAGTGAATTCTATCAGTCTATTTACCTTCGCGGATTAGCCAGAGTTGAACAGTTTGTTAGGAAGGGTTCAATTCTTGATGTTGGGTGTTCGGGTGGTTTCTTTTTAGACATTGCTAAAGGTCGAGGATGGGAAACGTATGGTATCGAGTTAAATCTTGCAGAATTTAGAATAGCCAAACAGAAGGGTCATGTTGTCTGGAACCTTCCACTAAGCGAGGTAGACTTTGATCGAAAATTTGATGTGATTACCATGTGGGATGTGTTTGAACACATAAAAGATGGACAAGCTCTGTTAAAAAGCCTAGAAAATCTACTCCAAGTTGGAGGAGTGATTTTCCTTCAAGTCCCTAACGCAACTGCCCTTGCGCCCCGCATACTCCAAGAGCGCTGCAATATGTTCGATGGTGTTGAGCATGTCAATCTTTACAGCCCCACGACACTAAAACATATTGCCAAGAGGGGAAACCTTGAAGTTCTTCATATGGAAACAGTGATAGACGAACTGAAAGTCATCAAACAGTATCTCGGCTACAAAGATCCTTACTTTGGAGATTTTCTAGACCTAGAAGATCCTTCTCTGAGTTTTTTGACGAGTGATTTGATTCATCGGTTGCAGTTGGGATATAAGATACAGTGTGTTTTGCACCCAGCATCGTCCGTAGAGTAAGAGTCTGGTGAATATCGCAGCTACAGTGGTAACTGTGGAGTAATAGCATGGGCTATGAAGGCATCAGTCATGAAGCGTTGTAGTGGTGGATAAATCGCCCAACCGCTGCTTCGTAATTTGCCAAGGACTTGGAAAAAGATAGGGTGCGCCGAACTAGACGACTGATCCGCTGACGCAAGGTGTTGTTATTCAATCGCTTCGCATAATTGGTTAGTTCGGTCTCTTTGCCCACAGGTCGATTTCGATCCCTGGTAATCACGGCTCGATAGACCTCCTCAAAATTGGTCATCGAGAAATACCTCACCCTCTCCCGTGCCGATGGCGGCGCAGATTCCACCTTCTCCATGGAACCCGCCGAAATGGCGCAGCTGGTCGTAGAATCAAAGCGAGCTTGGCAAGCCCTAGGTCAAGCTTCCTATGGCACGACGGGCGCAGAGACAAAATCCCGCATCTTTCGCCGTAGCCTGTACATTACCCAGAATCTAGCTGCTGGCGATACACTCACACCAGATAACCTTCGCTGCATCCGCCCAGGGCTGGGCTTACCACCCAAGTACTATGATGTTCTGCTCGGTCAACGGGTTGAGCGAGCAGTCAAAGCGGGTACACCCATATCTTGGGACTTACTGAGTTGACCTTACCCTGACCTCTAGTATTCTGAGACTGAATAGTGAAAATTGATCAAACTAAACCTGGTCAAAAATTTCTTTTTTTTGCTCCCTATGGTTGGTGGGGCATTCACAACCAAGTGGATGCTGTTCTTGCTAAAGCACTAGAAATCAGAGGCCATGAAAGCCTAATCATTCGGTGTGATGGGGTTTTCCAGGATTGCCCCGTTATCGGTAGACAATTAGATGAGACATGGCATAGGCTTCAGTGTTCCAACTGTCATCAATTCGGGGAAACACTGTTTCAATCTTTTGGATTGCCCTGTCTCCAATTGAGAACACTAATAACCTTACAAGATGAACAGCTAGTCGATGCTTGGCTAGATCAACTGCAGCCAACGAATTATGCAAATGCTCACTACCTTGACCTACTAGTAGGCAGTTGGGTTACTTCAACCATTTATACCCATTTTCGTATTGCGGAGCAGGGGCTTTCTGACCCCGTTGTTCAAAAGGCTCATCGAAACCATTTGCGAGATGGACTCTTAACCTACTTAACCTTCAGCCGCTTAGTTCATGAATATAACCCCTGTAAAGTAATTATTTTCAATGCAAGGTTTACTCCCTATCGTGCGGCATACGAAGCAGCACGCCATCAAGGCATTCCAACCTTAGTCCACGAACGGGGATTTATTGATGATAGCTTCAGCTTTTTTGAAAACCAAACATGCCTAAGTCAGGCACCATATCGTCAAATTGTCGAGCAGTGGCAAAACATACCGCTACAGGAACCTGAACTGAAGACCGTTAGCCACTATTTCCTAGAGCGGGAACTGGGTCGCAATACCAACTGGGAACCCTTTTACACTTCGCAAACGACTTACGAAGAAGTCAGGTCTCTCCTTCGTATTCCTCCGAATCAAAAAATTCTAGTTTTTTTCTCATCTAGCGAAGATGAGCTGTCTTTCTCGAAGGAGTGGCAGACAGGAATTAGCCATCTGGATTTTTTAGAGCGTCTCATCGATATTTTTAAAGAGCGTGATGAATATCTTGTGATTCGTCATCACCCTCATATTGGTGGCATCGGCAACAATACACCTGAAGGCAACTTTCTAGCAAAAGCTTACAAACAGGCTGAGACTTTGCCAAGCAATGTGCGGATTATTATGCCAACGGAAGAAATAACTTCCTATGCATTGCTTTGGACTACTGATATTTCACTATCGTTTTTCAGCACAGTTTCCATTGAAGCGGCTGCTCGTGGTGTTACCTCTCTGGTTGCTCAACAGTCACCCTATGCTAAGGGTCTACGTTTCTGCCTGACTGATTTGGATAAGCCGAGTTTGGCCAGACTTATTGACAAGCTATTCCAGGAAACCTCCCTAGCAGACATTGAAGATCTGAGGGTTTTATACCGCTTTACCTATAGTTATTATTTTAGATTTGCGAAAAGGTTTAATTCCTTTGGAGTGGCTAACCGCCATCAGCTAGATATACGTATCCAATCCTTGGATGACTTAAAGCCTGGTAAAGATCCTGAGCTTGATCGCCTCTGCGATCATTTACTGGATAATGCTCCTCTCTATCCTCAACCTGAGAACTCGGTAAATACTTACTCTACGGACATTGAAATTGAAACCACGTTCCTTAGCAAGAAATTAGAGGAAATTCAAACCCTGCGAAAGTCTATTCACCAAAAAGAAATCGACCTCTCTCTAAAGCATTCAAACATTGAAGGAACAAGGATTGCTCTGGTTGTTCCGATGAGATCATCGAAACAGGAGATTACTAGATCTTGGCCTTTGGGAATTCAGACTTCCCGGCATCGGAAGATTCGGGTATATCCACTTACTATTCAAGACCTGCGTCTTAGTACCGAATCTCTATTATTACAAGTTAAGGCAGTCACAGAAAACTACTGTTTCATAGCCCACGATTGCCTGCAATACGATGAAGCATTTTTAAGTACTGGACTTGCAAGGCTGACACAGATCGACTCATCAGATATACAGGCTATTCGCTTTGGAGTATGGATTGAAAAGAACGGCAGAATTACCGAGTCTGTGTTTACAGATCGGTCTCCCGTCTACAGTGTTGAGGAGGCAGTTGCCCGCAGTAACTTCTTTTCCGACCCATTAGCTCCTCTGTATTGCGGTTTATTTAGAACTACTGCACTTGTAGAAATCCTAGAAAGATCTCTATTAGTTTCTCAAATACAAGGCGAGCAAGTACTAAGGCGTTGGGTGTTTGAGCGCATGAATCAGGATGATA
>Ga0209278_1001243_pt1 | contig 15900 bp, 13 predicted proteins | sample JI81BgreenDNA_FD_187504 | JGI IMG/M metagenome (GOLD analysis project Ga0209278, IMG submission 187504) | Wastewater effluent complex algal communities from Wisconsin, to seasonally profile nutrient transformation and Carbon sequestration -... | ecosystem: Engineered > WWTP > Effluent > Algae... | reverse complement strand
TAGTCATCAGAACAAACCTTCCTCCTCCGGTAGCAGAACTTGAAAAATCACACTTGACTTTTCAAATCCGTTCCCTAAATTTGGAATGGTGTCCGAATGACAGTATGTCCATTCTGGACACACACATCGTATTGGCAACAGTGGGGCTGACAGTTGTAAACTTAACATTTGTAATTCTATTGGATATTTGAGCAAATGTTGGGGAGACGTAATTCAAATGCCCCACCATCGCCAATACATAGCCGTTAGCATCCCCCGCAACAGGGGCAGTTCCGAAATAATCTGCTTTTACTCCGCTTAAAAAGCACGATACGATCATAAGCCTAATTGCCTTTACCCAAAAACATCCATTATGAAAAAAATACTGCTAACATCTCTGATGCTTATTGTAACAAGCTGGGCCCAAGGCCAATGGGTTAAATCGGTCGGCCTAAAAAGTGGGGTGGCCATGGCAAATCAATCTTGGAACTTGATATGGGCAAATCGCGTGTTGGATACCGAATCGAGAAATGGCTATTATGGCGCAGTATCGTTGGAATTTTTGAAATCAAAACATCTCAGTTTGACTACCGATTTGGGTTACTACGCCAAAGGAAACATTCAAAATATCCAGAATGCAACCATCCAAATGCCTGAAGGCGATGGCACGTTCAGAACCGTTGATACCAGATTTGATTACCTGCTTATCAATCCAATACTCAGCGTAAGGCATGAAACGGGCCGGTTTATTCCGTATGCACTGTTGGGTTTGAGGATGGATCACCAATTGTCGTATCAATCGGATTTGAATTTGCAGCCTATCGAAAATGATTTTCGGAAAACGCTTTGGGGTGGCAATTTGGGCGCAGGACTAGAGTACAAAACCAAGCAGTTTGGGCTTTTATTGGAAGGCCAATACCATGTTGATTTCACCGACCTGGTGAATATACCTCCTTCGGCTACCAATGCTGGTTTCGAAGTCAAGAACCGGGCATTTGTGTGGTGCATGGGGCTGCGATATTATCTGCCTCAGTAAGTCCGCGTTTTTTAACTGCCTTGTCGAAACATTTCGTTTATATTGCGTGGCATGGGGCAAGGCTGGCTGCGGTGGGTTTGAGTGCATTGCTTCTGAAACCATCAACCTTAGCGCAAGCATGAAATACTTATTCCTCTTTGTGGCCTTTATCAGCTCGCAAGTTGTGTTGGCCCAAAGCAAACCTTTTGAGGCCGTGGTGCAATATTACCATCAAAACAAGCAGTTCAATGGGGCGGTATTGGTGGCAAACCAGGGAAAAATCGAGTATCTGTCGGCGGTTGGGCTTGCCAATCGACAAGCCGCAAGTGTTGTAACGCCCCAAACCAAGTTCAAAATTGCTTCGATAAGCAAAACATTCACGGCCGTTTTGGTGCTTCAGCTTTACCAGCAAGGCAAAATAGCGCTGCATGTTCCTTTCGGCAAATATTATCCGGGTTACAAAGGCGAGGCCAAGCACAAAGTCACCATCGCGCATTTGCTTACGTACAGTTCGGGCATTCACAATGCTTTGGGCGAGCAGGGCATGCGGCCTTACCAGTTGCCCCTTTCGTTAGATGCCTTCATTGATACCTATTGCAGCGGTAAATTGGCTTTTGGTCCGGGCACACAAAGCAACTACAGCAATACCGATTACATCATTTTGCACAAAATCATCGAAAACGTCACCCAAAAGTCGTTTGCGGCCCTATTGCACGAAAACATTTTGCGGCCCTTGCAAATGCAAAACACGGGCATGTTGGCGGCCAGAGATGTGGTGCCTGGTTTAGCGAGTTCTTATACTATTTCGGACGCTTCACAAGAGTTGGGTGCCGATGAACCTTACTTCATCGAAAATTATTTTGGCGCGGGTGCCATGTATTCTACGGTTGAAGACTTGCTCCGCTTCAACAATGCCCTATTCGCTAACCGTTTGTTGGATTCAGCCACTACCCAATTGATGCTTCAGCCCAATGAAAAACTGGGTGGAGTTGCATTTGGTTTGTGGTATGCCGCCGGCTATGGCACCTTCAGCAAGCCTTTTATGTACCGAACTGGTGGCATTTTGGGTGCTACAGCCAATTGGATTCATACGTTAGATGACCAAAAAACCATCCTGCTATTAAACAATACAAACGGCACCAATCTGTATGAATTTTCGGAGCAGTTGTACTTGGTAAGCACCGGCCAGCAGCCTAGCCTAGCGATGGTGCCCGATAGTTCAGCGGACAGGGAGGCACTACAGCTTGCCAGGGTGAAAGGCACTTGGGTGCTCGACCTGCGGGCCGATCCCACCAGCGCGCCCTACTTCAAGGATTTTGTGCTAACGCCCACAGGAGGCAAGTCATTCGATGGTGAGTTTTACGGTACGGCTTTTACGAATGGCTATTTTAATACCGACTGGGATAAACTGTATTTTGCATTTACCACTGCCGACAAGGAGCATGTGTATTACCACGCTGGTTACATTGAAAACGACCGCATTTATGGCATTTCGTACAGCGAAGGACGCCAATTTACCTCGCACTGGACTGGTGTGAAAAAGTAGCGTTTTCTGTACATGTGCATCACCACCGCATGATTGCGTATCATAGCGTATCAATTTTGCATGGCTTTTCGTATCATTTTCGTATATTTACGTATCATAGCGTATCAAAATGTACGAAAGCGTTTACCATTTTAAGCTACAAATCGATTGGAAGCTGATCAGCCTCATCAGCGAAATTGATCGTTTTGATGCCAACTGGACCGCCATAGAGCGCAAAGAAGGGCAAAGTCTCAAGGAGTTGAAAAGCATGGCCACCGTGCGGAGCGTGGGTGCTTCGAACCGCATTGAGGGCAATCGCATGAGCGACGAAGAGGTGGATGCACTGCTGCAGCAAATAGATTTAACCAAACTCAGCGACCGCGATGCACAAGAAGTGGTTGGGTATTTTGAGGTGATGGATTTAATCTCGGAGTCTTACCCTAGCATTGCCATCACCGAAAGCCAATTGAAGGGCCTGCACCACCGATTATTGAAGTACAGCGATAAAGACCAATGGCACAAGGGCGATTACAAACAACACAACAACGCCGTTGAAGCCTCCTTTGCCGATGGAAGCAAGCAAATCATCTTTCAAACCACCGAAGCCGGCATTGCTACCCACGATGCCATGCGGGCCATGTTAGCCTGGTACCAAAGCGAAACGGAAGTGCATGCTTTGATTAAAACCGCTGCATTTGTTTACGAGTTTTTAAGCATTCATCCCTTCCAGGATGGAAACGGGCGTTTGAGCCGGTTGATTTCTACCCTGCTCTTGCTACAAAGCGGCTACAAGTGGATAGAATACGTAAGCTTTGAGCACGAAATAGAGCACAGAAAAAACGAATATTATCAGGTTTTGAGAAGCTGTCAGGCACAACGCCCCCATGAAGATCTGAGCAGCTGGATACATTTTTTCCTGCATTGTTTGAGGAACATACAGCAGCAATTGCTTCAAAAACTGCATCAAAGTGGCATCGAAACCCAACTTTCGCCCAAAGAAAAAGCCATCTACTTCCTCATTCAAAGCCGTCCGAACCTACAATCGGGCGAAATGGCTGATAAACTCAACATGCCTTTGCCTACTGTAAAACGCCTCTTGGCCGACTTAAGCAGCAAAGGCTTGATTGAAAAACAAGGCATAGGGCGTGGGGTGAGTTATGTGGTAAAATAATCAAAAACAACTAATTGAATCTTGAGTAGGTTGTGGCTATTTTGGTTAAATTCGAAATAAGAAAGCGCAACATATATGAACAAAGCCGCCTTCAAAAAAGAAGTTGATACCTATCTCCCCCTGTTGTCAGAAAAACAGCGGGTATTGGTTTTGGACATGATTAAGGGTCTGTTGCAAGTGGATGGTGCTGCTCAACGCATCAGCAAGGAGCAATACAACCAAGAAATTGAAGCGGCTGTAGCGCGTATTGAAAGCGGTGATTATATTGATCACGAAGTTGTATTGAAGCTACTCTAGTGTCTTTCAATTTTCCGTATCACCATCGTATCATAGCGTATCATACCGTATCATTTTTCCCTGCCCAGCCCTGTACCAAGCCCAATAAGGCCTCGCGGCTGGGGTAGGCTTCCAACAACGAGTGGCCTTTGTGGTCGCCGGCCGATTTGCTGAGTTTGCGTCCATCGGGGCTCGTGAGCAAAGGGTGATGCTCAAATCGGATGTTGTTGAAGGCTGTTAAACCCAATACCTGGGCAATGTAAAGCTGCACCAAGCTGCTTTCGTAGAGGTCTTGTCCGCGTACCACGTGGGTAGTTTGATACAACACATCGTCGGCCACACAGGCCAATTGGTAAGCCGGCCAACGGATGCCGTTTTCGGCCTTGCGCAAAACCACTGGCTCGCCCAGCAAGCCAGCCAAGCGAATGGTTTGGGACTTGCCCTGTAAGTCGAGCAGCTGCACGGCGGCATTTTCAGGTATACGCAGTCGCCAAGGCAGGTTGGGGTCATCGAGCGAAAGGCCTGCGTGGCGGCAAGTGCCGGGGTAGTGTTCATGCTCGGCCAATTGCGAGCGCGTGCAGCTGCAAGCATACACCCAGCCGGCTTCGCGCAATTGCTCGAGGTAGCTTTGGTAAAGTGGCATCCGCAATTCCTGCCGGTAGTGGGCTAAAAAATCGGTAGCATCGCGTGGCCCTTCCTCCCATTGAACACCCAGGGTATGCAGCACAGCAAAAATATCTTCCAAATAAGCCTTGCGGAACCGACTGCGGTCGAGGTCGTCGATGCGCAAACGCAAGCGCCAGCCGTGCTGCCGGGCCAGTTGCGCTGTATGCAAAAAGGCGTAAAGATTGCCCACATGCACAAAGCCGCTGGGCGTAGGGGCTATGCGTGTACGGCCCGTACTCAAGGACTAGCGGTTGGTTTTTACAAACTTACGTACCACGATTTGGTCGGCCGATTGCAAACGCAACCAATACAAGCCAGCTGGAAGTTGGGTTACGGGCAAGGTAAAGCGCAAACCGGGACGGTCCCAGCTTTCCAACACCCGCCCGCTGCCGTCGAGCAGTTCGAGGGTGGCAATGGGAACGGCCGATTGAACGGTTACTTCGCTGCTGGCTGGATTGGGAAAGAGCTGCACAAAACCTTTGCGCTCGCCACTTTCATCTACCTGAATGCTTACGGTAACGGCTTGCGAACGGTTGGGACCTTGCTGCAAGCGGTAGGTAAATCGGTCGGTGCCGCTGAAATCGACCTGCGGGCGATACGTAAAACTGCCATCTGCCTGCCAAATCAGGCTGCCAAAAAGGGGCAAAGCATCTACTTGCACATTCACAGTGCCTGGTTCAGGTTGTAGGTCGTTGGCCAATACCCCTTGCGGCGGTGCTACTTCCAACGTTTGGTTCATGGCCAGGGCATAGCTGTCGGCACGCGGCGCCAAAATGCCCGGATAAAGCGGCAGGCGCTCTTGCATCACCGCGTACGATTGCTTTTGATAGGGTTCTACGTCTAATACGTTGGTCCAGGCTGGCCACAAATAACGTGTGGGACTGGTTTGCAGTTGTTGGCGGTACAGGCTGCTCACTTTGATGCCGTCTGTAATGGTGTCTTTGGTACCCACGCGCCAGTGCAATACCTTGTGCGCATCGGGGGCAACCACATTGAGGAGGGTCCAGGGCAGGCGGATGCGGAGGTCGCGCCCATCTTTTTGCACCGCATGGTCGCTCATCAAGGGTGCCAGCGGCTCACGCATGCGCAGGTGGCCGATGTATTGGATTTCGGCTTCACCGGTATTGTTGCGCCAACGCACGGTTTTCCAGGGGGCACCAGCGCTGGGTACGCTTCTGAAAACTTGCTGGGGCGATTGTACATTGTGCCAAATGCCATAGGTATCGTAGGCTTCGTTCACCAGCAAATCGGCTCGGGCGTTGGTAATGCGGAGCACAAACTCGGCTCCATGGCTGAGCGTATCGCCCGTGGGCAGGCGGCGTTCGCCCAAGGCATCGGCATAGGTATCGAGGGCCAGCCAGAGGGTGTCGTTGTTGCGGAAAGAGCTGCCCAAGCGCAATTGCAGCTGCAAAAAGGTGGGGTCGCCCACGATGTCTATCTTTTCAACGGCATTGCCGGCACCGAAATCGGTCCAGCTCTGCGGCACACTGTTCGGACGGCGGTAGCCAATCACCCCAAAGTTCTGCTCGGCCGAGGTGATGTTGTGCCAAATGATGCGACTGTCGGCAATGTAGTCGGTGGGGTCGTTGATCCAGGTGCGTTTGAACCATTCGTCCATCCAGGCAAAGTGAATGCCCCCCGCGCATTCCGATGCCAGGATGTTTTCGAACAGGCGTAAGTTCAGCTTGCCCTGGTCGAGTTCGTTTAATCCCCCATGGTGCATGCCACTTTGGGCGAAATGCGCAATGCCCCAGCTGCTTGGCACGCCGTATTCGGCAATCACCAAAGGCAGGTTTTCGTAATGCGATTTCAAATCGCGCAGGTAGCCGAGGTAGGAGTTTTGTCCGTAAGCATCAAAAGCCGACTGATAGGCCGGGTCTTTGCTCATAAAATCGGGGTAGTAGGGATAGGCATGGTAGCTGATGAAAATGCCCGCTGGTGCTTTCGAAATGTCGACTCGGCTCAAGTCGATTTTAGCGGTATCTTCTCCGCGGTTGATCTCAAAGGGATGCGCAATGGGATCGAGGGTAGGCCAGCTCGAACAGCTGATGGGCCGCTGGGTGCCAAACTCGCTCATTTCGAACTGGAGCAGGAAGTCCATTTGGGCAACAATCCAGGTCTCGGCCGGATCGGCACCGCGCAAACTCAGGTATTGGCCTTCGTAAACGGTATCGGCCGGATTGGCGGCATTGGCGTTGAGCACCTCTTCGGGATACACCTCACGCCCAATGATGTAACCGATGTTCCAGCGGCTTACGTCGGTATTGAAGGTGCCGTGTGCCTTGCCAATGCGCGGGGCGATGAAGCGGTTGCCGTGCACCGCACCCACATTTTCGCGGATTTCGTTTCTGAAAAAGGATGTGAGGCTGTAGATGTTGTGGTCGTAATTCGGAATTTCTTCTTCGAGCCAAACGCCTTGGAAAAAGAGCAAGGGTTTGTTGGGATTGGCGCGGTTAAAGCTGTCGAGCGTTTGGTAAAAAACCGGAAAGTGCAAGGTATAGAGGCGGATGCAATTGAAGCCGGCAGCTTGTATTTCGGTGAACCAGCGGCTGTAGTCGGCAGCGGTGGCCCGCAGTTCGCCCGGAAAGGTGCCCGGTACAGCAATCCCCAAATTGGTGCCTTTTACGGTAAAAGGCACGTACTTTTCCCCGTCCCACACAGTGAGGTGCGAAGCATTGGTGCTGTACGGAAAGGGTTGGTTAGGTTGGCTGGCTTGGGTCACCAGCTGCACGCAGGCCAACAAAAAGGCTATTAAGTAAGCGCGATGATGCATACTTCAAATTTGCGGCATTTTTTGTTTCAAACCTGAGGTACAAAGAGAAATTTCGACCAAAGGGTCGTTTTATTGGATTTAGGGCGTTTGTGGTTTTGTTTTTAGATTGGTCTAAATTTAAAATCAGGCCACTATATTTGTGGCGTGAAAAAGTGTTTTGTCTTTTTGCTTGGGTTGTTTGCGCTCAATGCACAAGCACAAATTGTGGTTAAAGGTCGCTTGACCGATGGCCAACTGCCTTTGGTGGGGGCGCACATTCGGGTGATGCCAGAAGGTGCCGGCAGCATCAGCACCAACGAGGGCAGTTTTTCAATCAGCACTGCAAGCCTGCCGGTACGCTTGCGCATCAGCTATTTGGGTTTCGAAACGCTCGATACCCTCCTTAAAAGCAGTGATTTCAACCACCAACTGGTGCTCAAAGCCGATAAACTCGGGCTTTCGCAGGTGGTAGTTAGTGCCAGCAGGGTAGAAACCGATCGGCGCGAAGCCACCGTTCCGGTACAAGTGCTTGCCGCCGCCCAATTGCGGCAATTACAAGCACCGGCGCTCACCGAAGGTTTGCCTTTTGGTGCAGGCATTCGAACCGAAAACAATTGCCAGAGTTGCGGTTTTACGGCGGTGCGCCTCAACGGTTTGCCCGGCGCCTACACCCAGCTGCTGCTCGATGGCAGGCCCGTTTTCAGCGCCCTGAACGGGGTATATGGCCTCGATCAACTGCCTACCGCCATGATCGGTCGGTTAGAAGTGGTGCGAGGAGGCGGTTCAGTACTGTACGGAGGCAATGCCATTGCCGGAACGGTAAACCTCATTACCCGCGAGCCAGTGGCCAATGGCTTTAGTTTGTGGCAGCAAAACGCGCTCATCGGTGGCCGCAGCCTCGAAAGCAATACGCAATTCCACCTCGATTTGGTGAGCGACGACCTGCGATCGGGCGTTACCATTTACGGCACCCGGCGTTTCCGCGATTGGTACGACCACAATGCCGACCAAATCAGCGACCTCACCCTGCTCAATGGCGGCAATGTGGGTGCCAACGGCTTCCACCGTTTTAGCAAACGCCTGCATTGGAAAGGCCATGTGTACGGCATGCAGGAATTCCGTCGCGGCGGCAGCGATTTTGACCTTTTGCCCCACCAATCGGCCATAGCCGAACAGCTCGAGCACCGCGTTTTTGGTTTCCGCAACGAGCTGAGCTGGTTCAGCGCCGATTACCGCCACCGCTTGCAAGTGTACAACGCGAGCCAATTTACCCGCCGCAACAGCTATTACGGCGGAGGAGGAAGGGTGCTGGCACCGGGCGACAGCCTCACCGACGACGATTTACTGGCTTTGAACGCTTATGGCGAGGCCAACGACCGCTCGCTGGTAAGTGGCATTAACTGGCAGTGGAACCCCAGCGACCGGCTGCAATTGGTGAGCGGACTCGAGCATTGGCACAACCGCATTACCGATGCCATGCCCGGTTACCGCCGCTTGCTCGATCAGGAATACCGCGTTTGGGGCAGTTTTGTGCAAGCCGAATACCGCCTCAACAAACGTTTGAAGTTGTTGGGTGGACTGCGTTTCGACCAGGTGCGCCTCCAGGGCCGTTACGATTTGGCTACCGATGTGGTGCTGCAAGACCGCCTTTTCCCCTTGCTACTGCCCCGCACCAGCTTGCTGTTTAATGCCAACGACCACAACCGCCTTCGTCTCAACTGGGCCCAGGGCTACCGCGCCCCGCAGGCCTTCGACGAGGATTTGCACATTGCTTTGGTAGGCGGTTCTGCCCGCTTTGTGCGCCTGGGCAACGATTTGGTCCCCGAGCGATCGAACAGCCTCTCGCTGGCCTACGAAAACGACCATCCGGTTGGAAATACCCAGCAGCGCTTCGGATTTGAGGCCTTCTACACCCGCCTGCAAAATCCCTTTTTGCTGCTCGATGCCGAGGTACTGCCTGGTGGTACCCAAGTCATCAACAAACGCAACGGCAGCGGAGCTACGGTTTTTGGCGTAAACCTCACCCAGCAATTGGCTTTAGATGGAGGCGCCACCCTTGAGCTGGGCTTCACCTGGCAGCAAGCCTTGCTCAGCGAGGCCGAAGTACTGTGGGAAAGCAGCAATGGCGACAGCCTCACCACCACCAACCGCATGCTACGCACCCCCGATGCCTATGGTTACGCCACCTACCGCCAACCCCTGGGCAAAGGCTGGACCTTGCAAAGCAGCCTGCTATACACCGGCCCCATGTGGGTGCCGCATGTGCTCGATGCCGAAACGGCCTATACCGAACTCAAGCGTACCCCCCATTTTGTAGATGCCGGACTTTTTGTGGAAAGGAACTGGGTGCTGAGCAAACGCATGCGGCTCGAAAGCAGCTTAGGCGTGCAAAACCTGTTCAACAGCTTCCAGCGCGATTTGGATGTGGGCCCCGCACGCGATGCCGCTTATGTGTATGGCCCACTGCGGCCAAGGACTTTGCTGCTGAGTTTGAGGTGGGTGTATTGATCATTCTGACGACCCACCCAAGGCCTTCTTTACCAACTTCCCTACCTTTTCAATCCTATCGAGGTTTTCTTGAATGGGCGAAGGCATGGTGGCATCAACTTGCAAAATGGAGTTGTTTTCGGCATAACCCTTCCATTCGGGGAAGATGATGGCAAAACTGTTTTCCTGGAAGTACTTACCCAGTTGGTTGGGCACCTTATCGAGGGCCGGTTGATACGAAAGTGTGCCTTTGCGCGCACTCACCACCACCAACAAATCGTTGCTTCCCACATCGCGGCTGAGCACCAAAAAGTCGTCCCACTCGGCAAACTCCTGGAAATTAAATTCAAACGCCAGCTTTTTCTGTTTGCTCAACTGCGTGAGCTTGTCACGTAAACTGGCGTTTCCATAAAACAAGGCTTTTGCATTGGTTTGCTTTACCAGCTGCCGCAGTCCTTTCACCCAGCCCACAAAACCCGGTTCAAATTCGGCATTTTCGGGAACAACCACCAAAATGCGGCGGATTGTGTTCAGGGGTTGAATGCCTCGGTACACCAGGATGGCTTGCTCGGTACGCTTGAGCAGGTTATCCATGATACTGCCGAAAAACTTATCGGCCACTTGGGGTTTTGGATTCCAGCCAATGACCAAATGGGTGATGTTGTTTTCACGTGCCGCGTACACAATGCCGTTGGTAACGTTCATGTCCATACGGTTGAGTGGCTCAACCCGATGGTCGGTTGCGGCGGCCACCTTCACCGCCTTTTCGAGCAGTTTGCGTGAGGCTGCCAGTCCCTGCTCTTCCTGCGCATCTTCGCGGGTTACGGTGAGGGCGTAAAGCGGATTGCGACTTTGGGCGTCCTTAGCCATGACTGCCAATTGCAACAGCGATTCCACGTTTTCGGGATTGGAAAGCGGCACCAGGATCCGCTCTCCGGTATCTTCATCGGCCTCGTCTTGTTCATTGGCCTCCATCAAGGCCATTTTGCGAGAGGCGCGTTCAACCGCGAAAGAACTGATGAGGCAGGTTACCAAAATCATCACAATGGTGCCGTTCAACACCTGTTCGTTCAACAAGCCCAGGTTGTAGCCCACCAACACGGCTGCCAAAGTAGCTGCGGCCTGGGCATTGCTCAAGCCAAACATCATTTGACGCTCTACGGCTTTCATGCCAAAGCTCTTTTGCGTAAAAAAAGCAGCCAACCACTTGGCTAGAGTTGCCACAACCGTCATGGTAGCCGCCACAAAAAGGGCTTCGGGCCCCTGAAAAAGCACCCGCAAATCGACCAACATGCCCACGCCAATCAAAAAAAACGGAATGAACAACGCATTTCCTACAAACTCAAGGCGATTCATGAGTGCCGAAGTGTGCGGTATGAGTCGGTTCAAGGCCAAACCAGCCAAAAAGGCACCAATGATGCCTTCAATGCCCGCTACTTCGGCCAAAAAGGCGGCCAAAAACACCATGGCCAGGGTAAAAATGTACTGGCTAACGGCATCTTCAAACTTCTTGAAAAACCAACGGGCGAGGTAGGGAAAGGTAATGAGCACTACTGCGCCAAAAAGCAAGACAGACACCGACAGCCTGATCCAAAACTCCTGATTCAGCTCGCCCTTGGTGGAGCCGGCAATTACCGCCAACACCAACAAAGCCAAGGTATCGGTAATGATGGTACCACCCACCGTTACGTTCACGCTTAAGGCTTTGCTCACACCATAACGCGAGGCTATGGGGTATGCCAAAAGTGTGTGTGAGGCGAACATGGAAGCCAATAAAATAGACGAGGCCATGTTAAAATGGAACAGGTAAAGGCTCACAACGGTGCCTAGAGCCATCGGAATTAAAAAGGTGAAAGCACCAAAAACGAGGCTTTTGTTCCGATTCTTTTTAAAGTCTTTGAGGTCGATTTCGAGTCCGGCCAAAAACATGATATACAGCAAACCCACGGTGCCAAACAGCTGGATGCTGGCATCGCGCAGCAGGAGGTTAAAGCCATTGGGACCAATGGCCACCCCTGCCAAAATCAACCCAATAATGCCGGGAATGCGCAAGCGTGCCAGCAGCAAGGGCGCAAATAAAATGATGAAGAGCACCAGTGAAAAGATAAGCACCGGCGACTTCAACGGAAGGGTCCATTCGATGGCTAGCAAGAGGGTAGTCATGTTACGAAGGTAGTCTTTTGATTGAAAAGCATTATTTTCATCCATGGAAAAATCAACCCTGCCCGAAAAGGATCAGGATGTAGACTTCATGGCCAACATGACAGCCTTCATACACCGCCTGTTGAACCTAGAAGAAGGAACCGATGAAAAAGGAACCATAGAAGGCATCCGCCGCGACGTGGAGTTCAAAGGCGTGAATGTTTGGATTTTGGTTGCCTCCATTTTTATTGCCAGCATTGGTCTGAATACCAATTCTGCAGCGGTAATCATTGGTGCCATGTTGATTTCGCCCCTCATGGGCCCCATCATTGGTACGGGCTTGGCGGTTGGCATCATGGATTTTGCCTTCTTAAAGAAGTCGCTCAAAAACTTTGGCATTACGGTAGGAATTAGCATAGTGACTTCTACTTTGTATTTCGCTTTAAGCCCACTCTCCGAGGCCCAATCGGAGCTCCTCGCCCGCACCACACCCACCATTTACGATGTGGCCATCGCTTTATTTGGTGGATTGGCGGGTATCATAGCCGGGTCGAGGCGCGAAAAAACCAACGTGGTGCCTGGTGTTGCCATTGCAACTGCCCTCATGCCGCCTTTGTGTACCGCTGGTTATGGCATAGCCACCGGCAATTTGGGCTTTTTCCTGGGTGCGCTTTACCTCTTCTTCATCAATTCGGTGTTCATTTGTTTCGCTACGGTAATCATGGTGCGTTACCTCAAGTTTGAACGGGTAGGCTTTGTAAACCAGCGCACCGAAAAACGGGCCAAAGCGGGCATTTACCTTTTTCTCATCATCACCATCACCCCGAGTATTTTTATAGCCTACAGTGTGGTGCAAGAGTCTCTTTTCCGAAACAAAGCGCTCAAGTTCGTGGCCGATTACCTGGAGTTTCCCAACCGACAGGTCATCAAAACCGAGCTGAACTACGGCGCCGATTCCTCTTTTATTGAGTTATCACTTTTGGGCAAGCCCTTGAGCAGCGATGAAATTGCCGGCTTGAACCGCAAGCTCAACGAACGCGGCATGCTCAGCACCCGACTCATCATCCACCAAGCAGGTGCATTTTCGAGCGATATGGCTTCGGAAGTAAAAAGCGGCATCATCGAAGATTTGTACAAACGCAACGCACAGAGCCTGCAAGACAAAGAAGCTCGCATTCAAGCACTTGAACAAGAACTTTTACGTTACCGTTTAGGGAATGCCGATTACACCCAAATAGCCAAGGAAATAAGCGTTCAATATCCCAAAATCGACCGCATAGGCTTTTCACGCTTGGCTGAAACACGTCTAGCTGAAATGAAAACAGATACCATTCCCACCATTTTAGTGCGTTGGAAAGAAAAACCGAACCAAGAACGAGAGAAACAACTTGCTACTTGGTTAACTTTGCGCCTGCAATTAGATACCCTGCAATTAGTACCTTACTGATGCGTCATTTTCTTTGGATCCTATCATTCGTGCTGCTTGTGGCATGCAAAGAAGACAGTGTTTTGCCATATCAGGAACTTCCTACGGCAAAAGGAACTGTTTCGCTCAAATTAGAACACATTTGGGGAGAAGAAAGCACCACATTTTACACAAACACTTGGTTCGAACATCCGCTGTCGGGCGATAGTCTCAATTTTGAAGTGCTACGTTACTATTTGAGCGGATTCTATTTTATAAAAGCCGGTTCAGGCCAGCCCGATACCGTCAAACTGCCCTTATCGGCGCGGCTCATTGCTGTAAATGGGGGCATTTTCACTATCGACCTGAATGACGTGCCTGCCGGTGAGTACCAAGGTATGGGTTTCTATGTAGGCCTACCATCGGCATTGAACCAGGAGAACAGCACTGATCGCGACCTCAATCCAGCATTTGGCATGTACCGCAATGTTGCCGATGGTTACAACTTTGTACTGGCCAGTGGCATTTCTCCCTCCGCCAATCAAGGTCGCTTTCATTTGGAGCTATTTGGCTCTGCTGGTGCACATCCGGCCCTGCGCGAGGTATCGTTATCGTTTGCCAACGAGGTGTTGAAAGTCAATTCCAATTCCTTTAACGAACTCGAAGCAAGGGCCGATATTTCAACATTGTGGCTTCCAACAACAGGCAATTTTTGCCATTGTGTGCTCACCGAGCCGGGTCCCGAAACCGACCAAGTGGCCACCCAATGGGGTGCATCGTTTGCATTTGATCACTTGCATTGAATTAAAAAGCGCTTAACCTGGCTGCATTAGGCCAAAATACTGCGTAAATTTGCACCATGCGTAGGTTAACGGCCATTCTGCTTGCCTTGGTGCTTTTGCTTCCCGTTTTGGGCAAGCTGGCTGTTTGGGCACATTATGAATCGAACCTGCGCTATTACGCAGAGGTATTGTGCCGCAACCAAGACAAGCCCGACATGAATTGCGATGGTCATTGTATTTTGGCCGAGCGTTTGGCTGCCACACAACCCAGCCCACCCGCTGCACCCCATGGTCAGTTGATGCAATTCGAATTGTCGGCTTTTGATCTAGGGCAACCTCTTACCCCGCTCACCATTCATACCAAGTGCAGCGCCTTGTCGTATGGTGAAGTAAAGGCAGCAGCTTTACCGCTTCCTGCCCATGCGGCTATTTCTCCGCCCCCCGAAATGGTTTAATGTACATCGAAACCCGGGAATAACCTTCCCAAAGGCCATCGCTTTGTGTGTGGCGATGGTTTCTATTTCTAAACATTAAACCAAAACAAATGAAATTTCAATATCTCTTTATTGCCCTTTTGGCAGGGGCCACTTTTACTGCCTGTACCAAAGAAAACACTCCTGAGCCAGAACCTCAACCCGAGCTCAAAGGAAATGCAGAAATCAAGTTTGAACATGTATGGGGGCCAAATCAAGCGGCATGGAGCGTAGGCCAGGCCTACCGTCACCCATCCACCGGCGACACCATTACTTTCGACTTCCTGAACTATTACATCACCAATGTAAAGCTCACCAAAGCCGATGGTTCGGAGTGGGTACAGCCTAACAGCTACCATTTGGTGAAATTGGCTAGTGGCGACATGGCTACCCTCACCCTCAACGACATTCCCGAAGGAGACTATACCAGCATCACTTACACCATTGGTGTTGACTCGGCCCGCAACGTAAGCGGAGCACAAGAAGGTGCCCTTGCCCCTTCGCAAGGCATGTTTTGGAGCTGGAATACCGGCTACATCTTTGTAAAAGCCGAAGGTCGTTCGCCACAAGCACCCAATGGCACATTCAAATACCATTTGGGAGGTTTCAGCGGCGCCAACAATGCCATCAGAACTACCACGCTCAATTTTGGCGGAGGAAGTTTGCGCGTTCGCAACAACGCCCTGCCTAGCGTGCATCTGTATGTGAATGTAGCTCGTTTTTGGCATGGCGGCATTTTGCTCTCTTCTATGAGCAATGTGCATATGCCCGGCGCAAATGCATCTACCCTCGCGACCAATTTCCGCGACGCGTTCAGTTTCGACCACCTGCACAACTAATTCAATTCCATGCAATTCCACCGAACAGTGCGCATAGCACGTTCGTTGTGGTGGCTGCTTTTTTTGGCAACAGCCTGTCGGCAGGAGGAGCTCTCTCCTCCTGCCGAACTGCAGCCGCTTCCGGTGCCAGCCCATTTTCCGGCGCCACGGTATGACTTTGGAGCAAACACACCCATACCGGCAGGTGTAGCGTTAGGCCGCAAGCTGTTTTACGACCCCATTACCTCGGTTGACAGCAGCATTTCGTGCGCCAGCTGTCATGTACAAACCCTGGCCTTTGCCCACGATCAGTCCATTTCGCGCGGGGTGGGCGGAAAGTTGGGGGTAAGAAACAGTCCGGCCCTCCAAAACCTGGCCTGGGTGCCTTGGTTTAATGCCGACGGGGGCA
>Ga0209278_1001240_pt1 | contig 15914 bp, 13 predicted proteins | sample JI81BgreenDNA_FD_187504 | JGI IMG/M metagenome (GOLD analysis project Ga0209278, IMG submission 187504) | Wastewater effluent complex algal communities from Wisconsin, to seasonally profile nutrient transformation and Carbon sequestration -... | ecosystem: Engineered > WWTP > Effluent > Algae... | reverse complement strand
CGGCCGCATCGGCCGCAACGTGCTGCGCAGCGCCATCCAGAACTTCGCCGACATCGAGGTGGTGGCCATCAACGACCTGCTGGAGCCGGATTACCTGGCGTACATGCTGCAGTACGACAGCGTGCACGGCCGTTTCAAGGGCACGGTCAGCGTCGAGGGCAACACCCTCATCGTCAACGGCAAGAAGATCCGCCTGACCCAGGAGCGCGACCCGGCCAACCTGAAATGGAACGAGGTCGGCGCCGATGTCGTGATCGAGTCCACCGGCCTGTTCCTGGACAAGGTCACCGCCCAGAAGCACCTGGACGCCGGCGCCAAGAAGGTCATCCTGTCGGCGCCCAGCAAGGACGACACGCCCATGTTCGTGTACGGCGTCAACCACGACACCTACCAGGGCGAGGCCATCATCTCCAACGCCTCCTGCACCACCAACTGCCTGGCCCCGATCGCCAAGGTGCTCCACGACAAGTGGGGCATCAAGCGCGGCCTGATGACCACCGTGCACGCCGCCACCGCCACGCAGAAAACCGTGGACGGCCCGTCCAACAAAGACTGGCGCGGCGGCCGCGGCATCCTGGAAAACATCATCCCCAGCTCCACCGGCGCGGCCAAGGCCGTGGGCGTGGTGATCCCCTCGCTCAACAAGAAGCTCACCGGCATGTCCTTCCGCGTGCCCACCTCCGACGTGTCCGTCGTGGACCTGACCGTGGAGCTGGACAAGCCGGCCACGTACGAGGAGATCAAGGCCGAGATGAAGGCCCAGTCCGAAGGCGCGCTCAAGGGCGTGCTCGGCTACACCGAGGACAAGGTCGTGGCCACCGATTTCCGCGGCGACACCCGCACCTCCATCTTCGACGCCGACGCCGGCATCGCGCTGGACGGCACCTTCATCAAGGTGGTGAGCTGGTACGACAACGAGTGGGGCTACTCCAACAAGTGCCTGGAGATGGTTCGCGTCGTCGCCAAGTAAGCACACGCTCACTCATCGATCAGGGCGCCCTCGGGCGCCCTTTTTCATGGCCGCGGTCCCGTGGCACCGCCGGCCACGGCGGGCCGCCCCACCCGCGTCGCGCGTCGCCTGCGGGACGACCCTGATCTTGCAGAATAGACCGACTGGTCTATAGAATCGTCCCATGTCGACCGAACCGCCCCCTGCCTCCGCCCCGGCCTCCCGCGCCACCGGCACCCGCGAGCGCCTGATCGCCGCCATGACCGACGCCCTGCGCACCCGCGGGCTGCACGGCGTGGGGCTCAACGAGCTGCTGCAGACCGCCGGCGCGCCGAAAGGCGTGCTGTACCACCACTTTCCGGGCGGCAAGACCGAACTGGCCATCGCCGCCATCGACGCCGTCGTCGACCGCATGGCCGAGGGCCTGGACCGCCTGCTCGCCAGCCAGCCCGACCCGCTCGTCGCCACCCGCGCCTGGCTGGCCGGCGCCACCCGACGGCTCAGCGACAGCGGTTTTGAGTCCGGCTGCCCGCTGGCCACGGTCTCGCTGGAGTCCACGGCCGACGACGCCGCCCTGCGCGCCGCGCTGGCCCGCGCCTTCACCCGCCTGCGCGAGCGCATCGCCGCGGCGCTGCTCGCCAGCGGCGTGCCCGCGCCCCGCGCCAGCGGGCTGGCGGCCCTGATCGTGGCCGCCTACGAAGGCGGCCTGCTGCAGGCCCGGGTCGCCCAGAGCACCGAGCCCCTCGACGCCGTCACCGGCACCCTGCTGGCCCTGCTCGGCGACCCGTCCCACCGTCCCACCCCACCGACCCCCGGAGGACCGACATGAACCCGATGCCCCTGCACGACACCCCCCACGACCCGGAGGCGGTCCGCGTCGAGCGCCTGACCCTCCTGGCCGCCGACGGCTATGCGCTGGCCGCGCGCCGCCACCACAGCCCGGTGACGCCCCGCGCCCACCTCGTGATCGGCGGCGCGACGGCCGTGCCTCAGGGCTTCTATCAACGCTTCGCCCGCCACGCGGCCGCCCGCGGCATCGACGTGCTGACGCTGGACTACCGCGGCATCGGCGATTCCGCACCCGGCAGCCTCAAGGGCTTTCGCATGAACTACCTCGACTGGGGGCGGCTGGACCTGGCCGCGGGCGTCGCCCACATGCGCCAGCCCGGCACCCCGCTGTGGCTGGTCGGCCATTCCTACGGGGGCCACGCGCTGGGCCTGCTGCCCCACCCCGAGTGGGTGGACGCGGCCTACACCTTTGCCACCGGCGCCGGCTGGCACGGCTGGATGCCGCCGTTGGAGCGGCTGCGCGTGCAGTTCATGTGGCATGTGCTGGGCCCGCTGATGACCCGCGCCGCGGGCTACCTGCCCTGGAGCAAGCTCGGCATGGGCGAGGACCTGCCGCTGGACGTCTACCGGCAATGGCGCCACTGGTGCCGCTTTCCGCGCTACTTCTTCGACGACCCGCAGATGCGCGAGATCACGGCCCGGTTCGACGCGGTGCGCTTCCCCATCGCCGCGGCCAATGCGCTGGACGACGCCTGGGCGCCGCCCGCTTCGCGCGACGCGTTCATGGCCGGATACCGGCAAGCCGCCGTGCACGCCGTGACCATCGACCCGCGCCGCAGCGGCCTGGGTCCGATCGGCCACATGGGCTACTTCCGGCCGCGCGCGCGGCCCCTGTGGGACGCCGCCCTGGCCTGGTTCGACGCCCGCCCTGTGGCCGCCGGGTAACAAAGACCGACCCGCGTGTCCTTTTTCCGCCGCAGGCGGGGGGCGGTGGTGTTACAAGACGCGTCATGCGTTCCATCACCGCCCGACCCGCGCGGCCGGGGCGAGGCCTTCGTCGCCTCGCCGCGGTCCTGGCCCTGTCCGCGGCCGCCCCGGCTGTCTTCGCCGATACCCCGCCTGCCGCGGGCGTGATCGTGGTCTGGAAGGCCTCGGTCGATCCCCTGAAGCGCGACGCTGCGCCGCTGAAGGCCGCCGAGGCATCGCGCGACCGCAAGCGCTGGGAGCGCGCCGCCCTGGCGGCCCGCGACCTCGGCAAGCGGGTCGCCAAAGAAGCGGGTTTGCCTCCGGGTCAGTGGCGGGAAGCCGGCAACGCCAGCGCCTTGCGTTTTGACCGCCCCCAGGCCGGCGCCGAGCTCGACGCCACGCTGCGCCGCCTGCGCCTGCACCCGATGGTCGCGTCGGTCGAGCCGGACGTGCGGCTGAAGCGCCAGCAGGTCATTCCGCCGCCCAACGACACCCTGTTCAACACCCAATGGCACCTCGGCAGTGCTTTCACCGCCAGCATGCGCATGCCCGATGCCTGGTTGCGCATGCCCGCCAGCCCTTCGCCCGTGACCATCGCCGTGGTCGACAGCGGCGTGCGATTCGACCATCCTGACCTTCTGCGCGTGGCGCAGGGCGGTGTGCTGCTCAATGGATACGACTTCATCAGCGACGCGCCGTATGACAACGACGCCACGCCGGGTCGCGACAGCGATGCCAGCGACCCAGGTGATTGGGTCACGCCCGCCGAAACGCTGACCCCGGCCTTCGCTGGCTGTGACGACGGCCCCAGTTCCTGGCACGGCACCTTCATCGCCGGGCAGATTGCCGCGCGCACCAACAACGGCGCGGGCGTGGCCGGCCTGAGTTGGGGCGGCAACGCTCAAGTCTTGCCGGTGCGCGTGGGCGGCAAGTGCGGTGCACTGGTGTCGGACTTGCTCGATGGCGTGCGCTGGGCCGCAGGGCTTCCGGTTGTCGGCGTCCCCAATAACACCAACCCGGCCAAGGTCATCAACCTCAGCTTTGGAGGCTCTGGTGCCTGCTCTGCGACCTACCAAGGCACCGTGGACGCCGTCACCAACGCCGGCAGCCTGCTGGTCGTGGCCGCCGGCAACAGCGACACAGCACTGACCCGGCCGGCCGATTGCCGCGGCGTGATGGCCGTGGCCGCGGTGCGGCGCGACGGCGCCAAGGCGTACTACTCCAGCTGGGGCAGCAACGTGGCGCTGGCCGCTCCGGGCGGATCGGCCCTGGAGTCGCCCCAGACAGACCACCTGCTGCGTTCCACCGACAACCCCGGTGGCACGACGCCGGTCGCCTACACCGGCCTTCCCGACAGCCAGGCCTACGGCTACAAGCAAGGCACCAGCTTCTCCGCGCCACAGGCCGCTGGCGTGGCAGGCCTGATGCTGGCCATCAACCCCAGCCTCACGCCCGCGGCGCTGATCGACCGGATGAAGGCCGCGGCGACCCCGTGGACAGGCATCGCCGCCGGCTTGCCCGCCTGCGGCGCGGCGAGCATCGGCGCGTGCCGCTGCACCACCACCACCTGCGGCGCCGGTCTGCTCAACCCCGACGCGGCGCTGGCCGCGGCCAGCGGCCAGTCGGCGGTCATCCAGCCCGTCGGCACGGTGCTCCCCGGCGCCACGATCGCCCTGGACGGTCGCGCCAGCCAGGACGCGGGCCAGCCCATCACCTACCAGTGGAGTGTGCGCAGTGGCCCCGCGCTGACGATCCCCAACGCCACGTCCGCGCTGACCAGCGTCACCTTGCCTGCGATCGAGGCCCGCTGGGAGTTTCAGCTCACGCTGGGCAGCGGCGCGACCGATGTGATCGCCGTCGTCACCGACGCGCCCGACCCGACGCCGGTGGCTGGCGGCGGCGGCGGTGGAGGCCTGGGCCTCGCCGCGGGCGTGGCCCTGTGGGCGTGGGTGCTGGCGGTGATCACGGTCGTCCGGCGCCGCCGCGCGCTGGCCTGAGCCTCCGCCCACGGTGCACTGGCTGACGCCGCCCCGTGCCCCGGCGTGGCGTCCGGTTCAGCGCCGTGCCGACAGCGTCCTGAACCCGCGTCTTAGCGTTCCCCGGAGCGCGCGTCGCAAGCCTGCAGCGAGCGGCCGCCCATGGCGCCGCGCAGCCCGTCCACCGTGCGCCGCTGTGCGTCGGTGATGGCCGGCAGCCGCAGGTTGAACGACAGCGATTCTTCCCGTTCCTGCACCACCCGTGCGGTGCGCACACCGCCGCGCGCGGCCTGGTCCAGCGCGGTGCGCGCGGCCGCCTCGGTGCTGTAGGTGCCCAGCGCCAGGCCGGGGCTCAGCCCGGGCGTGGTCACGTCCCGGTGGGCGACGCCGAGCGCCCGCAGCTCCGCCTTTTTGCGGGCGGCCTGTTCCGGCGTGTCATACCGGCCCATGTAGACCAGCCAGCGCGCCGGGCTGCGCACCTCATTGAGCTGCCACAGGGTGCCACCCCAGCCGAGCAGGCGGAACTCGGCGCGCAGCAGTTCCGCCTGCGCCGGCGTGAACCCGCCCGCCTCGAAGCAGGCGGTGGGTGCCGGGGCCTCGCTGCCGTCGGCCGGCGACGAGGTGGCTGCGGCCGCCACGGGCGCTGGCGCTGCGGCTCCGCCGGCGGCGCTGACCACCGCGGCCGGCGCCGGTGGCAGGGGCGGCGCGGGCGGTGTGGGGCTGGGCTCACTGGCCGGGCGGGCGCCGTTGAGCAGCCGCACCGCCTCGGGCCGCACCTGCGCGGTCACGCGATCCGGTTCGCGCGCGCCGCCGACCGCCGCGGGCAACCACGGGGCCAGCCAGCCTTGTGTGTAGGCCCAGGTGCCGGCATTGGCCAGCAGCAGCGCCAGCACGAGCGTTCTCAGCATGGGCGCACGCTCACGTCGGCGCTGGTCACCCGGCGCAGCCCACCGGCCGTGTGCACCCGCAGCGCGCCGTCCTCGTCCACGCCCAGCGCCGTGCCGTCGGTGCCGTCGCTCAGCCGCACCGCGCGGTCGCGCAGCGCGTCGCGCGCGGCAAAGCGGGAGGCGAACGCGGCGAACCCCTCGCGTTCAAAAAGCAGCAGGTCTTGCACCAGCGGCGGCACCACGCGGGCCAGCGCCTCGCCCGCGGTGAGGCCGACCAGGCGCTCCGCCAGGCCCGCCGGTGCCACGCCCCCGGGGGCGATGGCCGCGTCCGCCGGGCGCGCGATGTTCAGGCCCACGCCCACCACCACCAGCCGGCGAGCACCGCTGGGCGCGTCCAGCGGCGAGGCCGTTTCCACCAGGATGCCGCCGAGCTTGCGGTCGTCCCACCAGAGGTCGTTGGGCCACTTTAGGCGGATGGCCGGGTCGAGGCTGTCGGCCAGGCTCACGCCCACCGCCAGCGACAGGCCCGACCAGTCGGCCGGCGCCAGGGGCAGCGCCAGCGAGAAGGTCAGCGACTGGCCCGGGCGGCTGTGCCAGCCTTTGCCGAGCCGTCCCCGCCCAGCCGTCTGTTCTTCCGCCGCCAGCAGCACCGGCTCCATCAGCCCGGCGCGTGCGCGCCGCATCAGCTCGCTGTTGGTCGAATCGACGGCGGGGAGCACCTCCACCGTGAAGCCCGGCAAGAGCGGCGCCACGGCGCTCCAGACGGCTTCGGCGTGGGCGGTCAGCATGCCGGGTGTTCGGATGTCAGCCCAGCCGGCTCGCGCGCCCGCCGCGGCGCGGCGCCAGCAGGGTGCCGCGGCAGCGCGGCGCGCCGCACCAGCAGGGGTACTGCTTCTTCAGCGCGGCGGTCATCGGCTCGTCGATGACCAGACCGTAGTCGTAGAACAACTCTTCACCCGCGGCGATGGGCCGGGCCGCGCGGATGAACACCCGCCCGTCTTCCACCTCGGCCACGCAGTTCGGCGCGCAACTGTGGTTGATCCAGCGGGCCGAGTTGCCGCCGAACTTCGCGTCGATGACGTGGTCTTCGTCGATGTGGAAGTAAAAGGTGTGGTTCGGATCGCTGGGGTCGTGCGGGTGGCGGCGCAGCGCCTCGGCCCAGCTGATCACCTCGCCCACGTACTCGATGAGCGTTTCACCTTCCGCCAGATCCACCAGCGCATAGACCCCGCGGCCGTGAACGCCGGAGCGGCGCACCTGGATGCGCCGAAGGGGGGTGGCGCGCGGGGCCTTGGCGGGGGTTTTGCTCACGGGGCGGTGTTTTTGGTAAGGTTTTTTGAGTGCGGGCGCGCGCGTGTGCGCGCCACGAGCGCGCGTGTGCACGCGCGAGGAAATGGATTGTAGAGATGAAAACAGAAGCTTCCGGCAAGACGCTGGTGATCGCGGAGAAGCCGTCGGTGGCGCAGGACATCGTGCGTGCGCTCACGCCCGTGGCGGGCAAGTTCGACAAGCACGACGACCACTTCGAGAACGAGCGCTACCTCGTGACCTCGGCCGTGGGCCACCTGGTGGAGATCGCCGCGCCCGAGCAGTTCGACGTCAAGCGCGGCAAGTGGAGCTTTGCCCACCTGCCGGTGCTGCCGCCCTTCTTCGAGCTCAAGCCGATCGACAAGACCAAGTCGCGGCTCAACGCGGTCGTCAAGCTCGCCAAGCGCAAGGACGTGGGCGAGCTGGTCAACGCCTGCGACGCGGGCCGCGAGGGCGAGCTGATCTTCCGCCTGATCGAGCAGTACGCCGGCGGGCAGAAGAACGGTCAGTACCCCGGCCTGGGCAAGCCGGTGCGGCGCCTGTGGCTGCAGTCGATGACCCCGGCCGCCATCCGCGACGGCTTTGCCCAGCTGCGCAGCGACGCCCAGATGCGCGGCCTGGCCGACGCGGCGCGCAGCCGCTCCGAGGCCGACTGGCTGGTCGGCATCAACGGCACGCGCGCCATGACGGCCTTCAACTCGCGCGATGGCGGCTTCTTCCTCACCACCGTCGGCCGCGTGCAGACGCCCACGCTGTCGATCGTGGTCGAACGCGAGGAGCAGATCCGCGCGCACCGCAGCCGCGATTACTGGGAAATCCACGCGTCCTTCCTCGCCGAGGCCGGCGCCTACCCCGGCAAGTGGTTTGACCCGGCGTTCAAGAAACCCACCGGCGACAACGCCGACGGTGACCTGCGGGCCGACCGCCTGTGGGACCACCGCCAGGCGCTGGCCATCGTGGAGGCCGTGCGCGGCAAGGCCGCCAGCGTCACCGAAGAGCGCAAACCCACCACCCAGGCCTGCGGCCTGCTCTACGACCTGACCACGCTGCAGCGTGAGGCCAACGGCCGCTTCGGCTTTTCCGCCAAAACCACCCTGCAGCTCGCGCAGAGCCTGTACGAGCGCCACAAGGCCCTGACCTACCCGCGAACCGATTCGCGCCACCTGCCGGAGGACTACCTGCCGACGGTGAAGCAGACCTTCGAGATGCTCGCCGACAGCGGCATGAACCACCTCGCGCCGCACGCGCTGACCGCGCTCAACGGCGGCTACATCAAGCCCAGCAAGCGGGTGTTCGACAACAGCAAGGTGTCGGACCACTTCGCCATCATCCCCACGCTGCAGGCCCCCAGCGGTCTCTCCGAGGCCGAGCAGAAGCTCTACGACCTGGTGGTGCGCCGCTTCCTGGCGGTGTTCTTCCCCAGCGCCGAATTCATGGTGACCACGCGCATCAGCACCGTGGTCAACCATCACTTCAAGACCGAAGGCAAGGTGCTCGTCAAGCCGGGCTGGATGGCGGTGTACGGCAAGGAGGCCGCCGACGAGATCGAAGGCGCCAAGGACGGCGACAAGGGCCAGAACCTGGTCGCCGTGCGCGAGGGCGAGACGGTGCGCACCGAGTCGGCCGAGGCCAAGGGCCTCAAGACCCGTCCGCCGGCGCGCTACTCCGAAGCCACACTGCTCGGCGCCATGGAAGGCGCCGGCAAGCTGGTCGACGACGACGAGTTGCGCGAGGCCATGCAGGAAAAAGGCCTCGGCACGCCGGCCACGCGCGCGGCCATCATCGAAGGTCTGCTGGCCGAGAAGTACATGCTGCGCGAAGGCCGCGAGATCATCCCCACCGCCAAGGCCTTTCAGCTGATGACACTGCTGCGCGGGCTGGAGGTCGAGGAGCTTTCCAAGCCGGAACTCACCGGCGAGTGGGAATACAAGCTCGCGCAGATGGAGCACGGCAAGCTCTCCCGCGAGGCCTTCATGGGCGAGATTGCCGCCATGACCGAGCGGCTCGTGAAGAAGGCCAAGGAGTACGACCGCGACACCGTGCCCGGCAACTACGCCACGCTGCAGGCGCCCTGCCCGAACTGCGGCGGCGTGGTCAAGGAGAACTACCGCCGCTACGCCTGCACGGGTGCCGACGGCGCCAGCGACGGCTGCGGCTTCTCGTTCACCAAGTCGCCCGCCGGTCGCACCTTTGAGCTCGACGAGGCCGAGGCCTTTGTGCGGGACCGCCACATCGGTCCGCTGGAGGGCTTCCGCTCCAAGGCCGGCTGGCCCTTCGTGGCCGAGATGACGCTCAAGTACAGCGACGAGGACCGCAACTGGAAGCTGGAGTTCGACTTCGGCGACGACCGCAAGGGCGAAGAAACCGGCGAGCTGGTGGACTTCGCGGCCAGCGAGTCGCTGGGCGCGTGTCCCAAGTGCGGCGGCGCGGTGCACGAGCACGGCGCGAACTACGTGTGCGAACGCGCCGTGCCCACGGCCCAGCAGCCCACGCCCAGCTGCGACTTCAAGAGCGGCAAGGTCATCCTGCAACAGCCGGTGGCGCGCGAACAGATGAGCAAGTTGCTCGCCAGCGGCAAAACCGACCTGCTGGACAAGTTCGTCTCGCTGCGCACCCGCCGTCCCTTCAAGGCCTTCCTGGCCTGGGACGCCGAGGCCGGCAAGGTGAACTTCGCTTTCGAGCCGCGCGAGAGCAAGTACCCGCCGCGCAAGACGGCCGCCGCGCGGCCAGCGCCCGCGGCCAAGAAAGTCGCGGCCAAGACCGCCACCAAAGCCGCCGCCAAACCCGTGGCCAAGAAGGCGGCCAAGCCCGCCGCCGCCAAGGCCCCCCGCGCCGCCACCGCCGCCTCGGGCAAGCAGCCCAGCGCCGCGCTGGCCGCCGTCATCGGCCCGGGGCCGGTCACCCGGCCAGAGGTCGTGAAGAAGTTGTGGGACTACATCAAGGCCAACGGGCTGCAGGATGCGGCCGACAAGCGCCGCATCAACGCCGACGCCAAGCTGCGCCCCGTGTTTGGCAAAGACGCCGTGACCATGTTCGAGATCGCCGGCCTGGTCGGCGGCCACCTGTCCTGACCCCATCACCCACCCGGAGACACCACCCATGAGCCTCAAGCTGTTCTACGCGCCCGGCGCGTGTTCCTTCGTGCCGCACGCCGCGCTGGAGCTGGCCGGCGCCGACTTTGAACCCGCGCTTGTCAAGCTGCACAAGGGCGAGCACCGCACGCCCGACTACCTCGCGCTGAACCCGCGCGGCCAGGTCCCGGTGCTGGTGGATGGCGATCAGGTGATCACCCAGATCGTGGCCATCGGCCTGCACCTGGACGCGCGTTTTCCGCAGGCCGGGCTGCTGCCCGCCAGCGGTGCGGCGCGCACCCGCGCGCTGCAGACCTTTGCCTGGATGAACAACACGGTGCACCCGACCTTCACCCACGTGTTCATGCCGCAGAAGTTCACCGCGGACGCCGCCGCCCAGCAGGCGGTCAAGGCCCACGCCGTGGCGGCCTACCGTGAGCTGCTGGGCGAGATCGAGGCCCTGGCGGCGGCGGCCGGCCCGTGGCTGGGAGGGGAGCACCCCGGCCTGCTCGACGCCTACGCGCTGACCCTGCTGCGCTGGGGCGGCTTTGCCGGCATCGACCCCAACACCCTGCCCGCGACCTGGGGCCTGGCCCAGCGTTTCGCGGCGCTGCCGGCGGTGGCGCGTGCGATCGAGCGTGAGCGGCTCGAACTCAACGTGTACAAGCCGCAGTAAGCGGAACCGCCACACCACCGGCCTCGCGCGGCCGGTGGTCCTTCGACGCACCCCGGCCTTACTCGGCCGGAGGTCAATCGCCGCGCCCCGGCCCTACTCGGCCGGGTCGGGTCGCGGCATGAAGCGCAGGGACACGCGCAGCCCGCGCCGGGCGCGCTCCGGGTGGGCGTCTTCCATCACCACGGTGGCGCCGTGCTGTTGCGCGATCTCCTGCACGATCGCCAGCCCCAGTCCCGAGCCGTCGACGTTGGTGCCCAGCGCCCGGTAGAAGGGCTGCAGCACCAGGTCGCGCTCGTTGGCCGGGATGCCCGGGCCGTCGTCCTCGACCTGGATCACCTGGGCGCCGCTGAAGCGGTCGGTCAGCACCCGCGCCGTCACCACACTGCCGCGGCCGCTGTACGCGATCGCGTTGTCCACGAGGTTGCGCACCATTTCCTGCAGCAGGATCGGGTTGCCCACCCGGTGCAGTTCGGGCGGCAGCTCGGCCGGGCCCTCGTAGCCGAGGTCGATGCCGGCCTCCAGCGCGCGGGGCACCGAGTCCTGGACCACCTGCGGCACCAGCCGCGCGAAATCCACCGCGGCGCTGGGCAGCGCCCGGCCGGTCGATTCCGCGCGCGCGAGTGCCAGCAGCTGGTTGACGGTGTGCGTGGCCCGCGCGCTGGCGCGGGCGATCTGCTGCAGCGAGCCGCGAATCTCGGCCGGGTCGGTTTCGCGCTGGGCCAGTTCGGCCTGCATGCGCAGGCCCGCCAGCGGTGTCTTGAGCTGGTGCGCCGCGTCGGCGAGGAAGCGCCGCTGCGAGGTGAGCGAGGCCTTGAGGCGGGTGAGCAGGTCGTTGATCGAGGACACCAGCGGCGCCACTTCCTGCGGAATGAACGACTCCTCGATCGGGCTGAGGTCGTCGGGGCGGCGCGCGCGGATGCGTTGTTCCAGGTCCGACAGCGGCCGGATGCCCCGCACCAGCGCCATCCACACCAGCAGCACCGCCAGCGGCAGGATCACGAACTGCGGCACCATCACGCCCTTGATGATCTCGTTGGCCAGCGTGGAGCGCTTGCCCTTGGTCTCGGCCACCTGCATCAGCACCGGGCGCTGCGGGTCGTCGCGCGCCAGCCAGGTGTAGGCCACGCGCACCTCGTCGCCGCGCACCACGTCGTCACGCAGCCGCACGCGGCCGATCTCCGGCGGATCGTCGTCCTGCGGTTTCGGGAAGTCCACCTCGCCGCTGACCAGCGCGCCCCGCGCGTCCACCACCTGGTAATAGACGAGATCGCTGTCGTCGGCGCGCAGCAGGTCACGCGCCTGGTTGTTGAGGACGAAGCGCACCTGCTCGCCCTCGCGCACCACCAGCTGCGTCAGCGCCTGCAGGTTGAACTCCAGCGCGCGGTCAAAGGGTTTGCTGGCGATGCCCTGGGCGACGAACCACGTGAGCGCCAGCGACAGCGGCCACAGCAGCAGCAGCGGCGTGAGCATCCAGTCCAGGATCTCGCCGAACAGGCTGCGCTGCTCGCGCTGGAACAGCCCGAAGCCGGTGGCGGCCGCGCGCGCCTCGGCCGGGGGTTCGCCACCGGACGCCGCGCGACCGACGGCGGCGTCTTCAGCCGGGGATTTTTTCAAGGCAGTAGCCCAGGCCGCGCACCGTGGCGATGCGGATTGGGCCTTTCTCGATCTTCTTGCGCAGGCGGTGGATGTAGACCTCGATGGCGTTGTTGCTCACCTCTTCGCCCCATTCGCACAGCCGCTCGACGAGCTGGTCCTTGCTGACCAGCCGCCCGGCGCGTTGCAGCAGCACCTCCAGCAGACCCAGCTCACGCGCCGAGAGCTCGACCATCTTGCCGTCGATGGTGGCCACGCGGCCGGCCTGGTCGTATTCCAGCGGCCCGTGGCGGATGGTGTTGGTGGTGCCGCCCATGCCGCGGCGCGTGAGGGCCCGCACCCGCGCCTCGAGCTCCTGCAGGCTGAAGGGTTTGGCCATGTAGTCGTCGGCGCCGTAGTCCAGCCCCTTGACGCGCTCTTCCACGCTGTCGGCGGCGGTGAGGATCAGCACCGGCAGCTGCGAGCCCCGCGAGCGCAGCCGCTTGAGCACCTCCAGGCCGTGCAGCCGCGGCAGACCGAGGTCCAGGATCAGCAGGTCGAACTCGTTGTTGGTCATCAGCGCAGCGTCGGCCTCCGCGCCGTTGGCCACGTGGTCCACCGCCGCGCCGGCGGCCCGCAGGCTGCGCAGCAGGCCGTCCGCCAGGACCTGGTCGTCTTCCGCAATCAGGATGCGCATGCCTTGTCTCCTCGCGCCCGGCGGTGCCCGCCGTGTGGGGCCGATTTTAGGCGGCGGGCCCGCGCGCGCCCAGCCCGCCGCCGACCCGGGCGCTCAACCCTGCGCGTACGCTTCCAGCCCCAGCGCCACCACGGTCGCCACGTCCTCGCCCACCTGCGCGCGGAACTCCGCCTCGGTCTGCGCGACGGCGTGGCGGAACGCGTCGAGCCACAGCAGGCCGTCGGCCGTGAACACGATGCGCCGCGCGCGGGCGTCGGTCGGGTCGGGCTCGCGCCGCACGAGCCCCCAGGCCTCGCACTGCGTGACCAGGTCGCCCATGGCCTGTTTGCTCATGCCGGCGCTGGCGGCCAGCTCGGTCAGGCGCGAGCCGCGCAGCGAGAGGTGGCGCGTGATGTGCACGTGCGCCGCCCCCACCTGCGCGCGCGCCGCCAGGTTCGACAGCGCCAGTGGCACCTGCGCGTCGCGCGCCATGCGCGCCAGCACCCGCTCATCAAAGCGACGCTGGGCCGCGCCGAGCAGGCGGCCGAGGTGGCCGCCGCGCCAGCGGTCGTCGGGCAAGGTGTCGGTCATGGGCGGCGTGGGTTGGCGGTGGGGGCGCCAAATGGTAAGGCAAACTGACCAAAAAATCGAGATTCGCCCGGGTATTGGCCTGCTACAGTGCTGGCCATGCATCCAGTGCTGGATGCGCCCACAGGTCAACACCCTTCAGGAGCCCCCATGGACGCCCCCGTCAAAAACGCCGCCCTCAACACCGAAAAAGCCAAGGCCCTGCAGGCCGCCCTCGCGCAGATCGAAAAGCAGTTCGGCAAGGGCACGATCATGAAGCTCGGCGAGGGCGAGGTGATCGAGGACATCCAGGTCGTCTCCACCGGCTCGCTGGGGCTGGACATCGCGCTGGGCGTCGGTGGCTTGCCGCGCGGTCGCGTGATCGAGATTTACGGACCCGAATCCTCGGGCAAGACCACGCTGACGCTGCAGGTGATTGCCGAGATGCAGCGCCTCAACGGCACCTGCGCCTTCGTCGATGCCGAACACGCCCTGGACGTGCAGTACGCCCAGAAACTCGGCGTGAACCTGTCGGACCTGTTGATCAGCCAGCCCGACACCGGCGAGCAGGCGCTGGAGATCGTGGATTCGCTGGTGCGCTCCGGCGCGGTGGATCTGGTGGTGGTGGACTCGGTGGCCGCGCTCACGCCCAAGGCCGAAATCGAAGGCGAGATGGGCGACCAGCTGCCCGGCCTGCAGGCCCGTTTGATGAGCCAGGCCCTGCGCAAGCTCACCGCCACCATCAAGAAGACCAACTGCACGGTCATCTTCATCAACCAGATCCGCATGAAGATCGGCGTGATGTTCGGCAGCCCCGAGACCACCACCGGCGGCAACGCGCTCAAGTTCTACGCCTCGGTCCGCCTGGACATCCGCCGCACCGGCACGATCAAGAAAGGCGAAGACGCGATCGGCAACGAAACCAAGGTCAAGGTGGTGAAGAACAAGGTCTCCCCGCCGTTCAAGACCGCCGAGTTCGACATCCTGTTTGGCGAAGGCATCAGCCGCGAGGGCGAAATCCTCGACCTCGGCGTGTTGCACCGCGTGCTCGAGAAATCGGGCGCCTGGTATGCCTACAACGGCGAGAAGATCGGCCAGGGCCGCGACAACGCCCGCGAGTTCCTGCGCGAGAACCCGCCGCTGCGCCTGGAAATCGAGAACAAGGTGCGCGAAGCGCTGGGTGTGCCGCTGCTGCCGGCCTCGGAAGCCGACGGCGAACCCGCCGCCGAGCAGCCCGCGCCGGCCAAGGCCCGCAAGCCGCGCGCCGACGCCGCCGAGGCCTGAACGCCGCGCGGCGTGGGTTTCGAAAAAATCTCGCTCAAGGGCCGGGCGCTGCGCCTGCTCGCGCAGCGCGAGCATTCGCGCGCCGAGCTGCTGCGCAAGCTGGCACCGCACGAGGAAGCGCCGGGCGAACTCGCGCAGGCGCTGGACGAACTGCAGGCCAAGGGCTTCATCAGCGAGCCCCGGGTGGTGGAGTCGGTGCTTCACCGGCGCGCCGCCCGGCTGGGCGCGGGGCGGGTGAAGCAGGAGCTGCAGGCCAAGGGCATCAGCGCCGAGGCGGTGGCGGAGGCGGTGGAACGCTTGCGCGGCACCGAGGTCGAGCGCGCGCGCGAGGTCTGGCGCAAGAAGTTTGGCGCTCCAGCCATGGATGCCGCGGGCCGCGCGAAGCAGATGCGCTTTCTGGCGTCACGCGGCTTTGGCACGGCAGCCATTCGCCGTGTCGTCCAGGGGGACGAAGACGATTGAGGCCGGCGACGGCCGTTGACGCTTCAAACGGTCGGGGCGCGTGTCTCCGGCCTGTCTCCATCCAGCCACCGCCGTGGAACCCGCCTCGCCGGGCCACGGGGTTGGCTCCCCGGGGTGAAGCGGCGCCGGCCGCGCAGGGGGTTTACAGACCCAGCATCAGCCGCAGGTTTTGCACCGCCGCGCCGCTGGCGCCTTTGCCCAGGTTGTCCAGCCGGGCGATCAGCACCGCGTGGCGGTGGGCCTCGTTCGCAAACACCCGCAGTTCCAGCCGGTTGGTGTCGTTCAGGGCGGTGGCGTCGAGTTTGCCGTCCTCCGTGGGGGGCAACACCCGGACAAAGCCGCCGCCGGCTTCGCTGGCGGCGTAGTGCGCGGCCAGCGCGTCGTGCAGGTCGGCAGCGCGTGGTCGGCCGGGCAGTTCGTCGAGGTGCAGTGGCAACTGCACCAGCATGCCCTGGCGGAAATTGCCCACCGCGGGAATGAACAGGGGCCGACGTGTCAGGCCGGTCAGGGCCATGATTTCGGGGATGTGCTTGTGCGCCAGACCCAGCGCATAGGCCTCAAAGAGCGGCGCCGTGCCGGCCTCGTAGGCCTCGATCATGGTGCGGCCGCCACCGGAGTAACCGCTCACCGAGGGCAGCGCCAGCGGGAAGTCGGCCGGGATCAGGCCGGCGTCGACCAGCGGGCGGATCAGGGCGATGGCGCCGGTGGCGTAGCAGCCGGGGTTGGCCACG
>Ga0209278_1001239_pt1 | contig 15921 bp, 13 predicted proteins | sample JI81BgreenDNA_FD_187504 | JGI IMG/M metagenome (GOLD analysis project Ga0209278, IMG submission 187504) | Wastewater effluent complex algal communities from Wisconsin, to seasonally profile nutrient transformation and Carbon sequestration -... | ecosystem: Engineered > WWTP > Effluent > Algae... | reverse complement strand
TCGTAGAAGGTCACCTCGACCTGCATGCCGTCTTCCAGGTAGTGGATGGCATCGCCCATGTTGTCGGCCTCGACCTCGAACTGGTTGTATTCGGTGTCCATGAACACATACATCGGGTCGGCGAAGTAGGAGTAGGTGCACTCCTTCTTGTCGAGGATGATCTGGTCCATCTTGTCGTCGGCCTTGAAGACAGCCTCGGCGCCGAAGCCGCTGAGCAGGCTCTTCATCTTCATGCGCACGGTGGCGGCGCCGCGGCCGCCGCGGCTGTATTCGGTCTTGAGCACGACCATCGGGTCCTTGCCCTGCATGATCACGTTGCCGGCGCGGATTTCCTGAGCGAGTTTCATGGTTCTCGAAGCGGTGGGTGGGCAGGCTCCAGGCGCCTGCAGCGGGTGTGGGGGTGCTCGATGTGCCGGCCGCACCCCTGCTGGAAGGGGTTGCCCACCGGGCGCCGTCGGGCGAAAAGCCCTCGATTCTAGCAGGGCGGGCCTGTCAATCGGGTGACGCCCGGGCGCCGCGGGCCTGGTGCACGAAGCCCAGCAGGCTGGTGGCGAGGTCGGGCAGCTTGGCTTGCCGGGCGCGGAAGGCCGCGGCCGCCTGCTGCCAAGCGGCCATCTCCGCCGGCCCCGGCAGGCCGGGCCAAGGCGCGCCGGGACGGCCGTTCCAGGCGCGCCACAGGGCCTGCACGTGCGGCGGCAGGGCCATGGGGTCGAGCAGGGCCTCCACCTTGTCGTGGTGCACGCCGTCGTGCTGCGGGTAGGCTTGCCACACGAAGGTCGCGCCGGCCCACACGGCACGCACCAGCGAGTCTTCACCGCGCACGAAGTTGAGATCGGCGCTCCAGAGCAGGTGGTCGAAGTCGGGCTGGCTCACGTGCGGCAGGGGCAGCACACGCAAGCCGGGTGGCGGAACGAAGCCGGCCAGCCCCGCCTGGGCCGGGCCCGGCGGCACGAGCAGCAGCGTGGGCTCCTCGGCCAGCGCCGCGCACAACGCCGGCAGCGCCGGGTTGGCATAGCAGAACAGCAGCGCAACGCGCTCGCCCGGCGCGGCCGCCCAGCCCCGTGCCGCCAGCCAGGCGCGGCCGTCGAAGGCCTCGCGCCGCGCCAGCAGCCCGGGCTCGCGCAGCAGCCCGCCGGTGCGCGCCGTGAAACCCGGGAACAGGAACCACTTGCGCAGCCCGTTCGGCTGCGGCGAGGGCAGGCCGTGCGAGCGTTCCACCCAGGCCTCGGCGCTCAGGTACTCGAGGTTGATCCACACCGGCGGCACGGCGCGAGCCGCCATGGCCTGCACGAAGGCCGGCGGCGGGTCGCAGCCAAAGGCCTCGATGACCACGTCGCCGGGCGCGTGCAGCGGCGCGTGCCAGGGCAGCACCTGCACACCCGGCGCGCCGGCCGGCGCCATCCAGGCCAGCGGGCTGGCGTCGTCGATCACCAGCCGCACCGCGTGCCCACGCGCCGCCAGGTCGGCAGCCAGGCGCCAGCACACGCCGGCGTCGCCGTAGTTGTCGATGACGCGGCAGAAGAGGTCCCAGCGCAAGGGCTGTTCACGTTGGCGGTCCGGCACCGGCGGATTATCGAAGCCGTGGACAATCGATCGCGATGACGGTTCCAGGCGACGAGATGCAGCAACAGCCCGCGGGCACGGCGGCCGCCGAAGGCGCCGCCGCCGGGCGCGAGCGCCTGCTGGCCGAGGTGGCCTCGCTCCCCGGCCTGCCCGGCGTCTACCGCTGGTTCGATGCGCAGGGCGGCCTGCTCTACGTGGGCAAAGCTCGCAACCTGAAGAAGCGTGTCTCGAGCTACCTGCAGCGCGACCACGACGGCACCCGCATCGGCCAGATGGTGGCGCGCATCGCGCGGCTCGAGACCACCGTGGTGCGCACCGAGGCCGAGGCGCTGCTGCTCGAGAACAACCTCATCAAGACGCTGCAGCCGCGCTTCAACATCCTGTTCCGCGACGACAAGAGCTACCCCTACCTGAAGCTCGTCACGCACCCGTTCCCGCGCATGGCCTACTTCCGCGGCGCGGTGGACCGCAAGCACCGCTACTTCGGACCCTACCCGAACGCCTGGGCCGTGAAGCAGACCATCCAGCTCATGCAGAAGGCCTTCCGGCTGCGCACCTGCGAGGACACGGTCTACGCCAACCGCAGCCGGCCCTGCCTGCTGTACCAGATCCAGCGCTGCAGCGGCCCCTGCGTGGGCCTGGTCAGCGCCGAGGACTACGCGCGCGATGTGCGCGACGCCGAGCGCTTTTTGCTCGGCCAGACGCGGGAGGTCATCGAAGACCTGCAGGCGCAGATGATGAGCTTCGCCGAGAGCCTGGAGTTCGAGCGTGCCGCCGCCTGCCGCGACCGCATCGGCAGCCTCTCGCGCGTGCTGCAGCAGCAGACGGTGGACGCCAGCAGCCTGAACGCGAGCGACCGCGACGTCGACATCCTCGCCGTCAAGGTGGCCGGTGGCCGCGCCTGCGTGAACCTGGCCATGGTGCGCGGCAGCCGCCACCTCGGCGACCGCGCGCACTTCCCCACCCACGTGCAGGAAGGCGCCTCGCTGGCCGCGGCCGAGATCGCGCCCGAGGACGACGAGTACGACATCGGCGCGCCCGAGCGCAGCGTGGAAAGCGCCGTGCTCGAGGCCTTCATCGCCCAGCACTACACGGGCCAGCCCGTGCCGCCGCTGCTGGTGACCAGCCACCCGGTCGACAAGTCCCTGATCGAGGCCCTGGCCGAGGGCAATGGCACGCGCGTTCGCACCACGCACCAACCGCGCGAGCAGCGGCGTGTGTGGCTGGAGATGGCGGCCAAGGGCGCCGAGCTGTCGCTGGCGCGCCTGCTGGCCGAAGAAGGCTCGGCGCAGGCGCGCACCCGCGCCCTCATCGAGGCGCTGGACCTGGACGTCGACGAGCCGGCCAGCCTGCGCATCGAGTGCTTCGACATCAGCCACACGGCCGGCGAGGCCACGCAGGCCAGCTGCGTGGTCTACGAGGCCCACGCCATGCAGAGCGCGCAGTACCGCCGCTTCAACATCGAGGGCATCACGGGCGGCGACGACTACGCCGCCATGCGCCAGGTGCTCACGCGGCGCTACGCCAAGCTGGCCGAGATGGCCCGCGAGGCGCACGAGCCGGCGCCCGAGGCCGCGCCAGCGCCCGAGGCGCCCGCCGATGCGGCCGACGCTGGCGCAGCCCCGGCCAAGCCCCGTCGCGCCGCCCAGGCCCGCCTGCCCGACCTGGTGCTGGTGGACGGCGGCCGCGGCCAGGTGAGCATGGCGCGCGAGGTCTTCGAGGCGCTCGGTCTGGACATCGGCCTCATCGTCGGCGTCGAGAAGGGCGAGGGCCGCAAGGTGGGCCTGGAGGAGCTGGTGTTCGCCGACGGCCGGCCCAAGGTGCAACTCGGGCATGATTCAGCCGCCCTGATGCTGGTGGCGCAGATCCGCGACGAGGCGCACCGTTTCGCGATCACCGGCATGCGGGCCAAGAGAGCCAGCGTGCGCACCGGCGGCAGCCGCCTCGAAGACATCCCCGGCATCGGCCCGCGCAAGCGGGCCCGGCTGCTGCAGCGCTTTGGCGGGCTGCGCGGGGTGGCGGCGGCCGCGGTGGATGAACTGGCGAGTGTCGAGGGCATAGGCGCCGAACTGGCGGAGGAGATCTACCGTGCATTGCACTGATTCGACCGCGGGCCGCCGCGGCGCCCTGGGCGTGCTGGCCGCACTGGCCGCCGCGGCCGCAGGCTGTGGTGGCACGGCCGCTCGCGCACCGGCCCCGGCGCCCGCGCCTGCCCCGCGCGCGCCCGTGGCCGCCGCGTCCGCGCGGCCCGCAGCGCCGGCGCCCGTCGCCGCGCCACCGGCCCCCGCGGCCGCCCCGGCGCCCGCGCCCAGCCCCGCGCCCGCGAGTGGCCGTCTGGCGCCGCTGGGCGCCGCCGTGCCGCAGCCGCCCGCGCCACCCGCACGCACCTGGAACGAGTTCAAGAAGGCCGCCGCCACGCGCATGGTGCGCGCCAGCCCGCAGGGCAGCTACACCACGAAGGCGCCGCCCATGCTGTTCGGCATCCCCATCCTCGAGATCGAGCTCAACGCCGACGGCAGCGTGCGCGACGTGAACGTGCTGCGCCCGCCAGCCAATGCCGAGGCCGCCGACACCGTGGCCCTGGCCGTGGAGGCCATCCGCCGCGGCGCGCCCTACGGCGACGTCTCGCGCCTGCCCAGGCCCTGGAAGTGGACCGAGGTGTTCCTGTTCGACGACCGGCGCCGCTTCAAGCCGCGCGCGCTGGACTGACCTTCGCCTGAGAGCCCGCGCCACCCATGTTCTTCACCGTTCCCACGCTGCTCACCTGGGCCCGCATCGCGGCCATACCGCTCATCATCGGCGTGTTCTGGCTGTCCTGGCCCATGGCGACGAAGAACCTGGTCGCCACCTCGCTGTTCGTGCTGTTCGCGCTGACCGACTGGCTCGACGGCTACCTCGCGCGCAAGCTCAACCAGACCTCGGCCTTCGGGGCCTTTCTCGACCCCGTGGCCGACAAGTTCCTCATCTGCGCATCGCTGCTGGTGCTGCTGGATCTGGACCGTGTGGATGCCCTCGTGGCGCTCATCATCATCGGCCGCGAGATCGCCATCAGCGCGCTGCGCGAGTGGATGGCGCAGATCGGCGCCACGCGCAGCGTGGCCGTGCACATGCTGGGCAAGCTCAAGACCACGGTGCAGATGATCGCCATCCCCTTCCTGCTCTACGACGGCGGTCTGTTCGGCGTCATCGACACGCGGCTGTGGGGCACGGCGCTCATCTGGGTGGCGGCGGTGCTCACGGTGTGGTCGATGGTGTACTACCTGCGCAAGGCGATCCCCGAGATCCGCGCCCGCGCCAAGTGAGCGCGCCGGCGCGCGCCGAGGGCCACGCCGACGCGTGGCTGCGCGCCATGCCCGTGGTCTTCGTGCTCATCTGGAGCACGGGCTTCATCGTCGCGCGCTACGGCATGCCGCACGCGCCGCCGCTGGGCTTCCTGGCCATGCGCTACGGGCTCAGCGCGCTGTGCTTCGGGGCCTGGATCGCCCTGGCCCGCGTCGCCTGGCCGCAGGGGCGCACGCAGTGGCTGCACCTGGCCGCCACGGGCGTGCTGCTGCACGCCGGCTACCTGGGCGGCGTGTGGGTGGCCGTGAAGCTGGGCCTGGGCGCCGGGCTGGCGGCGCTGATCGTGGGCCTGCAGCCGGTGCTGACGGCCATGTGGATGAGCGGCCAGGGCGCCGCGCACCGCGTGAGCGGGCGCCAGTTGGCCGGCCTGGCGCTGGGCCTGGCCGGCCTGCTGCTGGTGGTGTGGCACAAGCTGGGTGTGGGCGAGGCCGGCTGGGCCAGCGTGGGCTGCGCGGTGCTGGCGCTGCTGAGCATCACCGCCGGCACGCTGTACCAGAAGCGCTGGGTGCAGCCCTGCGACGTGCGCAGCGCCAACTGCGTGCAGCTGCTGGCGGCGCTGGCGGCGACGCTGCCGTTCGTGGCCCTCGAGGCCCTTTCGCCGCTGGGCGGCTGGCGCTGGCACCCCGAACTGGGTTTTGCGATGGCCTGGAGCGTGCTGGCGCTCACGCTGGGTGGCAGCTCGCTGCTGTACCTGCTCATCCAGCGCGGCGCGGCCACGAAGGTGACGAGCCTGATGTACTTGGTGCCGCCGTGCACGGCCGTGCTGGCCTGGCTGCTGTTCGGCGAGTCGCTCGCGCCCGGCGTGCTGCTGGGCCTGGTGCTCACCGCGGCCGGCGTGGCGCTGGTGGTGCGCTCGCCTGGCCCTGCACCGGCCCGCTGAGCCAGGGCTCGCCGGCAAAGGCCTCGCGCAGGTGCTGCTGCAGCAGCTGCACGCGGCGCGGCAGGGCCAGCGCGGCGGGGCGTGGCGGCAGCACCAGGTGCACGTCGGCATCCAGCATGGCCCAGCCGGGCAGCAGGTGCACGAGCTCGCCGCGCGCCAGCGGCGCAGCCACGTCCCACAGGCTGCGCAGCATGAGACCACGGCCGGCCAGGGCCCAGTCGCGCACGACCTCGCCGTGGTTGCTGGCCAGCGGCCCGCCCACGCGCACGGCCACGGGCTGCGCGCGTGGCCGTGCCAGCGCCGACAGGCGCCACACGGCCGCGGGCTCGTCGTTCTCGCGCACCACCAGGCAGTGGTGCGCGGCCAGGTCATCAAGCGTCTGCGGCGTGCCGTGGCGATGCAGGTAGGCAGGCGCGGCCACCACCACGCGCCGGTTGCGCGCCAGGCGCTGCGTGTGCCAGCTGCCGCGCGTGGGTGTCCACAGCCACACGGCGGCGTCGAAGCGGCCGCCGGCCAGGTCGGGCAGGTGGTCGGCCAGTTGCAGGTCGATGGCCAGGGCCGGGTGGCGCTCCTGCAGCGCCGCCAGCACCGGCGCCAGCCAGACGCGGCCGAAGCCGGGCGAACTGGCCACGCGCAGGCGGCCGCGTGCGGTGTCGCGCTGGCCGCTGAGCGCCTCGTCGAGCCGCTCGAAGCCGGCGACGATGTCGCGCGCCTGGGCCAGCACGGCCTCGCCCTCGGCCGTGGGCTGCAGCCTGCGGGTCGTGCGGTGCAGCAGCCGTGTGCCCAGGCGAGCCTCGAGCGCAGCAAGCGCCTTGCTCACGCCCGGCGGCGCGCGTTCGAGCCGGCGCGCGGCGGCGGCCAGGCTGCCGCCTTCGGCGATGTGCAGCAGCAGTTCGAGGTCGGCGCGCGACAGGGCCTTCGGGTTCATGCAGTGATTGCTGCCGATCCGGCATCAATGGAGTGCCCGATTGTGTCTTGATGGCACAGGCCGCCGCGACCACACTGCGGCCATGGCCCCCGATCTGTTCCCCGGGTTCACCGCCGAGACGCTGGCGCCGGCGGGCGTGCCGCTGTTCGTGCGCCGCGGCGGGCAGGGCCCGGCGCTGCTGCTGCTGCACGGCCACCCGCAGACCCACACGATGTGGCACCGCGTCGCGCCCGCGCTGGCGCAGCGTTTCACGTTGGTGATCCCCGACCTGCGCGGCTACGGCCGCAGTGCCCGCGTGGCCGCGCCCGGTGGTGGCAGCGACCCCGCTGCCTACGCGCGCCGCGTGCAGGCCGGCGAGTTGCACGCGCTGATGCAGTCGCTGGGCCATGCGCGCTACGGCGTGCTGGCCCACGACCGTGGCGCACGCACCGCGCACCGCCTGGCGCTCGATGAGCCTGCGGCCGTGCAGCGCCTGATGCTGCTGGACGTGGCGCCCACGCTCGCCATGTACGAACAGGCCGGCGATGCCTTCGCCCGCGCCTACTGGCACTGGTTCTTCCTGATCCAGCCGCCGCCGCTGCCCGAGCGCCTGATCGAGGCCGACCCCGCCGCCTACCTGCGCGACGTCATGGGCCGCCGCCACGCCGGCCTGGCCGTGTTCGACCCCGCGGCCTGGGCCGACTACGAAGCCGGCATCCGCCGCCCCGGCAGCGCGCAGGCGATCTGCGACGACTACCGCGCCGCCGCCGGCATCGACCTCGAGCACGACCGCGCGAGCCGCGCGCGCGGCGAGCGTCTCACGCAGCCGCTGGCCGTGCGCTGGGCCGAACACGGCGCCGTGGGCCGCTGCTTCGACGTGCCGGCGCTGTGGCGCGAGGCCGTGGCCAGCGCCACGCTGCTGGACGCCCGCGCCATGCCCTGCGGCCACTACATCGCCGAAGAGCAGCCCGACGCGCTGCTCGCCGACGCCCTCGACTTCTTCTCACCGCTGGAGACCTGAACCATGCAAACCCGCCCCCACCGCATCGCCGTGCTCGCCGGCGACGGCATCGGCAACGAGGTCATGCCCGAGGGCCTGCGCGCGCTCGATGCCGCGGCGCGCCGCTTCGGCATCGCGCTGCAGGTCGAGACCTTCGATTTCGCCAACTGCGACTACTACGCCAAGCACGGCCGGATGATGCCGGCCGACTGGAAGGACACGCTCGCCGGCTTCGACGCCATCTTCTACGGCGCCGTGGGCTGGCCGGCCACGGTGCCCGACCACGTGTCGCTGTGGGGCAGCCTGCTCAAGATGCGCCGCGAGTTCGACCAGTTTGTCAACCTGCGCCCGGCGCGCCTGATGCCCGGCATCCACTCGCCGCTGGTCGACCGCGCCGGCCAGCCGCTCAAGCCCGGCGCCATCGACATGTGGATCGTGCGCGAGAACACCGAAGGCGAGTACAGCAGCGTCGGCGGCCGCATGTTCGAGGGCACGGAGCGCGAGGTGGTGATCCAGGAGACCGTGATGTCGCGCCACGGCGTCGACCGCGTGCTGAAGTTCGCCTTCGAGCTGGCGGCCTCGCGGCCGCGCAAGAAGCTCACCAGCGCCACCAAGAGCAACGGCATCGCCATCACCATGCCCTACTGGGACGAGCGCGTGAAGGCCATGCACGCCCACTACCCGCAGGTGGCGGTGGACCAGTTCCACATCGACATCCTCACCGCGCACTTCGTGCAGCGGCCGCAGCAGTTCGACGTGGTGGTGGCGAGCAACCTGTTCGGCGACATCCTCTCCGACCTGGGCCCGGCCTGCACCGGCACCATCGGCATCGCGCCCTCGGCCAACCTGAACCCCACGCGCGAGTGGCCGAGCCTGTTCGAGCCGGTGCACGGCTCGGCCCCTGACATCGCGGGGCAGGGCATCGCCAACCCCATCGGCCAGATCTGGAGTGCGGCGCTCATGCTCGACTTCCTCGGCCACCGCGACGCCCACGACGCCGTGCTCGAGGCCATCGAGGCCCTGCTCGCCGACCCCGCCGCGCCGCGAACGCGCGACATCGGTGGCAGAGCCGGCACCGCCGACGTGGGCCGTGCCATCGCGGCGCGGCTCTTGCCGGGCTGAGCGCGGGGCGCGGGCACGGCGTGCACGCGCCTCGGTTGCACCTAGAATCCCGCCCCTGCTTGACACTGCCGGAACGCGGGCGATGTAATGCCCGCGGGCCGCAGCGCCGCGGTACTCGAGGGACGCCGCGGTGGCAGACACACCAACCGCCAGACACATTGCCCGCAACGGCTCTACACGGCTCTACAGGGGACCCGCGACGTGAACAAGAGTGAACTGATCGAACACATCGCCACGCAGGCCGACATTTCCAAGGCCGCAGCCGCGCGCTCGCTCGAGGCCCTGATCGGCGCCGTCAAGAAGACGCTCAAGAAGGGTGACAGCGTCACCATCACCGGCTTCGGCACCTTCACGGCGCCCAAGCGCGCGGCCCGCACCGGCCGCAACCCGCGCACCGGCGCCACCATCAAGATCAAGGCCGCCAAGGTGCCCAAGTTCCGCCCGGGCAAAGGCCTGCGCGACGCGCTCTGATCCCCTTGCCCGCCGCGCGCCCCCGGGCCGCGGCAGGCGGCAGGCCGGGTGCTTAGCTCAGTCGGTAGAGCGGCGCCCTTACAAGGCGTAGGTCGGCGGTTCGAACCCGTCAGCACCCACCATCGCGCCCGGCCGCCACGGCCCGCCCAGGGCCATGGAACCCGGCCCGTAGAATCCGCGTCCGCCCAGCACGGCGGCCCGCGGCGCGCCCTGCTGGCCGGCGCCACCCATCCTGGCCGCACACGGCGGCCCGAGGTTCCTGTCCATGTTCGAGTTTGTCCGCAACAACACCCGCGTCGTGCTGGGTGCCTTGCTGCTGCTGATCATCCCGTCGTTCATCTTCTTCGGCGTCGAGGGCTACACCTCGTTCCGTGATGGCAGCAATGCCAGCGTGGCCAGCGTCGACGGCCGCTCGATCACGCGCGCCGAGTGGGAACGTGCGCACCAGCGCGCGGTGGACCGCCAGCGCCGCGAGAACCCCGACGCCACGGGCCTGGACACCGACGCCGCGCGCGCCGAGGTGCTGGAAGCCCTGGTGCGCGAGCGTGTGCTCGATGCCGCCGGCCGCTCGTTCCACCTAGCGCCGTCCGACGAACGCCTGCGCCGCCTATTCGCGAGTGACCCGCAGTTCGAGGGCCTGCGCAACCCCGACGGCAGCGTCAACCGCGAGCTGCTGGCCAGCCAGGGCATGAGTTCGGAGATGTTCGCGGCCCAGCTGCGCGGCGATCTCGCAGCCCAGCAGGTGCTGCTGGGTGTGGCGCGCACGGCGTTGGCCACGCCGGCTGTGGCCGACGCCGCGCTCAACCCGCTGTTGCAGCGCCGCCGGGTGCAGGTGCAGCGCTTTGCGCCGGCGGAGTTTCGTGCCCAGGTCAACCCCAGCGACGCGGACCTCGAGGCGCACTACAACGCCAACCAGGCGCAGTTCCGCGCCGCCGAGCAGGCGCAGATCGAGTACCTGGTGCTCGACCTGGCCACCATCGCCGCGCGCCAGACCGTGGGCGAGGACGAGCTGCGCAAGTACTTCTCCGACAACGCGGCGCGCTTCGGCACGCCCGAAGAGCGCCGCGCCAGCCACGTGCTGATCAAGGCCGATGCCTCGGCTTCGGCGGCCGACAAGGCCAAGGCCAAGGCTCGCGCCGAGGAGCTGCTGGCCGAGGCCCGCAAGGACCCGAAGCGCTTCGCCGAGATCGCGCGCCAGAACTCGCAGGACGAGGGCTCGGCGCCGCAGGGCGGCGACCTCGATTTCTTCGGCCGCGGCGCCATGGTCAAGCCCTTCGAGGACGCGGCGTTCAGGCTCAAGCCGGGCGAGATCAGCGATGTGTTCGAGACCGACTTCGGCTACCACTTCCTCACGGTCACCGCGGTGCGCGGCGGCCAGAGCAAGCCCTTCGACAGCGTGAAGGCCGAGATCGAGACCGAGCTGCGGCAGCAGCTGGCCCGCGCCGAGTGGGCCAAGGCCTCGCAGGAATTCACCGACATCGTCTACGAGCAGTCCGACTCGCTGCAGCCCGCGGCCGACAAGCTCAAGCTGCCGAAGCAGACGGCCACGGTCACGCGCACCGCCGCGCCGGGTGCCACGGGCCCGTTGGCCTCGGTGAAGCTGCTCGACGCGGTGTTTTCCACCGAGTCCATCGAGGGCAAGCGCAACACCGACGCCATCGAGACCGCCTCCAACCAGCTCGTGGCCGCGCGCATCGTGAGCCACAGCCCGGCGCGTGTGCGCCCGCTGGCCGAGGTGCGCGATGCCGTGCGCGAGAGCCTGGTCGCCGAGCGCAGCGCCGCCCTGGCCCGCCAGGCCGGCGAGGCGCGAGTGCAGGCGCTGCGCCAGAACCCTGCCGAAGCCCTGCTGGGCCCGACCGCCACGCTGTCGCGCGTGGACACCCAGGGCGCGCCTGGCGCGGTGATCGACACCGTGATGAGCGCCGACGTGCGCACCCTGCCGGCCGTGGTGGGTGTGGACCTGCAGGCGGCGGGCTACCTGGTGCTGCGCATCACCGAGGTGCTGCCGCGCGACCCCGCCGTGGGCGCCGAGCCGCAGCTGCGCGAGCGTTATGCCCAGGCTTGGGCGGCCGCCGAGGCCGATGCCTACGCCGCCGCGCTGCGCACCCGCTTCAAGGCGTCGGTGGAGAAGGGCGTGCGCATGCAGACCGAAGCCACCAACCCCACGGGCCGCTGAGCCCGCAGGCCCTATAATCTCGCGCTTCGACGGTGGCTGTAGCTCAGTTGGTAGAGTCCCAGATTGTGATTCTGGTCGTCGTGGGTTCGAGTCCCATCAGCCACCCCATCCCAGCGTTTCATCAGGTCCCATGCCGGACCGAACTTCCCGCTAAATCAACGACTTAGACAGTCGCTTGAGTCAGGAAGGCTCCTGCCGTCCCACGGCAGCGCAGCGAAGTTGGGGGAACATCTGGGGGAACAAATGGCGTGTTCGCAGCCATTTGACGTTTTGTTCCCCCATGCTCACCGACAAGCAGTGCAAGAACGCGAGTTGCGACGCGGGTAGGCCCCGCGTGCGCCTGGCCGATTCCGGCGGTCTGTACCTGGAGGTCTCGCCCTCTGGGTCCAAGCGCTGGTTCTGGAAGTACCGCTTCGACGGGAAGGAGAAGCGCCTTGCCCTCGGGGGCTATCCAGATCTGGGTCTGAAGGAGGCCAGGGTCGCACGTGATGATGCGCGCAAGCAACATCAGTCGGGCGCAGATCCGGTGCTCACGAGGCAGGTGGAGCGCCTCAGCTCCCGGTTCGACGCCAACGCCAGCTTCGAGGTGACCGCGCGCGAGTTCCACGCGACCAAGAAGGTCGGCTGGAGCGATCACTACGCCAAGCGCTGGATGGAGCGCCTCGAGAAGGACATCTTCCCCTGGCTGGGCAAGCTTCCGCTTTCCCAGATCGGTGCACCGATGCTGCTGCAGACGCTGAGGCGCGTTGAGGCACGTGGCACGCGCGAACTGCCCCACTCCCTGCTGGAAGCCTGCGGGCAGGTGTTTCGATACGGCGTGGCCACCGGACGTTGTGAGCGCAGTCCCGCGTCCGATTTGCGCGGCGCACTGAAGCCGGTGCTGACCAGGCACGTCTCGGCGATCGTCGAGCCCGATCAGGTCGGCGACTTGATGCGCGCGATCGACGGCTACCACGGGCACCCCGTCACCCGGGCGGCACTGCTTCTGTCGGCACTGCTCTTCCAGCGGCCAGGAAACATCCGGCAGATGGAGTGGGCCGAGTTGGATCTCGTGGAAAGGATGTGGGCGATACCCGCACTTCGCCTGAGCGAACGCCTCCAGTTCTGCGCAGTGGCTGGGGCACGAGCGGCGACCGATGTACTGCTTCACGTGGCCAGCAGCGACTCTCTCAAGTCCCTCGGAAGCTGCCGACCGCACAAGACAGCAACTGGCCGTCTGTGTGAGTCGGTTCGCCCGAGTCGAATGCGCGGGCCCGGATCGTCAGCGGTCATTCGGCGCATAGATCTTGATGCCGGGAATCTGAGGGGCAATCTGTTCTGACTCCCACTCCAGAACAGGACGCATCATGCAGCCTCTTTCACTCAGGCTCCGGGGCTTCAGGGGTATCCGCGACGGCCTCGGGCTGGACGAGCTGACCCTCGATCTGGAGCGGCTGGCCGATGGCGCCGCGCTGGTCGCCATCGCAGGCGCCAACGGCCGCGGCAAGTCCACGGTGATGGACAACCTGCATCCCTTCCTGACCATGCCCTCGCGGGCGGCGCAGGCCGGGCCGGGCGGTTTCTCGTACTACGACCAGGTCTGTCTGCCCGAGAACGAGAAGGACCTGCAGTGGGCGCACGCCGGGCGCTGCTACCGCTCGCAGGTGGTCATCCGCATGAACGGCCGCAACGGGAGCCGCCGCAGGACCGAGGCCTATCTGCTGATGCTGGATGACGCCGGCACGTGGTCTCCTGCCGCGCTGCCCGATGGCACCGTCTCCGATGGCAAGGTCGAGACCTATGCGCGATGCGTCGAGGCCATCTGCGGGCCGGCGGAGACCTTCTTCACGTCGGTCTTCTCGGCCCAGGGCAAGCGGCAGCTCAGCGCCTACCGCAACGGCGAGATCAAGGCACTGCTGGCCGACCTGCTGGGGCAGGAGGACATCCGCGCGCTCGGTCAGAAGGCGGGCGAGACGGCGCGGCAGTTGAAGGCGGCGCTGGCGGCATTGCGCGCTGAAGCGACCGCGTTCGATGCCGAGCGCCAGCGGTTGGAGGATGACGCCCGTCGATGGCAGGGCGCGGACGAGAGGGTCAAGGCGGCGCAAGCCAGCCGGCAGGCGGCCCATGAACAACGGGAGGCTGCGCGAACGCATGAGGCGTCGTTGATGGCCCTGCAGGAGCAGGCGAAGGCTGTCGAGAGCCGGCGAGCGCAGTTGGTGGAGGAACTGGCGGGCGCCCGTGCCGAGGGTGATCGCACCCTGCAGGACCTGCGCACGCAGGATCAGGAGGCAACGGAGCAACTCGCACGGCTCGACGGTCGTGTGGCGCAGCGTGTCGCGCAGGACAGGGCGCAGCGCGAACGACTGGAGGCCCGCATCCGGTCCCTGCAGCGGGCGCTGGCGGACGAGGCCGTGGTGGCTCGAGCCGGCCGCCGTCTGCCGCTGGCGACAGAGGTGGTGCGTCGCCGCGAGGACCGCGTACTGGCGCTTCGCGATGCCGTCCAGGACCTTGCGCGTCGTCGCGATGCCGTCGCAGGGATCGGGCAGCGGCTGGCATTGCTCGAGCGCGAGGCGGGGCAGGCCGCGCTCCAGGCGGAGGACCTGACTCGCCGACTGGCCCTGAGCAACCGCGTGCCGTGCAGCGGCATGCCCATGCAGGGCCAATGCACCCTGCTGTCGGACGCGCGCGAAGCGGCCGCGCTGGCGCCGAGCGCCCAGCAGCGGATTCGTCAACTCGCTGCGGAGCGGGACAGTCTTCGGCTTGAACTGCAAGCCCTGCAAGAGGCGGCAAGCCTCAACGTCGGCGCACCGCAGAGCCTGAGCCGGGCCGAGTGCCAGTCGAGGCGAGCCCTAGCCCGTCAGACGGCCTATGCCGCCTTGGCTGCGCGCGGGGCGGAGATGCGCCATGCGCGCGCGGGTCTTGTCGAAGCGGAGGGCGAACTCGCCGCTCTTCCTCCCGCTCCAGACCCGTCGGCCGGGGCGGACATCGCGATCGACACCGACTCCGAAGCGGCCGAGCGTAAGCAGATCATCGCCAGCCGGATGCGCGTTGCCGAGCGTCTCTCGCTGCTGGAAGCTCAGACCCAGGCGGCCATCCAGCGACTCCAGACGGCGATCGACGCGCTGCCGCCGCCGCTGGACGCCGCGCTGCTCGCAAAGGCCCGAGCCCAGGTGGAGCGCTGGCAGGGTGTCCTGGATGAGGCGGAGCGCTCGCATCTGGCCGCTGTCCGCGACGCGCAGGCGCTTACCGCCCTGTCGACCCAGATGGAGGAGCATGGCCGGAGGCGTGACGCAGCCGCGGCCCGCACGGCACGGGTGGAGCAGGAACTCGCGAACTGGCTGCTGTTCGCCCGCTGCATGGGCAACGATGGCCTGATCGCGCTGGCCATCGACGATGCGGGGCCGACCTTGTCCGGCCTCGTGAACGATCTGCTGCTGGCCTGCTATGGCCCGCGCTTCACGGTGGCCATCGAGACCCTGCAGGAGACGGCCAAGGGCGAGCAGCGCGAGGGCTTCGACATCCGCGTCTACGACGCAGAGTCGGGCGAGGACAAGAGCGTCACGGCAATGAGCGGCGGCGAGAGGGTCTGGATCAACGAGTGCCTGGTGAGGGCCGTGGCGCTGTACCTGGCGCAGAACACCGGCCGGCGCTACGACACCCTGTTCTCCGACGAGACCGACGGACCGCTGGACCCGGAGCGCAAGCGCATGTTCATGGCGATGAAGCGGCGGGTGCTGGAACTGGGGGGCTACGCGCGGGAATTCTTCGTGTCGCAGACGCCGGAGCTGACAGCAATGGCGGATGCGGTGATCGATCTCGAGTCGATGACTGCGCCTGGATGTTTGGCCTGATCGTCTGGTTCCCCACCGCAGCACATGCAACACAGCGAAGCGTTCCTGTCAGCGGGCGTTCGCCGCGCATGAACCAAGTGGCCGCTCTCCCCCGATCGGATGGCGCAGGTTCAGGCGTTGTACCGGCGCATGACCGCGGTGGCTAGCGGCTGCATGGCGGCCAGTGACTGAGCCTCGCCATCCCCGGGCCGTGGTCTCCGGGCAGCGACCCGGGGTCGCCGACGATCTGCACTAGACCGGAGGCGCGCCTGGACGCCTCCCGATGGACGGAGCGACATGCTTGCCGTCCTGCGGTTGTTCGGCCATCGGTCGCGATGGCGGAGCGGCCTCAGCGGCAGTGCCCGCAGCAGGAGCCGCCTTGGGATGCAGGCTCAACCTGTGCCGCCTCAGCCCGAACCGGCGTGTAGCCCGCCTCGGCGATGGCGTCCTGCAGCTGCTGCGCATCGGCCTCGGTCGGCTCGACCAGAACCAGATGCTTTGGCAGGTCGATCGTGACCTTGGCGCCCCGGTCCGCTGACTTCAGCGCCTTGGTGATCGTGCTGGCGCAGTGGCCGCAGGTCATGTCCTGGACTTCGAATGCAATCATGGGGTGCTCCTTCTGCTGGTTGGGATGCCTGACTTTCAGGCTTG
>Ga0209278_1001237_pt1 | contig 15936 bp, 15 predicted proteins | sample JI81BgreenDNA_FD_187504 | JGI IMG/M metagenome (GOLD analysis project Ga0209278, IMG submission 187504) | Wastewater effluent complex algal communities from Wisconsin, to seasonally profile nutrient transformation and Carbon sequestration -... | ecosystem: Engineered > WWTP > Effluent > Algae... | reverse complement strand
CCGCGCCATCAGCACCGACACCTGCGTGCCGATCAGCAAGCTCGCCGACTGCCTGCTCGACTCGGTGGCCGAGGCCGACGCCTCCGGCCTGCCCTACTTCCTGGTCGGCCACGTGGGCGACGGCAACTTCCACTTCGGCTACCTGATCGACCCGGACAACGCCGCCGAGCGCGCCACCGCCGAGGCGCTGAACGTGACCCTGGTGCAGCGCGCGCTGCGTCTGGGCGGCACCTGCACCGGCGAGCACGGCGTGGGCCTGCACAAGATGGGTTTCCTGCGCGACGAGGCCGGCGACGGCGCGGTGGCGGTGATGCGCACGCTCAAGCGCGCGCTCGACCCGCACGACATCCTCAACCCCGGCAAGATCTTCGCGGACTGAGCGCCGCGGCCCGGCGCGGGCCCCGCGCGCTCAGACGCGCGACGGCGGCGGATCGCCCAGCGCGCCGCCGGTGTCCGGGTCGTCCGGGTCCAGGCCGGGCGCGGTCGGGGAGCGGCGGCGCCGCGGGGGCGGCAGCGTGGGGCGCACGCCCGTGGCGCGTTCGATCGCGTCGAAGGCCGCGTCGGTGATGCGCTGGCGCTCCTCGGGCGGGATCTGGTGGTGGTGGTGCAGCTCCTGCATCGCACTGATCAGGATCAGCAACAGCTCATCGAGGGCCACGCGGTCGATGCGCCGGCCGCGGCGGCCGTTGGGCAGGGTGACCTGCGTTTGGGGCGGCAACACGGCGAGCAGCCACATCGCCCATTGGTCGGGCACCGGCGCCAGAAAGTGCAGCCAGTACGGCCAGCGGCGGTGCAGCGCCTGCAGCCAGTCGCGGCAGGCCGGGATCACGTGCACCTGGCGCGGGTCGCGCTCGATGCCTTCGAACGCGATCATCAGCTGCCCGGCGAAACGCCGGGTCAGGGCCACGTCGTCGATCAGCCGGCGCAGGTCGTCGATGCAGTCGTCCAGCGCCGGGCCGGTGGGTCGTGGGTCCAGCGCGACGACCACCGGCCGGGGCCCGTCGGGCAACCCGGGCCAGCCCGTGCCCAGCGCGATGCGAGGCGGGCTGTCCGGCGAAGGCGACGAGCGGTTCATGCGGCGGCGTCCGGGCTCAGCCGCGCGTGGCGCGCAGCGCGTCGATCAGGCCGTTGAGTTCATCCAGCGAGCCGAACTGGATCGCCAGCTCACCCATTTCCTCCACGCGGCCGTGGCGCTTCACGCGCTTCTTCACGCGCACCTCGACCGCGGCGGTGAGCAGGTCCGCCAGTTCCTCTTCGACCCGGCGGATGTCGCGCGACTTTTCCTTCTTGGGCTGCTGCGGCACGAGGTTGAACTCGGCGCCGAGCTTTTTCACCAGGCTCTCGGCCTCGCGCACGGAGAGTTTCTTCGTGGCGATCTGGTGGGCGGCGGTGATCTGGGCGGCCTTGTCCAGCGCCAGCACGGCGCGGGCGTGGCCCATGTCGATGTCGCCAGCCATGAGCATGGTCTGCACCGGCTCGGCCAGCTGCAGCAGGCGCAGCAGGTTGCTCGCGGCGCTGCGGGAGCGGCCCACGGCCTGGGCGGCCTGCTCGTGAGTGAGCCCAAACTCTTTGATGAGGCGTTGCAAACCCTGCGCTTCTTCGAGCGGGTTGAGGTCTTCGCGCTGGATGTTTTCGATCAGCGCCATGGCCGCGGCGGCCTCGTCCGGCACGTCGCGCACCAGCACCGGCACCTCCGTCAGTCCGGCCAGGCGCGAGGCGCGGCTGCGGCGCTCGCCGGCGATGATTTCGTACTGGCCGGCGTTCGGACCGGCGCTCAGGCGGCGCACCAGGATCGGCTGCATCACGCCCTGGGCGCGGATGCTCTCGGCCAGCTCGTACAGCGCGCCTTCGTCCATGCGGGTGCGCGGCTGGTACTGGCCGGGCACCAGCGCGTCCAGCGGCAGCACCGACGGTGCGCCCGCCGGGGCGGCCTCGGCGGGCCGGTCGTCGACCTTGGGGCCGAGCAGCGCTTCCAGGCCGCGGCCCAGGCCTTTGGGTTTTTTGGAAACCATCAGGGGGTGTCTTTCTGAAGAAGGTCGGCGAGCCAGGCGTGGCCCTCGGGCCAGTCGCCCAGGCCGGTGTCGGCGTTGATGTGACCGGCGTCGCCGAGGTCGATGTAGCGCGCGCCCCAGTCGGCGGCAAAGCCCTGGGCGCGCTCGGCGGTGCAGTACGGGTCGTTGCGGCTGCCCACGAGCACGGCCGGGAACGGCAGGCGCTGGCGCACCACCGGCGCCCAGCCGGGCAGCTGGTGGCAGATGGGCTCGGGCGCCGGGTCGCCGGGGGCCACCAGCAGCGCGCCCGCCACGCGGGCGGTGTGGCGCGAGTGGGCCGCCCACGCGGCGGTGAGGATGCAGCCCAGGCTGTGGGCCACGAGCGCGACCGGGCCGTCGGCGTCGCCGACCACCTCGTCAAGCCGCGCCATCCAGTCGCCGCGGCGCGGCGTCATCCAGTCGTGCTGGTCCACGCGGCGGTAGCCGTGCAGCGCTTCCCAGCGGCTTTGCCAGTGGGTCGGGCCGCTGTTTTGCCAACCCGGGAGGATCAGCACGTTGTGGGGTTTCACGTGAAACACGCGCCGGTCCTCACATGCGCTGGATGCGCTGCACCATTTCCTGGGCGAAGGCCACAAAGGCCTGGCTGCCACGGGCCGACGGGTCGAACACCACGCCGGGCAATCCGTAGCTGGGCGCCTCGGCCAGCCGCACGTTGCGCGGGATGACCGTGTCGAACACCTTGTCGCCGAAATGCGCCTTGAGCTGGTCGCTGACCTGCTGCTGCAGCGTGATGCGCGGGTCGTACATCACGCGCAGCAGGCCGATGATCTGCAGGTCCTTGTTGAGGTTGGCGTGGACCTGCTTGATGGTGTTGACGAGATCGGTCAGTCCCTCCAGGGCGAAGTACTCGCACTGCATCGGCACGATCACGCCGTGCGCCGAACACAGGCCGTTGAGCGTGAGCATGCTCAGGGACGGCGGGCAGTCGATCAGGACAAAGTCGAAGCGCTCGTCCACCGCGGCCAGCGCCTGCTTGAGCCGGCGCTCGCGGCGCTCCAGTTCGACCAGCTCGACCTCGGCACCGGCGAGCTCGCGGTTGGCGCCGAGCACGTGGTAGCCACACTTCTCGGAGAACACGGCCGCCTCGTCCACCGTCGCCGACTCCAGCAGCACGTCGTACACCGAGAGGTTCATGGCGCGCTTGTCCACGCCCGAGCCCATGGTGGCGTTGCCCTGCGGATCGAGATCGACCATCAGCACGCGCTGCCCGACCTTGGCCAGCCCCGCGGCGAGGTTGACCGTGGTCGTCGTCTTGCCGACGCCGCCCTTCTGGTTGGCCACACAAAAAATCTTCGCCATGTCAGCTTTCCAGGATGCCACGCGCGCGCCGCCGGGCCGTGGTGGGGGCACCCGCAGAACCGGCTTGGCCGGGCTGCTGGGTGCGCCCCCTTGAGGGGGAGGCGCCGCAGGCGCTTCGGGGGAGGGTCATTTGAGCACCAGCTTCACGCCGAAGCCGATGAGGAACACGCCGGCCAGCTTTTCCAGCGCGCGGCCGATGCGGGGGTTGGCGCGCAGGCGCTCGGCCAGATGGTGGACGAGCAGGGTCAGGCCGAGGCCGTAGAGGAAGGTGAGCGCGGCGATGGTGGCGGCCATGGCGCCGAAGGTGATCAGGCCCTGGTGGCGGGCCGGGTCCACGAACAGCGGGAAGAAGGCCATGTAGAACACGATCGCCTTGGGGTTGAGCAGGGTGATGGCCGCGGCCTGCTGAAAGTACTGGCGTGGGCGGATGTTGAGCACCGGGGCGTCGCCGGGCTTGGCGGTGAGCATCTTCCAGCCCAGCCACGCCAGATAGGCGGCGCCGATCCACTGCACCGCGCCAAACAGCGCCGGGCTGGCGGCCAGCAGCGCGGCCACGCCGGCCACCGCCGCCCACATCAGCACCTGGTCACCCGCGATGACGCCGAAGGTGGCGGCCAGCCCGCCGCGGATGCCGCCCTTGCCGGTGGACGTGATGAGCGCGAGGTTGCCCGGCCCCGGAATGGCCAGGAACAGGACGATGGCGGCGACGAACGCGCCGTAATCCGCGATGCCGAACATGGAGCCCCCGGGGTTGGTGAGGGGCCGAGTTTACGTGAGGCGCTCGCGCAGCCAGACGATGCAACGGTCGGCGTCCAGCCCGGGCACCGCGATCGGTTCCACGTGAAACACCTCCACGCCCGGCGGCAGCGCGGCGATTTCGTCGAGCGGGCGCTTGCCCTTCATGGCCATCCACACGCCCGCGGGGTTGAGCGCACCGGCCGACCACGTCACGAAATCGGGCAGCGAGGCAAAGGCCCGCGAGGCGATGACATCAAACCCCTGCCCGCCGGCGCGGCTGAGCGTCTCCACCCGGGCGTGCAGGGACTTCAGGTTCACCAGGCCCAGGCGCGCGGCCACCTGCGCGATGAAGGCCGACTTCTTCGCCACCGTGTCGACGCAAGTCACCTCGATCTGCGGGCAGGCGATGGCGATCACCACGCCGGGCAGCCCGCCGCCGGAGCCCACGTCGAGCAGGCGCAGGCGGCGGTGGTCGGTCTCGCGCTGTAGCGGCCCGATCACGGCCAGGCTGTCGAGCAGGTGGTGCGTGAGCATCTCGTCCACGTCGCGCACCGCCGTGAGGTTGTAGACCTTGTTCCACTGCTGGAGCAGCTCCAGGTAGCCCAGCAACAGATCGATCTGGGCCTCGTCCAGGTCCAGCTCCATGACCCGCAGGCCGTCGCGCAGGGTGTTGCGCAGGAAATCGCTCATGGGGTTCCTTCGCCCGGTGGCGGGGCCACCGTGGGGGATCGATCAGGTGGTCGGTCGGTCAGGCCGCGTCGGCGTCCGCGCGGGCGGGTGTCTCGGCGGCGGCCTCGGCAGGCAGGGTCGCGAAGCCTTTGAAGCCGCCCTTCTTCAGGTGGATCAGCAGGAGCGAGATGCTCGCCGGTGTGATGCCGGCGATGCGCGAGGCCTGTCCCAGGGTTTCGGGGCGGTGGCGGGCGAGCTTCTGGCGGGCTTCGATCGACAGGGCGGTGACCTGCAGATAGTCGATGTGGGGCGGCAGCGGCAGGTGCTCGTGGTGGGCAGCACGCTCGACTTCGGCTTTTTGCCGGTCGATGTAGCCGCTGTACTTGGCGGCGATCTCCACCTGCTCCAGCACCGGGCCGGCCAGCTCGCCGAGTGTTTCACGTGAAACCGCGTCGGTGGCGTAGGCGCCGCCGTTCATGCCCATCAGCGCCTCGTAGCCTACGCCGGGACGGCGCATCAGATCGAACAGGTTGTGCTCGTGCTCGATGGCCTTGCCCAGCACGCGCTCGGCCTCGGCCGGCGGCAGGTTACGCGGATTGACCCAGGTGCTTTTGAGGCGCTCGGTCTCGACTGATACCGCATCGCGTTTGCGGCAGAACGCGTCCCAGCGCGCGTCGTCCACCAGGCCCAGCCGGCGGCCGGTTTCGGTCAGGCGCAGGTCGGCGTTGTCCTCGCGCAGCTGCAGGCGGAACTCGGCGCGGCTGGTGAACATGCGGTACGGCTCGGTCACGCCCTGCGTCACGAGGTCGTCGACCAGCACGCCCAGGTAGGCCTGGTCGCGCGTCGGCACCCACGGCGCCTCGCCCCGGCAGTGCAGCGCGGCGTTGAGCCCAGCAAACAGGCCCTGCGCCGCGGCCTCCTCGTAGCCGGTGGTGCCGTTGATCTGGCCGGCGAAAAACAGGCCGGCGATCTGCCTGGTCTCGAAACTGCGCTTGAGCGAGCGCGGGTCGAAGTAGTCGTACTCGATGGCGTAGCCCGGCCGCAGGATGTGCGCGTTCTCCAGGCCCGGCAGGCTGCGCACCAGCGCGAGCTGGATGTCGAACGGCAGGCTGGTCGAGATGCCGTTGGGGTAGACCTCGTGCGTGGTCAGGCCCTCGGGCTCCAGGAACACCTGGTGGCTGTCCTTGTCGGCGAAGCGGTTGATCTTGTCTTCCACGCTGGGGCAGTAGCGCGGGCCAACGCCCTCGATCTTGCCGGTGAACATCGGGCTGCGGTCGAAGCCGCTGCGGATGATCTCGTGGGTGCGGGCGTTGGTGTGGGTGATCCAGCACGGCACCTGACGCGGGTGCATGGCCGCCCCTCCATACGCATGCGCCATGAAGCTGAACACCGGCACCGGGTCCAGGTCGCCGGGCTGCTCCTCGCAGCGCGACCAATCGATGCTGCGGCCGTCGATGCGCGGCGGCGTGCCGGTTTTCAGGCGGCCCTGCGGCAGCTGCAATTCCTTGAGCCGCGCAGACAGGGACACGGCGGGCGGGTCGCCGGCGCGGCCGGCGGCGTAGTTGTTCAGGCCGACGTGGATCTTGCCGTCGAGGAAGGTGCCGGCGGTGAGCACCACGGTGCGGCCGCGGAAGCGGATGCCGACCTGCGTCACCGCGCCAACCACCCGGTCCCCTTCGACCATCAGGTCGTCCACCGCCTGCTGGAACAGCCACAGGTTGGGCTGGTTCTCCAGCATCCGGCGGATGGCGGCCTTGTACAGGACGCGGTCGGCCTGCGCCCGCGTCGCGCGCACGGCCGGGCCCTTGCTGCCATTGAGGATGCGGAACTGGATGCCCGCCTCGTCGGTGGCCAGCGCCATCGCGCCGCCGAGGGCGTCGACCTCCTTGACCAGGTGGCCCTTGCCGATGCCGCCGATGCTGGGGTTGCAGCTCATCTGGCCCAGCGTCTCGATGTTGTGGGTGAGCAGCAGCGTGGCGCAGCCCATGCGCGCCGCGGCCAGCGCGGCCTCGGTGCCGGCGTGACCGCCGCCGACGACGATGACGTCAAATTCCTGCGGGTACAGCATGGTGGGAAGGTCCTGGATGGGCCCGGCGGGCGGGCCGCGGCGGGCAACCCGCGATTCTCCCACCGAAGACCCCAGCCTGTGAACCCGAGGGCCGGCCCGCTAGCCCGCCGCGGCGATGGGCAGGGGCCGACGGTGTGGCGACGATCACGGCTCCTCCCACAAAGACCGCCGCACCGCCGGCCCCGGACCCGCCATGTCACACCCCCATCACCCCCACCCCAGCCATCCCCACCCGACCCGCGATCAGCACCCCGCCGGCCACGCCGCCCCGGCGACGCCGCCCCACCCGGGGGCCCCCACCCCCGCACCCTACCCCGCGGCCCCTGCCGGGCCCCCGGCCACCGCCCACCCGACACCCCACCCGCCGCCCCACCCCGCTCGCGGCTGGCGCCGGCTCTGGGCCGCGATCCGGCGGGTGTTCGCCCTCTGAGCGTGGGCGTCGGGCCGGGGTCTCGGCCCTGCGGCGCGACCCGCAGGCCGGCGCCGCTAGCGCCGCGCCGCGATGGGCACGCCGGCCCCGCCGGCCGACGATGGCCCCACCCCAGCCCACGGAGCCACCCATGCGTCGAACGCCCCCCACCCACCCCGCGTCGGCCCGCCCCAGGTCAGGCGCCCCCCTGCCCCACGCCCCCGCCGCGCCGCGCCCACCGACCCGCGGCTGGCGGCGCGCCTGGCTGGCCCTGCTCGGCGCGCTCGCCACACTCAAGGCCCATGCCGGCGCCGCGCTCATGATCGGTGTGAGCCACAACTTCGGCGGCGGCACTGGCGTGACCATCAAACTGCTCTCCAGCAACCGGCCCGACCGGCCGGTGGCCGCCGTCGGCCTGACCTTCCAGCGTGGCAGCCCGCAGGGCGACGGGCCGGGCGTGGACGTGGGTCTGGGCGTGAACGGGCGCCGCGGCAGCGTGGTGCTCGGGCGCGACCTCACCCGCGGCCAGTGGCAGATCGCCGCCGGGCTCAGCACGCGCGGCTGCCCGCCGGCGCCGCCACCCGCCGCACCCGCGCCGCCGCCCTTCGTGAGCTCGGTGTTCTGACGCCGGACCGCCCCGGGGTCTTGCCCCGACCCCGCCGAACGGCCCGGCGGGCGCCGGCACAATGGTGGGCATGTCATCGCCCAGCCCCACCCCCGCCCTGCCCCCGCTGCTCGTGTTCGCCGGCAGCACCCGCGCCCAATCCTTCAACCGCCGGCTGGCCCGCGTGGCCGCCGACATCGGCCGCGCCGCCGGCGCCAGCGTCACGCTGCTCGATCTGGCCGAGCATGAGCTGCCGCTGTACAACGCCGACCTCGAAGCCCGCGGCACGCCCGCCGCCGCCCGGCGCCTGAAAGAAATCTTCCACGCCCACCCCGCGTGGATCGTCTGCTCGCCCGAATACAACGGCAGCTACACCGGGCTGATGAAGAACACCATCGACTGGGTCTCCAGCCCCATCAAGGGCGACCCCGACTGGTCCAGCGGCACCAAGCCCTTCGCCGGCAAGGTCGTGGGCCTGCTGAGCGCCTCCCCCGGGGCGCTGGGGGGCGTGCGCGGCCTGGAGCACCTGGCGCCGCTGCTGTCGCAGCTGCAATGCTGGGTGGCGCCCAAGCGCCACGCCCTGGCCAAGGCCGGCGAGGCCTTCACCGCCGACGGCGCGCTGGCCAGCGACACCGCGCAGCAGGCGGTGGCCGGCGTGGTGGAGCAGGTCCTGTGGGCGGCGGCGCGGCTGCGCCCGGGCGCCTGAGCGGCGCCCCACCACCCGCGCCGCACCTCCTGCGCCCCACCAGCCAGGCCGCATGATCCCCGCCCCCACGGCCCCGGCCTGCCGACCCGGCTGCGGCGCCTGCTGCACCGCGCCCAGCATCAGCAGCCCGCTGCCCGGTTTGCCCGGCGGCAAGCCCGCCGGCATGCCCTGCCCCCACCTCGACGACCACCAGCGCTGCCGGCTGTTCGGCCGGCCGGAACGGCCCACGGTGTGCGCTTCGCTCGCCCCCGGCCCCGAGATGTGCGGCCCCGACCGCGCCCATGCCATGGCCTTTCTCACCCGGCTGGAGGCCGCCACCCAACCCTGATCGTTCAGGGCTCATAATGAAAGCGGGCGCTCACATAGTGTGTTCATGGCGTGGGGAGGACCCGCCCTGCCTAGAATGGCCGGCATGAGCGCTGCCCCGGCCCCGACCGCCCTGCTTGATCGCTATCCCTGCGTGAGCGGGCTGCCGGCACGGCTGCGCGACCAGCCGGTGCTCACCGTGCCGGCCGGCACGGTGCTGTTCCGCGACGGCGACCCCTGTCAGGGATTCCCGCTGGTGCTCGACGGGGAGGTGCGCGTCAGCCGGGCGGCCCCCAACGGCCGCGAGCTGGAGCTGTACCGCGTGGTGCCGGGGGAGTTGTGCCTGGTGTCCTCGGCCGCGCTGTTCGCCGGCCAGCCGCTGGGTGCGCGGGGCGTGGCGGTCGGGCCGACCACGCTGGCGCTGCTGCCGCCCGGCGCGTTCCGCGAGGCGCTGGCGGACGCGGGGTTTCGCGACTACGTGCTCGGTCTGTACGCCACCCGCCTGGCCGACCTCACCGGCCTGATCGAAGCGATCGCGTTCCAGCGCCTGGACAGCCGCCTCGCCGCCGCCCTGCTCGGCCACGGACCGGCCGTGCAGGCCACCCACCAGGCCCTGGCCGACGAACTGGGCACCGTGCGCGAGATCGTCACGCGGCTGCTGCACCGCTTCGAGCGCGAGGGCTGGGTCGCGCTGTCCCGCGAGCGGATCGAGCTCAAGGACGCCGCGGCCCTGCGCGCACTGGCGGCGGGCGGCTGACGCCGCCGGTGGCCGCCCCGTGTCACGACCCTGGGTGACGACCCTGTGTGACCGCGGTCACAGACCGACGCCCGCCGCCGCGGTGCAATGCCGGCACCGGGCCCCAAGGCCCGGCATCCCGCAACCCTGGAGGAGTCTCACCATGACACGCAACGTTGGCGGCATCGACCGCGCCCTTCGCATCACCGCCGGCCTCGCCCTGATCGCCGCCGCCGCCACCGGCACCGTCGGCGTCTGGGGCTGGCTGGGCGTCGTGCCCCTGGCCACCGGGCTGATGGGCTGGTGCCCGCCCTACGCCCTGCTCGGCTTCAACACCTGCAAGACCAAGGCCTGAGCGGCCGAAGGCCCCGGCGGCGGCAGGGAGCACCGCCGCCGGGGTGACACCCCAGGGCCAGCGCCCGCCGTGCCGCGCTGACCCGACAGCTCCCATCCCTCACACCGCGGGCTGCCCAACACCCGCCCGGCGCGGGCCCGCGTCGCGGACTCCCGGCCTCGGCCAAACCCTCAACGCGCGAGGACGGCGCACCCCCCCGGTGCGCCCACCGCCCGGCGCACCAATCGCAACCGCCGCGCGCCCCATCACAGCGCGAAACGCCGTCGCCTCCGGTGTCACGGCTAGGCATCCGCATCAAGGCTGCGTGAGTCTGCGCCGCCGCGCGCCGACCAGACTGAAGTCAGCCGCCCGCCGGGCTGCCCACCCAGAAGGAGCTCGACATGTATGGCCTCTTGATCACCGACCCAAACCTCCAGTATCCCAACATGTCCCTCGCGTGGATGAGCCTGCTGCCGGAGGACACACCGCTCGCCCACCCCGTCCCGGCCTACGAGAAAGCCATCGACGAGATCCTCCAGGCGCACATCAGTGCCCACCAACCCCCGATCACGCCGCCCGAGCGGAATCGCATCCGCGCGGCGCTGGTTGAACTGGCCCGCTGGATCGTCGGCTTCACCGACGCCCAGGTCGACTTCGCCCTGCGGGTCGCCCTGCAACACCACCTGATGCCACAGGCGGAACGCAACCAGCGGGAAAACCGCATCGCCGGCGTGGTGGAGCACTGGTTTGGCCCCCGGACAGGCTGGACGCCCAGCCAGCAGACAGCGCTCAATGGCGTGATCGCGACCGCCATCCTCGTGCCCGACGCGCTGCTGGACAACCAGGTGCGCACCGTCTGCGCCAAGAAAGCGGCCCATTGGCATCAAGCGCGCTTCGACGCGAAACCGTCCACGCTCACCCCCGCGGAAGCGGCCGATTGGGGGCGACTGATGAATGTCGCCAACAAACTGGGCCACCCAGACGGCTTTAACACCCTGAAGTTTTTCTACAACCACGCGCCTCTGCACCAACGCCGTGAGCGTGTCGAGTGCTTGGAGCGGATCAGCAACAAGGCCGAGGCGCGCAAATACATCCTGCAGTACCTGCGCGAAGCCGACCTCCAATCCAATGCTGCGCCCACGGCCGCGCTGTTCGACGCCTTCTGGGAAGCCCTGCGCTCGCTGGACGACCAGATCCAGATGGCGGCCGATGCCGACCCGGGCGATTGGCTCAAAACGACGTTCGCGACGGTCAGCCTCGCGCGCATGCTGGCCCGCCAGTCGGCGGCCGAACAGCACGCCCAAGCCATCACAACGCAGGCGCTTCGCAACGGCGTGGACCTCGGGACACTGGGGCGAGAGAGCCTTCAAAACCTGACCGACTTACAAGTCCAGCAGACCGCGCTGTCCATCGACCAAGAGCCGGAAAGCAGCTCCACCGCGATACCGCCCTCGCCCAGGGAGCGGCCCATCACCCTGACCCTGGAAGCGCCCGCCCGGCAACCCGACCCAAACACCGCCCGCACGTGGCGCACCAAACGCACGCTGGAAGCATGCCGCGGCCCGGTGGCACGTCGACGCAACACCGGCATCACGGCCATCGACCCCAAAACCGCGACGGCAGCGCTGCAGAAACGCACCAATGAGGCGGGTAGCGCCCGCCGATCCACCCGGCAGGCCAAGGCCAAGCCCAAGTGGACGGAAAAAGAAGCCAGCCGCGTGTTGCGCCAGTCTTTCGAAAGGGCGGTCGAGTTCCAGGTGGCAGAAATCAAGGACCTGCTGGACATGACGACCCGCTTCAATCCGCCGGCGGACAGGGTGACGGCGTGCCTCAAGGCGTCCGAGCGGATGACCACGGTGATCCACGCAACCACCTGGGACGAGGTGGCCGTCCGCGATGCCCTGGCCCAGGCGGAGGAAGCCATCGCCGCGCTGCGCGCGGCATTGGCGCACGCCCAAGCGGAGGCCAGGCTGCAGGCGCGGTTCGACCACTGCCTGACCCTGGCCTTGTCGAAAGAAGTCCTTGTCCATGGGAAGGAACGCGGCGGCGTCATCCATCAGCGCTTGACGCCCGCCGACTGGGCCTGGGTGCAAGCCCGCTACCACCGCCGCTGGCTCAGCCACGTCACCCGGTACGAGACCGAAGACGGCGTCACCACCACCCTGCCCGAGGACTGCGCGCTGGCCCTGTACGTCACAGCCAGCAGCCTCAGCGGCTACGCCTTCGACATCTCGGTGCACCTCTGGTACCGCCAGGAAGGCTGCACCGGCGCGCCCAGCCTCGAAGCCGGGGACTACCCGCCCATGGACGAGACGCAGTGGTACGACACCTACATCACCTGCGCGGTCCTGCACATCCCGAGCAGCACCTGAGCCGCCACCAGCCACACCGAAAGGAAAAAGACCATGTATGCCTGGATCGAAAAAGCCGCGGACCCCGCGTTCATGAACCTGCGGTGGTGGAGCGTGGACTGCCTGTCCGCCCCCGCAGCGCCGAAGCAAGGGACCCAAGCGGTCCGCGCGCTGCTTGACTCGCTGCGGCGTGAGCAAAGCGACGCTGAAGCGAAGCGCCTGCAAGCCGCCCTGGAAGCGATGCTGCCGTGGCTGCCCGCCGACCCGGCGGCGCTGGACCATGCCCTTCACCTGGCGCTGCTGCACCACATCCAGCCCGAGGCGACGCGGACCGAAAGGGAGAAATCCATCGCCCAACACGTGGATGCGCTGGCGACACCCGACCAGGGATGGCCCGCGCCGTTGCTCGAAAGTTTCAAGCACGTGCAGCGCATGGCCGTGCTCACCCCCGACGAGCTGCTCCGACACCACACGCGCACCGCCCTCTTCGAGCACCTGCGTCGGGATTTCGACGCCCGAACCCGAAGCCAACCAGAACTCAATCTGGTCAAGGCAGCAAATACCATCGCCAGCACCGTCGGCGGGAAGAGCAGCGCCATCGCCCTCGACGTCCTCATGGCCAGCTCGCTGCTGGCAGCTCCGTTCTTGTTCTCAGACACGGTCAACGCACTCCGTCGCTTCATCACGAGCGGGCGTGGCAAGTGGGTCGAAGCCCTGCTGACGCAGGTGTGCGACCCGACCTTTCGAGGCTCCCTCTCGGCTCGCGTCGACGCGCTGGACAAAAGTCTCGGGCCCATGATCGATTTGGCCTACGACAACAAGACGGACATCGCAGACGCCAGCTCGATCATCGAGGCGACCGGTCCGAACATGCACAACAGCCTCACGCAGGCCCAAGCACAGGCATTGAACAGACTCATCACGGCGCTGGAACATGGCGTGGTCATGGGGACGCGCGGGGCGCAGTCTCTGGATTGCTGGAACGAAGTCAAACAACACGCGGCGAACCAGACGGCGCCCCGGACTGCCCAGTGGCTTCGCGATCAGGTGGCCGGCAAACCGTCCCCAGAAACCGCGCCGCCAGTGGGCGGCGACATGCGCCCCGAGGAGGTCAGCGCCGCCTGGATCGACCTGCAAACGGCCGACCTGCTCGACGGACCGCTGGCCACCGACGAGGAGCCCCCACCAATCAACCCGACGCAAGCCCGCGACAAACTGAAGGCCCGCAACACCCGGGCGCGCACCGCGTCGGCCGCGGTGCCCAACACCCCGCGCAAGCTTCAGCCCGTGCCGCCGGGCAAGCCCACGCAAGACGACAGCGACTGGAACGAGAACGACGTCACGCTGGTGCTGCGGCAAACCCTGAGCCACTCGGCGGGCTTCTTCCGGGAGGAGATTCAGGAGTTGGTGGACCGCGCCCGGGAACTGAACACGGCCGAAGCCCAGGCCGAGCAGGCGAAAAACCTGCTGCCGACGCTGGATTCGATCACCCAATCGCGCGAAAGCATTGGGGGCGCGCGGCGCGCCTTGGGACAGGCCGAACGGGCGACCCAGGCCCTGAGAGCGGCCATCCAGAAGGCCGAGGGTGACCAGCGTCTGCGCGATCGATTCGACCGCGCCCTGACGCTTGCCCTGGCCCGTGAAACGCTCCGTCCCGGTCGAAAAAACGGCGGTCCGATCGGGTGCCACCTGAACCCAACCGATTGGGGCTGGGTGGAGGCGCGCTACCACCGGCGGTGGCTCAGCGGCGTGTCCAGCGTGTGTAGCGTGGACGGCGTGCGGGTGCCCCTGCGCAACGACGAGGCGTTGGCCTTGCACGTGACGGGAAAAAGCCTCAGTGGCGCCTTGTTCGACGTGTCGGTGCATCTCTGGCGTCGCCTGCCGGGAGCCACCAGCGCCCCCAGCGACAGCCCGGACCGCTACCCACCGATGAACGTCCAGGATTGGCGCGACACCTACATCACCTGCGCGGTCCTGCACGTCCCCAAGGCCTGAACAGCCCCTGTCGTCGGCGCGACCCCCGGGCGGGCGGCGCGTGCCTACAGTCACCGGCACGGGCCGCCCGGCGCCCGCCACCGGAGACACGCATGCACATTCCGTCCCTCAAAGAAGTGGTCAGCGCCGAGGAGTGGGCGCTGCGCTGCGACCTCGCCGCCTGCTACCGCCTGGTGGCCGCCTACGGCTGGAGCGACCTGGTCTTCACCCACATCAGCGCCAAGCTGCCCGACAGCGTGACCGGCGGGGAACACCAGTTTCTGATCAACCCGTACGGCCTGATGTTCGACGAGATCACGGCCAGCAGCCTGGTGAAGGTCGACATGGCCTGCAACAAGCTGCACGACTCGCCCTTCCCGGTCAACCCGGCCGGCTTCGTGATCCACAGCGCGGTGCACGAGGCGCGGCCGCAGGCCGGTTGCGTGCTGCACACCCACACCCGCGCGGGCGTGGCCGTCAGCGCCCAGCGCCACGGCATCCTGCCGATCAGCCAGCAGAGCACCTTCGTGCTGTCCTCGCTGGCCTACCACGACTACGAGGGCGTGGCCTTCCGCCCGGACGAGAAGCCGCGCCTGCAGGCCGATCTCGGCGAGGCCAATTACCTCGTGCTGCGCAACCACGGCCTGCTCACCGTGGGACGCACCATCGCCGACGCCTTCCTGTCGATGTACACCTTCGAGAACACCTGCCGCATCCAGGTGGACGCGCTGGCCGGCGGCAGCGAGCTCACCCACGTGGACCCGCGCATCCTGGCCGGCATGGCCGACGTGATGCGCATCGCCACCGCGGGCCAGGGCGCCCAACTGGCGTGGCCCGCGCTGCTGCGCAAGGCCGAGCGGCTCGACCCGTCGTACCGGACCTGACCGACGCAGCCGGTCGGCGCGGTCAGCCGCCGGCCACGAAGGCCTGCATGCCCGCCATCACCGTGCGCAGGCGCACCACCTCGCGCGAGCCGTCGAGCCGGGCCGACCAGCGCGCCAGCCACGACACCGCGCGCAGCCGCGGCAGCAGCCGGCCCAGGAAACCGCGCAGATCGGGGTGGGCGCCTGGGGCGCGCTGATAGGCCTCCAGCACCTCACGCACCGCGCCCGGGCCCAGCGGCTGCAGGTAGCGCGCCAGCGAGAGCAGCAGCTGCAGCGCGTCGTAGCGCTGCACGGTGGCCAGGTCCAGACCGGGCTGCAGGCGCTCTTCGAAGTCGAGCCGCGCGAAACGCTGGCCGTCCCAGGTGAGGTTGCGGGTCTGTGCGCCGCCGTGCCAGTGGCCGCGCGCGTGGAACGCCGCGAGGTCGGCGCTGGCCGCGCACATGAGTGGCAGCCGGTCGGCCTCGGCCATGCGACCCAGCAGGTGGTCGAGCGTCATGCCGATGTCGCCGGTGGTGAGGCTGCGGCCATCAAAGGCCAGCACCGGCGGCACCGCCTCGCCGGCCTCGGCCAGCGCGCGCAGGCGGTCGTGCTCGAAGGCCAGCAGGGCCGCGCCGTCGGTCTGGCGCGTCGCGCGCCACGGCACCGGCACGCCGACCGCGTGGGCAAACAGCCAGATGCCCAGCGACTTGCGCCAGCTGCGCAGCGGTCGGTCGGCGGTCTTGGTCCAGGCCTTGGGCAGGGGGGCGGCGTCGCTCACCGGGCGGATTATGCGCAAACCCCCCGGGGCACCGACCCCGGCGGGCGGCG
>Ga0209278_1001234_pt1 | contig 15976 bp, 11 predicted proteins | sample JI81BgreenDNA_FD_187504 | JGI IMG/M metagenome (GOLD analysis project Ga0209278, IMG submission 187504) | Wastewater effluent complex algal communities from Wisconsin, to seasonally profile nutrient transformation and Carbon sequestration -... | ecosystem: Engineered > WWTP > Effluent > Algae... | reverse complement strand
TGTGATAATTATATACTATTCAGATGCAGCTTTTGAGACTCATTCCTACATCAAAGAATTTTCCTGTTCCCTGTTCCTTGATTTGATCTGAGAGTCTAAATCCTAGCCCTACACCTTTGTATGAAGGTATCGCGGGCCGACAGTCGGGTGTAAAAGATGCGGTATCAGGAACAATCGATGCCTTGGCTAGCGACGGAATGCTGTTAGTAGGAGAAGCGCTGAGACAGGGTTTAACTCCAAGCCAATATTCTGTGAGACCGGAGCAGCCTTTAACCTGCATTTCTTACGGCATGATATTGCCAGCAAGTGACACTGAATGGCAAGAAACAGTCAATAATTATATTCGCAATCAAAGTTCGACAAACCTGTTGGAAAAAGTGCTGGGGCGCAATTCTCCTTTCCTACCGATGAGTGTTGCCGCTCAAGATAAATGTATTTGAACCCAAATCGGGCAAGGTGGTCGGCGCGCACCAGAAGAATAGGGGTCAATCGATTGCGCGATTTTAGATTTTAGATTTTAGATTTTAGAGGCGACCCCACGGATCAATGCGGGGGCAATAAGTGATTTTCGATTTTCGATTTGGGATTGATTCCACGGATAAATCACGTGGCGGGTACTACCTTTGAAATTCGTGGTCAGGTGCGGATCTTGTCAGGGCAAGTCCGATCGCTGTAACCAGTGGCGTCAATAGGCTCTAAACTGGATTCAGGAAGGCGCGCAGCACAGGTTTAGGAGGGTCATCAGTGACAGAAAAAAGTTATCAATCGTCTTCTCTACCAACCTACGCGCGAAAAGAACTGCGGGAATTAGTTCGATCGCAGTTAAGGGCCCTGTTGGAAGAAGGAGACTTTAAAGGAGCAAAAGCGATTTTGCACCCGGTGCAGGAAGCAGACATAGCTGAAGCTATCGAAGGCCTGCCAGAAACCATGCAAGTAATAGCTTTCCGCTTGCTTTCCAAAGACGAAGCAATCGCAGTCTACGAATATCTCGACTCCAGCGTTCAGCAGTCCCTCTGCGAAAAATTCAAACGCCAAGAAGTCATTGACATTGTAGACAAAATGTCCCCGGACGATCGAGCTAAACTCTTTGACGAACTGCCGGCAATATTAGTCCGTCGCCTGTTGGGTGAATTGAGCCCGACGGAACGGGAAGCTACGGCTCAACTTTTGGGTTACGAAGCCAGTACCGCCGGTCGGATCATGACCCCGGAATACATTTCTCTCAAAGAAAGCTTTACCGTCGCCCAAGCTTTAGACCGAATTCGCTCTTTGGCTAAAACTACCGAAACAATTTATTCTCTTTACGTCACTGACGCCGGACGCAGCTTGACAGGTATTTTATCCCTGCGGGATTTAGTCACTTCGCCCCTCGACAAAACCGTCGGCGAAATTATGACCCGCGACGTAGTTTCTGTTCAAACAGGAACGGATCAAGAAGAAGTAGCTAGGCTGATCCAGCGTTACGATTTTTTAGCTGTGCCCGTTGTAGACCGCGAACAGCGTTTGGTCGGCATCATTACAGTTGACGATGCGATCGACATTTTAGAACAAGAAGCAGCCAAAGATATTTATACCTTGGGCGGCGTCCAGTCCGGCGGCGACAATTATTTTCAGACCGATTTAATCACTGTTGCCCGGAAAAGGGTCGTGTGGCTGTTTGTTCTGCTTTTAACTAATACTGTCACCGGCGCAATTATTAGAGCTCAAGAAGATATTTTGAACCAAGTAGTCGCCCTAGCAGCCTTTATTCCCCTGCTGACTGGCACTGGAGGCAATGTCGGAGCTCAGTCCTCAACAGTTGTAATTCGCGGTTTGAACACTGATGAAATTACAGCAATGGGGCCGTTTCAAGTAATTGTTCGCGAGGGGATGGCGGGAGCGCTACTAGGAGCTATATTGGGAACTGTAGCGACGGGCTGGGCTTACACTCTGCAAGGGAGTTTAGCAGTGGCACTCGCGGTGGGAGTGAGTTTGTTTGCGATCGCAATTTTAGCTTCTCTTGCCGGTTCAGCTCTGCCGTTTCTATTTCGTTCTTTGGGTTTAGACCCGGCTTTAATGTCTGCTCCTTTTATTACCACCGCAGTTGATGTCCTCGGGGTCTTGATTTATTTCACTTTAGCTCGACAAATTTTGCAGCTTTAATATATTTAATTACATGGCTGTGAATAAAAAACTTAATCTGTTTTTCACCACTGCTAAATTCGGGGTTTACGTGCGATTACATACCGGATATCTGCCGTCGCGCGTACTTTATTTTTATCCGCATACTTGCACCAGTTGAAAAAAAGAATGCAACTATAGGCCCGTGCTCCAAACTCCGAGCTTCCTCAGTCATTCCCAATCTAAAATCTACAATCTAAAATCTAAAATCTAAAATGGTATTAGCCTATGTCATCATCCAATTCACCAACGAAAATCCAAAATCCCACGTCCAGCAATTTGTTAGAAACTGCTGAAGTGGTTTTTATTGCTGCCTCTGCTGTGGGATTGGCTGCTAGTTTGGTTTGGGAACAGAGCGTTTATGCTCAAGGCGCGATCGTGATTGCGTTGGTGTTGAATTTTGTGAACCGACAGAAGCTGCACAAGCAAGTTAAAGCAAGTACGGCGGCCACGTTCGATCGCGTAAATCAACAAGCAGCTACTACCGATCGCGCGATCGAGCAATTGCAACTTGCTGTAAATGCTTTAGACGAAGCTCTTTCTCAAACATCTCGCGAAAATCTCAATGTTGGGCCTGGAGAAAACGTACACTCTCTAATTTCAGCAATTGAGAACCTGCGCCAGCGACTAATAATTTTAGAAAAAACTATTAAAATGATTCAAAGCGAGATCGAACTCACCAGCCGCCAATTCAAACAGCGACCGGAATTGCAACAAGTCGAAACTTTGACCACAATAATTCTGGACTTGCAGCAGTTTATCAACGAACTGCCACAGTGGGGCAATTTGCAGCAGCGGCAGCTAACAGAACTTCAGCAAAAAGTAGACAATGCTTTGGCGGAACTCTCAGAAGAAATTGCTGTGATTCCCAACCGCGTGCAAGAGGCGCTAGCCCATCGCGGTGGGGAAATTAACCCACAGTTGGGTTCTGGTTTGAATGGCGAGCAAAAGAATGGTTATCGACCTAAAACCCAGAATGAGAAAATTCGCCAGAAATATCCCAGAGCTTATGTCAAGTGGAGTCAGGATGAAGACGAAAATTTGAAGAAAGAATATGCTAGCGGTCAACAAATTGACGAATTAGCTCAGAGATTTCAGCGACAGCCTAGTGCCATTCGTTCGCGCTTACAAAAATTAGGATTAATCGAATAATGGGAATGGTATAGACAAAAATGAGTAAATCTAAAATCTAAAATCTAAAATCGGCAATAACAAAACGATCGCCCTTTTTTTTCAAAAGAGCGATCGCTTTGTTTCTGTATTCAGTACCGGCTGCTAACAGCGGGCCACTAACATTACATCTCAAGGCTTTTTAGCCTGGGTCTACCTCATTTTAGAAATCTTGGGGTAACAAAGAACTTAAACGCTCCAACAAAGGATCGGAATTCCGAGGAGGAGCAACTTCAGCATCAGGCACTACATTATCATCCGCCACAGAGTCAGACTCAATCGGGCCAGGCTCTACTACTTTTGAAACTGGGGCAAAAGAAACTTGAGCAAACTTACTGTTAACACTCCCCTGCAACTGATCCAACTGCGCGCTGAGTTGACTCAGTTGATGTTCCAGTCCCTCCAAACGGCTTAATTCCTCTGCCGAAACATTGTGCTCAAACTCAGCAAATTTCACCACAAGTTCAGCAATACGCTGTTCCAACCGCTGAAAGTTCTGTGTAGAGCTAGCAGACTCAGATACAGACAAAAACTGCCACAAAGCTTGCTTGCAGAGATTGCTGAAAGTCTGATACTTCGTGAAAGCCAACTCTTTTTCAATAGCGGCCAGCAAAGTTTGATCCGCAGCATCTTCCGTAAACGCCACCGAGAAATTCGCCTTATTTTTTGCCCACAGTGCCATAGGGTTCAAGCCTTAATGCGTTACTTTATCGTGGCTAGCTGAGCCTCAGCATAAATAAACTGTCCCAAAGCATTAGCTTTCCGGGAAGGCTGAGCCAAGTGAGCCTTAAGATTGGCGTCTTTAAGCAAAGGTTGCAAAACCTCCCAGAAAAACTCGCCGCCACCGCCAGTCAGAACCACATCCGTCACACGTTCCGGCAGCCACTGCACCAAACGTTCGGACAGTTCGTTAGCGAAAGCCTCCCGCAAGTCCTTAATAATCGGATCTAAATTAGTCGGCTTAGTCGCTCCTCTGGGACGGTAGAAACGCTGGCCTTCGGGTTTATTCACCGCTTCCAGTAAAGACAGAGATTGAGGGTCTGCCCCCGGAATCTTTGAGGCAACTTGTTCGTAGAACTTGTTCATTGCGAAGGAATCGCTCTTTGAAGCCGCCCGGGCGAAACGGAAACGATCGACCATTAACAAATCGGTAGTTTGGTGTCCGATATCAACAACAGCCACCGACAGTTCGGGCAACTCCGGCGTAAACTCCTTGTTATCTTGAGCCTCGCACCAAATCAGGCTGCCGAACCCTTCCGGCATCACCCAAACGTGACTGATGTTAATATCCACCCGCTCGCCCCGGTACACCACAACGTGGGGAGAGCGCAGTTGGCTGATAATCTCTTCCTTTTCCTTCTCAAACTGATCCTGCGAATAAAACGGCAAACCCAGCACAACTGCTATTTCGCCTTTCATCTGGAAATATCCAGCACAGGAAAAGACCTTAACCAAAGCATCTACTACTTTCGATTGGTCAGCGCCACCGAGATTAGCGCCAAAATCTGCTGCCAATTGACCGATCGCGTAGCCCTTGCCCTGGTACTCCAGCCACATATCCAACAGAGGGTCTGTTGCTTTGGACTCAAAGCTGCCGCCCCGCACCTTTTCTACGGGCATAGTAGCCACGTTGGCAGGGATGAAAACAACGCTACTCGGGTTGCGACTCACGCAAGCTTTAGTTGCCGTCCGACCCAAATCAGCACTAATAATCGATTTGTTAGAAGCGACTTTAGTCTGCTGGGTCAGCATAGCCGAATTAGGAACAAGCTGTCTAGTTGTCATTGAAATGTGTTACCTCACTGAGCCTCACCATTATCATGCCTTATCCCTTGACACTGCCACGCTTAAAGACAGTGGGTTTTGCGGCGATTCTTCTAACTCTACCTAGATCGGTATCGAAATCAGCACCAAACATTATATTCGGGACGATCGCCCTTAATAGATTTTAGATTTTAGATTTTAGATTTTAGATTTTAGAGGCGACAACAGGGGCCGCGGTCCGGGGGCTTGTACCCTGGATGGTTTCGGTCGAGGAGTATTCTCGATCGATCGCGGCAATACGGCCTGTTGCCTGAGAGTGCATTGTTAAGTTAAATTTAGTTAAGATTCTGAGTGTAAACTTTTGTCGCACTTCTCCCACACCGCGATCTTACCCGATCTGTCCCCAATTCAAGGCATCCGCGTTTATGAAAATTTCTTGGCGAACTATACTACTTTGGACTTTACCCGCCTTAGTCATCGGCTTTTTCTTGTGGCAGGGGGCCTTTGCGCCATCCCCGGCAGAAATGAGCAAGAACACCGCCAGCACCCGCCTGAGCTACGGTCGATTCTTAGATTACTTAAACGCCGGTCGAGTGACCAGCGTTGACCTTTACGACGGAGGTCGGACGGCTATTGTCCTAGCAGTCGATCCCGAACTGGACAATCACGAGCAGCGGTGGCGGGTAGACTTGCCATCAAATGCCCCGGAACTGGTTTCTAGGCTCAGAGACTCCAAAATCAGCTTCGACACTCACCCACTACGCAACGACGGCGCTGTCTGGGGACTTTTAGGCAATCTAGTATTTCCCCTCTTGTTAGTAGGAGGGCTGTTTTTCCTCTTCCGCCGCGGTGGCAACGTGCCAGGGGGCCCTGGCCAAGCCATGAACTTTGGCAAGTCCAAAGCTCGCTTTCAAATGGAAGCTAAAACAGGCGTACTGTTCGACGACGTAGCAGGCGTTGAGGAAGCCAAAGAAGAACTACAAGAAGTAGTGACATTCCTCAAAAAACCCGAACGCTTCACCGCAGTCGGGGCGAAGATTCCCAAAGGCGTGCTGCTAGTGGGCCCTCCCGGAACCGGTAAAACCCTCTTGGCAAAAGCGATCGCAGGCGAAGCCGGCGTGCCTTTCTTCAGCATCTCCGGTTCAGAATTTGTCGAAATGTTCGTCGGTGTCGGCGCTTCCCGCGTTCGGGACTTGTTCAAGAAAGCTAAAGAAAATGCTCCTTGCATCATATTTATCGATGAAATCGATGCAGTCGGCCGCCAGCGCGGCGCCGGTATCGGTGGCGGTAACGACGAACGGGAACAAACCCTGAACCAGTTGCTGACCGAAATGGACGGTTTTGAGGGCAATACTGGCATTATCATCATTGCTGCTACGAACCGCCCCGACGTGCTCGACTCAGCGCTGCTGCGTCCGGGACGTTTTGACCGCCAAGTTACCGTAGATACGCCGGATATCAAAGGCCGCTTGGAAATTTTGGAAGTTCACGCGCGCAACAAGAAGCTGTCTCCAGAGATTTCTCTGGACGCCATCGCCCGCCGCACTCCGGGTTTTACCGGCGCTGATTTGGCTAACTTGCTCAACGAAGCTGCGATTTTAACCGCCCGCCGCCGCAAAGAAGCGATTACGATGCTCGAAATTGACGATGCAGTCGATCGCGTGGTAGCAGGTATGGAAGGCACTCCTTTGGTGGACAGCAAGAGCAAGCGCTTGATTGCTTACCACGAAATCGGTCACGCGATCGTCGGTACAATCATTCAAGCCCACGATCCAGTTCAAAAAGTTACCTTAGTTCCTCGCGGACAGGCCCGGGGCTTGACTTGGTTCATGCCCAGCGAAGACCAAGGTTTGATTTCAAGATCGCAAATTTTAGCCCGGATTAGCGGTGCTTTAGGTGGCCGCGCAGCCGAAGAAGTAGTTTTCGGCGATGCCGAAGTAACCACCGGTGCCGGCAACGACTTGCAGCAAGTCAGCGGTATGGCGCGCCAAATGGTAACTCGCTACGGGATGTCTACCTTGGGCCCGATCGCCCTGGAAGCCCAGCAAAGCGAAATTTTCCTCGGCCGCGACTACACAGCGCGATCGGAATATTCCGAAGAAATAGCCTCTCGGATTGACGGACAAGTTCGAGCAATTGTCGATCACTGCTACGACGACGCCCGCCGAATTATTCGCGAAAATCGCACCGTGATCGATCGCTTAGTCGATTTGTTGATCGAAAAAGAAACCATCGACGGCGAAGAGTTGCGCCTAATCGTCTCTGAATACACTTTTGTTCCTGAAAAAGAACAATACGTTCCTCAACTTTAAAAAGAAGAGTGAATATTGAGGGCGAATAGAATTCGCTGCTATACAAACAAAGTCCGCCTGCGCGGACTGAAGAAATTCAACCCGCGCAGGCGGGTTTTGTCTGTGTAGCAGCGGTTTCAACCGCCGAGTCAAAAAAAACTTCTTCCTCCTGCGATATGATTAAGAGTTCATCGATTTGTTTGATAGTAATTTCCACATTAATTTCCGTCAATACTTTGAGCGCCCGCGCCGAAAAATCAAGATGTTTTGTAGATATTTGCATCGACTCCAGCAGCGTTGAATTAAGCAAATCCGATATTCCCGGTGCTCCCTCTTATCCAGTCAGAACTATTTTAGTAACTCAACAGTTTAATAACGATAAATTGTTGGCGCAAATGGAAGTTGACTGCCAGCAACGACAGTTGAGAACTGTCAGAGTTAGCCAAGATGGCGAAAATTGGTCGAATTTTTCTCCGAAATGGACTTTAGTCGATGGCCACTCATCTTTGTCTCGGCTGGTTGACTATACTTGTAAATTGGCGATCGCAGAACAAGAGAATAAATAAGTAGACCCAGAAAAAAACAGACACCTATATCTTCCACCCTTGCCTTGCGGGTGCAAGTTTGACAGCGCTTGAAACCGCCGAGTGTTAATATGACACTCAATCTAAAATCTAAAATCTAAAATCTAAAATCGGATGACAAACCCCACCGAATATCGGCAAAGACGCGAACAATTAATGGCCAAAATTGGCAGCGGGACGGCGATATTTCGCAGCGCCCCCGCTGCCGTCATGCACAACGATGTAGAATATGCCTACCGACAAGATAGCGATTTTTTCTACTTAACCGGTTTCAACGAAGCTGCGGCGGTAGCAGTGCTCGCGCCACACCACGAAGAACACAAATTTGTGTTGTTTGTGCAGCCAAAAGACTTGGAAAAAGAAACTTGGCACGGTTATCGCGCCGGAGTAGAAGGCGCTAAGGAATTGTACGGCGCGGATGAAGCTTTCCCGATTAATGAACTTGCGGAAAAATTGCCGAAATATTTAGAAAAGGCCGATCGCATATATTATCACTTCGGGCGCGATCGTAGTTTCGACCAAACAGTCCTCAATCACTGGCAGCGCTTGATGGCAACCTATCCCAAACGTGGCACAGGCCCGACAGCAATCGAAGATTCCAACATCATTTTACACCCAATGCGGCTGGTGAAAAGCGAAACTGAATTAGCATTAATGCGAAAAGCCGCTAATATCTCAGTTGCAGCGCACAACCGCGCCCAAGAATTCGCTAAACCGGGCAGATACGAATATGAAATTCAAGCTGAAATAGAACATACTTTCGGCTTAAATGGCTGCACTCCCGCTTACCCTTCAATTGTTGCATCCGGCTACAATTCCTGCGTCCTTCACTACATCGAAAACAACCGCCAAATGCAGGAAAACGATTTGTTGCTAATAGATGCCGGTTGTGCTTGCGACTACTACAACGCTGATATTACTCGTACCTTTCCTGTTAGTGGCAAATTTACAACTGAACAACAGATAATTTATGACTTAGTTTTGCAAGCACAATTGCAGGCAATTAGTCAAGTATATCCCGGAAATCCTTACAGCAAAATTCACGAAACAGCGGTGCGCGTTTTGGTGGAAGGTTTAATGGATTTAAAACTTTTGGTGGGGGACATTGAAGAGATAATTAAAGAAGAGAAATACAAGCCATTTTATATGCACCGCACTGGTCATTGGCTGGGATTGGATGTACATGATGTCGGCGTTTATCAGTACGGCGAAAATCCGCAAGTTTTGCAGGCAGGACAAGTGCTGACGGTGGAACCGGGGATTTATATTTCTCCTTATATTAAACCGGTTGAAGGACAGCCGGAGGTTCCTGAAAAATGGCGCGGTATTGGCGTGAGAATTGAAGATGATGTTTTGGTGACATTGGAAAGTCATGAAGTCTTGACGGCGGGAGTTCCTAAATAAAGGAAAAGTAGAAGGCTTTGGGGATAAGTCAAGAAAGATTGATTAATTAAGTTGGCAGTAAAGGCTTGAGCTTTGTTAGTATTGAGATATTGCACCCTTCTCAATTAGCCTTTTATGAACAGGCTTTTCGGCCTGTTCCACAAAAGATAAATTTTCTTGTGGAACAGGCCGGAAAGCCTGTTGCTGACAATGGTGCAAAATGTGAGTTAGTATTAACTTGAAAAAGCTCAAGTCCGCAACTGCTAAACCTAGAGCAATTATGTGTATTGATCCTACCAAGATCGATCGACCTCTGGAAACCTGCGAAGCATTAGTAGCAGAGCAAAAAGCAAAAATTCTACAACTAGAAGAGGATTTGCAGCAGCAGAGAGAATTGTGCCAGAAATTAGAAGCACAACTCAAAGCAGTCGAGAATGCTGGCGTTTCGGGTTCGGCAACAGAATTTGATATCATCGAGGACGATCGCATTGGGTTAATCACATCTCTGGAAAAAAGCCAGGAAATGTACCGAACTCTCATCAAACATTATCCCAATGGGTCGGTGTTTTTGTTCGATCGCGATTTGCGCTATACTCTGGTTGACGGCCAAGGTTTGGCAGTAGTTGGTTTGTCCAAAGAACTGTTGGAAGGCAAAACATTGTGGGAAGCATCGCCACCTGAAGATTGGCAACTTTTTGAGACTACATATCGCGCTGCTTTGGCAGGAAAAGAGAATACTTTTGAATATAAATACGGCGATCGCGTTTATTTAACAACAACTGTTCCCGTCAAAAACGACCGAGAAGAAATTTTTGCCGGCATGGTAGTTACTCATGATATCACCGAAAAAAAACAGGCAGAAATAGCGCTGCAAGAAATCAAAAATCAGCTAAAAATTAAATATCAAAAGCGCACAGAAGACTTAAAAACAGCTAACACTCAATTGCGGGAAGAAATTATCTATCGCTGGCAGGCAGAAGAAGCTTTGCGAGAAAGCCAGGAACAGCTAGAATTGTTTTTCTCTCAATCTTTAGATGGTTTTTTATTTATGATGCTGGACGAACCAGTGCACTGGGACGATACAGTTGACAAAGAAAAACTCTTGGATTATGTATTTACTAACGGGCGGGTAACGAAGGCAAATGATGCTTTGATAGCTCAATACGGGGGTACTAGGGAAGAGTTTATTGGTCGCACGCTTTACTCTTTGTTATCGCACAACTTGACTGGTGGCAGAGAGATAATCAGGGAATTTTTTGATGCGGGCAGAATTCATATCGAAAATGACAATCGCAAGTTTGACGGGGCTCTAATTTGGGTGGAAGGCGACTATATTTGCATTTACGATTCCCACGGCAGAATCGTGGGCTATTTTGGCGTGCAGCGCGATATTAGCGATCGCAAAAAAGCAGAAGCAACCCTCAGAGATAGCGAAGAACGCTTTCGGGCCACCGTCGAACAAGCGGCAGTCGGTATTACGCACCCTGACGCAACAGGCCGCTATTTGCGAGTCAATCAAAAATTCTGCGAGATAGTGGGATATACTGCGACTGAACTGCTGTCGCGAACTTGGATGGACGTTACTTACCCAGAAGATATAGATGCAGATTTAGAACAAAACAAGAAATTATTTGCCGGAAAAATTGACAGTTTTAAAATGGAAAAACGCTTGCTGCACAAAGACGGCACTGTAGTTTGGGTAAATATTACAGTATCGCTAATCAAAGAACCGCTGAGTGGGGCAATTTACAATGTAGTAGTGACAGAAGATATTAGCGATCGCAAAAAAACCGAAGCAGCACTGAAAGAGAGCGAAGAAAGGTTCCGACAGCTAGCAGAAAACATTGAAAGCGTGTTTTGGATGGTAAACGTTCAACCCCAGGAAATTATTTATATTAGTCCGGCTTATGCAAAAATATGGGGCAGAAGCTGTGCTGATTTGTATGCTTACGGGCGCTTTTTTACAGAGTCTTTCCATCCAGAAGATCGCGACCGCGTTATTGCTACCTTCACGAAACAAATGGAGTCTGAAAAGGATATCGAATATCGAATTTTCAGACCTGACGGCCAAATTCGCTGGATTCGCGCTCGGGCTTTTCCGATTAGAAATCAAGCTGGTCAAGTTTACCGCATCGTTGGCATTGCAGAAGATATAAGTGAAAGCAAACAGGCAGAAAAAACCATTCGTGAAAGTGAAGAACGCTTCCGCCAGCTAGCAGAAAATATCCAAGATTCCGTCTGGCTAATGTCTGCAGAATTCACCGATTTATTGTATCTGAGTCCAGCTTACGAACAAATCTGGGGGCGCAGTCGCGAAGAATTGTATGCTGATCCATTAAAAATGATGGAGTGGGTGCATCCAGAAGATAAAATCCTGTTGGAAGAGGCAATGGGGCGAGTGTTGCAGGGCGAGTCCACCAATACCGAATATCGGATTTTTCTGCCAGACGGCACAATTCGCTGGGTGTGCGATCGAGCTTTTCCCATTTACGACGAATCGGGTAAAATTTACCGCATCGCGGGTATTGGCGAAGATATCAGCGATCGCAAATTGACCGATGCCCGCATCCAAGCAGCACTCCGCGAAAAAGAAGTATTGCTCAAAGAAATTCACCACCGAGTCAAAAATAATATGCAGGTAATTTCCAGCTTGCTGCAACTTCAAGCTCAATACATTGAAGACGAAGCGACGCTAACTTTATTTGAAGAAAGCCAGACCCGCATCCATTCAATGGCTCTGATTCACGAGCAACTTTATCAATCCGAACATCTCGATCGCATCGCCCTCTCCCCCTACGTCGAAAACTTGGTTGCTAATTTGTATCAATCTTTTGGTTGCGGCAACACTTCAATCAAATTTAATCTCAAAGTTGACCCCATTTATTTAAACATAGAAACAGCAATTCCGTGCGGTTTAATTATTAACGAACTGGTTTCTAACTCTTTAAAATATGCCTTTATCTCAAGTCTTGCTGGTGAAATATATATCAATTTTCATGAAATAAATAATTCCCAATTTCATTTAACTATTCAAGATAACGGTCGCGGATTTCCGGCGAATTTTGACTGGGAAAATACTGAAACATTAGGATTGCGATTAGTAAAAATGTTGGCTTACCAATTAGAGGCGAGTATTGCCATTGACAGTCAGCGTGGAACCTGCTACAGTCTGATTTTCCAAGAGTTAAATTATCGGCAGCGTATTTAACAAAAAATGAACCCTATACAAATTTTGGTTGTAGAAGACGAAGTTATTGTAGCCCAAGACATAGCAGGTCGATTAAAAAAACTGGGATATGTAGTAACAGCTACAGTTTCTTCAGGAGAAGAAGCAATTAAAAAAGCGATCGAAAACCCGCCCGACTTAGTGTTGATGGATATCGTGCTTAAAGGTGACATGGACGGGGTAACAGCAGCCGAGAAAATCCGAACTAATAGGAATGTGCCGACAATATTTTTAACAGCTTATGCCGACGATCAAACGCTGCAAAGAGCGAAACTTACAGATCCATTCGGTTATATTATCAAACCATTTCAACAAAATGATTTGCGGGTGGCGATCGAGATTGCCCTGCACAGACACGAAATCGAAACCAAGATGCGAGAATCTCTCAAAGCCGCGGAAGCAGTCAGAGAGTCGGTGGAAGAAAAATCGCACCGCCAAAACCAGTATATTTCAATGGCCGCTCACGAATTGCGGAATCCCCTCAACGCGATTTTAATCTCTGCGGAACTTCTGGAACTCGATCGCACTCGCAGCAGTGACGAATCCCAAGTTAGAACCCTGTGGCTGGTGCACTCAGCTACCCAGAAGATGAACCAGCTAATCGACGATATGCTGTTCATGGGTCGGGCCGAAGCAGGCCAACTCAAATGCAATCCATTACCGATAAATTTAGTCGAATTTTGTCAAGACTTGCTCGCTCAATTGCAGTTAGGAAATGAAGCCAAGCACAAACTAACATTAATCCCGTCAGATGTTACCAGTGCAATATTAGATCAACAATTGCTGCACGGCATTATTTCTAACTTAATCGTCAATGCCATCAAATATTCTCCCAACGGCGGGCAAGTCACCTTGGAATTGGAATGCCGTCCAGCAAGCGAAGGAGACAAAGAAGCTATTTTCTGCTTGTCTCCTCAGTGTTTGTTTCCCAATTCCCAATTTACAAAAATTAACTCTCCCTCACTAATTATACGTATCCGAGACCAAGGTATCGGCATCCCAGAAACCGAAGTAGGGAAAATATTTGAAATGTTCTACCGCTGCAAGAATAGTGGGAAAATTAAAGGTAATGGTTTGGGATTAACAATTGTTAAAAAAGCTGTGGAATTGCAAGGAGGGGCGATCGCCTGCGAAAGCAAAATCGGCGTTGGTACAACCTTCACCGTCGCCCTTCCTTACGTAGCACTTTCCTGTTCGACTCAACGGCAAAAAACTTAAATGCCCCTACAAACACTAATCAAACTGTTGCAAAATCCACTCCACCGCCACCGCTAAATTTGCTGCAATAAAATCCGGTTTAGTATGGTGCTGATACTCCCCACTCAACACGCTTTCCCCGTAACCAGTCTGCACCAAAATACCAGTACAGCCGGCATTGTGAGCCATATCAACATCAGTCGCTTTATCCCCCACCATAAAACTATTTCGCAAATCTAAATCCTGTTCCCAAGCGGCCGCTACCAACATCCCCGTATTGGGTTTTCGCCAGGTTGTATAGCGCGTAAATTCTGGGTTGGTTCCGCCTTCTGCTGCGCTTAAATAAGGACAGTAATAAAGAGCATTTAACTTGGCTCCTGCTTCATTTTCTAATAGCTGACAAAGGCGTTTGTGCAAAGCTTCTACGTGGCTAACCGGATAATAATTCCTCGCTGGGCCGGATTGATTGGAAACCAGACAGCAAAATATTTGTTGGTCATTTAAACGGCGTACAGCTTGGGCGACTCCGGGGATTAAATGCAAATCTTCTACTTTGTGAATGTAACCAGCTTCGATATTGAGGACGCCATCTCTGTCAAGAAATACTGCTCGTTTCATTGTTGTATTGTTTTTGATATAATATAAAACTCGGTGGCATCGGAATTGATATTACTTAAGCTTTTCGTCGGCTAGTCCTCCCGCCTACCCGCCAGTCCGCCAGGGAATGAATTCCCTGTCTAATAGCGAAAGTCCTCTAAAAGAGGACTGACTCATTCATTAGTCCTCTTTTAGAGGAGTTCAGCTTTGAGGCAGGGGTTTCAACCCCTGTCGGACTATCGGTTTAACGTGTTTGTTGACTCCAATGGACACGGCGCCGTGTCCTCATCATCATTCTAAAATAGATTGTTTGCCTAGCCATTCGCGGAAACTATTATGATACAAACTATAGCAAATTTCTCCTCCAATTTCTTGTTTATTTAAGAACTCGATCCAATTGTCTAACACTTTTTCAACATCGTATTCATCCCGATCAATTATATTGGCGATCGCACTTACAGACAAACCTGTTGGGGATTTTACCAAAACATTGATCGCAGACAAGTCGATCGCCGATAAGCCATCACCTGTCATCCGCAGCCAGTGGTTTTGATAATACGCTGCTAAACCGGGAGGAAGTTCAGAGAGAAGTGAGGACTCTCCCAGATTAGCATCGGGGCGTGAATTCTCGGCGATCGCCCTTAACATCTGACTCAGATACATGAAATTGTTTTCGCTGACAGTGGCGAGTTGTTGGCAGAATTCGGGTTGAGTTAAATCCGGTGCGGTTGATAGGTATTGCTGAATGTAGTTCAGGGCATCTTCGCGATTTTGGGCGGGATAATCTCTTAAATCGAGAGTTTGGGAGGGAGTTTCAATTAACAAACCGGATTTCTCTCTCAAAAACGGGCGGCGGGCGAGGATAAAATAAGTACGATCGCCCAAATATCTCGGCAGATAAAACAGATTTGTGCTGGGAGGCTGACTGGTGCGGGCGATCGCGTCTACGGAATCAATGACTATTATCAACTTTTGTCGATCGTTTAATTTATCGCTAATTTGCTGAAGCAACAAAGACAGAAACCAACTCCCATCATGGGATTCGAGATTTTGAAGTTGAGATTTGAGCTTGAGAATTTCCGATGTTTCCCCATTGGCGGCAAGGTATTTGTCAATCAGTTGAGTGCAGACAGAAGCGAGAAAATCTTCAGCTCGATTTTTGCCCTCAACTCCAGCGTTGTAATAGATACTGCGAGGATGGGCCCTGACATATTGGGCGAGGATGGAACTTTTGCCGCAGCCGGGAGTGCCGACAATTGTGAAATAACCGCGGCTGTGGGAGTTCAGAAAGTCGGATATCGCAGAAAAAACAAACTTGCGGCCTGCAAAATTCTCAGTTTTTTCTCGCAGGAGTTGCTGAAATTCTTTTGGGTAAGCAGCGGTATAGATGGGAGTTGACAGAGGTGAGGAATTCATGTTAGTTCCTCCATCCCTTCTAGGCGCAGGAAATATACGCGGCCGGATTCGTCGCCTGCGACAATTGTGACTCCATCGGGGGCGATCGCGCAACAGGCGATCGAACTTTCAGCCGTGAAACTAGCAAGGATATTTCCACTCAACAAATCCCAGACTTTGAGGGTATTGTCATCTGAACCAGAAATCGC
>Ga0209278_1001233_pt1 | contig 15976 bp, 16 predicted proteins | sample JI81BgreenDNA_FD_187504 | JGI IMG/M metagenome (GOLD analysis project Ga0209278, IMG submission 187504) | Wastewater effluent complex algal communities from Wisconsin, to seasonally profile nutrient transformation and Carbon sequestration -... | ecosystem: Engineered > WWTP > Effluent > Algae... | reverse complement strand
GACATCACCCGCAAACGCAAACTCCTCGAAAAGCAGAAGGCAGGCAAGAAGCGCATGAAACAGATCGGCTCGGTCGAGGTGCCCCAGGAAGCGTTCCTGGCGATCCTGCAGGTGGAGGAGTGATGGCCGGCGCGATGGCTTCCATCACGGCGGTGGTGCTGGCGGCGTTCATTGGCTACGCCGGGGCTTGGTACGCCGGGATCGTGCAGGGCAACTTCTCGTTGTTGCTGTTCCTGGCGGTGGTGGTCACGGGTGTTTACTGGCTGGCCGACCGGTTCATCTTTCTGCCGCGCCGTCGGCGCGAGGCAGACCAGCTGCTGGAAGAGCACAACCGCCGCCGCGCCGCCCTGGCGGCGCAAGGCTTCAGCCAGATCGAGGGCGATGTCGAGACAGCGCGCCAGAAGCTGCTTGCGCAGCCCTGGTGGCTGGACTGGACCGCCGGGCTGTTCCCGGTGATCCTGGCGGTGTTCGTCTTGCGCTCCTTCCTGTTCGAGCCCTTCAAGATCCCCTCGGGCTCGATGATTCCGACGCTGCGCATCGGCGATCTCATCCTGGTCAACAAATACCACTACGGCATCCGCTTGCCGGTCATCAACACCAAGGTGTGGGCCAACCAGGAGCCCAAGCGCGGCGACGTGATCGTCTTTCGCTACCCGCCGCAGCCCAGCCTTGACTACATCAAGCGCGTCATTGGCCTGCCCGGCGACGAGGTGGCCTACCTGAACAAGCAGCTCACGGTCAATGGCAAGCCGGTGCCGCGGGCGGCCCAGCCCGACTTCTTCGACAGCGGCACCATGCGGTATTCGAAGCAGTGGCAAGAGACGCTCGACGCCAAGCGCTACAGCACGCTCAACGACAGCGACCGCCCGGCCTTTGTGCCCGGCGCAACCGAGTTTCCCTTCGCCGATGGCTGCCGCTACACGGTGGAGGGCGTCACCTGCAAGGTGCCTGCTGGCCACTACTTCGTGATGGGTGACAATCGCGACAATTCGCTGGACTCGCGCTACTGGGGGTTTGTGCCTGACGCCAACATCGTCGGCAAAGCCTTCCTGGTGTGGATGAACTTCGGCGACCTGAGCCGCATCGGCTCGTTCGAGTGAAGCGCTGCTGCTGGAGACTGCCCTCATGAAGCTCAAACGCCACCAACGGGGATTGACGTTTTTCGGTCTGGTGATCGTCGGCGGCCTGCTGGCCTGCACCGGCATCGTCGCCGCTCAGGTGGCGCCCACCTACATCGAGTTTCTCGCGGTGCAGAAAGCCGCCAAGAAGGCGTCCGCGGGCAACACCGTGGCCGAGGTGCGCGAGTTGTTCGACAAGGCGGCTGCCGTGGATGACATCCGCAGCATCAGCGGCAAGGATCTCGAGGTGGGCAAGCAGGGCAACGCCGTGGTGGTGTCCTTCGCCTACGCGCGCGAGATCCACCTGGCCGGGCCGGCCTACCTGGTCATGAAGTACCAGGGCAGCTCGCAGTGACGGTTTGAACGCTGACCTCGCCGCGCTGCAGCAACGCCTGCAGCATGTGTTTGCCAACCCCCGCCTGCTGGAGCGGGCGCTGACCCACCGCAGCTTCAGCGCCGACCACAACGAGCGCCTGGAGTTTCTGGGCGACTCGGTGCTCAACCTGGCGGTTTCCGGCCTTCTGTACGAAAAGCTCGATCGCCTGCCGGAGGGCGATTTGTCGCGGGTGCGCGCCCATCTCGTGAAACAGGACACCTTGGTCGGCCTCGCGCAGGATCTGGGTGTCTCCGCCCACCTGCGGCTGGGCGACGGCGAAAAGCGCTCCGGGGGTCACAAGCGGCCTTCCATCCTGGCCGACGCCGTGGAGGCGCTGATCGGCGCGGTGTACCTGGATGCGGGTTTCGAGCCGGCGCGCGCGCTGGTGCTGCGCCTGTACGCGGACGTTGAGTTGCACGCCGGCATGACCGCCCTGGGCAAGGATCCCAAGACCGAGCTGCAGGAGTGGCTGCAGGGCCGCCGGCTGCGACTGCCCAGCTACCGCGTGGTGGCCATCACCGGCGAGGCCCACCGCCAGACCTTCGACATCGAATGCAGTGTGCCTGAGCTGGGTCGCCAGGAGCGCGGCATCGGCAATTCCCGCCGCGCCGGCGAACAGGCCGCCGCCGCCGCCATGTTGCAAACCCTCCAATTGCTGCCCGCCCGCAGCCGCGCCTGACCATGTCCGCTTCCGCCAGCCCGCCGCCCGCCGCACCCACCGACCCCGACCTGGAGGCGATGCTGGCCCGCGCACTGGGACGGCCCGCCGAGGCAGGGACTGGCCCGGAGGAGTCGCCCGCGGCGGCCGAGCCCGTGGACCCCGCGCTGCAGCGGTGCGGCTTTGTGGCCATCGTTGGCAAGCCCAACGTGGGCAAGTCCACGCTGCTCAACGCCCTGGTGGGCCAGAAGATCAGCATCACCTCGCGCAAGGCGCAGACCACGCGTCACCGCATCACCGGCATCCGCACAGAAGGCGCGACGCAGTTCATGTTCGTGGACACGCCGGGTTTCCAGACCCGCCATGGCAACGCACTCAACCGCTCGCTCAACAAGACCGTGCTGGGCGCGGTGGCCGACGTCGACCTGATCCTGTTTGTGGTGGAGGCCGGTCATTTCAACCTCGCCGACGCGAAGGTGCTGTCGCTCTTGCCCGCGAACGTGCCGGTGATCCTGGTGGCCAACAAGTTCGACCTCGTACACCGACGCGGCGAGCTGGCGCCCTGGCTGCGGGGCATGCAGGAGCGGCATCCGTTCGCGGAGTTTGTGCCCATGTCGGCCAAGACCCCGCGCGACATCCAGCGGCTGCTGGCGATTTGCGAGAAGTACCTGCCGCAACAGCCATGGATGCACGAGCCCGACGAACTGACCGACCGCAGCGAGCGCTTCATGGCCGCGGAGATGGTCCGCGAAAAGCTGTTCCGCTTGACGGGCGACGAGCTGCCCTACACCTCCACCGTCATCATTGATCGCTTCGAAGAAGAGGGCGCGCTGCGTCGCATCGCGGCGACCATCGTGGTGGAGCGTGACGCCCACAAAGGCATGGTGATCGGTGACAAGGGCGAAAAGCTCAAGCGCATCGGCACCGAAGCCCGCGTGGAGCTGGAGAAGCTGTGGGGCGGCAAGGTGTTTCTGGAGCTGTGGGTGAAAGTCCGGTCGGGCTGGGCCGACGACGACGCCCGTGTGCGCTCGTTTGGGTATGAATAGGGCCCCCACGCTCCGCCGCTGCGCGGGTCGCTGCCCCCCAAGGGGGCTGATCCGGCTTGGGGCGGCCCGGTGCCGGATCGTGGCCCCCACGCTCCGCCGCTGCGCGGGTCGCTGCCCCCCGAGGGGGTGCGATCCCCGCTTGGGGCGGCCCGGCGCTGGGATCGTGGCCCCCACGCTCCACCGCTGCGCGGGTCGCTGCCCCCCGAGGGGGCGCGATCCCCGCTTGGGGCGGCCCGGCGCTGGGATCGTGGCCCCCACGCTCTGCCGCTGCGCAGCAGGGGTTTCTTCAGTCTCTCGCGCCGCATGAGTGCGCGGGCGGCGGACGAACCGGCCTTCGTCCTGCATCGGTACGACTGGAGCGAGTCCAGCCTGGTGCTGGAGGTCTTCACCCGACGCCACGGGCGGATCGCGCTGGTGGCCAAGGGCGTGAAGCGGCCGACCTCGCAGTTCCGTCCGGTGTTGTTGCCGTTGCAGCCCTTGCACATCGGCTGGGGTGGTGATGCCGAGGTCCGGACGCTGAAGTCGGCCCATTGGGTGGGCGGGCACGTCATGCCCACCGGCGACGCGCTGCTGGCCGGCAGCTATCTCAACGAGTTGTTGCTGCGTCTGTTGGCGAGGGACGACCCGCATCCCGCCCTGTTTGACCAGTTCGCGCTGGCGGTGCGCCTGCTGGCCGAGCAGGGTGACACGACCCAGCATCTGGTCGTGCGGGCGTTTGAATTGCTGCTGTTGCGCGCGGTGGGTTTCCTCCCGGACCTGGCGGTCGAAGGCGCGAGCCTGCAGCCGATCGACCCGGCCGGGCGCTACGTGCTGATTCCCGAGGCGGGCCTGCGCGCCGCGCCCGACGACGAACCGCACGCGCTGCCCGGCGCACACTGGCAGGCCCTGCAAGCCGCTCTCGACGACCCGGCGCCGCTGGTGTCGGCGCTGCGGGCCATCGACCCGGTGGCGCAGGCCCTGCGCATCCCGTTGCGCCAGCTGCTGCACTACCATGGCGGCGTGCGGGTGTTCCGGACCCGCCAGCTGATGCTCGACGTGCAGGCGCTGCTGCGCCACCGTTCTTCACCTCCCCCCTCGCCATGACCGATTCCGCCCCGCGCACCGCGCTGTCGGTGAACCTCAACAAAGTGGCCCTGGTGCGCAACACCCGCCACCTTGGCATCCCCTCGGTCACGCGCGCGGCCACGCTGTGCCTGCAGGCCGGCGCCGCTGGCATCACCGTGCACCCCCGGCCCGACCAGCGCCACATCCGCACCCACGATGTCCACGACCTCGCCGCGCTGCTGCGCGACTGGCCGGACCGCGAATACAACATCGAGGGCAACCCCTTCCACAACCTCATGGACTTCGTGCGCGCGCTGCGGCCGCATCAGGCCACCTTCGTGCCCGATGCCGAAGGCCAGTTCACCAGCGACCACGGCTGGCGCTTCCCCGACGACGCCGCGCGCCTGCGCCCGCTGATCGACGAGTGCCGGGCGCTGGGCGTGCGCGTGAGCCTGTTCATGGACGCCGAGGCCAGCGCCATGGCCGCGGCCCGGGCGGTGGGGGCCGATCGCGTGGAGCTCTACACCGAGCCCTACGCCGCCGCCTGGAGCGATCCGGCGGCCCGCGCCGCGCAGCTGGCGCGGTTTGCCGCGGCGGCCCAGGCCGCGCTGGATGCGGGGCTGGCCGTCAACGCCGGCCACGACCTCAACCGCGACAACCTCACCGCCTTCGTGCGCGGCGTGCCGCGGGTGAGCGAGGTGTCCATCGGCCACGCGCTCATCGCCGACGCCCTGGAAATCGGCTACGCCGAGACCGTCCGCGCCTACCGCGCCTGCATCGACCGCGCTTTCATCGACGCCGGGTTCGATGGCACGGACGACCCGACATGAGCATCCACGGCATCGGCACCGACGTCTGTGACGTCCGGCGCATCGCCGCGGTGCTGCAGCGGCAGGGCGACCGCTTCGCCCACAAGGTGCTGGGCGAGGCCGAGCTGGCTGTCTGGCGACAGCGCTCGGCGCGCTGGCCGGAGCGGGGTGTGCGTTTCCTGGCCACGCGCTTTTCAGCCAAGGAATCCTTTTCCAAGGCGATCGGCCTGGGCATGCGCTTGCCCATGACCTGGCGCCACTGCGAAATCCTCAACCACCCCAGCGGCGCGCCCCGCCTGGTGTTGCACGGCGCCTTGCGCGACTGGTTCGACGCCCAGGGCCTGCGCGCCCACGTCACCGTGACCGACGAGTCCGACTACGCCGCGAGCTTCGTGGTCGTCGAACGCGCCCTGCCAGATCTCCCATGAACCACCCCGCACCCTTGCTCATCGACGTCGCCGGCCTGACGCTCAGCCCCGCCGACCGCGCCCGCCTCGCCCACCCGCTGGTCGGTGGCGTGATCCTGTTTGGCCGCAACTGGCGCGACCGCGCGCAGCTCACCCGCCTGTGCCGGCAGATCAAGGCGGTTCGGTCCGATCTGCTGATCGCGGTGGACCACGAGGGCGGTCGCGTCCAGCGGTTTCGCACCGACGGCTTCACCCACCTGCCGCCGATGGCGGCGCTGGGCGAGCGCTGGGGGCCGTCGCCCGAGGCAGCCCTGGCCGCCACGCGCGCCGCCACCGCCGCGGGCTACGTGCTCGGCGCCGAGCTGCGCGCCTGTGGCGTGGATCTCAGCTTCACGCCGGTGCTCGACCTCAACCACGGCCACAGCAGCGTCATCGGCGACCGCGCCTTCGGCCGCGATCCCCGCGTGGTCACCGTCCTGGCGCAGTCCCTCCTGCTCGGCCTGCGCACCGCGGGCATGGCCCACTGCGCCAAACACTTCCCCGGCCACGGCTTCGCCCAGGCCGATTCGCACCACGCCATGGCGGTGGACCGCCGCCCGCTGCGCACGCTGCTCGCCGACGACGCAGCCCCCTACGGCTGGCTGGCGCCGGGGCTGGCGGCGGTGATGCCCGCCCACGTGATCTACCCCCGCGTCGACAGCCGGCCGGCCGGTTTTTCTGCGCGCTGGCTGCGCGACATCCTGCGCGGCCAGCTCGGTTTCACCGGCGCCATCGTCAGCGACGACCTCGGCATGGCAGCCGCGCGCCAGATCGATGGCCGCGAGGTGCCTTTTGGTGACGCGGCTCTCGCGGCCCTGGGTGCTGGCGCTGACCTGGTGTTGTTGTGCAACCAGTCGGTGGTCGATGGGGGCGCACCGATTGACGACGCGATTGAAGCGCTGGCGCGGGCCGTGGTGCAGGGCCATTGGGTGCCCGATCCCGAGAGTGACGCGCGCCGCCGTGGCTTGTTGGGCGCCGCTGGCGCCCCGGCCTGGGACGACCTGATGCGCAGCGAGCGCTACCAGCAGGCCCTCGCGTGGCTGGCGGCTTGAATCACGGTCTGGAGACGGCCTGAAGAAGGCCTGAAGAAGGCCTGAAGAAGCCGGGGGGCGCCGGGAGGCGTCGCGCCGCCGAAGGCGGATCAGGCGGCGTCCGGGGCGTCCAGACCCAGCCGCTCCAGCAGGTCGGCCACCAGTTCCAGCCGCACCAGGGGATTGTCCAGCGCCATCAGACGCTGCTTGAGCTCCGCGGGCGCCGGCAGCAGTTCGGCCCAGCGGTTGGCCAGCCAGCCGGCGTCGTCCCAGTGGTAAGGCGGCTGCAGCGGCAAACCCGGCAGCGCTTCGGGCTGACGCTCTGTCAGGCTGGCCAACAGGCGCTGCAAGCCGTCGCGCGCGCCCAGCAGGTGCGCGGGCACCGGCACCACCGGCTCCGCCGCGTCCAGCACCACGTCGGCCACCCACAAGCCGTGCGGCAACTGCTGCCGCCGGGTGATCTGGAAACGCTGCAAGCCACGGCAGCGGATCATGAACAAGCCGGGCTGCGGTTTCTCCAGCGATTCGATCTGCGCCAGCACGCCGGTGCCGTGAAACGCCTCGCGGGCGAATCCCGGCGCGTCGCCGGCCGCCGGACCCGGGCGTCGTACCTCGCTGCCTTCACTCAGGCAGACCACGCCAAACGGCGCCCCCGCCTTGTGACAGCGGCCGATCATGTCGAGGTAACGGACCTCAAAAATCCGCAACGGCAGCCAACCGCCTGGAAACAGGACGGTCTGCAGCGGAAAGAGGGGCAGCTGGGTCAGCGCGAGCGGCTCAGCCGGTGGCGCGGCGGCGGTCAATCGTCGACCACCGCGTCGGCACTTTGCCGCTGCAGCATGGCCAGCACGTGGGCCACGGTGTCACGCAGTTCGCGGCGGTCGCAGATGAAGTCGACCGCGCCCTTGGTCTGCAGGAACTCGGCGCGCTGGAAGCCTTCGGGCAGCTTCACGCGCACGGTGTTTTCAATGACCCGCGGGCCGGCGAAGCCGATCAGCGCCTTCGGTTCGGCAATGACGACGTCGCCCATGAATGCAAAACCCGCGCTGACGCCGCCCATCGTGGGGTCGGTCAGCACGCTGACGTAGGGCAGGCCCTTCTTGGCCAGACGGGTGAGCGCGGCGTTGGTCTTGGCCATCTGCATCAGCGACAGCAGGCCTTCCTGCATGCGGGCGCCGCCCGTGGCGGTGAAGCAGAGGAAGGGCACCTTTTGCGCGATGGCTTCCTCGACGCCGCGCACAAAGCGCTCGCCGACCACCGAACCCATGGAGCCGCCCATGAAATCGAACTCGAAGCAGGCCGCCACCAGGCTCACGCCCTTGACCGCACCGCCCATCACGATCAGCGCGTCGGTTTCCCCGGTGTTGTCCATCGCCTCCTTGAGGCGCTCGGGGTACTTGCGGCTGTCCTTGAACTTCAGCGCGTCGACCGGCAGCACCTCTTGCGCGACCTCGTAGCGGCCCTCGGCGTCGAGGAAGGCGTTGAGGCGGGCGCGCGCGCCGATGCGGTGGTGGTGGGCGCAGTGGGGGCAGACGTTCTGGTTCTTTTCCAGATCCGTCTTGTAGAGCACCGCCTCGCAGCTCGGGCACTTGATCCACAGCCCTTCAGGCACGCTGCGGCGCTCGGTCGGGTCGGTCGGGGTGATCTTGGGCGGCAGCAGTTTTTCAAGCCAGGACATGCGCGATCTCCTTCAGCGGCGGGATTAGAACATGGCCGGCGGGGGCTGCCCGCCGGCGCGGCGCCGGACGGCGTTCAGGCGTCGAGCGCGGTGCGGATGCCGCGCAGGAAGTCGGCTGCGGTGGCCGGCGCCTGGGCGGGCGGCACGCCGTCGATCAGCTGGATCAGCCGGCTGCCGATGACCACCGCGTCGGCGCTGCGGCCGATGGCGCGGGCGGTCTCGGCGTCGCGGATGCCGAAGCCCACGCCCACCGGGATCTGCACGTGCTGGCGGATGCGCGGCAGCATGGCCTCGACCTGACCGACGTCGAGCGTGCCCGCGCCGGTGACGCCCTTGAGCGAGACGTAGTACACGTAGCCGCTGGCCACCCGCGCCACCTGCGCCATGCGCTCGTCGGTCGACGTGGGCGCGAGCAGGAAGATCAGGTCCATGTCCCGCGCGCGCAACGCGCGGGCGAAGTCCTCACACTCCTCCGGCGGGTAGTCCACCACCAGCACGCCGTCCACCCCGGCGGTGGCCGCGTCGTTCACGAACGCGCCATCGCCGTGTTTCTGGTCGTAGCGCTCGATCGGATTGGCGTAGCCCATCAGCACCACCGGGGTGGTCGTGTTGGCGGCGCGGAAATCGCGCACCATGCCCAGCACCTGCACCAGCCCGACGCCGGCGGCCAGCGCGCGGTCACCCGCGGCCTGGATCACCGGCCCGTCGGCCGATGGGTCGGAGAACGGCACGCCCAGCTCGATCACGTCGGCGCCCGCGTCGGCCATGGCGTGGAGCAGTTCGACGGTGACGCCCGGCGCGGGAAAGCCGGCGGTGACGAACGGAATGAGCGCCTTGCGGCCCTGGGCCTTGAGCGTGGCCAGCGACGCGTCAATCCGGCTCATCGCACCACCTCCACCGGCGCCACGCCGCCTTTGACCGATTGCCCGCGGCAGCTCGGCCGGCAATAGAAATCCGCCTGCGCGAGGTCGGCCACGGTGCCGATGTCCTTGTCGCCGCGGCCGGACAGGTTGACCAGGATGGACTGCGTGGGCGCCATGGTCTTGGCCAGCTTCATCGCGTGGGCGATGGCATGGCTCGACTCCAGCGCCGGGATGATGCCCTCGGTGCGGCACAGGTAGTGGAACGCCGACAGCGCTTCGGTGTCGGTCACGCCGACGTATTCCGCGCGGCCGATATCCTTCAGGAAGGCGTGTTCCGGCCCGACGCCGGGGTAGTCCAGGCCGGCGCTGACGCTGTGCGTCTCGGTCACCTGGCCGTTGTCGTCCTGCAGCACGTAGGTGCGGTTGCCGTGCAGCACGCCCGGCGTGCCCATCTGCAGGGAGGCCGAGTGCTTGCCGCTGTCCAGGCCCTCGCCGGCGGCTTCCACGCCGATCAGCCGCGTGCCGGTGTGGTTGATGTAGGGGTAGAAGATGCCCATGGCGTTGCTCCCGCCGCCCACGCAGGCAACCACCGCATCGGGCTGCTCGCCCAGGCAATGGGCTTCACGCAGCATCTCGGGCATCTGCTTGAGGCATTCCTCGCCGATCACGCTCTGGAAGTCGCGCACCATCATCGGGTACGGGTGCGGGCCGGCCACGGTGCCGATGATGTAGAAGGTGTTGTCGACGTTGGCCACCCAGTCGCGCAGGGCCTCGTTGAGCGCGTCTTTCAGCGTCTTGCTGCCGCTTTCCACCGGCACCACCGTGGCGCCCAGCAGCTTCATGCGGTACACGTTGGGGCTCTGGCGCTTGACGTCCTCGCTGCCCATGTACACCACGCACTCCAGGCCATAGCGCGCGCAGATCGTGGCGGTGGCCACGCCGTGCTGGCCCGCGCCGGTCTCGGCAATGATGCGCGGCTTGCCCATCCGCTTGGCGAGCATGGCCTGGCCGATGGTGTTGTTGACCTTGTGGGCGCCGGTGTGGTTGAGGTCTTCGCGCTTGAGGAAGATCTGAGCGCCGCCCTGCTCGCGGCTCATGCGCGCGGCGTGGTACACGGGGCTGGGCCGGCCGACAAAGTGGGCCAGTTCGCGCTTGAACTCGGCCAGAAACTCGGGGTCGTGCTGGTAGCGCGCGTAGGCGGCCTTGAGTTCGTTGATGGCGTGGGTGAGCGTTTCGCTCACGAAGCTGCCGCCGTAGATGCCGAAATGGCCACGGGCGTCGGGTTGCTGATAGGGCGTCTGCATGGGGAAATCCTGTCGGAGAGCGACGGTCCCGCGGCAGGCGCGGGGGTCCGTCAGGACGGGGGAATGGCGGTTGACGCGTCGGCGGCACGCACGGCGGCCGCAAAGGCCTGCATTTTCTCGGCGCTCTTGATGCCTTTGGACACCTCGATGCCCGAACTCACGTCAACGGCCCAGGGCCGCACGAGCCGGATGCCATCGGTCACGTTTGCAGGCGTGAGTCCACCAGACAAAACGAGGCGAGAGCTGGCGTTTAGTCGCGGGTGTGACCACGGGAATGCTGTCCAGTCGAAGGATTGACCGCCACCGCCGAAACCCTCGACGTGAGCGTCGAGCAGGATGCCTTGGGCGGCGGCAAACGTGTCCGCGAATTGTAGGAGATCGAAGCCTTGTCCGGCCGGCCCGGTCGGGATCCGCGCGGCGCGCAGGAATGGCCGGCCCGCGGCGGCACAAGCTGCCGGGGTCTCATCGCCGTGGAACTGAAGCAGCGCGTTCGGCACGGCCCGCAGGCCCGCTTCTACCTCGGCTTCGCTGGCATTGACGAACAGCAGCACCGGCGTGACGAACGCCGGCAGGCGGCGCGCCAGCGCGCCCGCCCGCGCGGGCGACACCGCGCGCGCGCTGGGCGGGTACAACACAAAGCCCACCGCGTCGGCGCCTGCCACCACCGCCGCGTCCACGTCGGCTTCGCGGGTGAACCCGCAGAACTTGATGCGCGTGCGCCCGGGCGCCGGGTGGGTCGGGGGTGGGGCGGAGGGGGTCTTCATGGCAGCCAGTCGAACGCGGGCGTGCGCGTTGGCAAGCCCCAGGCGGCATCGTAGACCGGCCCCAGAAAGTACAGGCCATCGGGGGAAAAGGTGGGCGAGGCCGCGTCGCGCGAACGCGCCGCCAGGACCTCGGCCATCCAGTCGGCCGGTCGGTTGCCAGTGCCCACGGCGATCAGGCAGCCCATGATGTTGCGGATCATGTGGTGCAGGAACGCGTTCGCCTCAAACTCAAAACGCCAGTAGGCGCCGCGCCGCGCGATCTCCAGCCGCCGCAGCGTCTTGACGGGTGTGTGCGCCTGGCATTGGGCGGCGCGAAACGAGCTGAAGTCGTGTTCGCCAAGCAGGTGTGTGGCCGCCGCCTGCATGGCGGTCAGCGACAGGGGGCGAAAAACCCACCCGACACGCCCGGCGTCCACGCTGGGTCGCACCGGCGACTCCAGCAGCACGTAGGCATAGCGCCGCGCCAGCGCGCTGGCGCGCGCATGAAACGCGTCGGGCACCGGTTGGGCCCACTGGACGGCGATGTCGGGGGGCAGAAAGCGGTTGGTGCCGCGCACCCAGGCATTGTCCGGACGCTGCAAAGGGGTGTCGAAATGCACCACCTGCATCAGCCCGTGCACGCCGGCGTCGGTCCGGCCCGCGCACAGGGTGCTCACCGCGGGCAGGTCGCTGAAGGCCGACAGCGCGCGCTCCAGGTGGTCCTGCACCGTGTTGCCAGAGGGCTGACTCTGCCAGCCGTCGTAAGCGGTGCCCGAAAAGCTCACGCCCAGCGCGATCCGCTGACGCGGCGTGGCACTGGGCGTGAAGTCGGGGGTGGGGGTGTCGGGGGGCAAGCGCGGGGCGTCAGGCCAGATCGGCAAGGAAGGCCGACGCTTTGGACTTGAGCGCGCCGTTCGCCTCGGCCATCACCTCTTCGGCCAGCGACCGGGCGCCCTCAAGATCACCGATCGCTCGGAACTCTTCGGCCAGGGACAGCTTGGTTTCCAGCGGGTTTTCCTCGGTCAGCTCACCCGCGCCGGGCATGGCGGTGTCGGCGCCGGCGGCGGGCGCGTCGAGGTCGAGGTTGAGCCCGTTGAGGTCGAAGTTCAGCGGGGCCGCTGCGGCGGCGGTGGCCGGTGCGGGCGCCGGCACATCCAGGTCCAGGTCCGGCAGCGTTGGCACCGGGTCGTTGGCCGGCGCCGGCGCAGACGCCAGCTTCGCCGGCTCGGAAGGAAAGTCGAGGTCGAACTCGAGTCCCAGGTCGGCCGACGGCGCTTCGCTGGCGGGAATCAGCGACTCCGGTGCACCTGGGGTTGTGAGTGACTCGGTGGCGCTGAGGTCGTCCATGGCCGAGGCCGGCGCCTCACCGCGGGGGGCGGTCGGGGCGTCGTCGACCGGCAGGTCGAGGTCCAGGTCCAGGGCGCCCAGGTCGAGCGCCGGCGCGGGGGCCGCGGTGCTGTCGATCAGGCTCGCGTCAAAAGGCATGGTGTTGGCGCCGCCCATGGCCGCGCCGGCCGCCGCCACCGCCGCCTTGCCCACCGGTTTGCCGCCGGGCTGGTATAGGGGGTTGTTGGCGTCGAGCTCGCGGCCCAGCTCGCAGGCACGCTCCCAGTCGGGGCCCTCGCCCTGGGTCAGTCCGTAGGCCTCGGAGGCGACCACCTCGAACGCCCGCGCATCGCGGCGTTTGGCATAGATTTCGAGCAGCTTGACGTGGATCGCCACCCGCGTGGGCGACGTCCGCATGGCTTCCTTGAGGATTTCCTCGGCCTGAAGGTCGCGGCCGTACGCCAGATACACATCGGCCTCGGCCACCGGATCCACGTCGCCGGCGGCGTCCAGTTGGCTTGGCGAATACACCATCGACGATCCGGACGCCGCAGCCTCCGCCGTGTCGATGCGCTGACCACCGCTGGATCCGAAGAACGAATCCGGTTGCAGTCGGCTCTCCAGGTAGGAGCTGTCGACGCTGGCGCTGGCCTTTCGCTGGCGCAGGCGGTACAGCCCCAGACCGGCCAAGAGCGCCAGCAAGCCCCCCACAGCCGGCAGCACCAGGGGGTTCTCCATCAGCTGGCTGACCAGCGAGGGTTCCTCCATCGGGACCGGGGCGGGCGCTGCCGGCGGCGCGGGCGGCTTCGGGGCCGCCACGGTGGGCGCGGGCGCGGGCGCGGGCGTTGGGGCTGGCGCCGGCGCGGCAGCAGCCGGTGCGGGTGCCGGGGACGCTTCGGCCGCCGGTGCGGCCGCGGTTGCCGGTGTGGGTGCGGGTGCGGGTGCGGGTGCGGGTGCGGGCGTTGGGGCCGCGGCAGCGGGCGCAGCGGCTGGCGCGGGCGCCGGTGCGGCGGCGGGCGCCGGCGCTGCCGCGGGCGGCGTCAGCTTGGACAGCTCGGTGATGTTGCGCTTGAGTTCGGCCTCGCGTTGGGCGGCTTCCGCGGCCGCGCGTTGCTTGGCAATCTGCTCTTCCGACGCGCCGCCCGGGGCCACGCTTCCCTTGGACAGGGTCAGCTTGTCGGCGGCCGGCGCCGCGGGTTTGGTTTCCTTGACCTCAGTCTGCACACGACCCGCGGCCTGCCGGTCGGCGGATTCAACCGCCGCCTGCGGGGCGGCGCCCGCGAGCCGGCGACGGAACTCATTGAAATCGCGGCTTTGTGCCGCGATCGTCTGACGCGCTTCCGAGGGCGAGGTCTCGCCGGCTTGGGCGGCGTCGGGCAGGGCAATGACGGCCCCGGCCTTGATCCGGTTCACGTTGCCGCCGATGAAGGCATTGGGGTTGTTGCGCAGCATGGCGACCAACATCTGGTCAAGCGACACGCTGGGCGGGCGGTGGGCCTCGGCGATGGCGCCGGCGGTTTGGCCCGGGCGCACCGTCACGGATTTGGCGCCGGCGTCGGCGGGCGCAGCGGCAGGCGCCGGTGCCTTGATCGCCGGGGCCGGCGCGGTCGCGGCAGGGGCGGGCGCCGGCGCCGGAGCGGCGGGTGGGCGCACCGACGGCGCGACGGGTCGTGGGGCGGCGGCCACCGCGGGCGGCAGCGGTGCCGGGGCCGTCGAGCGCAGCGACGGCGGATCGAACAGCAGCGTGTAATCGCGCACGATGCGGCCGGTGGACCAGTTCGCCTCGATGATCAGGTCGACAAAGGGCTCATTGACCGATCGGTTCCCGATCAGGCGGAGGTAGCTGCGGCCGTCCGGCCGTTTTTGCAGGCTGATCTGCAGTCCGTTGAGGGCCGCGCTGGCGTCCACACCGGCCGCGCGGAAGGCCTCGGACGAGGCCAGGCCCACCCGCAGGCTGGCGGCTTCCTCGGCGCTGATGTCCGGCACGTCGATTTCGGCCCGCAAGGGTTCGCCCAGCGCGGACTGGACCGTGACTTTGCCGAGGGCCAGTGCGAGCGCGTCGGGCGATTGCCCCAGACCCAGCGCCAGCACGGCCGCCGCGGCCACCGCGTGAAGCCGGGACATGCCGTGACGGGCTGTGGAATTCGACACGGAAGACGCGGACGTGGCGGTGGTGTGGCGGGGGTGGGATGGCACGGGGACCTCGACGTGAAAAACCGAGAATTGACCTTAACATCAACGGATTACGTCCACAAGCTAACAATCCGCTTGAGTTTGTAAGGCCACCGCCTGTCCGAAAAACGCGGGGCGCCGGCGTTGCGTCACGGCAACGCGGGCGCCCCGTTGGCCCGGGAGCCGGTGGTCAGGCGTCGAGCAGGATGCGCAGCATGCGGCGCAGCGGTTCCGCCGCTCCCCAGAGCAGCTGGTCGCCGATGGTGAAGGCGCCGAGGTACTCCGGTCCCATGGCCAGCTTGCGCAGGCGCCCGACGGGGATAGTCATGGTGCCGGTCACGGCCACCGGCGTGAGGTCCTTGATCGTGGCTTCGCGCGTGTTCGGGACGACCTTCACCCACGCGTTGTCCGCCGCGATCATGGCTTCGATGTCGGCCAGCGGCACGTCTTTCTTCAGCTTGAAGGTCAGGGCCTGCGAATGGCAGCGCATGGCGCCCACGCGCACGCAGAAGCCGTCGACCGGCACGGCCGGTTGGGCGTTCGGGCCGAAGCCCTCACCCTGGCCGAGGATCTTGTTGGTCTCGGCCATGCCCTTCCATTCTTCTTTGGACATGCCATTGCCCAGATCCTTGTCGATCCAGGGGATCAGCGAGCCGCCCAGCGGCACGCCAAAGTTGGCGGTTTCGGCCGCGCTCAGGGCGCGCTGCTTGGCGATCACCTTGCGGTCGATTTCCAGGATGGCGCTCTTGGGATCGTCCAGCAGGGCCTTGACCTCGGCGTTGAGCGTGCCGTACTGGGTCAGCAGTTCGCGCATGTGCTGCGCGCCGCCGCCGGAGGCCGCCTGATAGGTCTGGGTGGACATCCACTCCACCAGCCCGGCCTTGTAGAGCGCGCCCACGCCCATGAGCATGCAACTCACGGTGCAGTTGCCGCCGATCCAGTTCTTGCCGCCGTGGGCCAGGGCGTTCTGGATCACCGGCAGGTTGACGGGGTCCAGGATGATGACCGCGTCGTCCTTCATGCGCAGGGTCGAGGCGGCATCGATCCAGTGACCGTTCCAGCCTGCGGCGCGCAGCTTGGGAAACACCTCGGTGGTGTAGTCGCCGCCCTGCGCGGTGATCACGATGTCGCAGCGCTTGAGCGCGTCGATGTCGTACGCGTCCTGCAGCCGGGTTTCGTTCTTGGCCGTCGCCGGGGCAGCGCCGCCGGCGTTGGAGGTGGAGAAGAAAAGCGGCTCGATGAGGTCGAAGTCTTTTTCTTCGACCATGCGGTCCATCAGCACGGAGCCGACCATGCCGCGCCAGCCCACGAGTCCCACGAGTTTCGTCATGACAATTGCCCTCAGCGTTAAAAAATCTTCTT
>Ga0209278_1001231_pt1 | contig 15989 bp, 12 predicted proteins | sample JI81BgreenDNA_FD_187504 | JGI IMG/M metagenome (GOLD analysis project Ga0209278, IMG submission 187504) | Wastewater effluent complex algal communities from Wisconsin, to seasonally profile nutrient transformation and Carbon sequestration -... | ecosystem: Engineered > WWTP > Effluent > Algae... | reverse complement strand
TGATCGTGTTCATGGATGCCGATGGCCAGCACGACCCCGCCCACATCGACACCCTGCTGGCCCGGTTGGCCGAGGGGCACGACATGGCGGTCGGCGCGCGCGATGCCAGCGGCCAGGCCAGCCGACACCGCGGCCTCGCCAATGCCTTCTACAACCGGCTGGCGAGCTGGATGACCGGCCACCGGGTGGCCGACCTCACGTCGGGTTTCCGGGCCGTCCGGGCCGGAAAGTTCCGGGAGTTCCTGCACCTGTTGCCGAACGGCTTCAGCTACCCCACCACCATCACGATGGCGTTCTTCCGCAGCGGCTACCCGGTGGCCTACGTGCCTATCCCGGTGCACCAGCGGGTCGGGACGGCCAGCCATATCCGGCCCTTGAAGGATGGCGTCCGGTTCCTGCTGATCATCTTCAAGATCGCCACCCTCTACTCGCCGCTCAAGCTGTTCCTACCCGCCGCGGTGAGCTTCTTCCTGCTGGGGCTGGGCTGGTATGGCTTCACCTTCTACGAGGCCGGGCGCTTCACCAACATGAGCGCGCTGCTGATGAGCGCGGGGGTCATCACCTTCTTCATGGGGCTGATCAGCGAGCAGATCACAGGGTTGACGTATCTGGCGGCGCGGGAGGAGCGCGAGCGGTGAGCCGGCTTGGGGGGCGCTGGCGTCGTTTGGCGGATGGCTTGCGGCGCACGCCGTTCCATCCGCAATGGCTGTTGGGGGTGCCTGATTTCCCTAAGGAATTGAGCCAGTTTACCGGCACGCTACTCGACATAGGTGCTGGGGACCGCTGGATTGCTGCCAAACTGCCAGCGACTGCGGGATACCTTGCCCTAGATCACCCGGCGACCGGTATGCACCTCTATCGTGCCGCCCCTGATGTTTTCGCCGATGCCGCAGCCCTCCCGCTGCCGGATGCAAGCATGGACGGTGTCGTTTGCTTGGAGGTTCTGGAGCACGTACCGGATCCTGCACGGGTGATTCGGGAAATCGCGCGCGTGCTCAAGCCAGGCGCCTCGGCTTGGCTTTCCATGCCGTTTCTTTATCCGGTGCACGACGCGCCATTCGACTTCCAGCGGTACACCGAATACGGCTTGCGCCGGGATATCTCGCGCGCCGGGCTGGAACTCTCCTCATGTCGGCCGTCACTTCACGCCGTCCGAAGCGCAGGACTGCTGGCGAGCCTAGCGATCGCAGGTGGCGTGAATGCCAGTCCGACGCTTCTTGCCGCGATCCTGCTTGTCCCTGCCGCTGCGCTGGTCTTGGCGATCAATCTAGCCAGTTTTGCACTAAGCATGTTCTGGCCGGACTGGACCGCACTTTCCGCCGGGCATACGGTGAGGGTTAAACGGCCGTGAGCCCAGATACTCTGCTGTTGGTAACTACCTCGTTCCCACAGTCCGGTGATGGCAGCGAAGCGGCCGGCGGTTTCGTTGCGGACCTTGCTCAGGCGCTGCAGGCCGGCGGTCCGGTGCGTGTCGTGGCTCCTGGCGCTCAGGAGCGGCTGGAAGCGCTCAATGGTGGTGTGATCGTTCATCGGTTTGCTGCGCCAGAGCGTCCCTTGTCCCTCCTGTCGCCGACGCGGCCGGCAGACTGGCTGGCCATCGCTTCCACCTTGTCATCGCTGCGAAGACAGACCTTGGCGGCGGCGCACGACGGCCGGGTTGCTCACACGCTTGCCTTGTGGGCGCTGCCATCAGGTTGGGCGGCGCGCGAGCTCCAGCGTCGCAAGGGTGTTCCGTATTCCGTTTGGGCATTGGGTAGTGACATCTGGTCCCTCGGGCGGGTGCCCTTGGTGAAACGCGTGCTCCAAAGTGTCATTAGTGAGGCGCAAAGGCGGTATGCCGACGGGCTGCAGCTAGCCACAGACGCCCGTGTTCTGTCCGGTCAGGCTTTTGAGTTCTTGCCCAGCAGTCGTTGGCTCGGCCGCGCTCGTGCGCGACCAATGGCCACCGCACCGCCTTACCGACTGTTATTCCTAGGTAGATGGCATCCGAACAAGGGCGTGGATTTGCTGCTGGAAGCACTGGCGCTATTGCCTCCTGACGTCTGGGCGCTTGTCAGCGATGTGCGGATTGCCGGCGGTGGTCCATTGGAACCTGCCGTCCGTGCTCAGGTCGCGGAACTCTTGACTCGTGGCTTACCCGTCCGATTGGACGGCTACCTAGACAACTCTGCGGCCACTGATGCGCTCGAAGCGGCGGATTTTCTTCTGCTTCCTTCGCGGATTGAGAGTATTCCAGTGATTTTCTCAGATGCGATGAAGATGAAACTTCCTGTCTTGGCGATGCCTGTAGGCGATTTGCCCGCCCTGATTGAAGAAGGGGGGGTTGGGCATTTGGCAAGCGCGATCACCTCGGCTGCGTTTGCCGATTGCATCGCCGCCGCTCTGCGTCAGCCGCCGGTACGCAGTGCAACGGCAATTGAGGCTATGAGCGAACGTTTTGCCGTTGAGAACTCGGCTAATCGCCTGCGTCACGATTTGCAGCTCCAAGCACAGAGCTCTGTGCTCCTGCCTGCCGGCGGGGTGCGCTATGGCTGAGTGGGTTGTGGGTTCGGCTGCCGAAGCCACTACCAACTCATGGGCCTTGTCGAATGGTCGCTTTTTCAGCTCTAAGGCTTGGGCTGATGTGCTGGCAGGATTGGGCTGTGAATGCGCGCTAGCCTGGAACGAATCAAAGAGCTTGGGCGTAACGGTGCCGGTATTCGGTCGTTTCGGCATGAGAGTTGGCTTCTTGGGGTTCCCGATTTTTCGAGACGACCCTTCGCCGGATACCGGCTGGGACACTGCCGCTGAGCTAGCGTTGGCACGAAGCCTCCGCATCGACATCCTGCGCACCAACAATGCGGGACTGGCGGTGCAGACTGTGCCCGACGGCCTACGCCAGCCTGACGCATGGATCAGCGACTTGGCCGCGTGGAGCGAATCGAGCGACAAGCGGCGAGCCCGCGACGTCGCGTACGCGCGCCGCGCAACTCGCGACATAGATGTCACATCCTCTCGCGTCGACCCGGCAGACATGTATCGGCTCTATGCCGAAACGGTGCGGGGTCACGGCGGCAAGCTGCGCTACACGGGCGAGTATTTTCGTCGTCTCGTTGCCAGCGCCGGGCCCGGCCAGCCGCTACAGGTGTTTCATGGCCACGCAGCCAGTGGCGAGCTGCTGGGATTCGCGGTGCTGGCCGTGGATGGCGACACTGGACACTACCTGCACGCCGCCATTTCCAGTGCGGCGCGCTCGATGGGCTTGAGCGACCTGCTGCTGTCGCGCTTGCTTGCCGCGGCGAAGGAGCGTGGCCTTCGACGCTTCAACCTGATGGCGTCGCCCCCGGATCAGGTGGGCCTGATGAAGTTCAAGCGCAAGTGGGGGGACAGCGAGACCGTGGTGGTCACTCGGGATCTGGGCGCGAGTTTGGCTGGGCGTGCGGCGTTGCTATGTCTTGCTTGGGTAGCTGCCGCGGGCCGGGGGGCGTCGCGATGAGGCCGGTTCGGCTGGTGCGCACGTGATCCGGTATGCGCCGGCGCCGGCGCCTTGGCGCATGCTTGCAGCTGCACTTCGCGAACCCATGGTGGGCGATGCCGCGCGCGACGGCCTGTTGTTCTTCCCCAATGCGCAGCTGCAGCTGATGCCGTCGGCTAGGGAGGCGATCCGGCGGCTGCTGGTGCGCCTGCCGCGTAAGGGCAAGGTCCTGATCCCGGCGTTCACCTGCATGCATGTTGTAGACGCGGTGCGCGCGGCCGGCCATGAAGCAAGGTTCGTAGACGCAGATCCGGCGAGTGGCGTGGTCACGCCGTCGGCCGTCGATGAGGCCATCACCAGCGACTGCCGTGCTGTGTTGGTGTCGCATCTGTTCACCTCTAGGGTGGACGTGGCGGGCGTGGTTGCGGCCGTGGCCGGACGTGCCGAGGTGATCGAGGATTCGGCGCTGGTGAGATGGCCTGATCAGGGCCTTGTGCCCGGTACTTCCGCATTGGTGCTGAGCATGGGCCGCGGCAAGCCCTTGGGCATCGGCGCGGGCGGTGCCTGCATTGTCCCCGCCGGCAAGCCGTTGCCGTTGCTTTCAGCTACGACTGCTGCGGCGGACGAGCTAGGCGTCGTGCAGCTGTTGGCCGCGGCGATCAGCAGTGGTTCTGCCTTGCTTGCGTTGGGTCGCCTCCTCGGCAGGCGCGGTGCTTTGCCAGTGGTGGACGAGAGCTTTGCATCAAGCCTACTGCTCCCGAGCAAGCTGTCGGCGGCGGCGCGGCGCGCCATCGCCAACTTAATGCATGCTGCATGTTTGCCGACAGCCGCCGCCCACGCCGCTGCGTTGGCTGAGCACTATCGCGTGGTGCTCGACGCCACTTCCGGCGATAAATTTGGCTGGTTGCACGGCGGCCCCCCTTGCCCGCCGGGTGGGCTGCTGACGCCGGCCCTACCCGTCGCGGTGCCGCGGCGCGACGACTGCCTGCGAGCGCTTCGGCGCGCTGGCTTTGACGTCCCCGCCTATTGGCGCTATTCCGCTGCGGCGGCGGCAGGCGATGGTGCCTGCCCAGTGAGCGAGCGCCTAGCGCAAACACTGCTTTACCTGCCTCTGCACGAAGGCGTCCGCCCGTCCGACGTTGAGGAGATGGCGGACATCATCGCTCGGCAGTCTCGCGCATAGCCTCTGCGGCGCGAACGTACGCGCGCAGCCGCGGAGCTAGCAGTGCAGCGTCTCGGCGGATGCCGCGCAGGTAGCGGCTGGTGAAGTTATAAAGGTTGTCCAACCCGAGCAAGAACAGGCCCGGGCTGCCAAGTACTTCGAAGTCGCGGCTGGCTGGTGTGTCGGCTTCCCACGAAAGGCCAGGTAGTTGGCGCAGATAGCCCAAGCTGGGCGTATAGCCCGTGGCGTGGATGACGAGGTCGAAATGCTCAATGGCGCCGTTGTCGAATTCCACCGCGCCTCGGACAATCGCTGTGGCACGCGAGCGCGTGCCAATCGCGCCTGACTCCACCAGCGTCCTGACCTGGCCACCGTCCATTATCGGAAAGGAGTTGGCAGTGATCCTTGGCTGGAGCGCAAGCCGCAGCGCCTCATACGGGAAGTAGAGAGTGTCCTTTGCTTCCCCGAGCCAGCCATCGCGGCGAAAAGTGATCGGCTCCATAGCGGAGATGGCTACCTGAAAGTCCCGCTTGTGTAACTCGAGCGCAAGCTGGCCGGCGGTGACCCGTTTGCCGATAACTAGCGCCCGCGCACCGCTGCTGCGGAGGACATCGAGTTGGGCGTAATCGGAAATGCTTGACGCGTGCAACTCAGCGATGCTGCCGTCGCTTTCCACCGCAGGTCTAGGCGGCGCGGGGTTGCTGAAATATCCGGTGCAGCAGACTACGGCCTGGGCATGCACATGGTCGCCATCCTCGAGGGTCAGGGTGTAGGCGTCGGCCGTTCGGGAGATCGTGACCACGTGGGCACCGCTGCGGATACGGTGCTGTTGGCGATCCGCCAGGCGCAACAGGTGCTCGGTGAAGTCCTGCGCCGTAACCTTTGCCGTGGGGAATCGGCTCAAGGCGCCGCGCAGGCTCAGCGCATTAGTCCACCACGGGCTGAGAAGCCGAAGACTCGGCGGGAGGTTGCGCCAGGTTTCACCGACGCGCGCACGCTCCAGAACCACATGGTCGATGCCTAGTCGGTCTAGATGCCGGCTGAGGCTGACTCCGGCGGGGCCAGCCCCGATGATTGCGACCGTCACGGTTTGTGCCGAGCTCATGGTTCGTCAGCTTTGAGACGGAAGAGCACGTCGCAATAGTCCCTGTACGCTACACCCCACGTACGTCCCATAGCACTCTCGGCTCGTCGCAGCAGCGGCCAGGTACAACGCGGAATCCAGCCTAGGCGAACCAGTGGCGTAGTCGGAAAATGCCCGTACCGGATCACCTCAGCCGATTGCACCGTCAGGCCGGCGGCGGCGAAGCGACGGATGAAATCATCGCGGGTGCGCTGGTGTTTCCACTCCCCGGTGTCCAGCGTATCGTTCGCCCGCACCTGTTCGATGGCTGCCACCACGCCCCCTGGCATGAGCACGCGGCGCATCTCCTGCAAGAGGGAGCTGAGCATCGCTTCGTCGAGCACGTGGTTGAGTACCACGTACGTGGTGATCGCCGAGATGCTCGCGTCCTTGACGGGGATGCGGGTCCCATCGAACGCTGCGAACAGCGCGCGGTCACCTAGTTGTCGCTCCTTCGTCCGGGCTAGCAGACCCGGGGAAATGTCGAGGCCAAGCAGCGTGCGGCCGCTGTAGACGATGGCGCTGCTCAGGCTGCCCGTGCCGCAGCCTAGGTCCAGCACCGGTCCCGGCGGTGCAGAGTGCTGCAGCGCACCGACGATGACGGCGTTCCTGAGTTCGGCGATGTAACGGTTCTTCTCGCCGAGACGATCGTTGGGGTCCAGCACCGATGCGTCTAGGGCCAGCGATGACATGTCGTCCCAGTAGCGCGACTGTTTACTCATTGGGGTCGCGCCCGTGCTTCCGATACGCCAGCGTCGCGGGGATGCACAGCACGTCTCCTGCCGTCATGGCGAGGCGCATCGCCGCGGCCAAAACCACAAGGGTCGCCTCGGGAACGGCCGATAGCCCGCCTAGCGAAACAAAAATTGCTTCGCGCACCACCAGGCCGGCGGGAACGGCAAAGGCCAAGATCGAGACCAACGATGCGGCTGCGTACCAAGTTGCTAGTGCCAACGCCGATGCCATATCAATGAAGCCGTTCGTCAGTAGCGCCCAGGCTGCAAAATAGACCATCCACTCTGCGGTTAGGATCGCCGTCGCCAGCCATCGCGATGGCGCGACCGGGACGTTTAGGAGATCGCGTGTTCCGAACCTGCCACGGCTGGCGAGGACGGCGAGCCTCACGAGCGTGCGTTCCAGCAGAGGGTTGCGGTGCAGAACCTCCACTGCCAACAGCGTCACAGGCAGGCCAAGGAGTGGCAGCTTGCTGCCGGACATCAAGGTGCCGAGCACCGACGTGATGACGCCCAGTGCAAGTATGTTGGTGGTCAACATTTGCAGCAGGTTGGCCAGCATCACCTCCTGAGCGCTGAAGCCGCTGGATAGCTGGTTGGCTTGGTGTAAGAAACCCCAGACCTTTCCCGGCAGGTAGCGGACAACTTGCGCCTGCGCATAAGCAGCTGCGATGGTGGCTGAAAGTTGCGTGCGGCCGGTGATACGCCCTAAGAGGTTAGCGTGGTAACACGTCTTGAGCAGCGACATGGTCGTGAGCAGTGCGATGGCTGCGGCAAGCCGCCATGGCGAAATGGCGCCGATCGCAGCGGCTATCCCCACGGAATCCGCTGCAAACAGCCACGCTAAGTAGGCCATGGCCAGCGCGAACAACAGCAGCCCGAGCAGCTTTCGCCAGCTGGGTGTCGCCTTGGACGGTGAGGCTTGCACTACGAAGCCCTGATCAGGCCATGCTGGGCTTCGGCCGCATGAGGCTTGAGACAGCCTGCGTCACGCGCTGCACATCTTCGTCCGTGAACTTTGGGGTCAGCGGCAAGCTGACTGTTTGTCGCCCGATTCGCATCGCGTTCGGCCACTGTTCCGGCGTCCATCCGAAGCGCTGCTGGTAGTAGGGATGTTCGGCGATTGACAGGTAATGCACGCCCGTGCCGATGCGACGCTCGTTCATCGCGTCGAGGAAACCATCGCGACTGATGCCGCAGGTGGCCTCATCCACGAGCACAGTGTAGAGGTGATACGCGTGCCGAGTGCCCGGTGCCGGTGCGGCCGGCCGAACCAGCGGCAGGTCAGCGAGCTCACGCTCGTAGGTGGCCCAGATGGCTTCCCGCCGCCGCCAGCTCTCTTCAACGCGGGCCAGTTGGTGCAATCCGATCGCCGCCTGCAGGTCCATCATGTTGTATTTGAAGCCACACTCCACCACTTGGTAGTGCTTGTAGCCCTTGTCGCCGAAGCGATGCCACGCGTCTTTGCTCATGCCGTGCAGGGCGAGCACGCGGGCGCGCGCCATGGCGCCTTCATCCCGCGCAAGGATCATCCCGCCTTCGCCGGTCACTACGTTCTTTGTCGCGTAAAAGCTGAAGCAGCCGAAGTCCCCGAACGTGCCCGCCTTGCGGTCGTGGTACTCCGTTTCGATGGCGTGCGCACAGTCTTCGATCAGCACCAGATCGTGCTTGCGTGCAATGGCGACGATGGCGTCCATCTCGCAGGGGCGGCCTGCGAAATGCACCGGAATGATCGCGCGGGTGCGCGGGGTGATCGCGGCCTCGATGGCTGCGGGATCGATGTTCTGGGTTACGGGGTCGACGTCGGCCAGCACCGGCGTCAGCCCGGCATGGATGATGGCGTTGACGGTGGCGCAGAACGTGAGGGGCGTGGTGATGACCTCGCTGCCCGGCTCCAATCCCGCGGCTACCATGCTGACGTGCAGGGCGGCGGTACAGCTGTTCACGCCGGCGGCTAGGCTCGCAGGCACGCCCTTGTAGGCTGCGAAGTCGGCCTCAAAGCGCTTCGTGCGCGGGCCGGTGCCCAACCAGCCGGATCGGAGGCAAGCTTCGACTTCAGCGATTTCTTCCTCGCCGATGGCAGGGGCGCCGAAAACGAGGAAGGGCGTTTCGTCCATCAGCCGATCATTCACGGGATTTCTCCATCACCTCGCGGCCGCTAGCGCGGCCTGCGTGCAGTGCTGCGATGCGCTCATTGATCTGCCCGGCCAGCGCGGGATCCGCGTTGGTCTGGGCTTTCTTGAACTCCTCAAGCGCTGCGTCCATGGTGCCCGGGTCCCTTGCGAGCCATTCGGCGAAGCGTGCACGAACGGCAGGAGGCCATGGATGTCTTGCATCGACAATTCGCCACGATCTTTCGACGCGATTGCGATCCAGTGGGAGCCCTTCCCATGAGCGATCCAACAAGCCGCCGGCCGCGAGCAGTTCTGCAACGCGAATGTGGTTGGTCGACAGCTTGTATTCCAAGCTGTTCCACCAGCGCTCCTCGACCGGAAGCCCGTTCAGTGCATGGATCAGGATTAGCGACTGCTCGGGAAGCGGCGTGGCTTGCGGCAGCGCCGCGCCGCGTTCGAACTCGGCAATCGCCCTAGGAAACCATGGGGACGCGGGGTCATAGCCCGAGAGTTCGGCATACTCGATGGCCAGATCGTTGCTAGCGCGTGCCGATGCTGGATTGTTCGTTGCATTCTCGACAGCGAAATCCAGGGCGCTGCTCCACGACAAGCTTCGCATCACCGTCAGTGCAGATAGCCCGATCAGGACCGCCACCCCCATGGCAAACAGGGATTGAGGTCGGACAACTCGCGAGAGCGCGGCGGAAACGGCCAGTACGACGCCCAGCAAGGCCAGATAATTGCGGTGCTCGAAGGCCAGCTCCAAGGGCGCCACGTTGGACGTCATGAAATGTGCTGCAAAGAACCAAGCGATGCCTGCAGCCACCAAAGGCAAGCCATGCCGCTTTGCGAGCACCGCCACACCGGCGAGGGCGAGTAGGACGCCGACGCCTGCCAGCGTATGGGGATCGCCCATCAACGATGTCGGTGCCACCAAATGGTCATAGTTGAACAGCATCGATGCGGGCAGCGGCCAAAGGATCTGGCCGACGTACATGGTCAGGATCCACGGCTGGCTGAGGAGCCGTTGCGTCGCATCGAATTCCCGAAGGGCAAAGGACTCTGGCGAGGCATAGTGCGGCGCCACCACAAACAGAAAAAGCGCGGTTCCGAGCACTCCGCCGATCGTGTAGCACCCCCTGAATACCTTCTGGGTATGTGCTTGGCTCGCCTTGAAGCCAAACAAAGCCCACTCGATGGCCACAGCGAAGAGAGGAAAGAGAACAGCGGATTCCTTGGATAGCAGGCCCAGTGCGGCCACTGGTCCGGACGCAAGCACCAAGGACCAGCCGGAATCGCCTCGCATCTGCCTTTCGCGGCCTGCGACATAGAGGATGAGGCCAGCGAGGATTCCGGTGGCTGCCAGCATCTCCATCCGCTGGACGACATACAGGACCGTCGAGACCTGAAGCGGATGGATTGCCCAGAGAAGCGCGATGAGTGCTCCCGCAGCGAAGGGGCGCGGGAAAGCACTGTTCCCCGCCAGCAATCGGACGACCAATCCCAGAACCAGCGCCGTGTTGATGGCGTGGATGAACAGATTCGTGAGCTTGAAGCCTTGGGGGGCGAGGCCCCAGGTCGCATGGTCGATCGCAAAGCTGATCGTTGCCAAGGGGCGACTGAAGCTGGCGCTGTAGGCCGATGCGGCTCTTGCCAGTGCCTCGAACGAAATGGAGTCGATGAGAATCGCCCTGTTCTGGACGATGTTCGGAAAATCATCGAGGAAGAAGTGTCCTGGCAAGCCAGGCAAAAAAACGAGCGTAGCGACCAAGCCCAAGGCGATTGCCAGCAATCCCGATGCAGCACGCCGCGTCAGCTGCCAACGCTCTCCGTGCGAGGGCGTCACGTGCAGCCGGTCGGCTTCAGGTCAGCTCGAACGACGTTGGAACTGCAAAGCCAAAGGCCGGTCGTCGAACGCTGTAGCGTAAGCGTCTTGCCGTTGACAAGCGGATTGCCGCGCATGGTGCAGCGCATAAAGCCCGGCGGGGTCGAGTCAATGGCGATCGTGCTGCAGACGGGCGTGGATGTCTGCAAGCCAATCTGGGTTGGGTCCGTCGTGACAATGGTTTCGCTGATCAGAAGGGCCTCGAAGCCCGATTTCGCTCCAGCGAGTTCGCCGAGAGCGGCTGTGATCTGCGAACGGGCGACGTAGTTTTGATATGCAGGCAAAGCGATGGCGGCGAGGATCGCGATGATGGCGACGACAATCATCAACTCAATCAGGGTGAAGCCTGAAGTCGAACGCATACTCGCTACCTCCGATTGAACATCGGCGAGAGCGAGCCCCGCTCGCGCGGGGCTCGTCCCAGTATTGCCTTACAGGCAGCCGGTCGGCAGGTACGCTGCGTCCAGACCACCGGTCACCGTGCAGGCATAAGCGCCCGAGGTGGCGCTGCGGGTCAGCGTGACGACCTTGCCCGAGACGCGCGGGTTGCCAACGAGGGTGCAGGTCAGCTGGGCGGTACCCGCGGTTGCGGAACCGGTCACGCCGATGGCGCAGCGGGCCGTGTTGGCCTGGAGGCCGGCAGCCGCTTGGTTGATGGTGCCCGTGCCGCGGTTGATGATTTCCTCGACGGCCGTGACGCCGCCGCGGATGTCGGCGAGGCCGGCAGTGACCTGCGAGCGAGCGACGTAGTTCTGGTAGGCCGGCAGCGCGATGGCGGCGAGGATGGCGATGATCGCGACGACGATCATCAGTTCGATCAGGGTGAAGCCCTGCTGGTTCTTCATGGTGATACCCCTAGCTAGTGGTGGTGTGTGTGCCCGGAGCCGTGATGGCACCCGTCGGTGCCGACGCCGGCACGGGGCGAACAATGCACCATCCGTGCCAAGGGCGGAAGGGTGGTATCTGTGACGGCTTGCAAATCCCGAGTAGCCGTCTGCTGGGCCCAGACTCGCCGCTGGCCCCCTGCGTCAGAAAGTGACGCAGGGCGTTCCCTAGCTTGAAGAAGTGTGTCGGCTTAACGTGAGCAGCCCTCGTCAGGACCCGTTCCCTGTGCCCAAATCCCGCCTTGCCGCCCTACTGCTGCTGGTCTTCGTCGCCTCCGGCTTCGCCGGGCTGATCTACCAGTCGATCTGGTCGCACTATCTCGGGCTGGTTCTGGGGCATGCCGCCTACGCGCAGACCCTGGTCCTGGCGATGTTCATGGGCGGGATGGCCCTAGGGGCCTGGCTGGTCAGCCGGTACATCGACCGGCTGCGTCGGCTGGTGATGGGCTATGCCGCCGTCGAAGCGGTCATTGGCGTGTTCGGGCTCGGGTTCCACGCGGTCTTCGTGGGCTACGTCGATCTGTCGCAGGAGGTGGTCATCCCGGCGCTGGGCGGTGGCGCCACCGTGACCACCTGGCAGTGGATGAGTGCCGCAGCGCTGATTGCCCCGCAGACCGTGCTGCTGGGCGCCACCTTCCCCCTGCTCAGCAATGGCTTGTTGCGCCTGCTGCCGGGTGAGCAGCACGCGTCGCTGGGAGGCCTTTACTTCACCAACAGTATCGGTGCCGCCGTCGGTGTGCTGGCGTCCACCTTCGTGCTGTTGCCGGCGATGGGCATGCCGGGGGCGATGGCGGTGGCGGGCGTGCTGAACCTCGGGGTGGCCGCCGCGGCGTGGTGGCTGTCACGTGCGATGCGCGAAGCCGAGCTGCCACGGCTGGCGTCGGCTCCGGCCGGGTCCGGCCAGAGCGAGGCGGTGAACCGGCTGGTGCCGGTGGTGCTGGGCGCGACGTTCTTCTCGAGTGCCGCCAGCTTTGTTTACGAAATCGGTTGGGTTCGCCTGTTGAACCAGGCGCTGGGGAGCACGCTGCACACCTTCGAGTTGATGCTGGCGGCCTTTATCGCCGGCATGGCCTTCGGTGGCTTGTGGGTGCGTCGCCGCGGTGAGCGCATCCAGGACGATGTTCGTTACGCCGGCTACGTGCAGGTGTGGATGGGCATCGCCGCCTTGGCCTCGGTGCCACTGCTGTCGCAAACCTTCGGTTGGGTGGGTTGGTTGGTCTCGGCCCTTGACCAGACCGACAGCGGCTACACGCTGTACGCCTTGGGCACCGCCGTGATCGCGCTGCTGGTGATGTTCCCGGCGGCGTTTTTTGCCGGAATGACGCTTCCACTCTTCACCAGCGCCTTGTTGAAGGCCGGGGCCGGTGAGCGGGCGATCGGCCGGGTCTATGCATGGAACACCCTCGGCGCCATCGTTGGTGTGCTGGCCGCGGTGCACGTGCTGATCCCCACGTTCGGTGTCTCGTTGAGCGTGACCGCCGCGGCGATGCTGGACGCGACGATCGGACTGCTGCTCCTGCGGAGTCTGAGCCCGGGGCGCTGGGCGCCGGGCGTTGTGGTCGCCGCCCTGGCCTTGGGCGCCGTGTTCGTCACGTCGCTCGGATTCGGTCAGCTCGATCCGCGGGCCCAGGCGTCCGGCGTCTTCCGCACGGGCAACGCGGAGATCGCCGAGGGCACCGAGGTGGTGTTCCTTCGGGATGGCAAGACGGCGACGATCTCGGCCACGGCGGTGGGTTCCGAGCAGGTCAACATTTCGACCAACGGCAAGCCCGATGCCTCGATGGTCACCTTCGACCAGCCGCCTGTTGATGACGAAATCACCATGATCATGGCCGGGGCGCTGCCTTTGGCCCTGAAGCCTGACGCCGAGCGCGTGGGCATCATCGGTTGGGGCTCCGGGCTTTCGACGCACACCGTGCTCGGACTGCCGAGCGTGCGCGAGGTGAACACCATCGAGATCGAACCGGCGATGTGGGAAGGCGCCAAGGTGTTCGGTTCGCGTGTGGCTCGGGCGTATGAGGACCCGCGTTCGCAGGTGCGCTTCGACGACGCACGGACCTATTTCGCCTCCGGGGCCCAGAAGTACGACGTCATCATTTCCGAGCCGTCGAACCCGTGGGTGGCGGGGGTTTCGGGTCTCTTCACCCACGAGTTCTACGGCTTCCTCCGCCGTCATCTCACGGAAGACGGGCTGCTCGTCCAGTGGATCCAGTCCTACGAAATCGATGGCCCGATCACCGCGCAGATGTTCGCGGCCTTGGCGAAGGAGTTCCCGCATGTGCAGGTTTACGTGACGAACAGTTACGACCTGTTGCTGGTGGCCAGCGCCAAGCCGATCCCGCTCGAGTACGACGGCCGCTTGTGGGCGCCGCCCGAACTTCGCTCGGAGCTGGAACGCGTCGGACTGCGTTCTGCGGCCGACTTCGAGGTTCGCCGAGTCGGTGATCGCGCCGTGCTCGAGGCCATTGCCGTTCTTTATGCCGCCACGCCGCACAGCGATTTCCACCCCACGGTCGCCTTGCAGGCGCCGCGAACCCGTTTCCGCGGGTTGCGAGCCACCGAACTGCAGTCGCTGGCGGGGCTGGGTCTTCCGGTGTTGGAGCCCCTGCTTTGCCGGAGTGTGGATGCCAATCCCGACGCCGTGCTGGCGGTTCACGGCAGCCCTTATGCGAAGAATCGCTACTTCGGCGGTCTGATCGCGGCGGCGATGCGTGGCGAGGGCATCGATCCGGTGCTGTTCGAGCACCGCGACGACGCGGTGAATCTCGTGAGCTTGCTTCGCGCCGAGCGCGAGGCGGGATTGGTCGACGCCGCGCGGCACAGCCGATACCTGGCTGCCTTGGCAGGAGCGACGCTGGGCGAGCTCGCTCCGGAGAACCTGGTCGGCGTGTGGATCGCGCCGTCTTGGCTGGGGGAGGTCTCCGCACTGCCCGAAACCCTGCAGCGGCAGCTGGCGGTCTACGATGCGGCCGCCCGGCGTGATTACGCGCAGACGATGGCGCTGGCCGATGCCTTGCTGGATTACACGCCGCAGGATCTGCACCCGACGGCTCGTGAGCAGGTGCTGCTGCTGGCCATGGGCAGCGCGCTCGCTCAGGGTCAGAACGTCGAGGTCCGAGCCCTCGAGCTTCGCCATGGCCGCTATGTGGCCGCTGGGTCTAACGCCCTGGCGCGCAGCATGCTGATGGCCTATGCCGCGACCGGGAATCGTGCCTGTGTGGCGCGTTCGGCCGGCGAGCCCGCGAGTTCATCGTCCTCGACCGACGGCTGAGGCCACCGGACCATGGTGCGCTCTACTCGATCCCGTACTTCTTGAGCTTGTACCGCAGCGCCCGGAAGGTGATGCCCAAGGCCTCGGCGGTCTTGGTGCGGTGCCAGCGGTGGGCGTCCAGGGCGGCGATCAGCGCTTCCCGCTCGATCTGCGCCAGTGCATCGGGCAGCGCGCCCTCGGCGCGGGCGCGGGCCAGGGCCTCGGCGGTGGCCGGCAGCGGGGTGTCGGCCGGTTCCGGGCCGTCTACCTCCGTCGTGGGGGCGTGCCCGTTCGGGCCGGCGCTGGCTGCGCCCGGCGCCGGCAGGCCGAGATCGCCGGCCCGGAGCTTGGGGCCGTCGGCCAGGGCCACGGCCCGTTCCAGCACGTTCTCGAGCTCGCGCACGTTGCCGGGGAAGGGGTAGGCGGCCAGCGCCGCGCGGGCGTCGTCGGCCAGGCCCAGCGCGAGGCCCTGCTCCTGCGCGATGCGCGCCAGCACGGCCTCGGCGATGGCCGGGATGTCCTCGCGCCGCTCGCGCAGCGGCGGGACCGGCAGGGCGATCACGTTGATGCGATAGAACAGGTCGTGGCGGAAGCGGCCCTCGGCCACCAGCTTCGCCAGGTCCTTGTCGGTCGCCGAGAGGATGCGCGCGTCCACGGGCACTTCGGCCGGGGCGCCGACGGGGCGCACGGCCTTCTCCTGGATCACCCGCAGCAGCTTCACCTGCATGTGCAGGGGCAGCTCGGCGATCTCGTCGAGGAACAGCGTGCCGCCCTGCGCGGCCTGGAACAGGCCGTCCTTGTCGGCATGGGCGCCGGTGAAGCTGCCCTTGCGGTGCCCGAACAGCTCGCTTTCCATCAGCTCCGCGGGAATCGCGCCGCAGTTCACCGGGACGAAAGGGCCGTCCTTCCGCCCACTTTGGGCGTGGACAAGACGAGCCACCAGCTCCTTGCCGGTGCCGGATTCGCCGCAGATGAACACCGGGGCCTGGCTGCGGGCCACTTTGGCGGCGGTCTCGCGGAGTTGGCGCATGGCCGGGGAATCGCCGATCAGGCGTGGGGTGTGGGCCTGCGCGCTGGCGCGTCGCTGCACGCCGAGGTTCAGGGCGTGGGTGACGAGCTGGCGAAGCACCGCCAGGTCGACCGGCTTGGTGACGAAATCGAAGGCGCCGGCTTTGAGCGCCGCGACAGCGGCTTCGACATTGCCGTAGGCCGTCATCATCGCCACCGCGGTGTTGGGGTGCTTGGCGGCGATGTGTTCGACGAGCTGGGTGCCGTTGCCGTCCGGCAGCCGCATGTCGGTGAGGCAGAAGTCGAAGTCGTGGGCCTGCAGCTGCGCACGGGCCTGCGCGAGGTCGCCGGCGGTTTCCACGCGCAGGCCCATGC
>Ga0209278_1001230_pt1 | contig 15992 bp, 9 predicted proteins | sample JI81BgreenDNA_FD_187504 | JGI IMG/M metagenome (GOLD analysis project Ga0209278, IMG submission 187504) | Wastewater effluent complex algal communities from Wisconsin, to seasonally profile nutrient transformation and Carbon sequestration -... | ecosystem: Engineered > WWTP > Effluent > Algae... | reverse complement strand
CCCGCCAGCGGGGCATCCCCACAAGCGCAAGCTTCCCCCACTTCCCCTATCTTTACCCCATGCGGCTGCGCTTTTTATACAATGCGGGAGTGGTCCTACTGCTCAACCTCACCGTCAAGCCCTTTTGGATCTTCGCCATCGACCGCCAGGTGCAAAACCAGGCCGGTCCCGAGGCCTATGGCCAGTATTACGCCCTGCTCAACTTCTCGCTCCTGCTTAGCACGCTGCTCGATGCCGGCATCTCCAACTTCAACACCCGCCGCGTAGCCATGCAGCAGCACGAGCGGGAACCCGGCCTCGACAGCCTGCTCGGACTCAAACTGCAGCTTTTTATCGGTTACCTGCTGCTTACCCTGGGAGCGGCCTGGCTGAGCGGACTCGGCTGGCAACCCCTGCTGCTACTTATTGGCTTCAACCAGGGCCTGCATTTCCTCAACCTCTTTTTGCGCTCCTACCTGGCCGGCACCCACCAATTCAAAACAGAAGGCTTTTTTGGGGTGGTCGACAAGCTATTCATGAGCCTGCTGGCTTGGCCGCTTCTGCTCAACCACGCCTACCTCACGGGCGATTTGATGACCGATTTTGTGCTCATCCAAAGTCTGGCCTACCTGGGCACCACCCTGCCCCTGCTGCTGCTCGTAGGCCGCACCCGACTGCCGCGTCTGCATTTTTCATGGCGCTTTAGTCGTAGCCTGTTGTCTCAGTCGCTGCCCTTTGCCCTGCTGGGACTGCTCATGGCCGGATACACCAAAATCGACGCTGTCTTGCTGCAAAACCTACTTCCACAGGGCGATTATGCCGCCGGAGTATATGCGGCCGGTTACCGCCTACTCGATGCCTTTGCCATGATTCCCATCCTGGTGAGCGGCATCCTGCTGCCCCAGTTTGCCTCTATGCTGGCTGCCCAAAAGCTCGATACCGCCTTTGTGCGCACCGCTGCCCTGCTACTTGGTGGGCTCGGCAGCCTGGTGGCCGTGGTAGCGCAGGTGCAGGCCGACTGGCTGATGGAGCTGCTCTACCACCACCACGACCCGGTACAAACCGAGGCCTTCCGAATGCTCATGTGGACCTTCCTGCCGCTCAGCCTGAACTACGTTTTTGGCACCTTGCTCACTGCCGGTGGCCATTTGCGACAACTCAACCTGCTGGCCGTTTTAGCCCTGCTGCTGAACCTAGGCCTGAATTTCTGGCTCATTCCGCAAAGCGGTCCGGTTGGCGCCGCCACCGCCGCCCTGCTCACCCAAGGCTTCATGGCACTCAGCCAAGGGCTGCTTTGCTGGAAACAGTACCGCTGGCAGCTGCGTGCGGGTTTTGTGGGGAGGCTGCTGCTTTGGGCCTTGGTATGTGTGGGTTTGAGCCTGAGTTGGCCCCTGTCTGCCTCGCTGTACAGCCTGTTTTTGCAGGGCATTTGCGGATTGGTGCTTTTGCTGCTGCTTTTTGGCTTGCCCATTTACCAACGCATTTATGCCCATTTTCAAGGCCGTTTGTCGTAGGAATCCTTATTTTTGAGCCAAATCAAAAAATACCTATGCAAGCTGAGAAACAGGCATACAGTTTCGATTCACTTTCGGTGGTTGAATTTCTGGTTAAATGGAAGACGCCCATCCTGGTGGTAACCCTGCTGGCAGCCGTTGCTTCGGTCATCTTTTCGGGACCAAGCTTCATCAAGCCCCGATATAAATCCACCGTGGTATTTTATCCTGCCACCACCAACTCCGTTTCCAAGGCCCTGCTCAACGAAAACGCCTACGACCGCAGCGACCCCCTCGAATTTGGTGAAGAGGAGCAAGCCGAGCAGCTCATCCAAATCCTGTATTCCGACGAAATCAGGCAGTACATCATCGACAAGTACGACCTGATGAAGCACTACGACATCAAGGAAAACAGCAAATTCCGCTATACGCAACTCGCCAAGAAGTTCAGCGACAACATCCGTTTCCGCCGCACCGAATATTCGTCGGTAGAAATTGAAGTGCTCGATACCGATCCGCAAATTGCTGCCAACATCGCCAACGACATTGCTGCATTGCTCGACCAAACCAAGAACCAAATCCAGCGCGAACAGGCCACCAAGGCCCTGCAAATTGTAGAAACCCAATACCTCGCCAAGCGCGATCTCATCAACCGCCTCAACGACTCGCTCAACCAGTTCCGCAGCATGGGCATTTTCGACTATGACCTGCAAATCGACCACATCACCGATGTGTACGTGCAAGCCGTAGCCGGTATTTCGGATGCCAAGGCCAAGCTGCAGGTGCTTCGCAACAAGGGCACTGCCGAAACCGACACCGGCATTGTGAACAACGAATCGCGCCTCAGCGGCTCAGAAGCCACTGCCCGTGAATTACAGAAACAACTCGACCTGCTGGGCCGCTTTGGTGGTGCTTACAACAGCGTGAAAGAACAGCTCGAGAAAGAAAACGAAGAGCTGGTGAAGCTCCGCCAGCGTTACGACCGCGCCAAGGTAGACGTTGACGAGGTGTTGCCCGTGAAATTCGTGGTAAACTCGGCCAAAGTTGCCGAAAAGAAGACCTATCCGCTGCGTTCGCTCATCGTAGCACTCAGCACTTTTGGGGCCTTCTTGTTCACCCTGCTCATCCTCATTGCCGTAGAAAACTACAAATACCTCATTGCACGCAATCAGTAAGGCATGCGGCAGGCCACTTCTTCGCTGAGCAAAAGCTGGTTTTACGCCATTGGGGTGCTGTTTGTAACGGCCAGCACCTTCATGCTCACCCACGAGCAGTATTGGTTCCTGTTTTTGCCCATGGCGCTGTGGTTCGTGTATTTTGTCACCTTCAGCATCGACCGTTCGTTGCTGTTCATCACCTTCATCACGCCCCTGAGTGTTTTGGTAGATGTGCGTCAACTCGGCATCAGTTTCACCCTGCCCACCGAACCCCTGTTGTTTGGCATGATGGTGCTGTTTTACCTCAAATTGCTCATCGAAGGCCGCTACGATACCCGTGCCCTCTACCATCCCATCAGCCTATCGATTGTATTTTACCTGCTGTGGATGGTGCTCACCAGTGTGTCGAGCAGCATGCCCCTCACCTCCTTTAAGTTCTTTTTGTCGAACCTCTGGTTCATCACCTGTTTCTATTTCATTGGCTTGCAGTTGTTCCGCAAAAAAGAAAACATCCACCTCTTTTTGTGGCTCTACCTGGTACCGCTTACCGGCGTTATTTTGTGGAGCATTTACAACCACAGCACCTACGGTTTCACCAAGCAGGCTTCGTATTGGGCCAGCGAACCTTTTGTGATCAACCACGGCATTTACGGTGCCATGGTGGCCTTTTTCATACCCATGATCGTGGTGTACCTCTTCCGCCTGCCGCTGTTCACTCAAAGGCCGCTCATGAGTTTTGTGATGCTGCTCTTGCTCATCATTTTTTCGGCCGGACTCATTTTCAGCTTTACCCGTGCGGCCTGGCTGGGCGTTATTGCTGCAGGTGCCTTTTACCTGGTGCTTCGCTTAAAAATTCCTTTCTGGGGATTATTGAGTGCCTTGGGCGTGGTCGTCGCACTGTTCTTTACGTTCCAAACCGAAATCACCATGCGGTTGATGGAAAACAAAACCGACTCGGCCGACGACCTGAGCAAGCACGTGAAATCGATTTCGAACGTGCGTACCGATGCCTCTAACCTCGAGCGCCTGAACCGTTGGGCCAGTGGTTTTCGCATGTTGGAAGAAAGGCCCTTTTTCGGCTGGGGACCGGGCACCTACATGTTCCAATACGCCCCTTTCCAAAAGCCCAATGAAAAAACCATCATCAGCACCAATGCGGCCGATGTGGGAGGCATCCACAGCGAATACATGAACCCGCTGGTAGAGATGGGCTTCCCGGGCTTCCTCATTTTCATCACCATTATTGGCTTTGCCATTTCCAAGGCCATGCGGCTGTATTACACCCTGCGCGACCAGTTCCTCAAACAAACCATTTTGATTGTGCTGCTGGGCCTGGTAACCTACCTCACGCACGGCTTCCTGAACGACTACCTCGACATCGATAAAACGGCCTTGTTGTATTGGTCGTTCCTGGCCATCATCACCGCCATCGATGTGTACCACGCACCGCAAGTGCAGGAGGCAGTGAGAAGGGCGCAAGAGCCAGGGATGGAGGCGGAATGAGACGGAGCAAGGCGGAAGGATGCGGCACGATGACCTCCAGCTATAGCTCTTAGCTTAGTTTCTGGCGCGGGGCAGGGTGCATGGCGCAGGGGTGTGGATACGGAAGTATGCTATTTGTTGAAAACCGAATGCCATTAAGCTGATTGCCAAACGCCATCAACCGAACGCCAATTGCCGAACGCTGACAGCTAAACGTCGAACGCCCTCTCCGTGTCCTCGGTGTTTTGCTATCCCAAATACCTCAACCCCAACAAAGTCAAATCATCCGCAAAATTGCGGTCGCCTTTGAAGCGAATGAGGCCTTCTACCAGCTTCTTTTCCATCACGCGCAGGCTTTCGTTACGGTTTTGCTGCACCACTTCCTGCATCTGGGCCAGGCCAAAAGCACGGCCACGGTAATCGCTTACTTCCGAAACGCCGTCGGTATAGGCCAGCAGCAAATCGCCGGGCTGCAGGTGCAGTTTGCCCACGTGCAAAAAAGGCAGCTCATCGAACATGCCCAAAATGGTAGTGCCTTCTTTCAATTCGCGCACTTCGCCGTCGCGGAACAAGAGCGGAGGCACGTGGCCGCAGGAAATGTATTTGAGCAAACCCGTTTTTTCATCGAGTTTGCCAATGAACAGCGTGATGAATTTATCGCCTTTGGTGATGTTGAGCACCGCCTTGTTCAGGGCTGCCACCAAAGCACGCAGGTTGGGATGGTAATTGATGAGGGCCCGCAAATTGGCCTGGAAATTCGACATGAGCAAGGCTGCGGGAATGCCCTTGCCCGACACATCGGCCACACAAAAAACCAGTTCTTCGGTGGGCAGTTTCACCACATCGTAATAATCGCCACCCACATCGCGGTGCGGCAAGTACACGGCCGCCATTTCAACGTGGGCATCGTGCGGCAATTTATCGGGAATGAGCAGGCCCTGCATTTGGGCGGCCAGCGCCAATTCCTGCTGCATTTTCTGTTGCTGCAGCTGTTGCTGAATGAGGCGGCGGTTTTCGTTGGCCACGGCCAAGATGTTGGTGACGGCTTGCAGATAAGGCAACAACTCCTTGCGCTGCTCCTCGGTCCATTCGTCGCAGCCACCCAGCAGCAAAAAAGCAAGCGAGCGCTGCTTATACACCACAGGCACCAACCATTGCATGCCTTTGTAGGCTGTTTGCAAGATGTCGGGCACCGGCACACAGCGCTCATATCCTTCGAGCAGGGAGGTATCATTGGGGTAAAGCGCCGTTTCGAGGCCTTTGCTGCTGTACTTCTTCCAGCCTTCTTCTTCGAGGTAGAGCAAAAAGCGACCTACCTGAAACTCGCGGGTGAGCATGTAGCCGTAAATCTCAATGAGGGCAGCATTCGAAAAATTGTAATTCACCGCCTGGGTGAGCTGCAAAACCCCATCGAGTTGGATGTTGCGCATGGCCAATTGTTGCCGCAACTCCTGCAAGTCGGCAGGCAGCAGTTCGGCAGCTGGCGTTGGCGTATCCATGGTATTAAAGCAGCAAGTTAACGTATTTTCATCTTGCTGTCAAAAGCATCGCTTAAACCGTTTCCAAAGAGGTTAAATGCCAGTACGAGCAGCAGAATCACCCCGCCCGGAACCATGGCTAGGTAGGCGGCATCCATGATGATGTAGGGGTAATGCTCCTTGATCATCATGCCCAAACTGGCTGTGGGAGGCTGCACGCCCAGTCCCAAAAAGCCCAGGCCCGACTCCACCAGAATGGCCGTGGCGAAATTGCTGGCCGACATGATCACAATGGGGCCTACCACGTTGGGCAACAAATGCCTGAAAATAACCCGCAAATCGCTGAAGCCCATGGCGCGGGCAGCGACCACAAACTCCTGCTCGCGTAAACCCAATATCTGACCGCGTACCATGCGCGCCACATCTACCCACATGGTGAGGCCAACTGCCAAAAATACCTGCCACATGCCCTTGCCCATTACGAGCGAAAAAGCTATCACCAACAGCAGCGAAGGAATGGACCAAATGACATTGATGAGCCAGCCCACCACCTGATCAATCCAGCCTCCGTAATAACCCGCCACGGCGCCCAACAATACGCCCACCAGCAAACTGATGAGTACGGCAATGAAGCCAACGCCCAAAGAAACACGCAAGCCCAGCACCAGGCGACTGAGCAGATCGCGCCCCATGACATCGGTGCCCAGCCAAAACCTTTCAGTTGCTACTTTTGTCCCGGCAGCAGCAACCACCTGCTCGGGCAGTTCAGCTGCTGCACCCCATTCGCGGTACCACAGGCTGTCGCCTGCCAGCCTGTACGAAGCCAAGGCAATGCGGGCAGGCACCTGGTTTTTGCCTAAAAGCCACCACCAGGGATCCTCCTCACCGGCATTCGATTGTGGCAGCACCAAAAAATCAACGCGGCTACCCGGTGAGAGGGCTATCAATCGCAGGTCCTGCTGGTTGGCATCGCGGCTGTTATCGGGAATGAACAAATAAGCGAAAGCGGCCAGCAACAAACCCAGGAGCAGGAAAATGCCCCCACCCAGTGCAGGTTTGTTGCGCTTCAGCCGATACCACCAGTTCTGTTCCATCTTGTTGGGCGAAGTTAAGAGAAATTGACACGCTCCCACTCCCCTGCTTGCCGCCTTTTCGCCTTATCTTAGCGCCTGCATGGAGCCAGTTCGCAAGAGTAGAATCATTTTGGGCATCGACCCCGGAACCACCGTAATGGGTTTTGGCATCATTGAAACCAGCGGCAACTTCATGCAACTGCGCGATGTGGGCGTACTCAACCTCTCCAAAGGCGGTGATCACGCTACCAAACTGGCCCTCATCTTCGCTGAGCTCATCCGCCTCATCGACAAACACCTGCCCGATGAGCTGGCCATTGAAGCGCCTTTTTTTGGCAAAAACGTACAAAGCATGCTCAAACTGGGACGTGCACAAGGCGTGGCCATTGCTGCGGCCCTATCGCGCCAAATACCTGTGGTGGAATATGCGCCTAAAAAGGTAAAACAAGCCATCACAGGCAACGGAAACGCCAGCAAGGAACAAGTGGCCGCCATGCTCGATACCCTGCTCAAAGCGCGGGTATCGACCGAAAAACTCGATGCCACCGACGCCCTCGCCGTGGCCGTTTGTCACCACTTTCAAACCCAGGGCAAAAAAATACCCACCGCAAAGGGTGGGTGGAAAGCATTTCTGAAAGAGAATCCCGACAAAGTCATAGGTTAGCCCTGATCCTCGCAGCGACATCGGCCAAATCGTCGGACGAAGGATTCAATTTGCGCTTGCTGAAGTTCATATCGCCCACCTCGTTGATGGGAATGAGGTGAATGTGTGTATGGGGCACTTCCAAGCCTATAACCGAAACCCCAAGTCGCTTGCAAGGAACGGCCTTTTGGATGGCCGGCGCCAGACTTTTAGCAAATAGCACCAGTCCGGCCAACACCTCATCGTCGAGGTTAAAAATATAATCTACCTCTACCTTCGGAATCACCAAAACGTGACCTTCAACCAAAGGCTGAATGTCAAGAAAAGCCAGGTATTGTTCTGTTTCAGCAATCTTGTGGCAGGGAATTTCTCCGGCAATGATGCGTGTAAAAATGGTCGGCATCTTACAAACTGATTTCTACTACCTCAAACTTCATCATACCCGATGGTACCTTGATTTCGGCTACTTCACCTACTTTTTTACCAATGAGCCCACTGCCAATGGGCGAACCCACCGAAATTTTACCGGCCTTCAAATCGGCTTCCTTTTCCGAAACCAGGGTATAGGTCATCATCGCTCCGTTTGCCACGTTTTTGATTTTCACCTTGGTAAGTGGCTGCACTTTCGACAAATCGATCTGACTTTCATCCATCACCCGGGCACTTGCCAATACTTGCTCAAGCTTTACGATGTTCAATTCCAACAAGCCCTGGGCTTCTTTGGCAGCATCGTACTCGGCATTTTCAGAAAGATCTCCCTTCTCACGGGCTTCCTGAATAGCACGTGCCATTTCAGAGCGGCCTCGACCTTTCAAATCGGCCAATTCTTCCTTTAGCTTCTCTAATCCTTCTTTGGTAAAATAAGATACCTGACTCATAACGATACGTTTAAAAAAAGAGAAACGCCCCACCCGAAGGGGAGCGTTTCACTACAAAGTTACAAAAAAATCAAAGGGTATAGCGTACGCCAATCAAATGCGTTCCTCCAAAAGGATTGGTTCCACGATAAGCGTAGTCAAATCCGAAGATGCTTTTACCCAAAGGTGCGTCAACCGAAAAACCGAAGTTCAAGCCGGTATACACATTCATGCGAGCAGCTTCATCGGCAATGCCGCTTTCCAGCTGATAACCTGCACGGGCAGCAAACATGTTCTTCCAGCTAAATTCAGCACCTACACCGTATTGGTCGGCAGTGAAAGAGTTAGAAGTGAAGTTACCTGCAAGGGTCAGCTTGTAATCGTCAACACCCATGGGATACAAATCGTAAGATGCACCGATGTTCATGAGTGAAGGCAATTCAAACTGCTGCGAACGCTGAGCCAGGGTGAGGGCCACGGTGCTACCTTGCATGGTACCACGAGCCGACAAACCATCACCACCAAACTGCATGGGCGTACCCACGTTGCGCAAGGCAATACCAAATTTGATGGCGTCTTTTGGTCCGGTTACATACTGGATACCGGCATCAAAAGCCACACCCTGAGCGCTAACGTCAGAAATGCTCTGGCTGATGATACGCACTGTGGCACCACCATGAATGCGGTCGGAAAACGACTTGGCATACGAAATACCGATGTTCGAGAACGACGGCTTGTAAGTACCCAAACCACCATCAGGGTTTTCGGTTGTTGTGATTTCGATGGTACCCATGTCAATCGACATCACCGAGAAACCTATGGCACTCGATTCGTTGATTTTCTGAGCCAATCCAAAAGCGTTCATGTAAATGTCCGTTCCGCTCAACCAGGTCGTACGCGAGAAATTCAACTCGGTCTTCTTGGTGAAAGCCAATCCTGCCACATTCATCCGCTCCGACTCGATGCCACGCACCGTAGAAGTATTCACGCCAATCCAGCCGGCGCTCCGTGCCCAGGGCACAACCAGGAGTTCCTGTGCACCGGCCTGACCGCGACGGTCAGGGTTGCCTGCGTAGGCACTGGCAACAACGGTTGCCAGTGCTACAATCATCAGGCCACTTTTCTTTATCATATCTAATTTCATGCTCTGTCTCGTTAAAAAATTAGAAGGTATCAAGGTCAACAGGACGTGTTACGCCAAACCACTTCACTACCTTTTCGCCAATACCAGGTGCGTTCACATGGATGATGTATGCGCCGCTGGCAATCGGAATACGCTCCTGGTTCAAGAGATCCCAATCCACAAAAGTAGTAGGGTCATCCTTGCGCAGGGTACGTACCAAGGTACCTCCGGTAGTGTAGATACGAATTTCACAGCGCTGTGGCAGATTCGTAATCTTCACGCGGTTGTCGATCTGACTGGTTTCATAACGCGATGCAGCATAGTAAGGATTCGGTACCACGCGGATCAGGTTCAAAGCATCTTGTGCAGTGGCCAAATCGTTGGTAGTAGGAGCCAAACCGGTTGCGTCGATTTCGTACAGTGGGTTACCATTGTTGGTGATGGTAGCACCGGCCTGAGCAAAGTTACGGTAGCGGTTGTTCACACGAATCTTAGCGGTGTAAGCATTGTCGAGCAGGGTTCTTCCGGTACGGAGCAATGGAACTGCAGTCCACAATACTTCGCGGTAGAAGTCACGCACGGTGTTAACCGGCAGGTTGGTGGGGTTAGGTGCACCGCCACCCAAGGTACGGGTAAGTATCTGGTATGGACGCTCGCCCTGATCATACGGCGAAGCCAATACGTAGATGAAGTGCTTACCACCCATGATGATTTGCGGCTGACCATTCAGCTGGTTACCGAAAATGCTGTCAGATGGGTTCCAAATCATGTCACGACCATTTGGAATAGCCAAGCGGCTGTCTTCACCAAAGGCCATGTTCAAGCGCTGACCAGTTTCCACATTGATGGCATAACCGGGGAACCAGCTGAAGCCTTCGCGGGTCTCACTGGCATCGATGTTGCCATTTTGGTCACGCGATGCAGCTGCACGCAAGTGGTTACGGCGACGACCACCTTCAGAGAGGGTTGGGTTTTCGCACATTTCAAGTACCACTACTTTGGTCCACTTGCTCTTGTCAGGGGTAATCACCACGTCAACGCTACGCAAGCTGTCCAAACGGGCTGCTTCACGGAAAGGAACGTTCAAAGGCTGGTTGTCGCCTTGTGAGTTGAACACGCCAGGGTGGAAAGGAGTAGGCGCTGCGTAACGCATGGCTGTCCAGGTACCACCAGAGATGTTGAACAAAGGCATCTCACCGGGAACAATGTTTTCGAAGAAACGCTGTGGGTCACCCGTTGCAATCAAAGGATCGCCACCGGGAGGACCTGCCTTGATCCAGTCGAACACTTCCAAACGCTCGTCATCGGCCAGGAAGGTCAACCATTCACGCGAACGGTCTTCGTACGTGAAATTCGAACCTATGATACCATTGCCAGTTTCAGGCTCTTCACCCGGTGCAGGCGCATTGCGGATGGTAGCACTCAAACCGAGGCGGCGGAAAATCACGTTGTTCTCGAAGTAACCCAATACTTGCTCAGAACCAACCGCGATGGTGGTATCAGAGAAGATAGTATCGGTATTATAAATCATGTACCAACGGGCAGCATCGGTCACTGGCAGGTTGCCGCCAGCATCGGGTGTGCCACGGTACATGGCCAAGGTCATCTTGGTACGAGGTACCAGGGTCGGATCAATTACCTTGATGTCAACCGGACCGAAACCACCCTGGTAAGTAGGACGCAAGGTGCGACCATTTGCCAGAATTTCAGCAACCGAAGCTTCTGTGAGCTCGAGGAACTTACCACCGTTACCACGACCTTCGAGGGTGGTGATAACCGGTCCGTCGCCATACTTAGAGTTCAAAATCAAACCGTTGAAAGTAGGCTCCCATTTGTGAGGAATACCGGTATGCACCTGTACGTTGTTACGACCAGCGAGGTAAGGACGCTGCTGACCAGTGTCAGATGCAGCATCAAACGTAGCGTAGTTGTTGTAACCATATGCCAATACCAGGTAGTGGTAACGCTTGAAGTTTGTCAAACGATCGCTGCCTTCGGCGAAGAGGTCACGTGTGATACGCAAGCTCATATTCACACCTTGGTTGGCACCGTCTACTGCGAGGAATGGAACCGATTGCTCCAAATCCAAATCGAAATCCCAGTTGATAATGCGGCCAACACTGTTCTTGATGTCGCCCTGATAGAGCAAACGAGCACGGTTAGGATCATCCAATTCACCGGTAGAAACGTTTGAAGCAGCCAATTGGTAAACTTTGAAACCTTCAAAACGGTAGAACGGATCGAACAAAGGAGTTCCGGGAGGCAAATCATCGTTCAACGACTTGATAACGGGATCCTCTTCACGGTAGCCCAAACGGAAATTGTTGCTGGTAGGCTTGTAGCTGAAGGTCAGGATCAATTCCTGATCAAGCTCAGTGATGCTTACATCCGGAGCATCAGGACCATCGATGGTCTTGAAGCAGTTATCGAACAAAGCCTGCGCTTTTGAGTCAGCACGGAGCAAGAGGTTCAACGAACCGCGAGCACCACCCGAAGAAGCACGCGCCCAAACAACACCAATGGTGATGTAGTTAACAGCACCTGGCAAGAGGGTGAACGGACCGGCAGACTGTACAAAGCGACGGTCAGCAGGAACGTTTGGCTGTGCACCGGGACCAGGGTTGAATTCGCTCCAGTCGAACGGAGGTGCAATGGGGTTAGCAGGTGAGCCACCCAAGCCCCAACCAAACTGGTTGTCAGAAGCGTTAGGGAACATCAAAGTAGCAGGCAAGGTAGTGGCACCGGCAGAGTTAGGATAACCTGTACCGCCATATACCATCTGCGTATTGTCTTTCCAACGACCAATCATGTAGTTGTAAGCATGCTCGGCAGTAGTAGGGTTACCAATGGGTGAACCATCGTTGTTGAAGTACAGGAACTTCGCCATGATGATACGCTCGGTACGAGGAGTTGGATCACAACCAGTGGCTGCAATTTCATCCACTTGTCCGTCGCGGTCATTGTCGCGACCATCGTTCGGGTCAGAGAAAGGACCTTCGAAGAAGTCAACACCTACCGAAGGAGGGTTAACACCGTATCCTTGGATACCTTCGTCGTCGTCGTCACCGTTGTAGCAGAAGCCCAAACCGCGGGGAACGTCACAACCTACGAAGTCGTCGGCAGCGTTACCCAAGTCGGGGTCAACCCACTGTGCCATGAAGCACGAGTCGAGGCGAATGGTTGAACGGTTGATGATCTTGTTGGTGTAAAAGGTCATGTTGTTCAACTCGTCATTCGACTGGTAAGCAAATGCCTGTGTCTGGATTTCCATACCAATAGGTGTGGCACCTGAACCGGGCGTGTTACCCTTGTCGTTCGTAACGAACCAAATCGACTGGTCACCAAAGATATCGGGATAGTCGCCCTGGCTTGGGTTGTAGATACCATCTGCATCAGCATCCACAAATGGAGCCATGAGCGGATCTTGGCCCAAGGTTACATCACCCTGCCATGGCCAGTTACGGATACCATCAGGAACAATGTAAGAGGCATCACCCGCCGCAATGGCAGCAATGTGCTCTTGGATCTGACGGCGCTCCACCTTCCAGTGGGTATCCCAACGGCGACATTCGTCACGGGTTACAGTAGCTGAATCAAGCGTCAGCGGACCTGCCCACCAGCCAACACCCAAGGTGGTTGTTTGGCGGTAAGTCTGTGCTGCCACTTTCAAAGTACCTACAGCATCGATACCACCTACCCAAATAGAACCAGCGAAAAGCGAGTGCTTTTTAGGCAAGGTAGGGTCATCGAGCTTAGGAATTTCGTAACGCGCATTGCCCGAACCACCTTGGTCCCACCACATGTCGTTACCACGCAGAATCAACGCACGCACATTGTTGATGTCGAGGTTTATCCTGGCGCTAGGAGGCGTACAGTTCGATGCCACGCGGGCAATGAACTGGCGGTTGTTCTGTTGGGTGCGGGGCTGCACCGACAGATCTTCACGCGCCTCCGCTCCCAAAAATCCTCCCAAGGTGATTGCCGTCACCAAGGTCCAAATTTTACGTTTCATTATCGTCCCTTTCATTGTTATCTCTTAGAAATTGAATCGGATACCCAAACGAGTTCTTCTGGGTAAGCTAAAGTTGCCAGGGTTCAACATCGAAGCAGTGTACAGGTCGAAGAACGACTGCTGATCCAATACACTCTGCAATTGCTGACGACCCAGGTCGCTGGTGAGGTAGCCATCATCGTTCGGGTCGCCTGTGAACTGATACACATTGATCACGTTGCGGGCGTCGAACAGGTTGAGGATTTGTACGTATACGTTTACGGTTGCTTCGCGTGGCTTGTCGTTCTTGTCTTTGCCAAGCTTCACCGTTACGTCCTTGTCAACACGGAGGTTAACACGCAACTGCCAAGGCAAACGTGAACCGTTGATACCACCTTTCAACTGGGTACGACCCTGCAAGCCACCTACCACAGCTCCGTCGGGAGTTGGGATGGTCTGGCGAGAGAAAGGAGTACCCGAGATGGCGTTACCTACGAGGTTGAAGCCAATGCCTTCCATGAATCCGAAGCCATTGATGCGTGGGCCATTGTAGTTCTTGCCTTCACCAAAGCGGAAGTCCAAAGTACCTACCAAACGGTGACGTGCGTCGAAGTCCAATGGAATTGGGGTACGGAGGTTGTCGATACCGGCCTGGATGATTTGGGCAGCCTGCTGAGGAGCAGAACCGGTACCATCAGCAAACTGCAAGGTATAGCTGGCGTTGATACGCACATTGCCGGTACGACGGAGGTCGTAAGCCAAGGTCAAACCTTTAACAGTACCAAAGTCGATGTTACCATAAGTACGGTAGTCGAGCGGATAAGCGAATGGTACGTTGATGATTTGAATCATGTTACGCAATTCACGATAGAATGCGCTGATGGTCAAAGCAGAAGTCTTGTTCAAACGCTGTTTGAAGCCCAACTGGTAGTCAATGGTACGCTCAGGCTTCAAGTCGGGGTTGTTCAAGGTACCACCTACTTGCTGCAGGTAGTAGAACTGACGGGGATCGAAGCGGAGGAAACCACTGGGGCGCTGAGTCAATACGTCGTAGTGAGCAAAGAACTGGGCCTCATCCGAAATAGGGAATGAGAAGGCCACACGAGGCATGATGTTGATCTGTGGCGTATAGTCGGTGAAGGCATCGGCACGCACTTCGTTCTGGGTAGGATCTACCAGGAAAGGCGTTACAGCACCGGTAGCCGAAGCAGCCGCAATACCCGAGGCGTTACGGATTTCAGTACCGTTGGCAGTGTACCACTGTACACCCGAACGGTAACCCAAAATCACGGGGTTAGGCTGGGTAATGTCGTTCACGTATACAACCGCATCGTTTGGAACCACGCTGGGGTGCAAACCGCCGTTGGCAGTGTTCAATGCACCATCTACCTCAGCTACGGTACGAGCCGAATACAGGAGGAAGCGGTCTTTCAACACAGGCTGGTTGGCATCGAAACGGTCAACACGAACACCCACACGGAATACGAGGTCATCAAAAGAGAACTTGTCTTCAATGAAACCGGCCATGTAGATAGGCTGGAAAGCAGGGATTGGACGGTTCTGACGATCGGTGAAGAAGTCGAGTGCGCCGGGGTTACTGCCCAATTTGTTACCCAAGTGGTCGTAACCGAAGTAGCTCACAAATGAGTTACCCTCGTTAAGCAACTCTTCAGCAGAGAAGAAGCTCAATTGCAGGTCGGCAGGATTCAAAGCATCGATGTTGATGAAACGCAAATCGTTTTCAGCATAACCGAGTGAACGGCGCAGGTTGCGGTCGAAGCTCGACTGGTTGCCGGCATTGTACAAGCGGTTGAAACGCACGGTGTCCAAATCGGTCAGGAAGCCGTTGGCATCGCGGTTAACAATGGGATTGTTCAGGTCGAGTTCGAGCAAGTGACGGTTGGTCAAACCACGGGCAAGACCCCACAAGCCAATACCACCCGCAAATGGGTTCATGGTGTAACCACGGTCGATGCGCTGATCGTATTCGAAACCGAACTTGAGTGCGTGGCCTCCAATGTCAGCCGAGAAGAAACCGGTCAAACGATACTGGTCGTTGTCAGTGAAGCTGTATCCACCGAACTGACGGCCTGGATCGAACCAGATGCCATAAGCAGAACCGGGACGCAAACCGTTGGCCAAACCACCGTTCAAACGCACGTCAGAAATGCTGTTGAATTCCTGCGCGTTCAATACATTGAAGAAGCTGGTTCCCCAAATTGACAAGCTGGGATCGATGGTGCTGGGTGTAAAGCGCAGGTTCTGCTCAGAGAAGCCTTGCAATACGTTCATGCGGTACAATACGTTCGACTGGGCATCGAAATAATCTTGTTCGTCGTAAATGGGCACCAGGTCATAATCAAAAGTACCTACGTGGCCATAGTTAAAGGCGTTGCGACCAAGAGCCGAACCACCATCCTGTGAGCTGGTCGACTTGGTATAGTCGAACTGCAAGGTGTAGTAGGCATTCTTGATGGTACCACCCTGGTTTTCACCCTCAGGCGTAAAGTTCTGGCGGAGACGACCATATGCACGGATGGTTTGGTTGTTGAAGAAACCCTGGTTGTCGCGGCTAAACAACGACAATGCACGAGCGTAGTTGCGACCATCTACGTAATCGTAGTTACCACCAAGCGTGATGCTAAAGGTATTGCTGGGCTGGTAATCAACTTTACCGGCAATTGAATAACGATCGCGGTTGGCATTCGGACGCACA
>Ga0209278_1001229_pt1 | contig 15997 bp, 14 predicted proteins | sample JI81BgreenDNA_FD_187504 | JGI IMG/M metagenome (GOLD analysis project Ga0209278, IMG submission 187504) | Wastewater effluent complex algal communities from Wisconsin, to seasonally profile nutrient transformation and Carbon sequestration -... | ecosystem: Engineered > WWTP > Effluent > Algae... | reverse complement strand
CATGAACTGGGACTGGCAGGTTTTTCTCAACGACGACGGCAGCGGCCGCACGTATCTCGAATGGATGTTTGAAGCCTGGGGCTGGACGCTGTCGGTGGCGGCCGGGGCCTGGGTGGTGGCGATGGTGATGGGCGCCCTGATCGGCACCCTGCGCACCCTGCCCAACAGCCCGTGGCTGGTGCGCCTGGGCAACGCCTGGGTCGAACTGTTCCGCAACATCCCCCTGCTGGTGCAGATTTTCCTGTGGTACTTCGTGCTGCCGAAGATTTTCCCGGTGATGCAGCAGCTCTCGGGCTTCGTGCTGGTGGTGCTGGCGCTGGGCTTCTTCACGTCGGCGCGCATCGCCGAGCAGGTGCGCGCGGGCATCCAGTCGCTGCCGCGCGGTCAGCGTTATGCCGCGATGGCCATGGGCTTCACCACGCCGCAGACCTACCGCTACGTGATCCTGCCGATGGCGCTGCGCATCGTGCTGCCGCCCCTGACCAGCGAGTCGATGAACCTGCTGAAGAACTCGTCGGTGGCCTTCGCGGTGTCGATCGCCGAGCTCACTATGTTCGCCATGCAGGCGCAGGAGGAGACGTCCCGCGGCGTCGAGATCTACCTGGCCGTGACCGCCCTGTATGCCGCGTCGGCCTTCGCCATCAACCGCGTGTTCGCCTTCATCGAACGGCGCGCGCGCATCCCCGGCCTGATCGCGGCCGGTGCCACGGGAGGCCACTGACATGGGCGGCCTCGACCTTTCCTTCTTCAACTGGGACGTCATCAGCAAATTCGTCCTCAGCGGGCTGTGGTTCAGCATCCAGCTGACCATCGTCGCCACCATCGGCGGCATCCTGCTGGGCACGGTGCTGGCGCTGATGCGCCTCTCCGGCAACCCGCTGCTCGCCGTGCCGGCCACGATCTACGTCAACGGCATGCGCAGCATCCCGCTGGTGATGGTGATTCTGTGGTTCTACCTGCTGGTGCCCACCCTCATCGGCCGGCCGATCGGCGCCGAGATGTCGGCCGCCATCACCTTCATCGCGTTCGAGGCGGCCTACTTCGCCGAGATCATGCGTGCGGGCATCCAGTCGATTCCGCGCGGCCAGGTGTTTGCCGGCCAGGCGCTGGGCATGAGCTACGGCCAGAACATGCGTCTGGTGGTGCTGCCGCAGGCCTTCCGCAACATGCTGCCCGTGTTGCTCACGCAGGTGATCATCCTCTTCCAGGACACCTCGCTCGTGTACGCGATCGGCGCCTACGACATGCTCAAGGGCTTCGTGACGGCCGGCAAGATTTACGGCCGCCCCGAGGAGGTGTACCTGCTCGCGGCCGTCGTGTACTTCGTCATCTGCTTCTCGCTGTCCTGGGTGGTCAAACGCCTGCAGGCCCGCATCGCCATCATTCGCTGAACGTCTTCCCGGTGAACAACATGATTGAAATCAAGAACATCTCCAAGTGGTACGGGCCGGTGCAGGTGCTCAACGACTGCTCGGTGTCCATCAACAAGGGCGATGTGGTCGTGGTGTGCGGCCCGTCGGGGTCCGGCAAGTCCACGCTGATCAAGACCGTCAACGGCCTGGAGCCGATCCAGAAGGGCGAGATCTTCGTCAACGGCACGGCGGTGAACGATCCCAAGACCAACCTGCCGCAGCTGCGCAGCCGCGTGGGCATGGTGTTCCAGCACTTCGAGCTGTTCCCGCACCTCAGCGTGACCGAGAACCTCACCATCGCCCAGATCAAGGTGCTGGGCCGCCAGCCCGACGAGGCCAAGGCACGTGGTCTCAAGATGCTCGACCGCGTGGGCCTGATGGCCCACAAGGACAAGTTCCCCGGTCAGCTCTCCGGCGGCCAGCAGCAGCGCGTGGCGATCGCGCGCGCGCTGTCGATGGACCCGGTGGTGATGCTGTTCGACGAACCCACTTCCGCGCTCGACCCGGAAATGGTCGGCGAGGTGCTGGACGTGATGGTCACGCTGGCCAAGGAAGGCATGACGATGATGGTCGTCACCCACGAGATGGGCTTTGCCCGCAAGGTGGCCAACCGGGTGATCTTCATCGACGTCGGCGGACGCATCCTGGAGGATTGCTCCAAGGAAGAGTTCTTCGCCCACCCGGAGAACCGCCAGCCCCGCACGCGGGAATTCCTCTCGAAGATCCTGGCTCACTGAGCACGGCGCGCCGGCCCGGGGTGGCCGGCGTCAGGCGGCGCTGTCAGAATGCGCCGCTGCCCATGACCCCATCCTCCACCCTTCACGCCGCCGTCCGGCCGGGCCGCCGGCCGGCCCACCGCTCCGATGGCCGCCTGCCGTCGCCGACCATCGCCGCCGGGTGGGCGGCGTTGCGTGCGCTGGCGGTGGGCTGGCTGGCCGGGGGAGCGGCCGTGACCGCGCTGGCGTTTGACCTGCAAGGCCACCGCGGTGCGCGCGGACTCGCCCCGGAAAACACGCTGGCCGGCATCCGCCAGGCCCTGGCCATCGGCGTGACCACGCTGGAACTCGATGTGGTGCTCAGTGCCGACGGCGTGCCCGTGCTGTCCCACGACACCACCCCCAACCCCGACATCACCCGCGACGCGCGCGGGCGCTGGCTGCAGGCGCGCGGGCGTCCGTTTGCCCAACTGACCGCGCGGGACATCCGCGCCTTCGACGTGGGCCGCATCCACCCCGGCAGCCGCTACGCCCGCGAGTTTCCCGACCAGGTACCGGTCGACGGCGAGCGGATTCCCACGCTGGCGGCCGTGTTCCGCGAAGTGCGGGCGCTGGGGGCGCATCACGTGCGCTTCAACCTGGAAACCAAGATCAACCCGACGCGGCCCGATGAATCGCCGAGCCCGGAGGCGCTCGCCCGCGCGGTGCTGCGCGTGGCCCGGCAACACCAATCGCTCGACCGCATCAGCCTGCAGAGCTTCGACTGGCGCACGCTGCAGGCCGCCCGCCGACTGGCCCCCGATGTGCCGCGCGTGCACCTCACCGTGCAGCGCCCGAACGCCGACAACCTCAGCAGCGGCGCGTGGACTGGCCAGCACCGGCTCGGCGACCACGACGACGCGCCGTCGCTCGTCGCTGCCGCCGGCGGGCAGGTCTGGTCACCGCACCACGCCAACCTCAGCCCGGCGCTGGTCGCCCGCGCGCACGCGCTGGGTCTGCGCGTCATCCCGTGGACCGTCAACGACACCGCCGACATGGAGCGCCTGATCGACTGGGGCGTGGACGGCCTGATCACCGACCGCCCCGACCGCCTGCGCGCCGTGATGGACCAGCGCAGCATGCCGCTGCCGCCCGCCGTGCCCCTGCCGCGCCCACCGGCCTCACCCGACCCGGACACCGCCCCACCCCGCTGACGCCACCGCCATGAGCCTCACCCTCGACGACATGGAATCCGCCCTGCAAGCGCTGCGCCGCGGCGAGACCGGCGCCTACGCCGTCGCCACCCGCCTGCGCGACAGCGCCGACCTCACCGCGCGGCTGCCGCCCCGGTTCGGCGAGGTGCTCCACCCCCTGCTCGACCGACTCGAGTCCAGCGCGCTGTTCGACGCGGAGAGCTGCTCGTTCAGCCAGCGCGACCTGCTCGACAGCCTGCAACTGTGGATCGACAAGGCCCGCGCGCGGCTGGCGGCCTGAGCCCCGTTCGGCGCCCCGCGGGAACACCGTACCCCGGTTTCGTATCATTGGAACTATGCGTTTCTGGTTGATCGTCCTGATGATGGCCCTGCTGCCCTTGCGCGGCTGGGTGGGCGACGCCATGGCGCTGGGCGCTTTCACCGCGCCCCAGACCGCGGCCGCGTCCTGCCATGAGACGGCGGTGACGGCGGCGGCGGACGAGGCATTGCACGCTGATCACGGTTCCTCGACCGACGTCAGCACGCCCAGCGACCACCACAGCCACCTGGCCTGCGACCTGTGCAACGGGCCGGCCCTCGCCAGCGCCGTGACCGGCAGCGCCGATCCGCAGGCCGCGCCATCGGCCCGCGCCGCGGGCGCCGAGCGTTTCGCCAGCCTCGACCCGCGCCCGGGCCACAAGCCGCCCATCGCCTGACTTCCGCACCCGTGGTGCGTCCGCCGCCGGCCTGATCCGGCGGCAGGACGCCTTCCCCGACCGGTTTTCAGGAGTTTTTCATGCCATTCATCTCTGGGGCCCGTGCGCTTCGGGCCACGGCCTGGGCCGCCGGCCTGCTGTGCGCCACCGCCTGGGCCACACCCGGCGAGCCGCCGCGCCCAGCCCAACACCATCACCACCATCACCCCCACGGCGCCAAGCCGCCCACGGGCCCCGCCGCGGCGGCCCCGACCGTCAGCCCCGCCGCGCTGCCCCGGCCCGGGGACGCGCTGCTGGCCGCCGACCCGGCGACGCCCGATGCCTGGCAGCCCAGTGCCCTGCCCGCCGCCGTGCGGGCCGAGGCCCCGGCGGTGCCGGCCGACCTCGCCGAGGCCCGCGCCATCTGGCGCGCCGCCAACGAGCGGGTCGCCCGCTTCCCGCGCGGCCACATCGACCTGCTCAAGGCCGAGCCGCCCGAGCCCGCGGCCAGCGCCGACCGCACCGCGCCGCGCGGCACCCTGAGCGCGGCCGACGCCCTGCGTGCCTCGCTGCGCACCCGCCCCGACCTCCTGCTGCGCCCCGGCCTGGGTGCCGCCGACCGGGCCGCGGTGCAGGCCGCGTGGGCCGCCCACCGGCGTGCCGTGGCCAGCGCCTGGGTGGAGGCCGTGAGCGCGCAAGCCCGCGCGCGGCTGGCCGACGCCTCGCTGGATGCGCAGCGGACCGGCGCCGAGCTGGGCCGTCGCATGGTGCTGGCGGGCAACTGGAGCGAGGCCCAGCACCAGCGCGAGCAGCTCGCCGAGGCGGGTGCGTGGACCGCCGCCGCCGCGGCGCGCCGCGCCGCCGATCTGGCCGTGGCCGACCTGGGCGCGCGGCTGGGCCTGTGGGAACCGGCGGACCTGCAAGCCCTGGCCGCACAACTCCCGACGGAGCTGCCCGCGCTGCCCCCGCGGGCCACCGCCGCAGACGACAGCGCGCGGGCCCTCGCCGACGCGGTCGCCGCCGATCCGCACCTGGCGCTCAAGCGGCAGGCGCTCGCCCAAGAGCGGCGCGGCCTGCCACCGGCGCGTCTGACGGCGTGGCGCACCGCCCACGACGCCGCCATCGACGCGTCCATCGATGCCGCCCGTGACCCGGCCCAGGCGACCCCACGGCCGCCCGCGATCGACGACACCACGCTGCTCAACGACCGCGCCCTGCAGCACACGCTGGCGGCCGAGGTCGAGCTGCGCGACGAGGCGCTGAACCGCCGCCGCGTGGCGCGCGAAGCCTGGGCCGAACTGCACGATGCCCATGCCACCGCGCGCCTGCACGACGAGGTCATCACCCGACTGCAAACGCGGCTGGAGCAGGAAACGCTGCTGCGCTACAACGGCATGCTGCAGAGCACCTGGGACCTGTTGGCCAGCGCGCGCGAGCGGCTGGCGGCGCTGGACGCGGCGGTGGCCGCCCGCGCCCGCTACTGGCGCGCCGAAGCCCGCTGGCAGGCGCTGCTGGCCGGCGCCAGCGACATCCCCTCTGTGTCCTCCACCCCTTCCCTGGGCAGCCCGGCCGCGGCCGGCGGCGCCCCGCACTGACATGAAATCCAACGCTCCCTCCACCCCCAGCCGGCGCCGCTGGCTCGCGGGCGCCGCCACCGCCGTGGCCGCCGCCGGCGTGAGCCGCGTGGCGCTGGCCGCGCTGCCCGAAGCGCCCCAACAGACCAGCGCCGACACCGCGGCTCCCTGGACGCCACCCGGCGTCACGGGCGCCGGCCGGCCCTACCAGCCCGTCGTCACGCTCAACGGCTGGACCCTGCCCTGGCGCCTGAACAACGGCGTCAAGGAGTTCCACCTGGTGGCCGAGCCGGTGGTGCGCGAAATGGCGCCCGGCTTCTTCGTGAACATGTGGGGCTACAACGGCCAGAGCCCGGGGCCCACCATCGAGGTGGTCGAAGGCGACCGGGTGCGCATCTTCGTCACCAACCGCCTGCCCGAACACACCACGATCCACTGGCACGGCCAGCGGCTGCCCAATGGCATGGATGGCGTGGGCGGTCTCAACCAGCCGCAGATCCCGGCCGGCAAGACCTTTGTCTACGAGTTCACTGCCCAGCGCCCGGGCACCTTCATGTACCACCCGCACGCCGACGAGATGGTGCAGATGGCGATGGGCATGATGGGCCTGTGGATCACCCACCCGCGCGCCCGCCACCCCCACATCGCCAACGTGCAGCGCGACTACGCCTTCCTGCTCAACGCGTTCGACATCAAGCCCGGCGCCATGACGCCGCAGGTCAACACGATGCTGGACTTCAACATCTGGGCGTGGAACAGCCGCGTCTTCCCTGGCATCAGCCCGCTGGTGGCCCGGCTGGGCGACCGCGTGCGGGTGCGCGTGGGCAACCTCACCATGACCAACCACCCGATCCACATCCACGGCATCGAATTCGAGGTCACCGGCACCGACGGTGGCCCGGTACCGGCCACCGCGCGCTGGCCGGAAGTGACGACCGACATCGCCGTGGGGCAGATGCGCCAGCTCGAATTCATCGCCGATGAACCCGGCGACTGGGCCATGCATTGCCACAAGAGCCACCACACCATGGGCGCGATGGGCCACGGCGTGCCCACCATGATCGGGGTGGACCACAGCGGGCTGGTGCGGCCCCTGATGCGCGCCAACCCGGACTACATGGTCATGGGTGAGCGCGGCATGGCCGACATGGGCGAGATGCAGATGGAGCTGCCCCGCAACACCTTCCCGATGATGACCGGCACCGGCCCCTACGGCCCGATCGAGATGGGCGGCATGTTCACCACGCTCAAGGTGCGGGCCGGCCTGGGCGCCAACGACTACCGCGACCCCGGCGACTACGCCATGCCACCCGGTACACAGGCCCGCCCGGTGGAGGTGGGCAACGCACCGCCCACGACCCGGGCGCCCGCGCCCGCCACCCCATCCGGATCACCGCCCACGCCGGCCGGCAGCGCCACCAAGCCGGCAGCCGGCGGACACCAGCACTGACCCGAGGAGACCCCGATGCTGAATCAGCGACATCCCCCACGACGACACGCGCTGCTCGCCCTGCCAGCGCTCACCGCGCTCACCCTGGTCCCCGGGATCACCGCCTGGACCGTCCGCCCCGCCCACGCCCACGGCGCCAAGCCGCACGGCAGCGGACCGGTCGTGAAAGAGCAGAAGCCCTGGGGCATTGCCGGCGACAGCGCCGCGGTGCGCCGCACCATCACGGTCCGCATGACCGACGACATGAAGCTCACGCCGAACCACATCGAGGTCGCGCAGGGCGAGACCCTGCGGCTGCGCGCGGTGAATGCCGGCGGCGTGATGCACGAGATCGTGATCGGCACCCGCGAGGAACTCGTCGCCCACGCCGAACTCATGAAAAAGCACCCCGGCATGGAGCACGACGAGCCCTACATGGCCCACGTCGAGCCCGGCAAGACCGGGGACATCGTGTGGACCTTCAACCGGGCTGGCGACTTTGAGTTCGCCTGCCTGATCGCCGGCCATTTCGAGGCTGGCATGCGCGGCACGCTGCGCGTCACCCCCCGCCGAGGATGAACACCATGATGCAACGACGCCACTGGCTGGCCGGACTGGCCGCCACCTCCGCCACTGCCCTGCTGGGCGGCGCCGCGCTCGCGCCGGCCTTCGCCCAGTCGCCCCTGCGCCCCGGCGCGCTGCCGCCGCTGCAGGTGTGGAAAGACCCCAACTGCGGTTGCTGCGGCGACTGGGTGGAATACCTGCGTGCCGACGGTTTCACCGTGCAGGTCAACGACGTGGGCAACACCGCCATCCGCCAGCGGCTGGGCCTGCCGGCGAAGTACGGCTCCTGCCACACCGGCCTGATCGCCGGCTACGTGATCGAAGGCCACGTCAACGCGCGGGAGATCCGCCGCCTGATCACCGAACGACCCAACGCCCTGGGGCTGGCGGTCCCGGGCATGCCGGTGGGCAGCCCGGGCATGGACGGCGAGGTGTACGGCAACCGCCGCGATCCGTACGACGTGCTGCTGGTGATGCGCGACGGCACGTCGCGCGTCTACGCCTCCTATTTCCGCACCTGAACGGAGCACCGCCCATGATGACCCGACCACAACTTTGGGGGGCGCTCCTGCTGACCCTGCAATTCGGCACCAGCGCCGCGCAAACGCCCGCCTCGCAAGACCTGGCCAGCGCCGAGGTCCGCCGCATCGATCCCGCCGCGGGCAAGATCACGCTCAAGCACGGCGAGATCCGGTCGCTGGACATGCCCCCCATGACCATGGTGTTCCAGGTCCGGGACAAGGCGCAGCTTGAGGGCCTGAAGCCCGGCGACGCCGTGCGCTTCACCGCCGACAAGGTCAATGGCGCCTACACCGTGACCCACATCGAGGCCGCTCGTTGACGGGCCGCCGGCGGGGGTCGGACGACCCCGTCGCCCGCCGGGTTTTGATCTGCGTCAAGCTTTGGTGACAGCAGGCATTGGGTGTTTCCCTGCCATATTTCCCCTTTAGCGCGCAAGGGCATTGCCGATACTGCAGGGGAGCCCCACGGGGGCTGCCCACCAGGAGAACCCGATGCGCACCAACCTGCCCGTCACCCAGCGCGAATACGTGATCCCCGACGGCGTGACGCTCGTCTCGACGACCGACCTGCAAAGCCACATCACCTATTGCAACCCGGCCTTCATTGCGGTGAGCGGCTACGACCGCGACGAGCTGCTGGGTCAGCCACACAACCTGGTGCGGCACCCCGACATGCCGCCCGAGGCCTTCCGCGACATGTGGGAGACGCTCAAGAGCGGTTCGCCGTGGTCGGCCCTGGTCAAGAACCGCCGGAAAAACGGTGACCACTACTGGGTGGTGGCCAACGCCACGCCCATCATGGAAAACGGCGCCGCCGTGGGCTACATGTCCGTGCGCACGAAACCGACGCGCGAACAGGTGCAGTCCGCCGAGGCCCTGTACGCCCGCATGCGACAGGAGCGGGAAACCGGCCAGATCAGCATCGCGCTGCACCGCGGGCGCGTGGTCCGCACCGGCCTGGTCGGCTCGCTCCAGCGCGGGCTGCGCATGACGGTGGGCCGCCAGATCGCGCTGACCACGCTGGGCGTGGCCCTGGCCGGCGTGGGCATCGGCGAACTGGCCGCCGGTCAAGGCTGGGCCGGCCATGGTGTGGCTGGGGCCGCACTGGTGGTGCTGTCCCTGGCGGCCTCGGTCTGGCTGCGCCGCCAGGCGGTCGCCCCCCTGGAGCAGGCCATCGCCTTCGCCAACCAGATGGCCGCCGGCGACCTGTCGGCGCGACTCAAGAGCACCGGCTCGGGTGAGTTCGGCGAGCTCAACAAGGCGCTCAACCAGCTCAACGTGAATCTGCAGGCGGTGGTGTCGGACGTTCGCCACGAGGTCGAAGGCGTGCAGGTGGCCAGCAACCAGATCGCCAGCGGCAACCAGGATCTCTCCTCCCGCACCGAAGCCCAGGCCAGCAGCCTGGAAGAAACCGCCGCCAGCATGGAACAGCTCACGAGCACCGTGCAGCAAAGCGCCAACACCTCCCGCGAGGCCGCGCAGCTCAGCGAACGGGCGGCCACCGTGGCCCGCCAGGGCAACGAGGCCATGGGCCGTGTGGTGCACACCATGGACGACATCAGCCGCAGCTCGGCGCGCATTGGCGAGATCATCCAGGTGATCGACGGCATTTCCTTCCAGACCAACATCCTGGCGCTCAACGCCGCGGTGGAAGCCGCCCGCGCCGGGGAACAGGGTCGGGGCTTCGCGGTGGTGGCCGGCGAGGTGCGCAACCTCGCGCAGCGCACGCTGGCCGCGGCCAAGGAAATCAAGGTGCTGATCGACGAATCGTCCAGCAAGGTCGCCGAGGGCAGCACCCTGGTGCACAACGCCGGTCAGACCATGGGCAACGTGGTGACCGCCGTGCAACAGGTCAACGCACTGATCGGCGACATCACCGGCGCGACCCAGGAACAGAGCATGGGCATCGCCCAGATCAACCAGGCGGTCGGCCAGCTCGACTCGGTGACGCAGCAGAACTCGGCCATGGTCGAGGAGCTCGCCGCCGCCGCCAGTTCACTGCAGGCGCAGGCGCAGGTGATGCACGAGGCGGTTCGCATCTTCCGGCTGGAACGGCGCGGCAGCCTGCAGCCGGCCTGAGTCCGGTCCGTTTGACCCGGCACCCGGATCCGGGCCGGCGCGGCAACGCGACCGGCCCTTGGCGTCTGGTGGGCAGACAGGCCGCGTGCTAACGTGCCGGCATGCCCAAGACCCTGCGTTACACGCTCATCTCGCTGCGCGAGATGCTGCTTTCCGGCAGCCCGCTGGTGCTGATCACCGTGGCGGCCCTCGTGCTGACCTACTGGTGGCTCAAGCCGACGCCGCCGGCGCGCGTGGTGCTGGCCACCGGGCCCGCCCAGAGCGCCTACGAAGCCTTCGGCCAGCGCTACGCCGAGGCGCTCAAGGCGCAGGGCATCGAGGTCGAGTTGCGGACCACCGAGGGATCGTCGGAAAACCTGACCCTGCTGCGCGATGGCGCGGTCGATCTGGGCTTCGTGCAGGGCGGCAGTGGCGGCATCGTGGCCGACGACGCGGAGCGGCTGACCTCGCTTGGGAGCCTGTTTGTCGAGCCGCTGTGGCTGTTCTACCGCGAAGCACGCGCCCGCGAGCAGCACCGCAGCGGCACGGTCAACACCCTGGCCGACTTGCGCGGCTGGCGGGTCAACGTGGGCACCGCGGGCAGCGGCGTGCCGCGCCTGTTCGACACCCTGCTCGACGCCAACCGGCTGAGCCCGCGCGACCTGCGCCTGAGCCAGCTTGACCAGACGCCGGCCACCGTCGCTTTCCTCAATGGCGAGATCGACGCGCTGGTCTTCGCCTCCGCGCCCGAGTCGCTGATCGTGCAGATGCTGTTGCAGAGCCCGGGCGTCAAGCTGCTCGACTTCCCGCAAAGCGAGGCCTACAGCCGACGTTTCGCCTACCTCACGCCGGTGGTGCTGCCGCAGGGCGTGGTGGATCTCGCGCGCAACATCCCCGCGCGCAGCACGCGGCTGGTGGCCCCCACCACGGGGCTGATCGCCCAGGCCGACACCCACCCCGCGGTGCTGCAATTGTTCGCGCAGACCGCGGTGACGCTGCACGGTGGCGCAGGCTGGTTCAGCCGCTCGCGCGAGTACCCCAACCTGCAGCACGCCGAACTGCCGGTCGCCGACGAAGCGCGCCGCGCCTTCACCGGGGGCGTGCCCTTCCTGCAGCGACATCTGCCCTTCTGGCTGGCCAACCTGATCGAGCGTATGTGGCTGGCGCTGGGCCTCGTGCTGGCACTCGCGCTGCCGCTGTCGCGCGTGGTGCCGCCGCTCTACACATTCCGCATCCGCTCACGCGTGTTTCGGTGGTACGCCGAACTGCGGGAGATCGAACACCTGGGCGAGGAGCCCGGACGGGACGCTGGCGAACTGGTCGAACGGCTCGACGCGCTCGACGCGAAAGTGGAAAAGGTGGTGGTGCCGCTGAGCTACACCGACGAGCTGTACGCGCTGCGCGGCAACATCCAGCTCGTGCGCCAGCGACTGCAGCGGCGAGGCGCCCAGGCCCCCGATGCCGCGCCAGCGGTGGCCGCGGGGGGGTGACGGGGACTCAGGCCTTGCCCGAGTTCACCAGCGCCTGCTCGGCCACGGCGTCCAGCGCTTCGTCGACCACGCTGTGGTCGGCAATCACGCGCAGCTTGTCGTCGTCCATCAGACGCGTCAGACCACGCAGCGTCATCGACAGCGAGCGGCCGTCCGCGGTGTTGAACAGGAACAGCGTGCCGTGTGGGCTGGCCCAGGTGAGCTGGCAGCGCAACGTCAGCCCCTCGCGCCACATGTCGAACCAGGCGCCCACGCGCAGATCCGCGGCGGTGGTGGCGCGCTGGGCCTGGGGCGGCTCGGCCCACTCGCGCAGCATCGGGCGGGTTTCCTGAAACGCGGTGGAAACGGACATCGGAGCGCTGGGCACGAAGCCGGCAGCGCGCGCCTCCTCGCCCTGCATCCACAACTCGGCGTCCTCCGGGTTCTGGCGGCTGCCGACGTCGTCGGCCGGCGCTGCCGCCGTCGGCCGCTGCGTGCGGTAGGCGGCTTCATGCAGACCCATCAGCGCCTGAAAGAAGGCCTCCGCCCGCTCGCGCGGGTAGTCGATGTCGTCCAGGCCCTCGCGCAGCGTGCGCAAGAGCCCCGGGATGATCTTCACCAGACGGGGACGGTTCAGGCTGGCCTGCGCCAGCTGACACGACCAGAGCAGGTCGCCCAGGATGTCGGTGTAGCGAAGCGACTTGGCGTTGGGGGCCAGTGTGGCCGCGGCGTCAGCGCTGTCGGTGAGCCGGGCCTCGGCGACCACCAGCGCCCATGGCCCGGTGAGAAAGCGCCGGACCACACCGGGCGCCTTCGCGTAGTCGGGGCGCGCGCGGAACTCCTCCACCACGCGCTCGGCCAGCAACTGCCGCTGCTCCACGCGGACCAGCGTGTGCACGGCCCGGCCGCGGGCCTGCAACTGCCCGGGTTCGAGCGCCTCGTGCTGAAAGCGGTGGATGCGGCCCAGCAGGTCGGGGAAGCGCGCGGGCCGGTCGTCGCCCTCGGCCAGCAGGTAACGCTGGATGCCGCGCAGTTCGGTGGCGAAAGCGGCGTAGCCCTCGTCGGTTTCGCCCGTGTAAGCCAGGCTGCGCTCGGTGATGGCGTCGAGCAGCCGACGTGCGGGGTTGTGGCGGTCGGCGAAGAAGCGCGGGTCGGCCCGAGCCACGTCCAACAAGGCCGGCTTCATGCCGAGAATCATGTCGCGCACCGGGCGCAGCAATCGCTCATCGGAGGCGATGTTCTCCAGCATCAGCGTGACCACTTCCGTGGCCAGACTCCGCACCATGCCGTCACCGCCCTGACCGTTGCCGGCGGACTCGAGGTTGCCCACCAGCAACTGATGGAGGTGGTCCAGCGTGAGCAGCGACTCGGTCGCCTCCATCGTGCGCGTGTCGCTCTCGCCGAGTCGGGTACGGCCCGACGAGCCGCCGGTCTGCGTCACACGCAGCGCCGCGGGGCGCACGCCCTGTTCGTTCATGAAGCGCACCAGATGGGCAAACAGGCCGGCGAGCTCCTTGCCCAAGGCCGAGGCGCCGGCCTGCAGCCAGCGGGCGCGCACCGACGGTTCCACCCCGAGGCCCTTGATCGTGGCCATGAGCGCCTGCACGAAGGTCTCGCCGCGCAACGGGTTGGCGTCGGCCGACACGGTGGACAGCCCCAGGGCGCCGCAGAGCAGCGAGGTGAGGCTGGTTTGCTGGTCTTCCAGCGCCATCGCAACCACCTGCTGCAGCCGGGCGATCTCCACCGCCTCCTGCACCTGGTCGTCCCCCATCAGCTCAAGCTCGTCAAACTTCACCGCCGCCCGCGCGCCGCCCTTGGGCGCCACCGAGGCGAGCGAGGTCTGCACCGACTCGGACAGCGTGAGCACATAGCGTTGCTGCAAACCCTCTCGCTGCCGGTCGAGCTGCAGGCGCGCCTGAATGAATGCCTGCCGCTCCACGGCACTGCCCGCGCCCTGCTCGCGCTCGCGCAGCGCCATGCCCACGTGGTCGAGCCAGCGTGGCAGCCACTGCCGGGTCTGGCTCAGGGCCTCGGACAGGCAGGCGTCAAACGCGGAATGGGAGAGGGCATTGGTGTTCACAATCGTCGCGGCTGACCCCCAATGGGGGGACGTTGGTGACGATTGTGTTGGTTACCCCACGGAGTAACCGAGGAAATAAGTCCTGAAAAGGACTTCAGTTCTCAGGACCGCAGCAGACGTTGCCAGCCGTCGTGACCCAGATCACGCAGGGTCTGCTGGTTGCGTTCCACGATCGCGTCAGCGTCACCGCCCGGGCTGGCAATGGCGCGCGCAACGCTGTCTTCCCGCAGCAGATGCAGCGTGGGAAACGGGGACCGGTTGGTGCAGTTGGTCACGTCGTCGGGCGCCGTGCCCTCAAACTGGAAATCCGGGTGAAAGGGCGCGATCTGGATCACCCCCTCCAGGTCGTGCTCGGCCACCACCTCGTCGGCCACATCCAGGAAATCGTTGAACGCCAGGAAATCCGGAAACAGGCCAGGGTGCACGAGCAAGGTGGTGTCCACCTCCTCGGCCGGGGTGCTCGCCAGCAAGTCCAGCTCGCGGTCCAGGTCATCGAGAAAGCCGTCGATGTGGCGGGCGCGACTCACCACGATGCGGACCTGGTCACGCACCCACACCGCCCGCGCAAACGGGCAGAGGTTCAGGCCAATCACGGCCTTCTCCACCCAGGTGCGGGTGCGCGCGATGACCTCCTCGTCGCTCATCAGGCCAGGCTCTTGAAGCGGGTGCGCTTCGGGGCGGCGCCCTCCTCGCCCAGCCGCGCCTTCTTGTCGGCTTCGTACTCCTGGTAGTTGCCGTTGAAGAAGGTCCACTGGCTGTCGCCTTCGGCCGCGAGGATGTGCGTGCAGATGCGGTCGAGGAACCAGCGGTCGTGGCTCACCACCAGCGCGGAACCGGCGAACTCCAGCAGCGCCTCTTCCAGCGCGCGCAGGGTTTCCACGTCGAGGTCGTTGGAGGGTTCGTCCAGCAGCAGGACGTTGCCGCCCTCGCTGAGCATCTTGGCCAGGTGCAGCCGGCCACGCTCGCCACCGGAGAGGTTTTTCACCAGCTTCTGCTGGTCGCCGCCCGAGAAGTTGAAGCGGCCGCAGTAGGCGCGGCTGGCCATCTGGAACTTGCCCACCGTGATCATGTCCAGGCCGCCAGAGATGTCTTCCCAGACCGTCTTGTCGCCGGCGAGGCCGTCGCGGCTCTGGTCCACCGCGGCCACCTTCACGGTCTGGCCGATCTTGATGGTGCCGCTGTCGGGCTGCTCTTTGCCGGTGATCATGCGGAACAGCGTGGACTTGCCGGCGCCGTTGGGTCCGATGATGCCCACGATGGCGCCCGCGGGCACGCTGAAGCTCAGGTTGTCGATGAGCAGACGGTCGCCGTAGCTCTTGCTCACGCCCTTGAACTCGATCACTTCGTTGCCCAGGCGCTCAGCCACCGGGATGAAGATTTCGTTCGTCTCGTTGCGCTTCTGGTACTCGACGTCGCTCAACTCCTCGAAGCGGGCCAGTCGGGCCTTGCTCTTGGCCTGGCGTCCCTTGGGGTTCTGCCGCACCCACTCCAGCTCCTTCTTCATGGCCTTTCGGCGCGCGTCCTCGGTACGCTGTTCCTGCGCCAGGCGGGCCTCTTTCTGTTCCAGCCAGCTGGAGTAGTTGCCCTTGTAGGGGATGCCGTGGCCGCGGTCGAGTTCAAGAATCCACTCGGCGGCGTTGTCCAGGAAGTAGCGGTCGTGGGTGATGGCCACCACGGTGCCGGAGAAGCGCTGCAGGAACACCTCCAGCCAGTCCACCGATTCGGCGTCCAGGTGGTTGGTCGGCTCGTCGAGCAGCAGCATGTCGGGCTTGGACAGCAGCAGGCAGCACAGCGCCACACGGCGCTTCTCGCCACCGGACAGCACGCCGATCTTGGCGTCCCACGGCGGCAGACGAAGGGCGTCGGCGGCGATCTCGATCTGGTGCTCGGAGTCGGTGCCGGCGGTGGCGATGATGGCTTCCAGTTTGGCCTGCTCGGCAGCCAGCGCGTCGAAATCGGCGTCCGGCTCCGCGTACGCGGCGTACACCTCTTCCAGGCGCTTCTGGGCGGCCCGCACCTCGCCCATGCTGTCTTCCACCGTCTCGCGCACCGTCTTTTCGGGATCGAGCTGCGGCTCCTGCGGCAGGTAGCCGATGCGGATGCCCGGCATCGGGATGGCTTCGCCCTCGATCTCCTTGTCGATGCCGGCCATGATCTTCAGCAGGGTCGACTTGCCCGAGCCGTTGAGACCGAGCACGCCGATCTTGGCGCCGGGGAAGAAGGACAGGGAGATGTCCTTGAGGATCTGGCGTTTGGGCGGCACGATCTTGCCGACCCGGTTCATGGTGTAAACGTATTGGGCCATGG
>Ga0209278_1001228_pt1 | contig 16006 bp, 13 predicted proteins | sample JI81BgreenDNA_FD_187504 | JGI IMG/M metagenome (GOLD analysis project Ga0209278, IMG submission 187504) | Wastewater effluent complex algal communities from Wisconsin, to seasonally profile nutrient transformation and Carbon sequestration -... | ecosystem: Engineered > WWTP > Effluent > Algae... | reverse complement strand
GGCCGCGCATAATCGCGGGCGAACAGCGCCGCTTCGGCCTTTGCCCTGGCGATGGCGGCGGCATCGCGCGTCTTTTCGGCTTCGGCCACCATCATGCCGGCATATTCGGCGCCGAAATCCATGCTGGTTACCGCCAGCGCCGCTTCCCATGCCAACACAAAGAAGACGGTGGCGATCAGGGTGATGCCCAGCCCCATGCTCATTGCGGGCCAGCAGCAGCGCGCCTGCGGCCAGGCCCAAGCCCCAGCCCAGCATCTGCCTGCCAAACCGCGACTGGATGCGCCGCCCCTTCATCCACGCCATTCAGCCACAGCCTGCAGCACTTCACCAGCCGCTCCCTTGGCGGCGGCGATGACTTGTCGAGCAGCTGCGGGTGTGGAACGATCACTATGCCGCGCCCGATCCCGCGGTGCTGCTGGCGCCGGCTTGATCCGGCCGCCAGCAGACAGCCATCAGGCCGCCAGCGAACGCGCCCGGCGACGGCGCGCCATCGCGCCAGTGAGACCAAAGCCAGCGATCAGCATCGCCCAGCTCGCCGGTTCCGGCACTGCGCCGAAATTCTCGCCGCCGGTGGCGTCGGAGAAGGCTTCAACAGTGAAATCATAATTAAACGGCACGCTGCCAACGTTAACATTGTGGGCGACCAGGAACAGTGAACCACCGGCCAGCGACGTCACCTCGAAGATCTGCGGAGAGGCCGAGTTGCCGCGATCACCCAGATAGTTGATGCTCAGGTCGGCCGGATTGTAGGTGCCGCCATACGCCACCATGAACAACTCGGTGGTGGCAGTCGTGAAAGTGATGCGATAGAAAATATTCTGCGTGGCGTTGGCCGAGAAGGTCGCGTCAATCAGGTCATAAAAGCGGTTGCTGCTGTCATTCAAACCCGGAAACGCCTTTGGCGCGGCCCAGGTGGCGGCAGTGCCGTTGCGCAGGACGCGGCCTGTTTGCACGAGATCGGTATCGGCCACCGTGCCATTGCCGGTGAGCGTGACCAGGGCCAATGCCGGCTGAGCGGTCACCAGCAAGGCGGCCGCTGCTGCGGCTGCAAAACGCATGTTCATGAAATCTTGTCCCCATTGTCTGTCGCGACGAGTGTCACATGGTTAATATTGCAGGCAAAAATGTAGAAAAGGTAAACGCACCACCGGCAGCGCTTGCTGCTCTGGCACGGCCGGCCTTAAGCTGACGCCCATGCCTCACTCACCCGCCATCGTCATCCTCACCGGCGCCGGCATTTCGGCCGAATCCGGCGTGCCTACCTTCCGCGCCGCCGATGGCCTGTGGGAAGGCCATCGCGTGGAGGATGTCGCCACCCCACAAGCCTTCCGCCGCAACCCCACATTGGTGCAGCAATTCTACGACCAGCGCCGCGCCTTCCTCGGCCAGGTGGTGCCCAACGCCGCCCACCTCGCACTGGCGCGGCTGGAGGCGGAATGGAGCGGGGACTTCCTGCTCGTCACCCAGAATGTCGATGATCTGCACGATCGCGCCGGCCACAACCACCTGCTGCACATGCACGGCGAGCTGAACTCTGCCCTCTGCACCAGCTGCGGCGCCGCCCGGCCCTGGCGCGGGCCGCTGCTCGGCGATCCCAAGTGCCCGGCCTGCGCGCAGGTGGGGTCCTTACGCCCCGATATCGTCTGGTTCGGCGAAATGCCCTACCACATGGACGACATCAGCGCGGCCATCGCGCGCTGCGATCTGTTCGTCTCCATCGGCACCTCCGGCGCCGTCTACCCCGCCGCCGGCTTCGTGGCACAGGCCCGCGACGCCGGCGCGCGCACGCTGGAACTCAACCTCGAACCCTCCGCCGGCACCCCCATGTTCGACGAAGCCCGCCACGGCCCGGCCAGCGTGCTGGTGCCGGCGTGGGTGGAGGAGATGTTGGCGGGGCGGTGAAGGCAAGGAAGAGGGCCTCCGGCGGGCAGGGTCGCGGACCCTGCACCCGTTCGTTTTTTCGGGTCGCAATAGGACCAGCTGCCGTTCATCTGCTCAGGATCGGACCTACAGCGTTTTACCAAGTTGGCGACGATCCAAGTCGACAGCAAACATGCCTAACTAGCCGCGTTCTGCCTTGTCCAAACACGGTCCGGTTCCAACTTGCACCAAAGTTGGTCTGGTTCGAAACTGCTTATAGAACCGTCTTCAATCTGAAATCGGAGGTTGCGACATTCCAAACCTTCAGAGACCGTCTTTTCGCTGGCCAGCACGCGAAATTTGACGCCCCTAGCTCTCGTTGACCAATCGAACTGCTCACGCCTTTCGGACTTAGCTAGCTTTTGCGTCACCTTTTTGAATAGCATAGCTGTCACTGACGCACTCTCCTGGTTTTGGAGCGCTTCATCGGCAGCGAAGCCTTTTTCGAGCCCGTCACCGGCTGCCGGCAACTCCATTTGACCGACGCTAGGGTCAGACTGCATCAGTTCGCCGCGGACAGGCTCAGCGGACATGACGGCGGGCTGATTCTCTTGCGGCTCGACCACTCGGACATTTGGCTGTTGTTGCTGGTCAAGCAAAGCGACGCTTGCATACTTGTCAGAGGGCGCCGCCTCCGGATCTGCTCGTGGCTGTCGACCGACCAAGACGAAAATGCCAAAAGCGATTGGTGTGATAGCGCCAATGCCGATCCACCAGTTGCGTCTACGAGCCCGAGCCCGCAACTCGTGACACGTCTCACACAGCCAAGCCTTCTTATATGTACCAGAGGTATAGCCGCTGTCCGTTTGTGATGTGCCACGAACATTGCCATATCTGTCTCTAGACGTCGTTGTCCGTGATGGAACGTAACGTCCTGGCGTAGCCAAGTCGAAGGTTTCGTGCATAAATGGTTTTTCGAATACAAAGTGGCAATCCGCACACTCCGCTGTAGCAGCGCGTATCGGCCCGCGCGCCTGCCTTTTTCCGACTTCCGATTCTCGATCAAACACAATAACGCGCCTCAATTGCGGTTGATGTTACTGTCGTCAACTTGGATGAAAATCTCCAAGAGGACCGAAGAACAAAAATACAGCCAGAGCATCACTCTGTATCGCTCGCGATCGGCACAAGCGCCGACTCCCTAAAAAAGGCATGAACTTTCCAGCCCACCCCTAAGCATTCAATCTCAAGAAAATTAAGTCAACGGTAGACTGCAGTAGTCTGGGACTGGGCCTACTGCGCGTTATGGTGCCAAAAGTACATCGCAAGCCGACGCCATCCCGAGCAGCTGAAACTAAAACAAACGGGTGCAGGGACTGCGTCCCTGCCCGCCGGAGGCCCCTTGCTTCAGCCTTCGTCCAGCGCCCGGATATCCGGTTGCATCAGCTGGATGAACAGCAGCGCCGTCAGATAGGCACCGGCGGCAATGGCGAACATCGGCCAGTAGCCGACGCCGTTGGTGAGGCACCAGCCGGTGAGTTCGATGATGCCGGTGCCGGTGAGGTTGCCGGCGACGCCGCCCAGCGCCATCACGCCGGCGACGCGCGAGGTGGGCACGGTATCGGCGGCGAGGCCGAAGATGTTGGTGGAGAAGCCCTGGTGGGCGAACAGCGCCAGGCCGATGATGAGGGCGGCGGCGATGGGCCCGGGGGCTTGCAGGGCGAGCGGGATGGGCAGGATGAGGATGGCGTAGAGGAACATGCTGGTCTTGCGCGCCTTGTTCACACTCATGCCGCGTTTGAGCAGGGCCGGGAACAGGAAGCCGCAGCTGAACGCGCCCAGCGCCGCCATGGTGAAGATGATGGCGTTGGGCACGCCGACCTCGCCCTGACCCAGGCCAAAGGTTTTCACCAGGAAGTCGGTCGACCAGAACAGCACGAACCACCAGACGCAATCGGTGAGGGCTTTCGCGCCGACGATCGTCCAGGTGCGATGGTCCTTCAGCAGCTCGCCCCAATTGCCTTCGAGCGCGGCGTTCTTGGCCACGTTCATTGGCAGCAGCCGGCGGGTGCCGAAGATCCAGAAGCCGAGCCAGACAAAGCCGAGCGCGCCGGTGACGACAAAGGCCGATTGCCAGCCAAAGGCCAGCGCCAGCGGCGGGATCAGCAGCGGCGTGAGGATGGCGCCGATGTTGGGCGCGGTGTTGACGAGGCCGAGGCCAAGGCTGCGCTGGGTGAGCGGCAGATAGGTGGCCGCGGCTTTCACGGCAGCGGGCGTGTTGACGCTTTCGGCCACCGCCAGCACGGAGCGGGCGACGACGAACTGGCTCACGGTGGCGGCAGCGGCGTGGGCCATGCCGGCGGCGCTCCAGATTGCCACGGCCACGCCATAGGCCCAGCGCACGCCGAACTTGTCCACGAACCAGCCCACGGCCAGCAGCGCGAAGGCGGCGGAGAGTTGGAACACGCTGCCCAAGTGGGCGAATTCCTGATCAGTCCAGCCGAATTCGGCTTCCAGCGTGGGCTTGAGCAGCGCCAGCACCTGCCGATCGACATAGTTCAGCGCCGTGCCGGCAAACAGCAGGGTGATCAGCAGCCAGCGCGCGCGCGCTTCAGCCTGTTCAGTGGTTGCCAACGCGCCTCTCCCCAACAGGCAGCCGGATCAGAAGTCCAGCTTGTCATAATGCTGCGGCGGCGGCAGGCCCTCAAGGCGTTCGGCCAGCAAGGGCCGGAACGTCGGGCGTGACTTGATCGCCGAATACCAAGTCTTGGCCGGTTCATGCCCGTCCCATTCCAGCCCGGCCAGATAATCCGCCACCGAAAGATGCGCCGCCGCGGCAATATCGGCCAGCCCGAACTGCCCGCCGCCCAGCCAGGCCCGGCGTTCGAGCAGGAAATCGATGTAATCCAGATGCATGTCCGCCATGCGGCTGGCGGCGCGGATGATGCCGCCATCGGGCGTGCCGCGCACCACGGCGCGTTTGTACATGCGCTCCCCCAGCAGCGGCGCGTTCACTTCGGCATAGAATTTCTGATCGAACCAGGCCGCGAGGCGCCGGGTTTCAGCCCGGTCTTCCGGGGTGGAGCCGATCAGCGGCGTGCGCTCCAGCGTTTCCTCGATATGTTCAAGGATGGCGGTCGAATCAGACAGCACCAGCGCGTCGCGCTGCAGCACCGGCGTCTGCCCGGCGGGGTTGAGCGCGGTGAAGCCGGGCCGCTTTTCCCACGGCCGTTCCTGCACCAGTTCGTGCGTGACACCCTTCACCGCCAGCGCGAAACGCACCTTGCGGCTGAACGGACACAGCGTGAAATGATAGAGACGCCACATTGCCCGCCTTGTCATAATCATCTTTGCCGTCTTGGGAAGGCCGCAGCCGCCCAACAGGCTTGTTGCAAATCATTCGCAACAACGCTAGCAACCGAGTCATGAACCGGCGTTTTGCCCTGTTGGCCCTGTGGGCGGTGCTGATGGCGCCGCTGGCCGGGCTGTGGGGCCAGGCGGCCAGCCCGGATGCCGATCTGGATGCATTTGTGGCCGATACCGGCAATTGGGCCATGGCCTGGCTGGCAATGGCCCTGGTGATGACGCCGCTGGCCAGGTTGTGGCGACCGCTGGCGCGCCTGTTGTGGCTGCGCCGCGCGGTGGGATTGGCGGCGTTTGCGGCCAGCGTGGTGCATCTGTGGCTGTACGTGCTGGCGATGCGTGGCTTTGCCGAGCCCGGCGGTGAATGGGCGCTGATTGCCGATGAGGCCGTCACGCCCGGCATCCTTACCGGCTGGGTTGCACTGGCGCTGATGCTGCCGCCGGCGTTGGCCAGCAACGATGCCGCGATGCGCCTGCTGCGCCGGGCGTGGAAGCCGGTGCAGCGCCTGGCCTGGCCGGCGGCCGGTGTGGCGCTGGCTCATATGGCCGTGGTGCATGATGCATTGAGCCTGGCGATGGCAATCGCTGGCATCGTTGCCGGCCTCACTCTTGTTCGATTTTTCCCTGCAACCCGAAAGGTATGAAGATGCGCGTTTCGATGATGATCATGGCGGCCACGCTGCTGGCCGGCCCGGCGCTGGCCACCGGCAAGATCAAGTGCAATGTGGCGGCGGCCGACATGAAGCCGATCGAGACGCTGAAGGCCGAGCTGACCAAGCAAGGCTGGACGGTGGCCAAGGCCAAGGTCGATGGCGGCTGCTATGAAGTCTATGGCGTGATGCCGGAAACCGGCCGTGTAGAGGCCTATTTCGATCCGGCGACGTTTGAGAAGCTGTACGTCGAACAGCGCGGCAAGGTGCTGTTCAAAAAGGGCTGATTGCGGGCGGATTAAAGCCCAAACCCGCTCATGCCGAGCTTGTCGAGGCACGCTCTGACTGCGGCGCGTGCCTCGACAAGCTCGGCATGAGCGGTTCAGTCCATTGGCAGACGGCGCTATGCCTTTGCCGGGCGGGCCTTGGGCTTGCTCTGGGGCTTCGCCTTGGCCGGCTTGGCCGCCTTTGCCTTCAGCGCCGCCACTTCCGCTTCCAGTTCATTGATGCGCAGCGCCTGGCGGACGACAATGTCCTGCAAGGCGCTGGTATCCGGGCTCACCGCCGGCGGTTCCGCGGCCTTGGGCGCTTCCGGCGGCTTGGGAGCCTCGGGCGCGGCCGGCGTAACGATTTCGGCATCCACCACCGTATCGCGATCGCGGAAAATGCCGGACTCACGCGCCTTGCGGATAAGCGGGGCCGCCGCCACCGCCATCTGCATCAGGCTGTCGATCAGCGGATCATTGTTCTTGGCCATCATCGGGTCCTTCGACTGTCTTATCAGAATATAGCAGCGAAGTTGCTGGTTTCAAGAACACCCACCCCGTCACCTCGGCGAAAGCCGGGGTGACGGGCGCTGTATTACTCCGCCGCGATGCTGGCCGGGCTGTCGTTCAGCGGATGCGTCAGCCGGCTGACCATTTCCTTCGGGCACACCTGCCATATCGCTTCGCGCGTGCGGTCCCATTCGGCGAGCAGGCCGGTGGCCCATTTGGAGCCGGTTTCGGCGGCATGTTCCTCGATCAGGGCCAGCACGACGCTTTCCCAGTGCGCCGATTCCAGCCGCTGCACGATCACGCTCTCGCGGTTCACACGGCCGGAGAACTGGCCGTCGCGGTCCAGCACGAACGCCATCCCGCCCGACATGCCGGCGGCGAAATTGTCGCCGGTGGGCCCCAGGATCACCGCCGTGCCGCCAGTCATATACTCGCAGCCGTTGGCGCCGCAGCCTTCCACCACCACGGTCGCGCCGCTGTTGCGCACGGCAAAACGTTCCCCCGCACGGCCGGCGGCGAAGAGTTTGCCGGCGGTGGCGCCATACAGCACGGTGTTGCCGATGATGGCATTATCCTGGCTGGCCAGCGGGCTGGACGGGAAGGGCCGCACCACGATGGTGGCACCAGAAAGCCCCTTGCCCACATAGTCATTGGCTTCGCCAAACACTTCCAGCTTCACGCCCTGCACGGCAAAGGCGCCCAGTGATTGCCCGGCCGAACCGCGCAGCCGGATATGGACATGGCCCGGCGACAGCGCCATCATGCCGAATCGCCGCGTGATCTCGCCTGAAAGCCGCGTGCCCACCGCCCGGTGCGTGTTGCGCACCGTATAGGCCAGCTGCATCTTCTCACCGCCTTCGAACAGATGGCCGGCGTCGCGGATCATTTCCGCATCCAGGCTGTCCGGCACCGGGTTGCGGCCAGTACCCAGGCCCCAGCGCCGCATATGATCGGGCGCATCGACCTTGGCCAGAACCGGGTTCAAGTCGAGATCATCGAGATGCTCGGCACCGCGGCTGACCTGGCGCAGCAGTTCAGTGCGGCCGATCACGTCATCAAGGCTGCGGCAGCCAAGGCGGGCGAGAATTTCGCGCACCTCCTCGGCGATGAAGCTCATCAGGTTGATGACCTTCTCCGGGCTGCCGTCGAACTTGCCGCGCAACGCTTCGTCCTGCGTGCAGACGCCCACCGGGCAGGTGTTCGAATGGCACTGGCGCACCATGATGCAGCCCATGGCAACCAGACTCATCGTGCCGATGCCATATTCTTCCGCGCCCAAAATCGCGGCAATCACCACATCGCGGCCGGTCTTCAGGCCGCCATCGGCGCGCAGCTTCACCCGGTGGCGCAGGCCATTCAGCGTGAGCACCTGGTTGACTTCGGACAGGCCCATTTCCCACGGCGTGCCAGCATATTTGATGCTGGTTTGCGGAGAGGCGCCGGTGCCGCCAACGTTGCCGGAAATCAGGATGGCATCGGCGTGGGCCTTGGCCACGCCAGCCGCCACCGTGCCGATGCCGGCGCTGCTCACCAGCTTCACGCAGACGCGGGCGCGGGTGTTGATCTGCTTCAGATCGTAAATCAGCTGGGCCAGATCTTCGATCGAGTAGATATCGTGGTGCGGCGGCGGGCTGATCAGCGTCACGCCGGGCGTCGAGTGACGCAGCTTGGCGATCAGCTCGGTCACCTTGAAGCCGGGCAGCTGCCCGCCCTCGCCGGGCTTGGCGCCCTGGCTCACCTTGATCTCGATCTCCTCGCAGGCGTTGAGATATTCCGCCGTCACGCCAAAGCGACCGCTGGCGATCTGCTTGATCACGCTGTTGGCATTGTCGCCATTGGCATAGGGTTTGAAGCGGATCGGGTCTTCACCGCCTTCGCCCGATACCGCCTTGGCGCCGATGCGGTTCATCGCGATCGCCAGCGTTTCGTGCGCTTCGGGTGACAGCGCGCCCAGGCTCATGCCCGGCGTCACGAAGCGCTTGCGGATTTCAGTGACGGATTCGACCGCCTCGATCGGCACGGCCTTGGTGCCCGGCACGAAATCGAGCAGATCGCGCAGCGAAATCGGTGGCAGCGCCTGCACGCCGCGGCTGAACTTCTGATAATCCGAATAGCTGTCGCGGCTCACCGCCGTTTGCAGCAGGTGGATCAGCTGGGCATTCCAGGCGTGCGCTTCGCCATTGGCGCGCCAGCGATAAAGGCCGCCCACCGGCAGCGCGATCACATCTTCATCCCACGCCTTTTCGTGGCGCATCTGGGCGTTGACGAAGAGCGATTCAAAGCCCTCGCCGGAAATCTTGGCCGGCATGCCGGGGAAGAAATCATTGACCAGCGCGCGGCTCAGACCAACGGCTTCGAAGTTGTAGCCGCCACGATAAGAGGAGATCACCGCGATCCCCATCTTGGCCATGATCTTGAGCAGGCCGTCGTCCACCGCCTTTTTGTAGCGGGCGATGCACTCGTCCAGCGTCTGGCTGCCGAACAGGCCGCGCGCATGGCGATCGGCGATGGCTTCCTGCGCCAGATAGGCGTTGACCGTGGTGGCGCCGACGCCAACCAGCACAGCGAAATAATGCGTGTCGAGCGCTTCGGCGGCGCGCACGTTGATGCTGGCATAGGTGCGCAGGCCCTTGCGGACGAGGTGCGTGTGCACGCCGGCCGTGGCGAGGATCATGGCGATGCCGGCTCGCGTGGCAGACTGATGCTCGTCGGTCAGGAACAATTGCGTCTTGCCCTGCCGCACGGCGGTTTCCGCCTCGGCGCGCACGCGGGCGATGGCGGCGCGCAGGCCAGCCGGGCCACCGGCGATGTCGAACGTGCAATCAATCTCGGCCACCTGCCGGCCGAAATGGCCTTTCAGCAGATGCCAGTCGCGGTTGGAGAGCACGGGGCTTTCCATCACCATCACGCCGGCCTGGGTGGCTTCGTCGTCCAATATGTTGGTCAGGTTCGAAAAACGCGTCTTCAGGCTCATCACGCCGGTTTCGCGCAAGCTGTCGATCGGCGGGTTCGTGACCTGGCTGAAATTCTGCCGGAAGAAGTGCGACAGGTTGCGGGCGTTTTCGGAAATCACCGCCAGCGGCGCGTCATCGCCCATGGAGCCAACGGCTTCCTTGGCATCCTCCACCATGGGGGCAAGGATCAGCTCCATATCCTCCAGCGTCTGCCCGGCGGCGACCTGACGGCGCCTCAGATCATCGCGGCTGAATGCGGCGGCCGGCTCCGGCTTGGCGCGGCCCGGCAGATCCTCGAAATTGGTGAAGCCGGCGACCAGCGAGGCATAATCCTGCGCGCCGGCCACCTTGGCCTTGATCTCGGCATCCGCGTAAAACTTCGACGGCGCGGCATCCAGATCGACAGCGATCATCTCGCCGGGGCCAAGCGCGCCTTTCTTCACCACGTCGCCTTCCGGCACGACCACCATGCCGGCTTCCGAACCGGTGATCAGCAGGCCGTCGCGGGTGAGGCAGTACCGCATCGGCCGCAGCGCGTTGCGGTCAAGCCCGGCCACCACCCAGCGGCCATCAGTCATCGCCAACGCCGCCGGCCCGTCCCACGGCTCCATCAGCGAGGCGAAGAAAGCATACATGGCGCGCGTTGCCGGATCGAGGCTGGCATCACGCTGCCAGGCCTGCGGGATCAGCATCAGCTTGGCGGTCGGCGCATCGCGGCCGGATCGCACAAAGGCTTCGAACACCGCATCCAGCGCCGCCGTGTCCGACGCGCCGGCCGGGATCAGCGGCTTGATGTCTTCCGAATGCTCGCCAAACGCGGCAGCGGCCATCTTGATCTCGTGGCTTTTCATCCAGTTGCTGTTGCCGCGGATCGTGTTGATTTCGCCATTGTGCGCCAGCGTGCGGAACGGCTGGGCCAGCCACCATTGCGGGAAGGTGTTGGTGGAATAACGCTGGTGATAGATGGCAAAGCGCGAAACAAAGCGTTCGTCGCACAGATCGGGATAGAAAACGCTCAGCGATTCCGCGAGGAACAGCCCCTTGTAGATCAGCGTGCGGCACGACAGCGAGCAGAAGTAGAAACCCTGGATCTGGGCTTCGATCACCTTCTTCTCGATGCGGCGGCGGATGAGATACAGGTCCTTCTCGAACCGGTCCTTCGCATCCTCGCCATCGTTTTTCGGCCCGGCGATCATGATCTGCTCGATCTCGGGCCGGCTCAGCATCGCCTTGTCGCCGATGCAGCTGATATCCACCGGCACCTGGCGCCAGCCATAAACCTTGTAGCCGAAACCGATGATTTCGGATTCGACGATGGTGCGGCAGGCTTCCTGCGCGGCCAGATCGGTGCGCGGCAGGAACACCTGGCCCACCGCCAGCAGGCCGGCAACCGGCTTTTGCCCGTGCCGTTCAACATGTTCATGGAAGAAATCGGTCGGGATTTCCACCAATATGCCCGCACCATCGCCGGTCTTGCCATCGGCATCCACCGCGCCGCGGTGCCACACGGCTTTCAGCGCATCGATGGCCGCGGTCACCACCCGGCGCTGTGGCTTGCCATCCGTGGCCGCCACCAGGCCGACGCCGCAGGCATCGCCTTCCAGTTCGGGGCGATACATGCCTTCTTTGGCAATGCGGGCGCGTTCCTCAGGCGAAACGACGAAGGGTGCGGGCATCTGGGTCATGGCTTCTTTGCCTGTTGTGCGTTGCTGCTCAGTGGGGCGAGGGCGGCGCCCAGCCGCTTGGCGTTGGCCTGCATGGCGGCATCGATCTTGGCACCGATCAACTGGCCGGTGGCCTGGCCGATGGCAGCAGCGACCGCCGGTTCCTTGCGCATCAACGCCTGCCCGGCGGGCGTGCGATAAAAGGCCAGGATGCCGTCAAGCTCGGCCTTGGTGAACTGGCGCGCATAGGCCTGGGTGGCGGCGGTCACCACGCTGTTCAGATTCTGGTTCACCACGCCCTGGGCGATTTCGGCCTGGATGGCGCCGGCCTTGGCCAGCACCGGATCGAATTTCGCCTTGTTGGCCTGATAGGCCGGCACAAACCCGGGCTGCTGGGCCAGCATGGCGCGGATCACCGCGCCCGATTTCATCTGGGCGATGCTGTTCGCCATCTGCTGCTGCAGCTTGGCCTTGATATTCAGCTGCGTCACGATCGCGGCGGCCGATTGCAGCGTGGCCGGATCGAGCGGACGCGCGGGGGCGGCCTTGGTCTGGGCCTGCGCTGCGCCAGCGAGGGCAACAGCAGAAACAGCGGCAATCAACATCTTCATCTGGGCAAATCCTTGAAAATTGGTCAGGCCGCGGCCGCCGATGCGGTCACGCGGGCGCGCAGATACTGGTGCATCTGCGCCGCCACGTCACGCCCATCGCGCACGGCCCACACCACCAGCGACGCACCGCGCACGATGTCGCCGGCGGCGAACACGCCGTCCACGCCGGTCATCATCGTCTTGTGATCGATGCGCACCGTGCCCCAGCGCGTCACTGGCAACTGCGGCGCGCCAAACAGGGTGGGCAGGTCTTCGGCATCGAAACCCAGCGCCTTGATCACCAGATCGGCGGCCAAGGTGAAGCGGTTATCGGCATCCGGTTCCGGGCTGCGGCGGCCATCTGGGCCGGGCTGGCCCAGCCGCATGCCCTGCGCCACCACGCCGGCGGGCGTGATTTCGGCCGGGGCAGCCAGCCACACGAATTTCACGCCCTCTTCCTCGGCATTGGCGACTTCGCGCGCCGAACCCGGCATGTTGGCGCGGTCCCGGCGATAGAGGCACTTCACGCTGGCCGCGCCCTGGCGCACGGCGGTGCGCACGCAATCCATCGCGGTATCGCCGCCACCGATCACCACGACATGCTTGCCGGCGGCATCGAACGTGGTTGCATCGGGCAACTGATCGCCAAAGCCGGCCTTGTTGGCGGCGATCAGATAATCCAGCGCTTCCATTGTCGTCGGACCATCCGCACCGGCCACCTCAACCTGACGCGCCTTGTACACCCCGGTCGCGATAAGCACGGCATCGTGACGTTCGCGCAGTTCAGCCAGGCTGGCATCGCGGCCAACGGCGAAATCCAGGTGGAAATGCACGCCGCCCTCGCGCAGCCGCTCGACGCGGCGCATCACCACCGGCTTTTCCAGCTTGAAACCCGGAATGCCATAGGTGAGCAGGCCGCCGGCGCGATCGTGCCGGTCATAAACATGCACGTCATAGCCCTTCACGCGCAGCGCTTCGGCGGCGGTGAGCCCGGCCGGGCCAGCGCCGATGATGGCGACGCTCTGGCCCGAACGGTCGGCGACGGGCTGCAACGGCTTCACCCAGCCCTGTTCCCAGGCATTGTCGGTCAGGAACTTTTCCACCGAACCGATGGTGACGCTGCCGAAGCCGGGCTCGATCACGCAATTGCCTTCGCACAACCGATCCTGCGGGCAGATACGGCCGCAGATTTCCGGCATGGCGTTGGTCGCGGCCGACACCTCATAGGCCTCCTGCAGCCGGCCTTCCGCCGTCAGCTTCAACCAATCGGGGATATTGTTCTGCAGCGGGCAATGCACCTGGCAGAAGGGCACGCCGCACTGGCTGCAGCGCCCGGCCTGTTCCTCGGCCTTGGCAAGGATATAGGGCCGGCTGATCTCGAGGAAATCATGGGCGCGTTCATCGGCTGACCGCTTGGCCGGATAGGCCTGGTCACGCTCGACGAACTTGAGCAATTTTGTTGCGGCCATGGGCGCCTATCCTTTCGTTCGGATGCGCGAAACCATGAATGGCGACGATTGTCACGTGAAAAACACTGATTATGACAATAATACTGTCCTAACTCTGGTCAATCCGTGCGATTCGAGCGATTTTGCCGCTCATTAATGGCCGCTTCGGCCCTATCGCATGGCCAGCCACACCAGCGCCGCACTGCCGGCGATGATTCGGTACCAGGCGAACGGGGCGAACCCAAAGCGGCTGACCAGCGCGACAAAGCCCTTCACCACCGCCAGCGCCACCACGAAGCTGACGGCAAAGCCGATGCCGATGGCCGACAGGTTCGATGCATCAAGCGTATCGCGGTTCTTCCACAGCATCAGCACGGTAGCGCCCGAAATGGTTGGCACGGCGAGGAAGAAGCTGAACTCGGCCGCCGTCTTGCGGTCCACCCCCAGCATCAGCGCCGCCATGATGGTGGCACCCGAACGCGACACACCGGGAATCATGGCAACGCACTGGCCCAGCCCGATCAGCAACGAATTGCGCGTGGTCAACGCCTCCACGCCGAACACCTTGGCTTCGCCCATGCGCTTTTCGATCCACAGGATCGCAAAGCCGCCAACGATCAGCGAGACGGCGACCGTGGTGGGGCTTTCCAGCATGGCTTCCACGGCCTTGATGAACAGTACGCCCATGATCGCGGCCGGCAGGAAGCCCAGGAAGACGTTGCGGATGAAGGCAAACGCCGTCGGCTCCCGCACCAGCAGGCCCTTGGCAACGCCCATGAACCGCCCCCAATAGGCCACCAGCACGGCCAGAATCGCGCCGGACTGGATGGCGATATCGAAGGTCGCCCCCGCCTCACCCGAAAAGCCGAGCAGTTCGCCGGCCAGGATCAGATGCCCAGTGGAGGACACCGGCAGATATTCCGTCAGCCCCTCGACAATGCCGAGCAGGATGATGGTGAGCAGATCCGGCTGGTTCACGCTGCCGCTTTCGCAAAGCGGCCGCCACGGCGGAAGCGCAGCATCATTTCCGGGATGAACCCGGCCAGCGGCGTCGGCGTGACGCCCAGATCCTTCAAGCCGGGCATGCCGGCTGCGCAGATATTGCCCTTTTTCAGCATCGCCAGCTGATCGCTGTTCATCGGCATGAACGGCAAGATGTCGCCCATCTTCGCCAGCAGGCCCGACGTGAAATCGGACAACGGCACCACCGGCCGATCAAGCCCGGTGAGATCGGAAATCATCTGCAGGATTGCCGTGAAGCTCAACACATCCGGCCCGCCCAGTTCAAAGGTGCGCCCGCGCGCATCACCCGATTGCAGCGCCGCCAGCACCGCATCGGCCACATCGCGCACATAAACCGGCTGAAACAGGCTATCCCCGCTGATCGCCGGCAAGAACGGCGCGATGCGCGCCATGCCGGCAAATCGGTTGAAGAACTGGTCTTCCGGCCCGCCAACCAGGCTGGGGCGCAGGATGACGGCAAACGGCAGCGCGGTCAGCACCTGTTGCTCGCCCTCGCCCTTGCTGCGGGCATAGGCAATGCGGCTGGTGGCATCGGCACCGATGGCAGACATCTGCACATGGGCCTTCACGCCCGCTGCCGCTGCGGCCCGCGCCGCACGGCCAGCGCCTTGCGCCTGCAGATCGGCAAAGCGCTGCTCCCCGCTTTCGGCAAGGATACCCACCAGGTTCACGCCCGCCGCTGCGCCCGCGAACGCTGCGGCCATATCGGCATCGGAACGGATATTGCCGGTCACCATCTGGATCTGACCCAGATCGCCCAGCGGCTTCAGGTACAGCGCGCTATCGGCATGGCGGGAGACAACCCGCACCCGGTAACCGGCCCGGGCCAGCGCCTCCACCACATACCGGCCGATGAAGCCGGCGCCGCCTATCACGGTGACCAGCGCACCAATGGGCAGAGGGGAAGCGGTGCTTGTGCTGTCAATATCAGTCATGCCCGCGATTTAGCCGCTGGCGCCGGCCTTGTCTTGGCTCATCTTGTCCCGCGACGCTGCCGCCAGCGGAAAAATCGCGCTGCCGACGCACTGGCGATTGACAACCCCCGATTCCACCCATATCAGCCGCCGCCTACCCCGTGCCCAGATGGCGGAATTGGTAGACGCACCAGCTTCAGGTGCTGGCGCTCGCAAGGGCGTGGAGGTTCGAGTCCTCTTCTGGGCACCATTTCTCCGGCCGCCAGCGGCCGCCGGAGATTGAAAAAACCCTGAAAATCAGCTAGTTTAGCTCTCGCAGTGACCGCCTGCGTTCGCCGAAATTCGTCGGCAACCGCAGTTTTCTGGGGGCCTTTCTGGGGGCCTTTTCTTGAGCGGTCTTGCAGCATGGCTGCGAGGGTGAACCGATGGCGCTGACAGATACCGCGATCAAGCTGGCCAAAGCCGGCGACGCCGATCGCAAGCTGGCTGACGAGAAAGGGCTGTATCTGCTGGTGACGACCAGCGGTTCAAAGCTGTGGCGGTTGAAATATCGCATCGGCGGCAAGGAAAAGAAGCTGGCGCTAGGCAGCTATCCCGATGTGGGACTGAAAGAAGCCCGCGCTCGTCGCGACGCTGCACGCAAGGCGGCAGAAGCCGGCAATGATCCGGCAGCGGCCAAACGCGAAGCCCGGATCGCCCGGCAATTTTCGGCCGCCAATACCTTTGGCGCGATCGCCGACGAGTTCATCGCCAAGCTGGAGGCT
>Ga0209278_1001226_pt1 | contig 16017 bp, 17 predicted proteins | sample JI81BgreenDNA_FD_187504 | JGI IMG/M metagenome (GOLD analysis project Ga0209278, IMG submission 187504) | Wastewater effluent complex algal communities from Wisconsin, to seasonally profile nutrient transformation and Carbon sequestration -... | ecosystem: Engineered > WWTP > Effluent > Algae... | reverse complement strand
TGGTCGCCACGCCGTGTTCCTTTCGGGCATCAGCGATCACGTGATCGACAGCGAGCAGATGCTGGAGCACATCGTGAAGCTGGTGGAAGCCAAGGCCGCCGAGATCGACGCGATCAACGCCGCAGCCGCAGCGGCGGCAGCGTAACCCATGCATGGAGGCCCGCCCCGGCCGCGCCGGGTGGAAGAACCCGTGCGCCAGCAGGCGGTGGCCTATGGCTATGCCGTCGCGCTCTGGTGTTTCGGGCTTGGCGCGCTGGTCGTGCTGCTGGAAGCCATCGGGCTGGGCTTTGATGGCGACCGCATCACCTGGATCGCCGGCCTCACCGGCCCGGCGGCACTGGCCTGGCTGCTGAAGCGGCTGTGGCTGCCGGATCGGGTGGATCGCGGGGCGCGATATTGGCTGTTCGCCGTGCCATCGGTGAGTATGGCCTTCTTCAGCGTGATGTGGATGTTCAAGGCGATGGGGCGGATGCTGTGATCCGCCCATGATCCACCGCATTGCCAGCGCTGGTCTGTGGCTGGGCGTGGGCCTCGCCAAGATGGCGGCGCTGGTCTGGCTGATCGACGAAAAGTGGCCGCAGGCGGTGCTGGCGCTGCTGCTGGCATGGAGCCTGGCCGGGATGGCGCTGTGGCTTCGGAGCTTGCGCCGCGCCTGATCTGCCGCCAATGCAGGCACCATGATCCGCGCCGCCACTCTTGCCGATATCCCCGCCATCCACCGCCTGATCGTCGAACTGGCGATTTATGAGAAAGAGCCGGACGCGGTGAAGGCCACCCACGCCGATCTGGGGCGCGCCCTGTTCGGCGAGCGGCCAGTGGCGGAATGCGTGCTGGCCGAACTTGATGGGCAGCCGGTGGGCATGGCGCTGTTCTTCACCAACTTCTCGACCTGGACGGGCAAGCCCGGGCTCTATCTGGAAGATCTGTTCGTCATGCCCACCGCACGCGGTTCCGGGCTGGGCAAGGCGCTGCTGGTGCATTTGGCCGGCATTGCGGTGGCGCGTGGCTATGCTCGCTTCGAATGGAGCGTGCTGGATTGGAACACGCCGGCCATCGGTTTCTACAAGGCGCTGGGCGCCAAGCTGATGGACGAATGGACGGTGATGCGCGTGGAGGGTGACGCGCTGTCCGCGCTGGCGGCGACATGAAAAAGGCGGCCTGTTCGGGCCGCCTCTTCCCTATTGCAGGCGCTCGCGTTACCGGGGAGCCCCCGGATGCAGCTTGTGCTCAACCGCCAGCTTGCCAGCCTTTTCGGCCTCATAACGCTCGATCGATTCCATGATCAGCCGCTCGGCCGTTGCCTTGCCTTCAAAGCCCTGGCACTTCACCCATTTGCCGGGCTCCAGATCCTTGTAGTGGGTGAAGAAATGCTCGATCTGGTCGAGCACGATCTTGGGCAGATCGCTATATTCCTGCACGTCGGCATAATAAGGATAAACCTTGTTGACCGAAACGCAGATCAGCTTGGCATCGCCGCCGCCATCGTCTTCCATCATCAGCACACCCACCGGGCGCACGCGGGCGATGGAACCGGGCATGAACGGCGTGCGCGCCACGATCAGCGCATCGATGGGATCGCCATCGTCGGCCAACGTGTGCGGGATGAAGCCATAATTGCACGGATAGCGCATTGGCGTGTGCAGGATGCGATCGATGAACAGCGCGCCACTGGCCTTGTCCAGTTCGTACTTCACCGGTTCGCCGCCCAATGGGCATTCGATGACAACATTGACATCGTGCGGCGGGGCAACGCCAATCGGGATCGCGTCGATACGCATGGGGCTGGATTCTCCTGTGTTCGTGTCGGGCGCGGGTTACGGGGCTGCGGCAATGTTGTCCACAGTCCAATTGACGCGGAAGGAACGGAAATGGCGATGATCGGGCCGTGGATTGCACTGTTGGCCGGCGGCTTGTGCGAAGCGGGGTTCACCACGGCGCTGCGCCATATCGATGGCGGCCGCAATATTGGCGCCGTGATCGCCTTTCTGGTGGCCGTCACCGCCTCCATGGGCCTGCTGGCGCTGGCTGGGCGGCAGATTCCGATGGGCACCGCCTATGCGGTGTGGGCCGGAATCGGTGCGGCGGCCACGGCCATCATCGGCATCGCCTTTTATGCCGAACCCATGTCGATCGTGCGCGGCCTGCTGATCGCCGGGCTGATCGGCTGCATCATGGGGCTGAAGGCGTTGGGGTAAGGGGGATTTTCGCCACGATTCGTCGATGCCTCGGCAAGCTCGGCATGAGCGGGACAGTGCATGGCGCAAGCGGGTTGAACGCCCAGACACCGTGCCACAAACCCAAACCCGCTCATGCCGAGCTTGTCGAGGCACGCACCGCCGGACGGTCAGGCTATTTCTTCGCCGCCAGTAGCAACTCCAGCGGCGTCTGCTTCACCGCCCCGATGCGTTCCAGCCGCGGATAGCGCAGCCCGCCGTTCCACGCCCAGTCCACCGTGCGCACCCGGTCGTCGGTCTTCACCAGCAGCCGGATCGGCGCGGAGCCGCCCTTGGCTGCCGCCACCGCCGCCCGCAACGCATCGTCGCTGAACGGCACCTCGTTTACCGCCAGCAGCACATCGCCCACCACCAGCCCCGCTTCATAGGCGGCGCTGTTCCACAGCACCTGTTCCACCTTGCCAGCAAGCCCAAGCAGCAGACCGCCGGAAAACAGCAGATTGACCTGGCGCCGGTTGGCATCGGTGAAGGCGGCGCTCGGCTTGTCGGTATAGACCAGCTTCCACCCCGCCAGTTCCAGGCCCTTCAGCGGCGCGCCGTCGGCCTTCTCGGTCAGCCGGCGGGTGAGGTGGGTGCCCCAATCATAGGGCTGCACCGCCTTCAGTTCGGCGACCAGCGTGGCGAAATCATAGGGCTTCACGCCCCAATCGCCATCGCCGGTGCCAAAGAAGCGGCGGGCGAAATCATCCAGGCTGCGGGTGCCGCCGCTCTCGCGCCGGATGATGGCATCGGCCTCCAGCCAGATCAGCAGGCCTTCGTTGTAATAATCTTCCGAGCGCTGGAAGCTGAGCCAGCCCTTGGGCGCGCGCGGCGTGATGATCGGATCGTTGGTGGTATCATCCAGACTGCGCCAGCTGCGCGCCGGGCGGTTGTCCAGCGTGGCGGCGATATTGGCCAGTTGGTCCAGCGTGTCTTCCACCTTCACCAGCCCGGAACGCGCCTGCAGCACATAGCCCCAGAATTGCGTCTGCCCTTCATACACCCACAGCATCGAATTGCGCATCGGCGTGCGGAAATCCGGCGTGACCAGATCGGCGCCGCGGCGGTGCTTGCCGTTCCAGCTGTGGGTGAATTCGTGCGGCAGCAGGTTGCGGCGGCCGGGGCCCCGATCCCAATCGGTGAAATAGCCGGTATCGACGCCGTTTTCGGAACTGCGGTGATGCTCCAGCCCGATGCCGCCCATCTTTTCAGTAAGCGACAGCAGCAGATCATAATGATCGAACTGGCGGGTGCCGAACAGCTTCACCGCCTGGGTAACCAGCGCCTTGTGCTTGCCGATCTGTTCGTCGTTGGCCTTCAGGAACCGCGCTTCATCGGCCACCACGTTGAGCGTGACATTCTGGCCCAGATCCCACTTGGCGAAATGGCGGCCGGCGAAGAACGGGCTGTCCACCAGGGTTTCATAATCCACCGTCTGATAGGAAACGCGGCTGCCGTCGCGGCTGGCTTCGCGCATGGCGGAACCGGCCTGCCAGCCCTGCGGCCAGGTGACGGACAGCGACACCGGGATCTGGCGCGTAAACCAGCCCGCCGGATAGAGCGACACGCTGTTCGGCTGCAGGTTCAGCATGTCCTGCGTCACCACGATGCGGCCCTGCGGGCCATCAGTGGCGGAAAGGAACTGGAAGCGCACATCGAGCGCGGTGGCGCCGGCCGGCACGTCCACCCAGAAGGCATAGACGTCGATCGGATCGCGCTTCCACGCCAGCACCTGGCCATTGGCACGAATTTCGAGGCCGGCCAGCTTCTCGATCTCGCCGCGCGGCGCATGCTTGCCGGGCAGCCATTTCGGGAACAGCAGCGCCATCTTCTTGCCGGCGAGTTCCGGCGGCACCGGGATGGTTTCTTCCACCTTGAACACGCCGTGCAGCGTATCGGTGGTATCAACATGGACCCGAAGCGTGCCGGGGAAGGCGGTATCCTTTGCCGCCGGCACCATATCCACGATCGGCAGCGGTTGCGGCATCGAACGCTGGGCCAGGGCCGGCGCGGCGATGAGAGCGGAAGCGAGAAGCAGAAGGGTGCGCATGGCCGCTCGTTAGCGAAGCGACACGCGGCAGGGAAGGGGGGCACTCCCCTCCCGCTTGCGGGAGGGGTTGGGGGTGGGTATGCAGCCGCCCATGAGCAAGGCACCCCAGAAACCGCGCGGCACGCAGGACATGATCGGCGAAGCGGCCGCCCGCTTCGACCATGTGATCGAAACGTTCAACCGCGTGCGCAAGCTGCATGGTTTTGGCCGGGTGGAAGTGCCGGTGTTCGAAGCGACCGCCGTGTTCGCCCGCTCGCTAGGCGAGACGACCGACGTGGTTTCCAAGGAAATGTATGAATTCCAGGATCGCGGCGGCGATGCCATGTGCCTGCGCCCCGAATTCACCGCCGGCATCGCGCGCGCCTATATCGAAAATGGCTGGCAGCAACTGGCGCCGTTGAAGCTGGCGGCGTGGGGGCCTTTGTTTCGCTATGAACGCCCGCAGAAGGGCCGGTTCCGCCAGTTCCACCAGCTCGACGCGGAAGTTTTGGGCGCGGGCGAGCCGGCGGCGGACGTGGAAGTGATCGCCCTGGGCCAGCATCTGTTGGAAGAATTGGGCGTGGCCGATGATGTGGTGGTGACCCTGAACAGCATGGGCGATCCCGAAACCCGCAGCGCGTGGAGCGCCGCCGTTGCCGCCTATTTTGCTGCCCATCGCGGCGACCTTTCAGAAGACAGCCAGCGCCGGCTGGATGCCAACCCGCTGCGCATCCTGGACAGCAAGGATGCCGGCGATGCCGCGCTGGTGGCGGGCGCACCGCAGATCGACGATTATTTCACCGTGGAGGCCGGCGCGTTTTTCGAGCGGTTGCAGGCGGGTCTGCAAGCCAGCGGCATCGCCTGGACCCGCAACGCCCGGCTGGTGCGCGGGCTGGACTATTATCGCCACAGCGTGTTCGAATTCATCACCCAAAGCCTGGGCGCGCAGGGGACCGTGCTGGGCGGCGGGCGTTATGACGGCTTGATCGGCCACATGGGCGGCCCGGAAACGCCGGCCGTGGGCTGGGCGGCGGGCATCGAGCGGCTGGCGATGCTGGTGGCGGAACCGGCGCTGCCGAAGGTGCAGGTCGCCGTGGTCGCCGTCGGCCCGGACGCGGAAAGTGGCGCGCTGGCGCTGCTGCATGGCCTGCGCCGGGCCGGCATCGCTGCCGAACAGGGCTGGCGTGGGAATTTGAAGAAGAAGATGGAACGCGCTGGCAAATCGGGCGCGCGCCTCGCGGTGCTGATTGGTGCCGATGAAGTGGCGGCCGGTATCGTCACCCTGCGCGATCTGGGAAGCGGCGAACAGGTGCCGGTGGCGATGGCGGAAGCCGTCGCTGCCATCACCGCCCGCCTGCGTGGGGGCGGCCTGAAGGGATGAGCCTGCCAGTTGAGCGCATTGCCCAGATCGAGCGCCGCCATGCCGCCCTGGCGCACGACATGGGCAATCCGGCGCTGCCGCCCGAACAATTCGTGGCGCTGTCCAAGGATTATGCCGAGCTGACGCCGCTGGTGGAGGCGGCGCAGGCGTGGCGGGCGCTGATCACGGAACGCGATGAATTGCAGGCGATCCCCGCCGGGGACGAGATGTATCCAATCGCGCAGGAGGAACTGGCCAGCATCAATGCGCGCCTCCCGGCCGCCGAGCGTTCGCTGGCGCTGAAGCTGCTGCCGCGCGATGCCGCCGATGATCGCTCTGCCGTGCTGGAAATCCGCGCCGGAACCGGCGGCGACGAAGCCGCGCTGTTCGCCGGCGATCTTGTCCGCATGTATGAACGTTATGCTGCAAGCCACGGTTGGCGCTGGGAAATATTGTCTGCCAGCGCATCTGATCTGGGTGGCTTCAAGGAAGTCATCGCCAGCGTGTCTGGCGCCGGGGTGTTTGCGCGACTGAAGTTCGAAAGCGGTGTGCACCGGGTGCAGCGCGTGCCGGCCACCGAAGCCGGCGGCCGCATCCACACCAGCGCCGCCACCGTTGCGGTGCTACCGGAAGCCGAAGATGTGGATGTCGCCATCGACGAGAAGGACCTGCGGATCGACGTGTTCCGCGCTTCCGGCGCCGGCGGCCAGCACGTGAACGTGACCGACAGCGCGGTGCGCATCACCCACATCCCCACCGGCGTGGTGGTGGCGGTGCAGGATGAACGCAGCCAGCACAAGAACAAGGCCAAGGCCCTGAAATTGCTGCGCACCCGGCTGTTCGATGCCGAACGCGAGCGCCTGGCCAGCACGCGTTCTGCTGACCGCAAGGCGATGGTGGGCAGCGGTGACCGCAGCGAACGCATCCGCACCTACAACTTCCCGCAAGGCCGCGTGACAGACCACCGCATCAACCTCACCCTGCATCGTCTGCCCGAAATCCTGGCCGGCAGCGGCCTTGATGAACTGGTCACCGCGCTGATCGCCGAAGACGAAGCGGCGCGCCTGGCGAGTTTGGGGTGATCCGCACCATTGATGCCCTCAACGCTGCCGCCGTCCGCATCGGCGGGGAAACACCGCGCCTGGATGCCGAAGTGCTGCTGGCGCATCATTTCGGTTGTTCACGCGGCGAACTGTTGCTGAAGCCGGATCGGAGCTTCGATCCGCAAGCCTATGAAAAACTGGTTGATCGTCGCGCAAGTGGTGAACCCGTCGCCCACATCACCGGCTCTCGCGAATTCTGGTCACTCAGCCTGAAGGTCAGCCCCGCTGTGCTGATTCCGCGCCCCGATACGGAGACACTGGTGGAGGTGGCCCTCAAGCTTTGCGCCCACCCACCAGCACGTATCCTCGATCTGGGCACCGGCTCGGGCGCATTGTTGCTCGCTGCCTTGAGTGAATGGTCAACTACAACCGGCCTTGGCGTTGATGCCAGCCCGACGGCCCTGGCCGTGGCGCAAGAAAATGCCCAATCCACCGGCCTTGCTGGCCGGGCCAGCTTCCAGCTCGGCAACTGGGGGGAGGGGCTGGATGAACGCTTCGATCTGATCCTCAGCAATCCGCCCTATATTGCTGAATTGGAAGAGCTCTCTGAAGAAGTGCGTAGCCATGAACCGCCCAGCGCCCTGTTTGCCGGCGCCGACGGCCTTGACGATTATCGCCGCATTCTGCCGCAACTGCCTGGCCTGCTGAACCCCGGCGGGTTGGCCGTGCTGGAAATCGGTCACACCCAAGGCCCGGCGCTGCTGGCGATGGCAGCGGCCCACGGCTTCAACGCCAGCCTGCACTGCGATCTGGCCGGCCGCGATCGCTGTGTGTCGCTATACGTCGCGCCGTTCAAGCCGCCGGCCTGACCAGATCACCACCTGCGGCACGCCGTTGACGATGCCATCAAAACGCAACCGTTCCGGGCTGTTGGCCGGTTCGGCCGGCACCCAATCCTGCTTGCCGGTCCGGCGCAGCGCTCCGGCGCCGCCCAGGAACAATTGGTCCCCGCGCGCCACGATTGCCACGCCGCCAATCCACGGATCATCGCTTTGATAATGGCCGGCCAGCGCCGCGATTTCGGGCGTGGTGGCGGGCAGGGGCGCATTCACGCCTGATCGCACGAAACGCCGGCTGCCATGATCCAGCGCAATCACCGCCTTTTCGCGCCGCACCGCCACCAACGGCCATTCCACCAGCCCCGGATGCGCCGTCACGAACAGGCCGCCGCCTTCCGCCTGCAGCGGCACGCGCGCGCCATCCAGCACCACGATCAGGCCGGGCAATATATCGAGCTGGGTCTGGCCATCGCTGTAACTGCCGACATAATCGCCGGCGTCTGCGGGCAGGGCACCCAGGGAAAGCGGCGCCGGGATGGGGCTGCCGGCCGCCGCCGCACGCATCGCCCGCAACGCATAGAGCGTGATCAGCCGCGGCCGATAATTCATGCCGCCCACCGCGCAGCTGGCAAAGGCGCCCAAGCCCGCCGCCGCATCGACATGAAAAGACGAGGAAAAACACACCATCCCGCCGGTGTGGTGCAGCAGCGCCCGGCCTTCATCGGTACGGTGCATCAGGCCCAAGCCATAAGTCTCCACAGGGTTTGCCGGATCCTGCACCACCGGATTTTCCAGCCACAGCCGCGCCTGCGTATCGGTGAGCAGTGGGGCGCCCTTGCCCTGGCCAACCGCGATCAGGAAATTCAGATACTTCGCCATGTCGGCCAGTGGAGCCGCCACCGAACCGGCGGCCAGATTGGCATCAACCCACGGCGCCGGCGCCAGCGCCATGCCGGGCAGCACCGGCCGATCGGGCCTGATCGGGCTGTAACTGGCCGGATAGCGGCTGCGATCGCGCCACTGGATGGCGCCTCGCGTGTCGGCCATGCCCAACGGCTTGCACACACGCTCCTCGATGATCTGTTTAACCGGCTTGCCTTCGATGCGCGACAGCGCCTGGCCAACCAGATCATAGCCGGTGTTGCTGTAGCTCCAGCCTTTGTTGGCGTTGAAGCCGCGCCACAATTTCTCACCCAGCGCCGGCGCGAAATCCGGCAGGCCAGTGGTGTGATCAAGCAGCCCGCGGATGGTGAAGGGGCCGCCCGATGACACACCGGGCAACAGGGCTTCGGGCAGATGCTGGCGCAGTTCATCGTCAAGCGTCAACTTGCCTTCGGCCTGCAGCGACAGGCAGGCCAGCGCCAGGAAGCTCTTGGAAATACTGCCGATCTGCCACAGCTCATCGCCGGCCAGCGGCTGCGTCTCGCGATAATCGCGGGTGCCGGAAAGGATGGTGAACGGCCGCCCACCGGCCACCACCACCAGGCCCATCGCCGGCAGGCCGTAATGCCGGCGGTGTGCCTCCAGATAGGCGGCAACGGCCTCCAGTGCGCGGGCTTCAGCCGCGGTTGCTCCCGGCGCAATCAGTGTGGCATTGGCCGCCCCGGCCAGCGATGCACCGGCCGCCCCGGCCAGAAACAGACGACGATTGAATGGCATGGCACTTCTCCCCAGCACCATAGTGCAAGGGCAGGGCCGCGCCCGTCAACGGCGTTCGGCGGCCTTCACCTGTTGCCAATAATCCTCCTGCGCATCGAGCGGCAGGCTGGCAAAGCCCGGCCCAGCCAGCGCCTCCATCGCCTTGAAGCGCCTTTCGAACTTGGCGTTGCCGGCGCGCAGAGCGGCTTCCGGATCGATGCCGTGGCGGCGGGCCAGATTGGCGAGCACGAACAGCACGTCGCCCATCTCCTCGGCACGGTGGGCCTCATCCGTGGCGGCATCGAATTCGGCGAGTTCCTCGTCCAGCTTGGCGCGAACGCCAGACACATCGGGCCACTCGAAGCCGACCCTTGATGCACGCGCTTGCAGTTTTTCGGCGCGCATCAAGGCGGGCAGGGCCGTCGCCACCCCATCCAGTGCCGAGACCGGCTTTTCCGGCGCACCGGCGGCGGCGCGCTCTGCGGCCTTGATGCGTTCCCATTCATCCTTCTGGGCCACAGCATCGGCGGCGCGGGTGCCATCACCGAAGATATGCGGATGGCGGCGCTCCATCTTTTCACACAGCGCGGTCACCACATCGGCAAGGGCGAAATGCCCGGCTTCCTCGGCCATACGGCTGTGGAAGACGACCTGGAACAGCAGATCGCCCAGTTCCTTCTTCAATTCCGCCATGTCCCTCAGCGCAATCGCCTCGGCCACTTCATAGGCTTCCTCGATCGTGTACGGCGCGATCGTGTCGAAATCCTGGGCCAGATCCCACGGGCAGCCATTCTCCTTGTGGCGGAGAGCGGCCATGATGGCGGCAAGGCGGTTGAGCGAGAGGGTTTCCATATCGCTTCACTGCCGCAGTGCCGGCTGGGTTTCAATCGGTTCGCACTTGGCGGGGAAGGATCACGCCCTGCCGGACACCTCCGCTATGTCAGCTTGATAATATATATTATGTTTAATGCACACCGATGTTTGCAGCGCCCCCTTGGCGAAAACCCTGCAACCGCCTAACCCTGCATCGATGGATGCCGCCAATCAATTGCCCCAGGCCGCCGATCTTTACGGCGACATCGAACGCACACCGGCAACACGCTGGCGCGATTATCTTCCGGGTTTGATGGTTGCCGTGCTGGCCACGCTGGCGGCGGCATCGCTGGCGGATCGTTATGGCGCGCCGCTCACATTGCTGGCGCTGCTGATCGGGCTGGCCATGAATTTCCTCTCGGCTGATCGTCGGCTCACGCCGGGCCTGACGCTGGCGAGCCGCGAACTGCTGCGCTGGGCCATTGTGCTGGTGGGTGCGCGCATCACGCTGGAACAGATCGTGGCGTTGGGGCCGCAATCGCTGCTGGCCGTGGTTGCCATCGTTGGCATCACCATCGGCGCTGGCGTGTTGGCAGCGCGAAGCCTTGGGTTTTCCTCGGCTTTTGGCACATTGTCTGGCGGCGCTGTCGCCATTTGCGGTGCCTCTGCCGCGATGGCACTTTCCGCCACGCTGGGCGAGCGCCGATTGCGCCAGGCGGAACTCACATTGGTGCTGGTCGGCACATCAACGATGAGCAGCGCTGCGCTGGTGCTGTATCCGGCGATCTGCGAACTGTTCAAATTGAACGACTTGCAGGCTGGCTTTGTGCTCGGCGCATCCATCCATGATGTCGCGCAGACGCTGGGCGCCGGCTATGCCTTTTCCCAGCCCGCCGGTGAAACTGCCACCATCGTGAAGCTGGCCCGCGTGGCGCTGTTGGCTCCGGTATTGGCACTGGTGGCGCTGGCCTTCCCGCAGCCGTTGAAGATCAGTGGCGGCAAGCGCGCGGCGCCGTTGTTGCCGTGGTTCGTGGTGGGATTCTTCGTGGTGGCGGGCATCAACTCAACGGGCATCATCCCGGCGCAAGCTTCTGGATTTGCAGCCGATGTGTCGAGCTGGATGCTGGCGGTTTCGGTCGCAGCGACCGCCATCCGCTCACCATTGGGCGAGATACTGAAGGCCGGGCCGAAGCCGCTGCTGGTCGGCATCGTCGCCAGCCTCACCAGTCTGGCGGCAGCGCTCGGCTTCGCAGTGCTCGCGCTATAGCGTGATCAGCTGGCCGTCAAAGCCCGGTTCGACGCCCGCCGGCAGTTCGGCGCGCAGCGTTTCATAGTCCATCGACTGGTCCATGTGGGTGAGCACGGCCCTGCCCGGCTGGCGCTGACGGATCCAGTCCAACGTCTGTTCCAAATGTGTGTGCGTCGGGTGCGGCTCGCGGCGCAGGGCATCAACGACCCACAGATCAAGGCCTGTCAGCGCATCGTAGGCGCGGGAATCAAAATCTTTCACATCAGTGGAATAGGCGCAGCTCTTGCCGTGACGATCGAAGCGCACGCCAGTCGATTCAATGTCACCATGCAGTTGCGGGAATGGGGTAATGAGCAAATCACCCAGCATCATCGGCGCCTCGAAATCATGCGCGCTGCAGGTGGCGGGATAGCCGGCGGCGCCGAAGAACACATAATCAAAGCGCGATTTCAGCACCGAGAAGGTTGCAGGGCTGGCCCACACGTCCACCGGGCGGCGCATGGCGTGAAACACCTGGCGCAGATCATCGATGCCATGGGCGTGATCGGCGTGATCATGGGTGATGATCACCGCATCAAGGTGGGCAACCCGAGCGGAAAGCAATTGTTCGCGGCAATCCGGCCCGCAATCGATCAGCACGGTCTTGCCGGCCGCTTCAACCAGCACGGAGACGCGGCGGCGGCGGTTCCTGGGGTTGGCAGGATCACACAGGCCCCAATTCCCTGCCCCATCCGGCCCGCCGATGCGTGGCACGCCGCTGGACGTGCCGCAGCCGAGGATGGTGATCTTCATGCCGCTTTCGTAAAGAGCGCGTGGAAGTTGGCGGTGGTCGTGGCCGCCAGTTCCGCTTCGGTCATCCCACGCAAATTGGCCAGAAAACGCGCCGTGTGGGCGACGAAGGCCGGCTCACAGGTCTTGCCGCGCATCGGCACCGGGGCGAGATAAGGCGAGTCCGTTTCCACCAGCAGGCGATCAGCCGGGATGGTCTTGGCGGTTTCCTGCAGATCGCGGGCGTTCTTGAAGGTGACGATGCCTGAGAGTGAGATGTACAAGCCCAGCGCAAGTGCTTCATCGGCAAAGGCCTGTGACGCGGTGAAGCAATGGATGACGCCGGTCAGCGGGCCCTCGCCTGCCTCCTTGAGCAGCGCCAGCGTATCGGCTTCGGCATCGCGGGTGTGGACGATCAGTGGCAGGCCGGTGGCGCGCGCGGCCTGGATATGGCTGCGGAAGCTGGTCTTCTGCCGCTCCCGGTCCGATTTGTCGTAATAATAATCCAGCCCGGTCTCACCGATGGCGATCACGCGGGGGTGATGGCTGGCGGCGATTAGCGTCGCGGCGTCGGTATCGGGATGCTCGTCGGCTTCATGAGGGTGAATGCCGACACTGGCCCATACGCCTTCGTGGGCATCAGCAATGCCGATCACGCCGTCCCACTCGCTTTCCCGGCAGGAAATGGCGAGGAAGCCGCCCACCCCGGCGCTGCGGGCGCGGGCCAGCACACCGGGCACGTCTTCACCCAGGCTGGCGTAGTTGAGGTGGCAATGGCTGTCGATCAGCACGGCTTCAACCTTCGAGCGTGATGCGCGGGAAGACACCGGCCGGCGGCGGCAGTTGCATGCCCGATTCAACCGGCGTATTGAAACCACTGAAATCACGGGCATCGGCATCGACGCCCAGCTGATCGAGCAGCTGCGCCGTGCTGCCCGGCATGAAGGGCTGGGCCAGGATGACGATGCGGCGGGTGGCGTCGAGCGTGGCGGCCAGCACTTCGGCCATGCGGGCCAAGTCGGTCTTGGCCAGCGCCCAGGGTGCATTCTCGGCGAAATAGCCATTGGCGGCCGCCACCATGCCCATGAGTGCATCGAGCGCCTTGTGCAGCGCCAGCGCGTTCATGGCGGTGAAATAGGCTTCGCTGCCGGCCATGAAGGCCTCTTTCAGGCGAACTTCCGTTTCACCCGGCGTGCCGGCGCGGGTGGGCATCACGCCACCAAGATTCTTCGCCACCATCGACAGGCTGCGCTGCGCCAGATTGCCGATGCCGTTGGCGAGATCGGCGTTGGTGCGCTCCACAATGGCTTCGTCGCTGTAGCTGCCGTCTTCCCCGAAAGCGACTTCGCGGCACAGGAACCAGCGTAGCCGGTCAACACCGAACCGTTCCACCATCGCGGCCGGATCGACGACATTGCCCACCGATTTCGACATTTTCTCGCCGCGATTGAGCAGGAAACCGTGGCCGAACACGGTTTTCGGCAGCGCGATCCCGGCCGACATCAGGAACGCCGGCCAATAGACGGCGTGAAAGCGCACCACATCCTTGCCGACCACATGCAGATCCGCCGGCCACCATTCGCCATCCAGACCACCTGCTCCCGTCAGGTAATTGGCCAGAGCGTCGAGCCAGACATACATGACGTGGCGCTCATCGCCCGGCACCGGGATGCCCCAGGTGAAGCTGGTGCGGCTGACCGACAGATCCGAAAGCCCGCCGGCAACAAAGGCACGCATCTCATTGAAACGACTGGTAGGCTGGATATACTCGGAGTTGTTTTCGTAGAGCGCCAGCAGCTTGTCCTGATAGGCCGAAAGCTTGAAGAACCAGCTTTCCTCCACCGTCCATTCAACCGGCGTGCCCTGCGGGGACAGCTTGGTGCCATCCTCGCCGGTGACGAGTTCCCCCTCGTCATAATAGGCCTCGTCGCGGACCGAGTACCAGCCTTCGTAACGGCCGAGATACAGATCGCCATTGGCGGCCATGCGCTGCCACAGCGCCTGCACCAGCGTCTTGTGGTCTTCATCGGTGGTGCGGATGAAACGATCATAGCTGATGCCCAGCGCATCATCGAGCGATTGGAAGGGCGCCACCATTTCATCGACATAGGCCTTGGGCGCCTTGCCGGCGGCGCGGGCGGCCTGGTCGATCTTCAGGCCGTGTTCGTCGGTGCCGGTGAGAAAGCGCACATCACAGCCATCGAGCCGTTTGAAACGGGCGATGACATCGGTGGCGATCGCTTCATAGGCGTGGCCCATGTGCGGCCGGCCGTTGGGATAGGCGATGGCGGTGGTGACGTAAAAGCGCGGCTTGCTCATGGCCACGGCCAATGGGGCAAAGCCTCTGCGGTTTCAAGGGCGGTTGGCAAACACAGCGACGGCAGCGCAACTGTCGCGCGCGCTGCCAAGCGGACAGCCATCCACCTCATTGCGCCCGCCGGTTTGGCGAGGGCTTTCGGCCTGAAGGCGGGCTCCAAGCTTTACAGGCGTCAGCTCGGGGTTCATTATTGAATGATATGAAGTGTCTCGGTGCATCAATCATTTGCCTGTTGATGCTCGCCAATTGTTCGCCCACGGCTAACCAGGGTTCGGCTTCCGGATCAGCGGACAGGCCCAGCATTGACGTGGTTCGCCGGATAGAGAAGGAACTGTCCCGCGATCCGTGCCTTGGCAAGCTGGCAAGCATGCGCAGAGAATATCGCTTCTATGCCCCCGGCGGCGGGGAGGTTGAACGCAATCTTGTTCGCATAAAGGTTCAAGAGGCCGGATTCGATGGCCTTGCTGGCGGCATCTACATTCTGGGACCGCCCGAAACTTCGATTATAGATGACCGATCACACTTCGTCGCTTACGCAACCTATCACACCGAAAGGTACGATCTGGACCTCTGGGCTTGCGGCGACAATGCGCCTGGCGGCGACGGCATCCGGCATCGTCCTCGTTATTGAGCGCAGCGGAGCAGGCCCGCCCGATGGCAGCTGCTATTGTCCCACTGGGACGGCGGCCAGATGCAGGGCGAGGCGATGCGCCACCTGCCCCGGCTCCAGCTGCAACGGCACGGCTTCGCGAGCCAAGAGGCTGGCGGCTTCCCATTCGGCAATGGCCGCACCGCGTGCCGGGCCGGTGAGGCGCTGGGCACGTGTCGCAATCAGGGCGGGCACGCGATCAAGCAGCGCGGCATAGCGGCCTTCTCGCCCCTTGCCGCCAATCCCGCGCGCCAGCATCAGCGCGGCCGGGTTGGCAATCTGCGGCGGCAATGCGGCCAACTGGGCCAGATCGCGTTCCAGCGCGGTGATGCCGGCGCCGGCCAGGGCAATGGCGCGGCCGGGGCAGCCTTCGGCAAGGCGCACGAGCAGGCTCTCGTCCTCGCCTTCCAGATCGGCTCTGGCGAGTACGCGGGAGACTTCGGCATCGGTGAGCCGCGAGAAGCGCAAGGTGCGGCAGCGCGAGCGGATGGTGGGCAGCAGCCGGCCGGGCGAATGACTGACCAGAAGGAACACCGTGTCTTCCGATGGCTCCTCAAGGCTTTTCAGCAAGGCGTTGGCCGTGTTGCGGTTCATGTCGTCGGCGGCATCGATCACCACCACCCGGCGCGGGCCCAGCATCGGCGTGCCAGACAGGAATTCACGCAGCGGCTGCCCCTCGCTGTCCGGACGGCGCACGATCTGGCCGATGACGATTTCGCTGCGCAGCTTGCCGGTCTTGGCCTCGGTGCGTTCGATCAGGCGGTAATCGAGATGCGATCCGGCGGCCATCAGGCGGGCGGCGTCGCTTTCGGGCGACACGGCAAAGCCACACCCAAGCGGTGCGCCGGCCAGCAGCCAGATTGCCGCCTCGCGCGCAAAGCTCGCCTTGCCCAGCCCCTGCTGGCCGACCAGCAGCCAGGCATGATGCGGCCGGCCGCCAGTGAAAGCGGCGGTGAAGGCCTCGATCTGCGATTGGTGGCCGATCAGCACAGCGCCGCCCGGATGCGTTGCGCCACGTCGTCGATGCTGCCACCGGCGTTGACGGCTTTGCAGCGGTCTGGCTCGGCCTTGGGCAAGGCCACGAAAAATTCCTGCACGC
>Ga0209278_1001225_pt1 | contig 16031 bp, 14 predicted proteins | sample JI81BgreenDNA_FD_187504 | JGI IMG/M metagenome (GOLD analysis project Ga0209278, IMG submission 187504) | Wastewater effluent complex algal communities from Wisconsin, to seasonally profile nutrient transformation and Carbon sequestration -... | ecosystem: Engineered > WWTP > Effluent > Algae... | reverse complement strand
TCATGACCCCCTCCGGGTCTGTGTGACAGACATTGAACTGTAAAAAACCCGTCGGCGGGTCATTTCCGGCCGACGGGTTGGGTGGGAAGCGCCCGGACGATCAGCGGTTGTTGATTTGCGACCACACACGCTGGCGGATCTGCTGCGTCACGGCGTCGGGCATCGGCACGTAGTCCAGTTCCAGCGCGGCCTGCTTGCCGTTCTTGAAGGCCCAGTCAAAGAACTTGATCACCTCGGCCGACTCGGCCTTGTTGGCGGGCTCCTTGTACATCAGGATGAAGGAGGCGGTGCTCACGGGCCAGGCGTCCTTGCCCTTGGCATTGACCATCGACACGCCCATGCCCGGCACGCTGAACCAGTCCACGCCAGCCGCCGCGGCGGCGAAGGTCGAATCGTCGGGACGCACGAAGTTGCCGTCGGCGTTCTGCAGGGCCATGTACGGGATGTTGTTGCGTTTGGCGTAGGCGTACTCGACGTAGCCGATCGCGCCGCGGGTGCGGGTCACGTTGGCGGCCACGCCCTCGTTGCCGCGACCGCCCACCGACGTCGGCGCGGGCCACTTGACCGCCGCGCCCTTGCCCACGGTGTCGGCCCACTCTTTGCTGACCACGCTCAGGTAGTCGGTCCAGTTGAAGGTGGTGCCGGAGCCGTCGGCGCGGTGAACCACGGTGATGGCTTGGCTGGGAAACTTCTTGCCCGGGTTCAGGGCGGCGATCTTGGGGTCGTTCCAGTTGGTGATCTTGCCCATGAACATCTCGGCCAGCACCGGGCCGGTGATGCGGACTTCGCCTTGCTTGAATCCGTCGAGGTTGAACACGGGCACCGTGCCGCCGATGATGGCGGGGAACTGCACCATGCCGTCCTTGTCGAGGTCGGCGCCCGACACCGGGGCGTCGGTCGCGCCGAAGGCCACGGTCTTGGCGCGGATCTGGCGAATGCCGCCCGACGAGCCGATCGACTGGTAGTTCAGACCGGTGCCGGTCTGGGCCTTGTACATCTCCGCCCACTTGGCGTAGACCGGGAACGGGAAGGTGGCGCCAGCGCCGGTGATGTCGGCGGCGTGCGCGGCGCCCAGAGCGACGGTGGCCAGGGCGGCGGCGGCGATGGACTTCAGCAGGGTGCGTTTGGTGTTCATGCGAATCCCGAGGGTTGGTGGATGGAACGAGCGAGACTCTAGAAGGCCTTTGTGACGACCGCGTGACAGCGGCCGCCCTGTCACACAAGCGCGCGCCGAAGACGGCGCGCGCGCCCCATGCGTCACAATCGCCCCGTCCCGCCCCCGGATTCCTGCCCCGCCGCGGGCCATTTTTCCCGCCATGCAAAACGGAACCCTCCTTGCCGCCATCGATCTTGGCTCCAACAGCTTCCGGCTGGAAATCGGCCGGTACCAGGGCGGCCACATCGAACGCGTCGAGTACCTGAAAGAAACCGTTCGCCAGGGCAATGGCCTGGACGACAACAAGGTGCTCAGCCAGGCGGCGATGGAGCGCGGCTGGGAGTGCTTGGCACGGTTCGCCGAGCGGCTGCACGGTTTCAAGAAAAACCAGGTGCGGGCCGTGGCCACCCAGACCCTGCGCGAGGCACGCAACCGCGATGACTTCCTGCGCCAGGCCCAGGCCATCCTCGGCTTCGCCATCGAAGTGGTCTCGGGCCACGAAGAGGCGCGGCTGATCTACCAGGGGGTCTCTCGCCTGCTGCCCCACTCCGATGAGCGCCGTCTGGTGGTGGACATCGGCGGGCGATCCACCGAAATCATCATGGGCGAGGGCTACGTCGCGCGTGGCATGGAGTCGTACCGGCTGGGCAGCGTGGCCTGGTCGCAGCGGTATTTCCCGCGTGGGCAGGTGTCCGCCGCCGCCTTCAAGACGGCTGAGGTCGCGGCCAAGGCGGTGCTCGACGAGGCGCTCGACCGGTTTCCCGCGGCCGAGTGGAACGTGGCCTACGGCTCCTCGGGCACCGTCAGCGCGGTGGCCGAAATGCTCGGCGCCAACGGCTGGGCCACCGGGCTGGTCACGCGCAGCGGCCTCGACTGGCTGATCGACAAGCTGGCCCGCGCCGGCCACGTGGACAGCCTGCGCCTCGAAGGCCTCAAAGACGACCGTCGGCCGGTCATTGCCGGCGGCCTGAGTGTGCTGCGCGCCATCTTTGACCTCTTCGACCTGCACGAAATGCTGCCGGCCCAGGGCGCGCTGCGCCACGGCGCCCTGTACGACCTGATCGACCGCGACACCGACGGCGGCGATGTGCGCGAGCGCACCGTGAACTGGCTCGCCCAGCGTTTCAGCGCCGACGAGGCCCAGGCCCAGCGCGTGAGCGAGGTGGCGATCGCCCTCTTCGCCCAGATTGCCGCGCCGGACGAGCGTCAGTCGCGCTACTCGCAGAAGCTCGCCTGGGCGGCCAGGCTGCACGAGATCGGCGCCCACATCTCCCACGAACGGCTGCACCACCACGGCGCCTACATCCTGGATCACGTCGATGCGCCCGGCTTCTCGCTGCCTGAGCTGCACCGCATGAGCCAGCTCGTGCTGGGTCAGCGCGGCAAGCTGCGCAAGCTCGAAGACGCCCTGCAGGACGAGCTGTTCGCCAAGCAGCTGCTGGCCCTGCGGCTGGCGGTGATCCTGTGCCACGCGCGTCAGCTCCCGGAGCACCAGGCCGTGAAGCTCAGCTACAAGGCCGGCGCGTTCCGCTTGTCCACCCAGCCGGGCTGGGCGCGGCGCTACCCGCAATCGGCCTGGCTGCTGGACGAAGAGGTGCTGGCCTGGCAGAAAACGAACTGGAAACTCAGCGCCGACATCCGCTGACGCGGGCAGCCGGCGACGGGGCTTCGTATAAACAATATATACGGTTTATACTGAAACCACCCTGTTTCCGGAGGTTTCCATGTCTGCGTCCAAAAAACCGAAGCTCGTCCGCGACAGCTTCACCATCCCCAAGGCCGAGTTCGCGGCCATCGACACGCTCAAGGACCGCGCGATCGCGCTGGGCACAAGCGTCAAGAAAAGCGAGCTGTTGCGTGCCGGCCTGATGGCGCTGCAAGGCCTGAACGACGCCGCCTTCAAGGCAGCGCTCGCGGCCGTGCCCACGCTCAAGACCGGGAGACCGGCAGCCCCGAAAGCGAAGGCCTCCAAGGCCGCGGCACCGACCGCCGCCGCGGGAGGCACCCCGGCCGTTGCGGCCAAGAAACCCGTGACCGGGAAACCGGCCGCCCGGCCGGCCACGGCCAAGGCCGCGGCCAAGAAGCCCGCCCCGGCAGCGCCGAAGGCAACACCCAAGGCTGCCGCGGCAAGCACCCCGAAGGCGTCTGCCAAGCCTGCCACTCCGCGGGCCAAACGGGCGGCATCGCCGGCGGCCTGAGCGTCATCGGCTGACGCCGGTTCAGAGCAGTTCTGGCGTCTGCACCGTGACCAGCACGGTTTGCGCCGCGCCGTCGCGAACACGGTGGCGCAGCCACCAGACCGCGCCTTTCTTGACCGCACAGTCGGCTTCGCGCAGGCCCAGCAGCCGGGCGATCACCTGCCCCAGCGTGGGCTGGTGGCCCACCACGACCACCGGAGACTTTCCGTCGGGCCACTGCACGAGGTCCAGCACCGCCTGCGGTTCGCACTCCGGGGCAATCGCCTCACACAGCTTGTAGCGCCGCCCCAGCGCCAGGACGGTCTGCTCGCAGCGCTGGGCCGGGCTGCTCCAGACCCGCGCTGTGCCCGGCAGCTGCCTGTCCAGCCAAGCGGCCATGCGGGCGGCCTGCTTTTCGCCACGCGGCGTGAGGCGGCGCGCCAGATCCAGCGCATCGCCCTGCCGGCCAGCCACCGGATCGGGGTGGTCAACGGCCTCGGCGTGGCGCCACAGGATCAGGTCCATGGTCAGGTCGCGGTTCCCGGCGTGCCGTAGCGGGCCATCAAGGTGGCCTGGGCGGAAAACGGCACCGACCGCGATTTGCTGCCCGGAGCGGCCGACGCCGGGACGTAGCGGCCGTCGGGCTGCAGCAGCCAGGCGTCGCGGTTGTCGTGCAGGTAGGCCAGCAGGCACTCGTCGATGATGCGGTGGCGCAGCGCGGGGTCGGTGACGGGCCAGGCGAGCTCGATGCGGCGCAGCATGTTGCGGTTCATCCAATCGGCGCTCGACAGCCAGAGTTCTTCGTCGTCGCCGGTGCGGAAGTAAAACACCCGCGAATGCTCCAGCAACCGACCGATCACCGAGCGCACGCGCACGTGGTCCGTGAAGCCGGGTACGCCTGCCGGCAGCACACAGGCGCCCCGCACGATCAGGTCGATGCGCACGCCCCGCTGCGACGCTTGCGCCAGCGCGTGGGCGAGCGGTTCGTCGGTCAGGGCGTTCATCTTCAGCACGATGCGCGCGTCGCGACCGGCCGCGGCCGCCGCAGCGGCGGCCTCCACCTTGTCCAGCAACGCGCGGTGCAGGTGGAACGGGGCGATGACCGCCTTATTCAATTTAGGCAGGCGGTTCTGGCTGGCCAGGTGGAGGAACACCTGGTCGATGTCGGCCGTGAGCGCCGGGTCGGCCGTCAGGTAGCTGAGGTCGGTGTAGAAGCGCGCCGTGCCGGCGTTGTAGTTGCCGGTGGACAGGTGCGCGTAACGCCGCAGGCCTTGGGGCTCCCGGCGGGTGACCAGCAGCATCTTGGCGTGGGTCTTCAGACCGACCACGCCATACACCACCTGCGCCCCCACCGACTCCAGCCGCTCGGCGTAATTGATGTTGGCCTCCTCGTCGAAACGGGCCTTGAGCTCCACCACCGCGGTCACTTCCTTGCCGCGGCGCACGCCTTCGCGCAGCAGCTCCATCAGCTCGCTGCGCGCGCCGGTGCGGTAGATGGTCTGCTTGATGGCCAGCACGTCGGGGTCGTGCACCGCCTCGCGCAGGAAGGCCAGCACGCCGTCGAAGCTTTCATACGGCTGGTGGATCAGCACATCGCCCTGCTGAAGGCGCTCAAACGTGGACTGCCCCGGCGTGAGCTGCTTGGGCCAGCCGGGGTTGAACACCGGGAAACGCAGCGCCGGGGCGTCCACCTTGTCGATCAGCTGGTTCAGCCGCACGAGATTGACCGGTCCCGGCACGCGGTACAGCGCCGCCGCCGGCAGGTTGAACTGCTGCAGCAGAAAGCCCGACAGCGTTTCTGAGCAGCCGGCGGACACTTCCAGCCGCAGCGCCTGGCCGAAATGGCGTTGCTGCAAGCCCTGGCGCAAGGCGGTGCGCAGGTTTTTGACTTCCTCCTCGTCCACCGCGAGGTCGGAATGGCGGGTGACGCGGAACTGAGAAAACTCGGTCACCTGCCGGCCGGGGAACAGGTCGCCCAGGTGCGAGCGGATCAGGCTGGAGATGGAGACGAAATGGGTTTGCCGCGAGCCCTTGACCGGGGGCATGCGCACGAAGCGCGGCAACACGCGCGGCACCTTGACGATAGCGATCTCGTTCTCGCGGCCAAAGGCGTCTTTGCCCGTGAGGCGCACGATGAAGTTGAGCGACTTGTTGGCCACCTGCGGGAACGGATGCGCGGGGTCCAGGCCGACCGGCATCAGCAAGGGCTGGACTTCGGCCGCAAAAAACTCGCGCACCCAGCGCCGCTGCCGGGCATTGCGCTCGCCGTGGGTGACCAGCTTGATGCCCTTTTTCTCCAGCAAGGGCAGCAGCTCGTCGTTGTAGATGGCGTACTGCTCCGCCACGAGCTGATGGATCGCGTCGGACAACCGCTGGTAGGTCTCGGCCGTGTAAAGGCCACGCGCCTCGCGGTTATGCGCCGCCGCCAGATGGGGCTCCACGCGGACCTCGAAGAACTCATCGAGGTTGCTGGACACGATGCTGAGGTAACGCAGGCGCTCCAGCAGCGGGACGTCCGGCCGGCGGGCCCAGTCGAGCACCCGCTCGTTGAAGGCAAGGATGCTGTGATCGCGGTCCAGCAGGTGGTGCGTCGGGGCGGGGGCGGTCATGCGTAGCGGCGTGGGGAGTCCTGTCGACTCATTATTCAACGAGACGGCCCGGCCGCAGTGCTTTCGGTGGGACAACCCGGGTCGCGGCGCACCACGCTGCCCCGGCCGCGGGGCCGACCGGCACCAGCGCCTGGGCGAACCGCTGGGCCGCCGCCGCCCAGCCAAAGGACTGCGCCCGGGCGTGCACACCACGCCGCGGGCAACGCAGCGCCTCATGCCAGGCGACGGCGAGGTCCTCGTGCAGCGCGCCGCCCTCGGCGCCGAGCAGCCGCTGCAGGCCTTCGGCGGGCAGACCCGCCACCGGCGTGCCGCGGGCCATGGCCTCGAGCACGACACGCCCCGCGCCATCGTGACGGTCGGGCACCACCAGCACATCCGCCGCGGCGTACACCGCGGCCAGCTCGTGGCGTGGCAACCAGCCCATCCAGTGGGCATTGGGGTGGCGCTCGCGCAGCGGTTGCGCCAGAGGCCCGGCGCCACACACCACCTTGCTGCCCGGCACGTCAAGGCGGAGGAACGCGTCCACCTGGCGGTCATGGGTCAGTGGTCCGACATACAGGCTCACCGGTCGCGCGAGCGCCCCCAGCGCCGCCGTGGGGCGCGGCGGATCGGCCAATGAGAACAGGCGCGTGTCCACGCCCGGTGTCCACAGCTGCACCGGCACGGCGACATCGCCCGCCAGCTGTTCGGCCCGGGCAGGCCGGGTCGCCAGCACCCGCTGGGAAGCACCGTGAAACCGGCGCCACAGCGCCCGCCCCCACGCCACGGGCCAGCGCAGTCGGCGGTGCAGCAAGGCGGGCCAGTCCACGTGACACGCCGTGGTGAACGCCCAGCCCCGGCGGCGGCAATGCGCGCGCGCTGCCCAGCCCAGCGGCCCTTCGGTGGCGATGTGGATGGCGTCCGCCCGCGCCTCGTCCATGAGCCGCTGCAGCCGGCGCCCGGGCCAGGCCGCCACGCGGCAGCCATCGCTGCCCGGCACGGCCAGCGTGGCGAACGCGCCGGGTTGCACCACCGTGACGCGGTGACCGAGCTGCTGCAGCTCGCGCGACAGCTCCACCAGCAAGGCGCCCACCCCCAGCCCGGGCGTGTGCCAGGCGTCGGTGACGAGCAGCAGGTGCATGGCGGTCAGGCGCCGAGGAAGTGCTTGCGGTACCGCGGCGGCAGGTCCTGCAGGCGCATGACCATGGGCAGGTCGGCGGCGTTGAAGTCCGGGTCCCAGGCCGGCGGCCCCATGACCTTGGCGCCCAGGCGCAGGTAGCCGCGGATGAGCGCCGGCGCCTCGACGTCGAGCGAATCGTCCAGCCGGTCCACCGGCAGCGGCAGCCGCGGCCGCACGTGAAAGTCGATCGGCGCCAGGTGGCTCTGGCGGACCTGCCGCCAGATGCTCGCGGCCACGCGGCCGTCGTGCTGCATGGGGATGCTCGCGCAGCCGATCATGATGTCGAGCCGGTTGTGGGCCATGAAGCCGGCCAGCGCGCCCCACAGCGCCATGATCACGCCGCCGTGGCGGTGATCCGGGTGCACGCAGCTGCGTCCCAGCTCCACCATGCGGTCGCGCACCAGGCGCAGGCGCGTGAGATCGAACTCGGTGTCGCTGTAGGTGCTGCCAGCGCGCCGGGCCTGGGCTGGCGTGAGCACCCGGTAGGTGCCGACCACGGCGCCGCTGCCCACCTCCCGCACGAGCAGGTGCTCGCAGTAATCGTCGAACAGGTCCACGTCGTGGCCGGGCACGGTGTCCGGCAGGCGCGCGCCCATCTCGCCGGCGAACACCGCGTGGCGCAGACGCTGCGCCTCGCGCACCTCGTCCAGATGGCGGGCCCAGGACACGGCGAGTCCGGCCGCTGCCGCGGGCGCCACGGCGGGCACGGCGCTGCCCGCCCAGCCGGCGGTGAAGGGAAACGCGAATGCGGGCGGTGCGGTGGAGATGGCTTCGGTGTGCATGGCCGGCACTGTGGCCGCCGGCCGTGACCGGCGTGTGGCGACGGCGTGACCGTCACATGACAGCCAGCGCTCGCGGGTCCACGGCGCATGGGCTGCGACAATGACCGCCGTGACCGAAAACGCCTGGCACCTCCTCCCTCACCCCCAGTCGCTGACCCGCCCCGCCGCTGAGTTGGCTGTCAGCCTGGCCTGGCTCGACGACGGCCTGACGCTGGGCTATCGCTACACGTGGCGTGACGTCTCGGCCCAGGCCCTGCGGCCGCCCGCCGCACCCGCGGGCCCCGCCGACGGCCTGTGGAAAGCCACCTGCTTCGAGCTTTTCATCGGCGATCCCGCAACGCCCGCTTACCGCGAATTCAACCTCGCGCCCAATGGCCGGCACGCGCACTACGCGTTCGTGCGCCCGCGCGAACGCGACCCCGCGGGCGCGCCCGACGCACCGTGGCCTTCGATCCGCGTGGAAGCCGAACCGGGCAGCCTTGCCGTGACCGCGCTGCTGCCGCGCGCGGCCCTGCCCCAGCGGCTCGACGGGCCGCTGGGCCTCAGCGCCGTCATCGACCACGGCGGCGGCCAGCTCACCTACTGGGCGCTGCACCACCCGGGCGAGCGCCCCGATTTCCACGACCGCCGCGGCTGGACCGCCCGGCTGCCCCACCCCACCGTCCCCCGCTGAGACTGCCATGCCATTCGGCCTCGATCGCCTGCTCGCCGACCCCGCGCTGCGCGCCGACCTCCGTGGTCGCCGCGTGGCGCTGCTCGCCCACCCCGCGTCCGTCACCCGCGACCTGACCCACAGCCTCGACGCCCTCGCCGCCCTGCCCGACATCCGGCTGAGCGCCGCCTTCGGTCCGCAGCACGGTTTGCGCGGCGACAAGCAGGACAACATGGTCGAGTCGCCCGACTTCACCGATCCCCGGCTGGGCATTCCGGTGTTCAGCCTCTACGGCGAGGTCCGGCGGCCCACCGACGCCATGATGGACAGCTTCGACGTGTTGCTCGTGGACCTGCAGGACCTGGGCTGCCGCATCTACACCTTCATCACCACGCTGCGTTATGTGCTGGAGGCCGCGGCGCAGCACGGCAAATCCGTCTGGGTGCTCGACCGGCCCAACCCGGCGGGCCGGCCGGTGGAAGGCTTGACGCTGCGCCCGGGCTGGGAGAGCTTTGTCGGCGCCGGCCCGATGCCGATGCGCCACGGGCTGACCATGGGCGAGCTGGGCCACTGGTTCATCCACACACTGCGGCTGTCTGTCGACTACCGCGTCATCCCCATGAGCGGCTGGCAGCCCGACGCGGGCCCCGGCCACGGATGGCCGCTCGGCGAGCGGACCTGGGTCAACCCCAGCCCGAACGCGCCCAACCTGTGGATGGCCCGCGCCTACGCCGGCACGGTGATGCTCGAAGGCACGACCCTCAGCGAAGGCCGCGGCACCACCCGCCCGCTGGAGCTGTTCGGCGCGCCCGACCTCGACGCCACCGCGCTGCTCGACGACATGCGCGCGCTGGCCCCGCAATGGCTGCGCGGCTGCGCGCTGCGCGTGTGCTGGTTCGAGCCGACCTTCCACAAACACGCCGGCCAGCTGTGCGCCGGCGTGCAGATCCACGTGGAAGACCCGACCCACTACGACCACGCCGCGTTCCAGCCCTGGCGTCTGCAGGCGGTGGCCTTCCGCGCGATCCGCCGCCAGCGGCCCGACTACCCGCTGTGGCGCGACTTCCCCTACGAGTACGAGCGCGACCGGCTGGCCATCGATCTCATCAACGGCAGCCCGCTGCTGCGGGAATGGGTGGACGACGTCACGGCGCCGCCCGAGGCCCTGGACGAAGCGGCGCGCGCCGACGAGGCCGCCTGGATCGAGACGCGCCGGCCGTTCCTGCTCTACTGAGCGCGGCTCAAGCGGCGTCTCAGAGCCACTTCTGCAGAAACTGCGCCGTGCCCATCGCCGGGTCGAGCTGGTAGCCGGCGAAACCGATGCGCTGGTACAGGCGCATGGCCGGCGCGTTGCCCGACAGCACCTCCAGCGTCAGCTTGCAGGCACCGCGCTCGCGGGCGATGCGTTCCACCTCGCCCATCATGGCCTCGGCGATGCCCCGGCCCCGGTGGCTGGCCAGCACGGCGACGTCGTGCACGTTCACCAGCGGTCGGGCCTTGAACGTGGAGAAGCCTTCCAGGCAGTTGATCAGGCCCACGGGCGTGCCGGCGTCGAAGGCCAGCACGCTGAACGCCCAGGGCCTCGACGCCAATTCAGCCACCAGGCGCCCGCGCACCGCGGCCGACAAGGGCTCGCCACCGCCAGCCGGGTCGCGGGCATACGCATCGAGCAGATCGACCACGGCCTGCGCATCGCGGGGATCGGCGTAATCCGCACGCCGCACCTCGACAGCGGCCGCCATCACCCGGCCCTCACGGTGTCGGCGAGGCGCTCGGCGCTCTGGCGCGCCACGGTGGCGTCGCGCGCTTCCACCATCACGCGCAACAGCGGCTCGGTGCCGCTGGCCCGGATCAACACCCGGCCGCTGTCGCCCAGCTCGGCCTCCACGGCGGCCGTCTCGCTGGCCAGCCGCTGATTGGCCTTCCAGTCCTGTCCGGGCTGAAGGCGCACGTTGATGAGGGTCTGGGGGAACAGCGTCACCTCCGACAGCAGCTGCGCCATCGACTGGCCACTGTCCACGCAGGCGCTGAGCACCTGCAACGCCGACACCAGACCGTCGCCGGTGGTGTGGCGGTCAAGCACCAGCAGGTGACCCGACCCTTCGCCGCCCAGCACCCAGCCGCAGCGCTCCAGCTCCTCCAGCACGTAGCGATCACCCACCTTGGCCCGCACAAACTTCACGCCCCGCGCCTTCAGCGCCACCTCGACCGCCATATTGGTCATCAGCGTGCCCACCACGCCCGGCACGTCTTCGTCCCGCGCCAGGCGGTCGCGCACCATCAGGTACAGCAATTCATCGCCGTTGTAGAGGCGGCCCTGCGCGTCCACCATCTGCAGGCGGTCGGCGTCGCCGTCCAGCGCCACGCCGACGTCGGCCCGGTGCTCGCGCACCGCGGCGACCAGCGCTTCGGGATGGGTCGCGCCCACACCGGCGTTGATGTTCAGGCCGTCCGGCGCGCAGCCGATCTTCACCACCTCGGCGCCGAGCTCATGAAACACCGCGGGAGCGATGTGATAGGCCGCACCGTGGGCCGCATCCACCACGATCTTCAGGCCCCGCAGCGTGAAGGTGTTCGGGCAGGTGCTCTTGCAGAACTCGATGTAGCGACCGGCCGCATCGTCCAGCCGCCGCGACTTGCCCAACTGCGCCGCGGGCACCCACACCGGCGCCTCGTCCAGCGCGGCCTCGACCTCACGCTCCCAGGCGTCGGGCAGTTTGGTCCCCTGGGCGCTGAAGAACTTGATGCCGTTGTCGGCAAACGGGTTGTGGCTGGCCGAGATCACCACGCCGAGGCTGGCGCGTTGCGCCCGGGTGAGGTAGGCCACCGCCGGCGTGGGGACCGGCCCGAGCAGCACCACGTCCACGCCCGCCGAGTTGAAGCCCGACTCCAGCGCCGCTTCCAGCATGTACCCGGAAATGCGCGTGTCCTTGCCGATCAGGACGGTGGGATGGACCTCGGTGCGCTTGAGCACCCGGCCCACGGCGTGCGCCAGGCGCAGCACGAAGTCGGGGGTGATCGGGGCTTGGCCAACCGTGCCGCGGATGCCGTCGGTGCCGAAGTAGTGGCGGGTCATGATGCAGATCAAAAGCCAGCGAAGCCGCGCATTATCCCCGCGCCCTGCTTGCTCCACGTCAAGACGCGGCCGCCACCGGTTTCCAAAATGGGTCTGCGCCCTGCCGGGCGCCTGTCCTGCGCTATCCCATCCCATGCCGCGCCCCTGGAGACACCATGACCGCCCGTCACCCCGCCGCCCTCATCCGCCTTACCCGCCTCACGATCACCGCCGCCTGCGCCGCGGCCGCGCTGATCACCCTCACCCCCGCGGTGGCCCACGCCGAAGAGCTGCGCTGGCGTCAGGCCCACGCGTTCGACCGTTACGAAGGTGCCGGCTACATCCGCCGCGGCGTCGCCATGTTCCGGCTCGGCGGCAGGCCCGAACCCGCCACGCTCGAGGTCCGCGGCCTGATGACGGGGCCGCAAGGCGACAACTGGTTCGGCATGCGCATCGACTTGCGCTACCGCTTTGACGACGGCGCCACGCTGCTCGGGCAACTCGAAGGCCGCTTCCAGCGCAGCGCCGACGGCAGCATCTCAGGACCTCAGGAGGGCCAGGGCCGCTTCGTCGGCGGCACCGGGCGGTTTGAAGGCGCCGAAGGCAGCTTCCGCCTGCAGGGCGTCGGTGGGCTGGCTGGCAGCACGCCCGGTGTGCTGGGTGATGTGTTCGGCGCGCTGGAGGGAGACCTGAAGCTGCCCAGCACCGCCCGTTGAGCGAAACGGCTCAGTGCGCGGTGCTGGCCGCCCGCACCGCGCCCAGCACCTTCAACGCGTCAACCGTCTCTCGCACATCGTGCACCCGCAGGATGTGCGCGCCGCGCTCGGCAGCCAGCACCGCCGCCGCCACGCTCGCGGCCACCCGCTGAGCCGCCTCCGCGCGGCCCGTGACCGCCCCCAGGGAGGACTTGCGCGACCAGCCCACCAGCCACGGCATCCCCTCGGCGGCCAGCGCCGGCTGAGCGGCCAGCAGCGCGAAGTTCTGTTCCACCGTTTTCCCGAAGCCGATGCCCGGGTCCAGCGCGATGCGCGCGCGGGACACGCCGGCGGCTTGCAGCGCCGCCACGCGCTCCCGCAGGAACCCGCGCACCGCCGCCACCGCATCGCCGGCCATCGGCGCGACCTGCATCGTCTGCGGCTCCAGATGCATGTGCATCACGCACACGCCACACGCCGGGTGTGCCGCCACCGCCGCCAGCGCGTCCTCCCGCCGCAGGGCCCACACGTCGTTGATGATGTCGGCCCCCGCATCCAGGACCGCGCGCATCACCGCCGGCTTGTAGGTGTCCACCGACACCGGCACACCCAGCGACACCGCGCCATGCACCACGGGCAACACCCGCGCCAGTTCCTCGTCCAGCGACACCGGGGGCGCCCCCGGTCGGGTTGATTCACCACCGATGTCCAGCATGTCAGCCCCGTCGCGCAGCAACCGCTCGCAGTGACGCAGCGCCGCCCGGGCATCGGCGTGCTGGCCGCCGTCGGAGAAAGAGTCGGGCGTGACGTTGACGATCCCCATGACGCGGGGTTGGGTCAGGTCGATGGCGAAGCGCGCGGTGTGCCAGTGCATGGGCATCTTGGACGTGAAAACGGGGCCCGAGGCCCCGTGTGTGGAAAGCTTGCGTCGATCAGGCCGCGTTGGGCGCCGGGTCGGTGGTTACCGCGCCCGAGCCACCGCCGCCGCCACCACCCACGTTGGGATTGCGCGGCACGAAATCCTTCGGCGGCCGCGGCGGCTTGCCGGCCATGATGTCCTCAAGCTGCTCGCCGTCGATGGTTTCCCACTCCAGCAAGGCCTTGGCCATCGCGTGCATCTTGTCGCTGTGCAGCTCGATCAGGTCGCGCGCCAGCTTGTACTGTTCATCGATGATGCGACGCACCTCGGCATCGACCTTCTGCATGGTCTGCTCCGAAATGTTGGTCGTCTTGGTCACCGAGCGGCCCAGGAACACCTCGCCTTCGTTTTCGGCGTACACCATGGGACCCAGGGCATCGCTCATGCCGTAGCGCATCACCATGTCGCGGGCGATCTGCGTGGCGCGCTCGAAGTCGTTGCTCGCGCCGGTGGTCATCTGGTTCATGAACACCTCTTCCGCGATCCGGCCGCCGAACAGCATGCTGATCTGGTTGAGCATGAACTCGCGGTCGTAGCTGTAGCGGTCCTTTTCCGGCAGGCTCATGGTCACACCCAGCGCTCGGCCACGGGGAATGATGGTGACCTTGTGCACCGGGTCGCACTTGGGCAGCAGCTTGCCGATGAGCGCGTGCCCGGCTTCGTGGTAAGCCGTGTTGCGACGCTCCTCCTCGGGCATGACCATGCTCTTGCGCTCCGGGCCCATGAGGATCTTGTCCTTGGCCTTCTCGAAGTCCTGCATTTCCACCGTGCGGGCGTTCCGGCGCGCCGCCATCAGGGCGGCCTCGTTGCACAGGTTGGCCAGGTCAGCGCCGCTCATGCCAGGGGTGCCGCGGGCGATCACCGACGCGCTCACGTCGGTGCCGACCGGGATCTTGCGCATGTGGACGTTCAGGATCTGTTCGCGGCCACGAATGTCGGGGAGCGTGACGTAGACCTGTCGGTCGAAGCGCCCCGGGCGCAGCAGCGCGGCGTCCAGAATGTCGGGCCGGTTGGTGGCGGCCACCACGATCACGCCCAGGTTGGTTTCAAAGCCGTCCATCTCCACCAGCATCTGGTTGAGGGTCTGCTCGCGCTCGTCGTTACCGCCGCCCAGACCCGCACCGCGCTGCCGGCCAACGGCGTCGATTTCGTCGATGAAGATGATGCAAGGGGCGTTTTTCTTGGCGTTCTCGAACATGTCGCGCACGCGGGCCGCGCCCACGCCGACAAACATCTCGACGAAATCGGAGCCCGAAATGCTGAAGAACGGGACTTTGGCTTCGCCGGCGATGCCTTTGGCCAGCAAGGTCTTGCCGGTGCCGGGCGGACCGACCAGAAGCAGACCACGCGGGATGCGACCGCCCAGCTTCTGGAATTTCTGCGGGTCTTTCAGGAAGTCGACAACTTCCTTCACCTCTTCCTTGGCTTCGTCACAGCCGGCCACGTCGGCGAATGTGACGTTGTTGTTGTTCTCGTCGAGCATGCGCGCCTTGCTCTTGCCGAAGCTGAAGGCACCGCCCTTGCCGCCACCCTGCATCTGGCGCATGAAATAGATCCAGACGCCGATCAGCAGCAGCATCGGGCCCCAGCTGACCAGCAGGGTCATCAGCAGCGAGCCCTCTTCGCGCGGACGCACGTCGAACTTGACGTTGTTGTTGATCAGGTCGCCCACCAGACCGCGGTCGAGGTAGGTGGCCGTGGTGCGCACGCGACGGTCGTCGGTGGTGATCGCGACGATCTCGGTGCCGCCCTGGCCTTCCTGGATGGTCGCGCTCTTGATGCGCTGGGCCTTCACTTCATCCAGAAACTCGGAGTACCCCATGTAGCCGGCACCAGCGGGGCCGCGGGTGTCGAACTGCTTGAAGACCGTGAAAAGCACCATGGCGATGACCATCCACACGGCGATTTTCGAAAACCATTGGTTGTTCAAGGGCAGCTCCTGGTTGCGCGATCAGCGGCACGACAAATGTCAACACCGCATGTGCATCCCATTCTAGGACTTTCAAGCGCGCGTGCCGTCCAAAGACGACTTGGTTGTGTCAATTGCGGGGTTAGGCAAAAACTGGGGGACCAACGGCGCCGGCTCAACGAGCAGGCGCCGCTTTCAGACCCCGCCCCACCAGAAAGGTTTCCGCCGATTTGTCGCGACTGGCCTTGGGTTTGACCGGTTTGACCACCCGGAAGGTGTCGCGAAACAAGGCCACGGCCGGGTCGTAGGCCCCACCATGGAACAGCTTGACCACCAGCGCCCCCTCCGGTTTGAGGTGCTGCCGGGCGAAATCGACGGCGAGTTCGATAAGGTCGGTGATCCGGGCGGCGTCCACGCTGCCGATGCCGGACAGGTTAGGCGCCATGTCGGACACCACCAAGTCCAGCCGCTCGAGCCCGCGCTCCGCCAGGGCCGCCTCCAGAGCCTGCAGCACGTCAGCCTCGCGGAAATCGCCCTGGATGAACTGGACGCCCTCGATCGGCTCCATGGGCAGGAGGTCAAGCGCGACGATGGCGCCCTGCATTTCGCCCACCGCGGCGCCCTGCGGGTTCATGCGCCGGCGCAGGTACTGGCTCCAGGCGCCGGGCGTGGACCCAAGGTCCACCACCGCCATGCCAGGCCGCACCAGGCCCATCAGCTCGTCGATTTCCTGCAGCTTGTAGGCCGCCCGGGCGCGGTAGCCCTCTTTCTGGGCCCGCTGGACGTAGGGATCCATGACGTGCTGGTTCAGCCAGGCCTTGTTGACCTTCTTGCTCTTCGTGTTGACCTTGATGCCCATGCGCCCGCCGGTGGATTGCGTCAACGATAATTGTCCCATGCCCCAAATCACACTCACGC